>Ga0302320_10024697_pt1 | contig 11713 bp, 8 predicted proteins | sample Bog_T0_3_FD_202130 | JGI IMG/M metagenome (GOLD analysis project Ga0302320, IMG submission 202130) | Peat permafrost microbial communities from Stordalen Mire near Abisko, Sweden - Bog_T0_3 | ecosystem: Environmental > Terrestrial > Soil > Wetlands > Peat | place: Sweden: Abisko, Stordalen Mire... | reverse complement strand
TGTCTTCAATCGGGTACCCCGGCACCCCAGATAGGATATTTCCGATGCTTGCAGCCGAGTTGTAAGACACGATATTCGAGACCAGAATACGGCGCATTGCTCCAACTTTCGTCGAGTCCTTGGGCCCACGCAATCGCGCCCCGAGTCGAAAGAAAAGCGGTCCGTAGATCAGGTTGCGCATGCTGATGTTCGAGATCGCGATGTCCTCGCACAATGCGCCGTCTTCGCTTTCAAGGGAAAGGCTGTTGCAGCCCTCGAAGACACAGTTGCTGATAGTGATGTTCTTGAAGCCGCCGTTTGACTCGGTGCCACACTTGATGTGCCCCGTGCGATAGACATTCTCGCCATCCGGGAAGATCTTGTACGTGCCGTCGATCACGGTACCCAATTGGTAATAACCGGTGACGGTGCATCCGGTAATGGTAACGTTCTCGGTGGCACGCGCGTATCCAAGCGCAAAGCTTGACTTTGGGCAGATGCCATCATCCCATGGAGAATTAACCGTACAGTTCGACACATGAACGTTCTTGCAGCAATCGATATCCATGCCATCGCGATCTGTATCGATCGTCAAATTGTCGATGGTCAGATTATCGACTCCTGTAAGAAGCAGCCCAAAGTGGCCGCCCTTGAGAATACTGAAGTCGCGAAAGGTGACGTTGCGGCAATTTTTGAGCGCGATGGCTTTGTTCCCTACGCCCGCCTGTTCCGCCCTGTAGCTTGGGTAGTTGCCACGGATGTCGCCATCGCGCCAGGCGCCGAAGGAGAGCCCTTTCCCGTAGATAAGGCCGGGCCCACTGATCCCGGTATCGTGGATGTCTTCACCCCAGATGAGCGAATTGTGCCAGTGGTTGTGCCCATAATCCTGGTAGGCGTCGTAGGATGTTTTGGGCTCCGCAGCGTCGTACACGCCACCCAGCTCGCCGGTGGTCTGCTCGGGAAGCGGTGATGCTGCAGCTAGGACCGTCGCGCCTTGAGAGAGGTAAAGATGAACGTTGGTCTTCAGGCGAATGGAAAAGCAAAGATAGGTTCCGGCGGGAAACACAACCGTGCCCCCACCTGCGGCAACAGCGGCATCGATGGCCGCATTCACTCCGGGTGAATCAAGATGCTTGCCGGTTCCAGTCGCACCGTATCGTTTCACATCGAAGAAAAGCGGGGACTCGGATGCACGCGAGTTAGCCGGTTGAGCATTTGCCGCTGCCGAAGCAAATGCAGACAAAGCAAGCGGGGAATATTTGAGCAGATCGCGGCGCCGAGTGTTCATGCTACTAAATGTAGCAAAGCCGCATTCCGAATACCGGTATCCGGTCGCATTCCCGAGCCGCATGTTGGAGCTAGAGTATGTAGCGACACCTTTTGGGCAGCCCTGTCCACTCTATAACCGAGCTCACCAATCACCCGCTGCTAATCCAGTGCCGTTTTGCCGAAAACCGATGCTCGCCGGACTGAACTCAACCTCAGTCAGATTTGTACGTACTTTATTTGGTGATTCGGCGCACATTCTTTGCCTCCCGAATCCTGTTTAACGGCGAGTTAGAAAGTCTCAAAGAAACTGTATTGAGATACCGCGCGCAGGAAGCACTGACGCACCGGGCGCACCTGGAGGTGAAAAATGGGACCAAAATGTTCTCGTCGAAGGGTATTGAAGGGGACCGGTATTTCCGTGGCTTTGATGGGATTGCCGGGCGCAACGGCGCATTTGGCCGCGGCCGAAATCACCACTCGATATGATTACAAACCGAAGGCCTTGAACGCCCCGATAGGGACTGCCCGAGGAGTCTTTCCGGGCCGCGTGGTGTGGGCACACGATCCAATCGCCGCTCGGTGGGAAGGACAAGTTGAGGCTCAAAGCGGCCACTGGTGGCAGGAGACGAGCACAGATCAGAAGCGAGTAGATGCAATGCCCTCGAATATCCTGCGAAGCCTCATTGGCACGGCTAGCGACAAAGGAGCTTGGATTGGGATTTTCTCATATTACAACGAGCAACCGCGAGGGTTGCATCGCAGCTACCTCCCCGGTGAGGTAGTTGCGGTCAAGGTTAATCTGAATAACAGCAGCGCGGCAGGACCCGGTAACATCGTGAATGTGTCACAGCAGGTCTGCCTCGCAATGGTGCGGCAGTTTGCTGTTCAAGCGCGGGATTTTGCCCCCGGGGCGGACCGATTATCCGCCAGGCAAAACGTAGATCGAGCGTAAATAGGAGCAACTGAACGCATCTCCGCGACGCTATGAAAGTCTCTTAACCTTCTAAATTATTCAAGGTGAATGGGATCCGCACTGTACCTAAATTTGTATCCGAAATCAGCAGGCGATTAACTCTGCGACGCATTCGAGGTGGATGTAAGTTGCTAATAGAAAATGTCTTAAGGAGAAAACTAGATGGTGCCGGGAGGGGGAGTTGACCCCCCCATGGAGTTGTCGGCAGTGCTTCGCCGCCGCAATCCACCTGGCCGAAAAGTCGCTTCTCGGACAAGTGGCCGTTGGCTCAAATACTGTCAACCGAGCAACGCGGTCACCGACGAGGAACCGTCGGAACGAGGAGAAACCCGCTGTCGCGGCAGGGATCGCGGTTCAAAATGTGAAGTCATCCCAACTTAGAAAACCAACTCGGGAATCTTCTTCCGAGAACTGTGAATGCGCATGCTCTGGGATCTGGCGTAGCATAGTTCCATGAATGCGGTCGCTTCGATACCAACGATGGAAGCGCCACATCACGGCAATTTGGTCGCTCCGTTCCTAAGTTGTATAGGCAAGTGGCCGGGAACTGAAGGAGAATTGCGAGGATTCGAAGTGAGTTTCTGGACTCCCAGGGACTGGCTCGGACCAGCGGATCCTTCGAACCCGTGGCACTTGGGGAACCGGGTGGGGAACCATTCGATGTGGCAAGCTGTAAACCTTGGAGAAACAGAGGGACCGGCAGGGAATTCGGTAGCCGTTAGCGCTACCAAAGATATGATCCGTCAAGCCTGCCAAATCGGCGGGCTTTTTCATTTCCCTGAAATCCTCCTAACGCGTGTTTGGTCACAATAGCGCTTGTCGTGGTACACAATTTGGTACACAGTCGAAAGAATGCTTTTTGGGACAGGGGGCATCCCCCAAGCGAGCTACCCCGCTCGCGCGTCACATATCCCGCTCTGGCAATTTCTGCTAAAAGGAGCATCAACTATTTGGTCATCATCGTTAACAAGAACATTAGCAATCAGCCGGAGAAGGATGTTTCGCTTTTCAGGCGTAAAACGCGGGTTTGCGCAAAGTGGCGCAGGGGCGAAAAGACATATTCATTACTGATGTGAAATGACAAAAAGCATTGGGGACTTTGCTGGTTACCGCTGCGGCGATCTTGGAGGAAAGGGCGTGGCTGGTCCGGGGAAAGCCGGTGACGGCGGTTAAGATACTTTGACCGCCAGCACGAAGGGGGAACAGTCCGTGAAAATCCTAGCGAAGTTTCTTCTGTCCAGTGTGTTTTTCTTCTTGCCCGCAGTCGTCTTTGCCCAGGTTGCTCATGGGCTTCACAGTGATTGCGGCTTTGCGCCAGCCCTGAAGATTTACACGACAGATCTGAACGGAAGGGTAAGCTCAGAGATAGTCGAGATGCTGGAGGACGGACAAAACTGTCTTAACGGCAACCTGATGGAGCTGAAGGAGAGTGTTGAGAGCCTTCATACCCAGACGAGATGGAACGCCGACGAGAAGAAGTGGAACGCCGACGATGTCAAGGACCTGCGGGACAAACTTGAGCAAGCCGAACACGATCTCCACACCGCCGAAACAAAGGTTGAAACCCTAGAGGACAGACTGAGCACAGCGGAGAATGAAATCGAAGAGTTAAAGTTACACTTCCAGGCGATCACCCGCGCATTCGCGGCGGAACTCAAAAAAGGGAATGCCAAGGTGTTCACTGCTCTAGCCGACAGAGCATACGGCAAGCCCCGGCAACAGATTGAGTTCGCGGGCGAAGATGGAGGCCCCATTCAAACCAACATCGTGGTTCAATTCGTGCGTACCCATGACGAGGAGAAAGTCCAGTGAGGGCGCGGCGGAGAATCTTAGCCCTTGGAAACCCGGACAGAGTGGTAATCCCGGCGGACGCCCCAAGAAGCGGTCAATCTCGGAGGAACTCGAGCGCCTGTTGGCTGAGGATGCTCCAAATAGCGGCGGCAAGCTCTGGGCGGAGGTAATTGCTGATGCGCTGTTGCGGAAGGCACGTAGAGGCGATGTGCGCGCGATTGCGGAACTGGCAAACCGCGTGGAGGGTAAGCCTTGCCAGTCACTAGCAGTGGATGTAAACGCGAATTTCAGTCTTGCAGAGCAAATAGCGACGGCACGTAAGCGCGTTCAGTCTCTCCAAGAATCAAAGACCAATCAGTACAGGGAAACCCCGAGGAAGCCGATCTAACTTTCCGCGCACAGCGCGGGGTACCGCGTGCAATCTGCCACGTTTACATTTAGGATTTGCGTGAGTGGTATCAATCGGTAGAGTTACCTTGCCGCGCTCATTTTCCGACGACTTCCTCATGCAGCAGCGAGAATTTGTGTTTTTTCTTTGCGGCATCGAGAACGAAGTACCAGATTCCGTCCTGGTAGAACTGGATGGTTCCATGAACCGGAAGCGGAATTGCATTGACTACCTCATCAGCTTTCGTCCCGGTCGCGTATGTCGCTACTTCAGACCAAGTCATCCGTTCATCTGCTGTTTCGACCACCGCAGTATTTGAATATCGGACAAGGGGAGTTCCCGTCATCACACCCCTATCAACCTGGTGCGGTTCGATGTTCTGGGAGATGACCTTTGCGGTCTGAAATTTGGGCTGCTTGGCATAGGCAGTTGGCGCGATGCCCAGCAAGCAGATGCCCAAGATCAAGGCTTTCATCGGGTATAAACTCCCTTTCGGCTAATGTTGGAGACAATACTCTGAATCTAAGGAAAGGGAAAGAGCGGAGAGAAAGCAGCGGCGCGCCGTGCCGCCGATGGCCGGGAGTCGTCGTCCTGGTCATGTGGAACATGAGAAAAATACATTTTCCTCATAGCCGGAAATCACCCGCAGGCGGGGCCCACTCATCGATCCTGCTACCGGTCTGTCCTTTCCAGAAAGTTGAATCTGTGCCGCATTCATCGCGGCTCTTTCGCGATGAGTGGGCCGCGTAGTCTCGCCGTCCCCTGCGACTCGATTTCAACCACTCCTCGAATTCCGGTGGCGTAGTGGTTGAAGCTGCTCCATTAGTAGTCGCCGGGAGATGGAACCAATCCGCGCTTCACCGGGGGAAATGCGGGACTTGATGCATATTCACAGCGATTCTAGAAGCTGTCTCAAAAACTCTTTTGAACCGCGAAAAACATCCCCCAGGGGCTAAAGCCCTACGATTTTTGCGGCGTTTGCGGCACGACTGAAGTCGTGCCCTTTCAAAGAGCCGTTTATGAGACAGCGTTTGCGGCACGACTGAAGTTGTGCCCTTTCAAAGAGCCGTTTATGAGACAGGTTCTAGTGTAGCGAGTCTGAAGTTCATCGAAGAACAACCGCAGATTCCCATTCGACTCCGCTCAGGGCACGCTTTCGACTCACCACCCCGAACTCCACCCCAAAGAGCAGAAATCGCTCTTTGGGGACCCCGGAACTGAAAGACGTTCGGGGCCTCGTTCGCTCCTTCGAAAATCATGCGGGGAATTCGGTCGCCCCTACGGGGCTTATCAGGTCTATAGGGGCTGCGATCCCAGGGCGGCGTCCGCCCCGCCACCCCAGCGACGAAGACCCGCCGCCGGGGACCCCGCCGCGGCGGACTTGCCTTGGGCTATTCTCGACGGCTCCCTCCGGGAGCGACGGTGCCGAACGGATTTTCATCGGCTTTGGTGGGCAAAATGCCCATCTGGACTCAGAATGACAGCAGTTTTGTGTTGCGGATTTCAGACTCAGGATACTGACCGGAAGACCCGCTCATCGCGGTGAGGCCGCCGACCCAAGGGTTACCCCCGACGGGGCACAGCTCCCGATACCGGGTTGAGTGGGCCACTCGCCACGGATCGGCGAACAATCCTCTCCCGAAACCAGCTTTCCCTATCCGCGATTCAATGAAAGGGCCTATTTGTTACTCGTCCCTCGACCAAGCAGAAATCCAATTGCGAGGCCGACGGTGAGCGAAATCAAAACGGATTGGATCGGACTACGCTTTACCTGCCTGGCCGTATCGTCAATGAAATCTTCCACCGCGTCACGACCGTCTTGGACTGCGTTCTTCGCCGTGCTCATCCCCTCGTGGACGCTATCCGCGACGCTGGATGTGAACTCCGAAGCTTTGCGAAAAGTCTCGCCAACATTGCTTGCCTGGTCCACAAGGGTTTTCGCCACTTTGTCTACCACCGATTTTTCCATCTGGTCTTCTCCTTCTTACAAGTCCGATGCCGCCATGCGCCCATAGGCTGCCCGGCCCTGAGCTGTGCCCCATTCATCGCGGGTCGCCGCGGCGACCGATGAGTGGGCCGCGAAGTCTCGCCGTCCACTCCGACTCGATTTCAACCCCTCCTCGAATTCCGGCGGCGTAGGGGTCGAACAGGCTGCGGAAAAAGCGGCTGATTGGGTTCAATGTGCGGAAGGCATCCCGCAGGGGTTAAGCAGGCTGCGGAGAAAGGCTCCTTTCCATGCTGACTTCTTGAAGGACGTCCCGCAGGGGCTGAAGCCCTCGCTGGTTCTATTGCATTTGTGGCCCGACTAAAGTCGTGCCCTTGTTACAAAGCTATCGGGAATCTTGGCGATTAGAGAGTTTTTCCGCAGCCTTTGAAGCTGCTCCATCGGTAGTCGCAGGGAGATGGAACCAATCAGCGTTTCACTTCGTTGATGGCTCTGCTTTTGCGGCGATGACTGCGTTCTTAAGCGCTGTCTCAAACTTTCTTGCGTCCGCTTTGCTCTCGAAAATTATCGAGATCATGTCACCGGATTCACTGGACTCTCCAATATCTTCCCCGTTCAAGGGCTTTGCCCCGGCTTTCAGAACGGCGTTGAGTTTATCCCGGTTATATTTGGTAAAGACAAAAGGCTTGCCACTTGTAGCTTTAAACAAAACGATTGTCAGACTGCCTTGGTCTCCTTTTTTGTAGGCTGCAACGTCATTGCCAGAAAAAGCTTGACCATCCTGAAAGGAAGTCTCGTCGATCATTCGCAGGTCGGCTAATATCTTAGAAACTGGAGAAAAGATAGGGGCGAATTTTGGGTTTTTAGGGCTCCCTCCGATAAGAAATAAGACAGTTGGACAAGGCATTGTTGGCGAGATTTCCAAGGAGCCATTGACCCACCCGATTTCGCCGCTTTTGGCGTAGGCATCTTTCAGTTGGTCAAGATAGATTGTTTGGCAGAATCCCAAAGGCGCAACAACGAGGAGAACCGCAGCAACCAGAAAACTGCGAACCATGTTTTTTGCCTCCCTGGACTTACATTATTCAAACGCGGAAGCAGTATCAACCGCGCAAGCCCATACGATGGAGTGGATGCGCCCTTCAGCTTATCCGCACAATAGTAGGGAAGGCAATGGACATTTGCGTTTAGCCCGGAGCGAAGACCCGCTCATCGCGATGGGGGCTGCCGACCCAGAGGGTGCCCCGACTGGGCACAGACTCTGATGATCGGTCTAGAAACCCCGGAAAGGGTGTCGAGATCCGGACAAGAGAGCGTCCCTCAGGGGCTAAAGCCTGTCTTATTTTCGAGCCTTTACGGCACGGCTGAAGCCGTGCCCTTTCAAAGCGGCTAGTTGCCGGGCGGAGGTGGCGGGGTGTCTAACGGGGGCGGAATGGGACGTTGCCTGGCGCGCAGATAAGCGACCAACTGGGCGATCTCGTCATCGGTGAGGGAATCGGCAAAGGGCGGCATTTTCTGGCCGCCGCTAAGTATTTGATTGGTGATCTTTTCAGGGGGCCAGAGCTTGTCGGTTGGCAACCCGCTGAGGTCGGGGCCCTTCTTTCCGCCGCTGCCACCGGCGCCGTGACAGTAGGCGCATCCCTTGTCGCGAAAGAGGATGGCGCCGGCCTGCTCGGCCGCTTTTTCATTGGAGCTGGAAAGACCGCGAGCCGGCGTGGAGGAAACGGCGGCGATCAGCACAATGAGGAAAATGGGAAGGGAATTCAGGCGGGCGTTCACAGAGAACATTTTCTCATGATCGAGCAGCAGCGCACCCATCCAGGGGTGGGGATCAGGGCGATCCCACGAACGAGGATCGAGGGCATGCGCCAGGTTCGTGCCGCCCCTCCAGGACGGGGCATTTGGGCCGCAACGCGTTCCCAGGGGTGCGCTTCGCTTCCCCTGGGCTATTCTCACCCGCTCCCTCCGGGAGCGCAGAAGCGAAAACGGCCGCGCGAGGATTGGTTCCCTGGCGCGGCCGTATTAATTGTGAAAGCCGGTTAGCAGCCTGTGGTGAAAGTCCAAATTGCCTGAAAACATCCCTCAGGGGCTAAAGCCCATCGTTCATTATCAACCGTTTGCGGCACGACTAAAGTCGTGCCCTTTCAAAACCTGATTTTCTCCAAAGGCTGCTAGCGCTCTCTGGGTGCGAGGCCAAAGGTCACGGTGACCGCGAAACTGCGGCCGGCCATGGGTGCGGGAGTGTCCTGCCCGTTGATGGGGGTGGGGCCGTTGGTGTTGAACTGATCGGTGAGCGTGGTGCCGGGGATCGTCACCGTGGGTGCTGCGCCGGCCAGCGAGAGACTCTGGATATTATGCGAGTCGAGCAGGTTGGTGGCATCCAGCCTGATCTTTGTTCCGTCGAAGATGGAGCGATTGCGAACCGTGAAGTTGACGTAGGTATTGACGGAGCTGAAGGTGGGAACGATGGCCTGGTTGTGGTACTGGCCATTGTCCACGCGTTCTTCGCCGATGCGGTGGTTGAAGATGCCGAGATCGAAGCCGTGGTTCTGGTAGGTCAGGCCCTCCTGCTCGGTGTCAGTGGGTGTGCTCGCGACCCAAAGGCCGGAGGGCGCCTTTTCCAAATAGGGCGCGGCCTGCGTGCCGGCGTTCAGCGACCCGGCGTAGAAGGCATTGGCGGCGGTGGCATTCACGTAGAGATTGAGGCCGTGCGCGAGGACGGCGGTGGTTTCAAATTCAAGGCCCTTGGAGACGGAACTGGGCTGCAGATAGTAGATGGTGTCGCCCAGGTCCACATCGCCTGGAATGTTATCGACGGTGCTGGAGTAGCTGTTCTGGAAGCGGATGCGATAGGCATCGGCGTCGATGGTGAACCGTTGCCCCTTGTAGACAATGCCGGCCTGGTAGGTGGTGGATCGCTGCTGCTTGGGAGCGGCGGAGATGGTGGGGACGGCGGCGCTGGCCGAGGCAGCGGTCTGGTTGTAGTCGTAGACCGAACTGGGCGGCACAATGCTGCCGGTTGCGGCCTGGCCATACACTGACCAGTTCGGCAGGACGCGGTAGGTTGCGTCCAGCGACGGCAGCCATGCCTTGAAGGTTCCCTTGTTTTCCGCGGTTGCCGAGCAGGGGGCGGTGTTGCTGGCGCAGGTGAGGGGACCGACGGTGGCTCCGTCATCGGCCTGGTGCACGACGTCGATGGTGTAAAGGGCGTACTTGGTACCTGCGGTGAGGTTGAACTTGGGAGTCACGTGGAACTCGAATTCCGCGTAGGGCTGATAGGAGTTGGTCCAGAAGGACTCGTTGAACTTGGGCAGCGCCTGGTCGGCCCAGTTGTTTACCGGATCGGAGGGATATTGATGGCGGTTGGTCTGCGCCCACTCGTACCACATGCCGCCGCGGAAGACGCCAAAATTTGAGGTCTTCGTCACGACAGCAGTTTCGCCGTATTTGCGGTAGCTGTTGTACTTGTCGATGCCGCAAGGTAAAGCGGCGATACCCTTTTTGACCACTTGCACGTCGCAAGGCGCGATGGCCAGGCCGTCGTAGTAAGCCTTGCCACCGACCACAATGGCGCCGGGAACCAGGGAGGGGTTGGCCGCCGCGGCTGCCGCGGTGACCTCGGTCATGGGAGTGACGTTTGAGTAGAGCTCACCATTGTCGTAGTTGTAGGTGTAGGGCTTTACTTCAAGGTACCAGCTCTTGCCGAATTCAGTTTTGAGGCTCACGTATTCGAAGTCGGTGGGAACCTGGTACTTGTTGTACTGCTGATCGAACCAACTCACCGGATCGGAGTTATCCGTGAGGAGGAATTTCAGCCCCGCGCCGGTAAAGGGCAGAAGCCCGTTGGCCGTGACCGGCGTTGCTGTTCCATTCACGGAAACAGTGGGGCTTGCGCAACTGTAGGCGCCGGTGGCCGGCACACCGTAGAGCATGCAACGAGAGGAAGTGATGTTTGGGCCATTGGAATTGAGCTGGACGATTCCGGCAAAGCCCGTCAGCACCGTCTTGGGAGAGAACTGGTACTGGTAGAGCAGCGAGCCGGCGTTGCGCAGGTTGTAGTTGAAGCTCTGGTAGCCGTCGGAGGTCATGTGATGCACGTCAACATACAGGTTTGATTTTTTGGGGCTGCCGAAGAGGCCGAAGCTTCCGGAGTTATAGGCGCCGTCGTAGAGCTTGGTGTTCCAGGTGCCGTAGGAGGCCGTGCCGCGCACGTCCTGCTCGCTGGAAAGCGGCTTGGAGAGCAGGTGAATGGACCCGCCGAAAGGGGTGGGGCCGATGGTAGATGCGGTGCCGGGGCTGCGGTCGAAGTCGACTCCGCCGATCCACTCGGAGGGAAAGAAAGCCCAGGAGTGGTGGGTGGGGGTGTTGGTGTCGTAGAAGGGGATGCCGTCAAAGTCGATGTTGTAATCGCCGTCCTGAAAGCCGCGGAAGTAGGTCTTGCTCTGGCCCAGGCCAACGCCGTTGGCGCTGGTGGTGAAGGTGCCGGGAACAATCTGGACAATTTCGCCGAAGTCGGCGATGGGCGAGGTGAAGTTCTCGATATAGGTGTTGGAGACCAGCGATTGAGCGGAACGTTCTTCAAGAAAGCCGCCGCTGGGCGCGGTTTCCGCGGCAATGGAATCGATGCCGGCGTTGACCGTGATCATCTCCGCGACCGAGTTGACGGGCAGCTTGAGCGGGATCTGCAGGCTTTGCCCGGCTGCCAGGGCAATGCCGGTCCTGGTGAGGGTATCGAATCCACCGGCGGTTGCTTCCACGGTGTACTTTCCGGCGGCGAGACCGTCGATCGAATAGGCTCCTGCCGCGTCGGCGCGGGTCGTTTTGACGGCGCCCGTCGACTCGTTTTTCGCGGTCACGGTGGCTTTGCCGATGGCATTGCCTTGCACGTCGACCACCGTGCCTGCGAGTTTTGCGCCTGTCTGTTGGGCGTGCATTACAACAGCGGCGAAAATGAACAACATAAATAGAGAGAACTTCGCAAGACGCACGCGCGCACGAATGAATGAATGTTTCAAAATGACCTCCAGAAATGGAAACGATTGGCTTTTTGTGGGGCCCGGAGAGGGCAAGGGCGATCTTTTTTCCGCATTTAGTGCGAATTTAACAAGCCAATGTGAAGGCCGGGTTAGCGGAATGTTTCGGTTCGGTTACAAGAGTGGAAAACGGGCATGGAAACCGCGATTTTCCGGGTGAGCGGCGGGCTGCGCAGGAGGAGCCGGCGGGTTTAGTAAGCTGGCTTCCTATGGCGGTGAGGGGCTGGTATGCAGGCGAGCTGAGGCGAGAGCTGGGAGCGCGAGCCCGGCTTTGGGCGCGGGGACGCGCGCATGTGGAAAGCTATGGGAGCCCGGCGGTGGTGGTCTATTCGCCC
>Ga0302320_10024696_pt1 | contig 11713 bp, 8 predicted proteins | sample Bog_T0_3_FD_202130 | JGI IMG/M metagenome (GOLD analysis project Ga0302320, IMG submission 202130) | Peat permafrost microbial communities from Stordalen Mire near Abisko, Sweden - Bog_T0_3 | ecosystem: Environmental > Terrestrial > Soil > Wetlands > Peat | place: Sweden: Abisko, Stordalen Mire... | reverse complement strand
GTTACTTGGTCAAGGGCAACCTCACGGCCGGCTTTGCCTTGGTGGCTTACCCGGAGAAATGGGGCAAGTCCGGCATTATGACGTTTATCGTCAACCAGGACGGAAAGGTGTATCAGCGGAATCTCGGTGAGAAAACCGCCTCAATTGCCTCGAACATGAAGGATTATAATCCTGACCGGCATTGGACCCTGGTCACGGACCAAGGTGTGTCAGAACCTTGACTTCAAGGATTTGACGGGGGCGTATCAACAAACCGAACCATTCAAATCCCAAGGGCGTTCAATTCGCACGTTGCTTGGACGTTGAATGTTGAATGTTGAATGTTGAATGTCTCGAAATTAGGCCACAGTTTTACTTGAACCGCTCCAATTGCCAAAATCACCCCATCGCGCCTTGCAGCACGTCGGTGTCGAAGCCTTGCACCTGTTCGCCCTTGGCATAGAGGTAGAGGGCAGTTTGGAAAATGGCCTGTAGCGCGGAATGGATTAGCGCCAGCACCATAAAATAGACTGCCGCCACTACACAGCAGGCGATTCCGGCCACCGCCCCGCCCAAATAGAAGCCCAGAAACACCAGCAGAAATGCCGGCACGGACAACACAGAGAAAATCATCCCGAAACTGAAATTGCTGATTAATTGTTCGCCCCATGTTTTCTTCAACAGGCTCGTGGATTCCTGCAACGCCGCAATCGGTCCCTTGTTCTCCATGACCAGGACGGGCACCACCAGAAAACTGACGACGGTCCACGCCATGCCGATCAGGCCGGCGACGATTTGTCCAATTTTGTCCGAGCGGTCCTCGATCATTCGCAAAATCAATCCCACCGTGGCCGAGACGAGCGCCCAACCGGCGATCACCGGCAGCCGCGCCGCCGCCGCCCGCAGGCCATCGCCCACCGTCGGCGTGCCGCCGGTCAACCGGGTGGCCGCGCAGGCCACAAGGGCGGCGTTAAAGAACACCACAATAAAATAATTGGCCACGTAAAACGAGAAGAGCGTCCCATAGTAGGCGGTCTGCTTCATTGTCGCGGCCGCGTGACCCGGCGGCTGCCACGCGCCGGTCAGAAAAATGGGAACGGCAAATGAGGCCATCAACAACAGGCAGCAGATGCATGATATCAGCGGGAACACCAGCAGGCTTTTTTCCTGCTTCAACACCTGCCAGCACTCCGCCATCAACGACCACGTGCGCGTAAATTTGCCCATAATACTATTCCTTTCTTTTTTGATTTAAGATTGTAGTTTCATTTCCGGCAACTTCTGGATTACCAAACGAAAATAGCGGCTCCGCCCCGGGCGGCAAGCGAAAAAGGGGGTGTCCATTCAAGTCCCAAGGGCTTTCTATTCGCGCCTTCCTTCGATGTTGGGCGTTGAATGTTGAATGTTTCCGCAATCCGGCTACAGCTTTACTTGAACCGCTCCAGCCAAGGCATGCACCGGCCAGTCAACCTCCCGCAAGCGCACTGAACAATGCCTGCATTTCCTCGTCTGCCAGCGTGGGGTTGGCCAGGGTTTGGGCAATTTCCGCGCGCAATAATTCCCGATAACGCCGCCGCAGACGATGCACGGCCACACGCACGGCGCCTTCGCTCATGCTCAGTTCGGCCGCGGCTTTCGCGTAAGAGATTTCACCATTTCCCGTCATTAAAAATGGTTTCAACTGCTCGTACTGTCCCGCCCGGCCTTCGGTGCCGCTTTCATCCCGCAAACGCGTAATGACCCGTTCGAGCACAATGACCGCCCAGGCGCGGTCGTAGAGTTTATCCGGGCTCAGGTTGTCCACCGGGGTGATTTGATAACGGTTTTCGGCGTCCTGCCAGTCCAGCGAGAGCGGCAGGACGCCGCCGCCGCGTTTCTGCCGGTTGGCGCGGTCCCATTCATTGGCGAGAAACCGTTTTAACGCCACGAGCAGAAAGGAGCGGAATTTCCCCTTGTCGCTGGTAATTCCTTCGAGGTAATTCTTTTCCAACAACCGCGCAAAAAAGCCCTGCGTCAGGTCCTCCGCACCCTCGCGCGAATGCCCGTGACGGCGCACATAGGCATAGAGCGGATACCAGTAGGTGCGGCACAATTCCTCCAGCGCCAACCCGGCCTGTTGCGAATCCGTGCGCCCGGCCGCGAGCACGACCGTCCAATGCGTGGTGGCAAAAATGCCGCCCGCCGCGCTGCTTTTCGGCAAGGGAGTCCCGGTGCTCATGCCATTTCAAATCAGGACCATGGATTGATTTGTATTATTGCGCCAGCTCGGCCAGCGTCTCGTTGCGCATCGTGTAATCCGTGATGCCTTTGGCCATCTCGATGGCCTGCATCCGAAATCCTCCTTTGGCCAAAATTCTGACGGCATCCTGGGTGGCTGTGTCCCGGTCATTTGGATAATACATTTCCGCCAGCGCGCGCTTCGCGAGAAGCACTTCCCCGGCCTTGGCGGCGTCGGTGGCCACGGTGGCCAATGGGGTGTCTTTCTGGCTGACATCGCTGATGCTCGACGCAGCCTCCAGCCGCTCGGATAAACGTTCCCGAAGATCGCTGCTAATCGGGCCGGCTGCCACCTCGTCCTCGTTGGTGCCGGATTCAACCAGCTTGTAGCGAATCTTGGCCACCGGTTGATTGCTTGAAAAATCCACGATCTGCAGCACGCCCATGCGACCCGTACGAGTTTTAAAAAACCAGTTTACCGATTGATCCCGGCTCAGGAGACTTACAAGCGGACCCCCTTCATAGCGCGAGGGGAGCCGAATTGCCGAATGGTACAAACCGCCGGAAGCGGGCGCCGGGGGCAAAGGCTGGCCCCGCGCATTGGCTTCGGCGACGCGCCGTTCCCAGTCTACTGCCTCCTCGGCGGCTTGCACCTGACCTGGCGTCAGGCCATCCCAGTCATCCCAATTGGTTGAACTGTCACCGTGCGCCATGGCAAAAATACCGTCAAAGCCGATAATTTTCCCGTCGCCGGCGAACATCAAGTCGGCGCCACTTTCCTGCAACCAGCGAACATACCGGAACCGGCTGGAATCCGGGGGAATGTCCAAGCCCTCCCACAACCGGCCGTATAACTCGCCCGGCGAAGCAACGAGGACGCTGGTTATTTCCGGCGGTGGCGTCAACAACCGTTGCGAATCAAGTTGAAGAAATTGATTTGAGCCGCTTCCTTGCGCTTGGAGTTCCCGCTCAATCACGGGCCCGAAAACAGCCGGCGGCGTTGTTTGGACCGGCGGAGATGATCCAATCTGGGCGTCCGCCGCCGCCGGTTCTGGCGGGTTCGATTCGTCCGAAACCATTGTCACTTCAGATACGCGACGATGCCTTGCCACATGATGAACTAAACCGGCCACGATGACGCCGATCAACAATAAGGCCACCGCCGCCAGGCCGATCTTCGTCGCCAATGTCCAATTCCCGCTCCCGGCACGGGGTGGCACTGCGAACGCAGCGGCAGGCATCACAATGGTTCCCGACGGCCCGGTTGCCGCCGGTGCCGGCGCGCTCTTGCCCGCTTCGCCGAAGATGTCTTCATACGCATACATCAAGGCCGCCAGCACCAAAGGACTCATTACAAACACGCCCACAAACAAAGCCAGCACGCCGGCCATCATAAGGAGCCACAACACGATTCCAAAACCCAGGCACTTGAACCAATGTTTCGTCACCACCTTGCGGCTCAATTCCATCGCTGACCAAAAATCGAGCTGCTTGTCCATGACCAGCGGCAGCGTGAACATCCACGCGATCAGGAGATAGATGCCCGGCAAAATCAGGCAAATAAATCCCAGCCACGTCAGTATGCCGGTGACAAACCCGGCGAGGAAAAGTGGCAGGAAGCGCTGCCGGCTGAAACCGCAGAAGGCCGTCTCTACGGTCGCCGGCTCCAGGCGGATTTTCTTGAGCAAGTAGAACAAGAGTCCGCCCACGAGCGGTCCCCACACCAGCATCGCCACGGCTGAAGCAAATTCCACCTGGTCTTGGCCTCCCGACTGGTGCTTGATCGAAGCGCCGCCAAAAGTACTGGCAAAACCCAGCAACGCGATAAAAAGCGCCGTCACTCCGACCAACGGCCAGAATTCACCCTTTAACAGCTTCCAACCGCGCCGCACACAACTGCGGATGTTCAACGCATAATCCCGCGCAAAAATTTCCCCGGCCATCGCTTCACCACTCGCCGCCGGTGGCGGGGCTGCGCTGCCGGCTATGGTATCCACCGCCGTTTTCACCTGGCTGGCGTGTTGATAGCGGAGTTCCGGGTCTTTTTCCAGCGCGCGCAGGACCACTTCGTCGAGTCGCACGTCAACTTCGACCTTGCGCGACGACGGCGGCGCAAATTTGCCCAGCGGCAGTTCGCCGGTCAGCATTTCGTAAAACACCACGCCCAGCGAAAATATGTCCGCGCGATGATCCACCGTCGTGGGTTTCTCCATCTGCTCCGGCGCCATGTAATGCGGCGTGCCGATGGCGCCCTGGGTGCCGGTTAAATCCAGCTCTGATTCAACGCCTAGAATTTTGGCGATGCCAAAATCGGCAATTTTCACCCTGCCCTTTTTGTCCAACAAAATATTCTCCGGCTTGATGTCGCGATGCACGATGCCCTCGTCGTGGGCGAATTGAAGCGCTTCGCAGATCTGGGGCACAATCTGCAGCGCCTCCCGCGCGGAAAGCTTGCCCGCGCGTTCCAGTTCCCGGAGATTCAGCCCGTCCACATATTCCATGATGAAAAACGGCAGGCCATTGACCTGGCCGAATTCATAAACGGCCACGATGTTGGGATGATTTAACTTGGCCAGGGCGCGGGCTTCGCGGTTGAACCGCTCCACAAATCCCGGTCCGCCGGCCGTCTGCGACGGAAGTATTTTAAGCGCCACCGTGCGGTCCAGCGCCGGCTGGCGGGCTTTGTAAACCGCCCCCATGCCGCCCTTGCCGATCAGCGCAATGATTTCCAGTTGCGGAAACAACTGGGCCACCTCGGCCACGCCGGGTGGCTGAAACGCAGCCGCCTCCGGTGCCACTCCCGTGTCTGCGGCCGCACCTTGCTTCATCAGGCAAGCCGGACAAAGCCCGGCCAGGACACCTGACGGCAGCGGCGCGCCGCATTGGGGACATTTTTGTTCCATATTCTGACTTGATTCGCCTTCATTCATACACCCTCCTACTAAGCGAATTCCAGAACTTGTTACAAGAAAACACCATGAGCCGTGAAAACCTGAAATTCGTTTGCAATTTATCACGTTGGAGCGAAAGTGAACAGGCAAAGGTGAAATATGACTATTGGACTCAAAGGTCATGCAAATGGCACCATTCCAAAAACATCCGAGTGTACCAGAAACCGTAAATGACCAAAGTTCTCCGCTTTGCCGCCTTGGTGAAGACATGCGGCCACCCGCAAACCGTAACGCTTTGGACCAAGCCGGAGAATAATCCCGCCTTGATGAAGGCCGTGCGGGAAAATCGCGTGCTGACGGTCATTCAAAAGTCCTCAAGCCATCGGAAAGATTTTGGCTTGATCGGATTTCAACCACATCAATTCGCGCTCTACCTGGTGTTTCCGAAACGGCTGCCCAAGGCGGATGACCATGCCACCGTCATTGGCATCCGCTACGACCTGATCGAGGAACCGGACGCACCCAACCCGCCCGCGAAGGCGGTTCCTCCGAAGGAACAACGAAACGGCGCACACTCAGCCAGGCCGTTGCGAACATCTAAACCCTCGCCCGCTAAAACCCCGGTACCGAAGGTGCAAAAACCCGTTGAAAAACGCTATGCCGTGACACTTTTACGTACAGCTTCCGCCGAAGTCACCATCAAGGTTGCGGCCACGGACGTCATCCACGCGCAAGCCCGGGCGCTGGAACAAGTCAAACGCGCAAAATTCAAACCGGTGGAAATCCAAGACGAGGTGAAATCCATCAACGAAATCGGAGATTCGTCCTCCTAACCGCCAATCAATGCGCCGGCAGTGCCCGCATTTGCTCCACGACTTGGTCGTATAAACGCTTCATCGTTTCGCCGATGGTGGCAAAGGTGCGTGCCTCGTCGGAGTTCGTCGAGTTATCAGCCGCCACTGCGGCCAGATGCCAGCCGTAATTCTCCGCCTGCGCCTGGCTGAACAAAAGGTTGAACTCAAAATTGGCGCCGCTCGAAAAAAGCAGGTCATGCTCCTTGGATTTGGTGGTTCCGTCACGAGCCGCCATTTCGCCGGCCGGCAATTCGATTTCATCCAGATTCAGCGCCGGGTCATTCGTTGCCATCAGCAGTAATTCCCGTTCATGCGTCGCCGCCGTCGCACCGATGAGCTTGACCAAATCCATCACCTCCGGGCTGGCATTCTTGACAATAAATACTTTGCCCACGTTCTGCTCATCTTTGAGCAGATCTGCGAGCAGGCTCGCAGCATTGTTACGCGTATGCAGCTTGCCCGGTTCGTCGGCGTGCGCGGGCAACACGGGCGGCAATTCCGAGCAACCGCACACTCCCAGCAGCATGACCGCACACAATAATAATTTTTTGTCCATGTTCAACTGTACATCCCTTGACCGTTAAGCGATGCAATATTCGCTCGATCAATTCCTAAAAAACTGTAGCCGTTGACCGGCCAAAACATTCAACGCCCAAAATTCAACATTCAAGTCCGAAGGGCCTTCTACTCGCACCTTCCTTCGATGTTGGGCGTTGAATGTTGAATGTTGAATGTTTCCGCAATTTGGCCACGGTTTATTTGAACCGCTCCAAACCTTGGCGAATTACAGTTTCGTCTTTGTTCCTAGCTGGTGACGTGCCGTTCATTTTTGCAGCACGGCCCGGCCTGATTCGCCCGATAAAATGCAACCTGCATGGAGGCCCGCGGCAAATTGCAACCGGTTCACTCCCCCGCGTTGCGCATCCGCACGGAGTAAAGTGAAGTGCGGGCGCAAATGAAAAGGGTCTTGTTGTCCGGGCCGCCGAACACCAGTTGAATGGGACGTTCGGGAACTTCGATGGTTTCAACTAATTTGCCCGCCGAGTCGTAAACGTAGATTTGCCCGGCGGCAATGTACACGTTGCCTTGGGAGTCCGCCGTCACGCTCTCGCCGCCGGTCTCGGCAAACAGGCGAAAATTGTGGAGGCTCCCGTCCGCTTTCACGTCGGCCGCCCAGGTCCTCAACATGGATTCATCGCTCACATAAAATGGCCGGTCCGGCCAGGCGCGTCCCAAGCCAAAGGACCGGATGGGCGGGCTCGACTTGACGCCCCAGCTCGTGGCACCATCGAGAAAATCCTGTCCCACAGGCACGACGATGCTTCGGTCCGGTGAAACAAATTGAGCGGCAGGATGCGACAGCGAATCCTCGTTCAAGTGCCAGTCGCTGGTGGGCACGTATAAAACTTTATCCGTCGCGTCGGAAACGGGAGCAGCCTTCAACGGAAGGACTTCGCCTCTTAAGTTAATGCTGTAAACCGTGCCGCCGCCGGCATAGGAAACAACCATTAGATTGCCGGCCTTGTCCACGGCCAGGTTAACCGGTTCCAGCGGAAAATCGCAAACGGTGGAAAGCTGCCGTGACGCGCAGCCCCAGCGATAAATCCGCTGCCAGTGCGAATCTACAAAGTAAAAATCGCCATCCGGCCCGGGCGCTCCGCCGGAAATGTTAAAGAAGCCGCCCGCAAGTTTTTCGACCTTGGCCCCGCGCTCAACGACCCGTGACGCCGTGTCGGATCGGGCGCGGGGCGCATTCCCCGAAATGTCCAGTACCGCAAATTCATGTTGCCGTATCTCGACGCCGTGGCTCTGGTCAAAAACGGCATCGTCAAAACTGACCTTGCTGTTGCTGTCGCAGTGAAAATTGCGGAAATGAATATCCCGCGAGTTGGAGACCTTGACCGCCCACGGAAATGGCTGGTAGGAGCTGATGACGCGGTAGCTGTGAAAATTCGCAATCGTAATATCGTGCGAGCTATTAATCTCAATCGGCAGGGCGAAGCCGCCTTCGCCGCGCTCCTCTTCGGTTTGCAACGCATGGAAGGTCCAGTGGGCCGCGTTGCGCACCTGAAGTTCGTGCCGCACATGATGTTCGCTTGAAATTTCGTAGGCGTTGCCCGGCGTTTCCGTATCGGACACCATCATGCCCGCCTGCGCAAACGTGGAAGGCGTCCAAATATCCAGGAAGGTTCCGCCACCACCATCTGTCACCCAGAGACTGGGATATTGGCTGTCCCAATGGCGGTTGGGATCAGGATCAGCCGTGTGATTGTTGTTGTAGGGGTTCTGGCGCGAACCGTCCGGCAGCGGAGTGCCATGCCCGCCGAGAAATCGGACGTCGTTCATCATCGAGTTGGCCCCGGCCTTCCATAATGCCGCGACCGCGCGCCGGTTGTTGCCGCCCGTATATAAGCCGAGGCCGATGACAATGTTGCTCCCGCCTTTTGGCGCCTCAACCAAAGCCTTCGGCGCGCCGATGCCCTGATAGGCCGGCGTGCCCTCGGGGAGAATAATCTGCGTGGCGCCGGGATGGAGGCCAATCAACACCGTGTCCGGCTGCAGTATTAGAGTATCATGCACCACGTAACAGCCGGACGGAAAATAAAGGGCGCGATGCCCGTTAATGGCATGCTGTAAAGCTTCGGTGTCGTCTGTGCTGGCGTCGCCCTTGGCCCCAAGGTCGTGAACGTTCACCCCCGTCTCGGCTGCGGGCAATGCGGCAACATCCGTGGCGACCGCCGCCGGCATGGCCCCGAGCTTCTTGGCGTCAAAGACAGTTTTAATTTCCGGGTTTTCTCCGACGTCGCCAAAGCTCAACCCATGTGAAAACGTCTTCACCTCGTAAATTTCACCGGGCGCGGCAAAGCGCCGGCCACTCTCGCGCATTGCTGCAAAGACGGGCACCTTCTGGCAAGTGATGCCGACGAGGTTGATTTCTGTCCGGGGACTTTTTTCCAACCCGAAAACAAATGCCGCACCGTCAATGTCTTCGAGCCGCCCGTCTTTCACCCACAGTTCATCCGCCCAGCCCGGTTCAATTTCCACCGCGGTCCGCAGGTGCCGGAAATGCGGCCGGATCAAGGTCAGGCCCGCTTCGTGTTCCAGAATCGCCGCCTCGCGCTGGTCTTCAAATGACGAGTCAATGATGGTGAACTGCCAGCCGGGCGACGGTTTGGAGGTCCAAATCGCGTGGGCGCCGCCAAAGAAATGAACGTCTTCAATCACGTTGCCGCCTTCATGCACGCCCGCCAGCGCGGGACCCAAGTGCATGTCCATGTGCGCGAGGAAACAGTGTTGCGCATATCGCGCCCGCACCACGACCGTCCCGGCGTTTCCGTCGCCGACTTCGACATCCACGTTTGCCAGCGCCGAGTAGAACGTTCCGGGATTGGCGTCGGGAATGGAACCCCTGCCCGCCTGCGGATTCTGCGGGCGCCCGCCGGCGAAAAAAATCATCACCTTTTCATGCGCTGCATCTCCGAAGCCAGGCGTATTCGCCGGCAGGACGATGACCGGTCGTTCCGCGCCGTAACCAATCAGCCGGATGCCCGGCCAGATGTAAAGCGTGTCGCTGAGATGATATTGGCCGGGGGCAAGCAGCACCAACCCCTGGCCGCTGGCTGCTTGGACTTGGTTAACTGCCTGTTGCAAACTTGCCGTGTCATCACCGGTGCTTCCGGGTGCGACATAGACTGCCTTGGGATCCTCGGGCCGTTGCGGGTAAAACGAGGCAGACCAACTTGGTTCCGTAGCGGCAAGCGAGACGAGCACCGCCGCCAGAAATTTGAAATTCATGGCCGTTTATTTTTGGGCTTAAATTCCAGATAGGCCAGGTTCATATTGCCCTCAGTCACGATATGAACGGTCAAAACGCATTTCCCCTTGGGCAGCGTCACTTCGCGCGGATTTGAGAGCACATTCCAATGATGCCATTGGCGCCAGGCAATGGGGTCTTTATCATCCCGGGTGGTAGGTATGTTGATGGCCGAAATCAGAGACCGTCCATTCCGATCCAGTGAAATGACCCCGCCCCGGTTCGACGTGTATAACAGGTCAAGGCTATAAACTCCGCTGCTTTCAACCATCACGGTGAGATTAAACCACTCGCCTGGAACCGTCCAACCCACGTAAAGCTGCCCCTCCGGAGGTCGCACCAAGTCATAGAGACTGTTGTCAATCTGGTCGTGGAACTTCGTATAGGAGGTATCCACCCCTTCGTTCATCCGGAATTCGTTTAGGTAAGTGCCATCCGCGGGATTCAGGGCTCCGCTCCCGTTGTTCTTGGCATCCGAATCATGATACGCCACGCCCTCCCCGCCCAAATCATAATAAGCGCATTGCACGCGTCCGGGAATTGGCTGGGGGCCGCCAGGGTAAACGCTGTCGTGAAAAGGCGTCCCCTGATAGCCCTCTAAATGAGAGGAGGCGCAATCTTGAAGCAAACAGACGGCAGCAAGAATGGTACATGCAGTGAGAATCTTCCGAAAGTGAGTTTGTATGGGCCTAATTGCCATCATGCCGGGGTTGTTGCTGTAAAGACTACGAGCAACTGCCCGTCGAGGAAATACATTTCAACCAGCAACCGGGAAGCCAACAAAGTCCGCTTACTCCGGCATCTTCATCATCTCGTCACCCGTCATGGGCTGCGCATGGCCGCCAATGGCGTCGCGCACTTTCTTTACATCTTCGGGCGTCACTTCGCTGCTCTTGTTGCCCCAGGAAGTCCGAACGTAAGTCAGGACCGCAGCGAGATCGGCGTCGGGAAGAGCCGCGCCCATGGCCGCCATGTTCAGGCTCCAGTCTTTGCCTTCAACCTTGATGGTGCCATTTAAACCTTCCAGCGGAATATGGGTCAGACGGTTCATGCCCTTGGCATTGACCCATTCGGAACCGGCGAGCGGCGGCGCTTGTCCCGGCTTGCCCGCGCCATCCACGCCGTGACATACACCGCAGACCGCTTCATAAACTTTCTTGCCGTGGGCCGCCACCGCTGCCGCGCCGGTTTGGGGCTGCATGGCCTCCAACGTCTCCGGGCTGTTGTAAGGCGCATACACCCGCGCGTCGAACAAACCGCCGTGCGTATCGAGGTAATGCCCGCCAAAAAATATCAGGAGCAGCGTCACCACGATGATCCACAGCGGCGCTGCGGAGCGCGTGGCGGTGGGCTCGGCGTCGGGCGGGTTGCCACTGGATTTAATTTCGTCGCTCATTTATTTGGCTGCCGCCGGGGTGAACGGCGCTTCATACAATGGTTGATTGGCTTTCAGGCTCAACAGATAGGCGGCCAGTTCGCGCGCCTCGGTGGTGGGCACCACTTCCATGCCGTCCGCCGGGGCAAAATCCTTGGGCAAGACCAGCGCATCGGGCGAGGGCTGCGCGCCGATTTTGCGCACATGGAACAAAAAGCGGAACGCCGGCATGGTGGAGTGGCTTACCACCGACCGTGGCGCGTACAGATGCTTCAACTGCCAGTTCACGTCCGGCGCGCGAACGCCGATCATGCTCAAGTCCGGCCCGGCGCGCAGGCTGCCCAGTTGCACCGGAACATCATACAAATAATCCGCCGCCACGCTCTGCCGCATGCCCCAGCCACGCCAAATATCCGAACCGGTGGCCACCACCCGGGCATCGGCCTTCACCCCGGCGGCCTTGAGTTTGTCGCCCAGGGAGGCAACCACGGCGCTGTCCTGGCCGGAATAAATCGTCCGGGGCAATTTGCCGTCCCACGTTTCCAGCCCGCCAATAATGTTGTTGGAAACATTTAAAAGCTCC
>Ga0302320_10024693_pt1 | contig 11714 bp, 16 predicted proteins | sample Bog_T0_3_FD_202130 | JGI IMG/M metagenome (GOLD analysis project Ga0302320, IMG submission 202130) | Peat permafrost microbial communities from Stordalen Mire near Abisko, Sweden - Bog_T0_3 | ecosystem: Environmental > Terrestrial > Soil > Wetlands > Peat | place: Sweden: Abisko, Stordalen Mire... | reverse complement strand
CGCTTGCGCGGTGGCCGAAGGCCAGCATTGACGGCCCATCCGGCAGCCCGCCACAATCGCAAGCGAAAGATGCGCAGGCCTCAACCTACGCGTGTGGCCCCATCACCCCGAATAGCGGGAAGCCGGCCATGGGTCCATCGGGAAGCAGCGAGGCATCGGCTTTCGCGCGGGAGATCGAAGCCAGCCCGTCCATGACGGTCCGCCTCATCTCATTCGACGGCACCCGGTACACCGCGGATTTCGTGCTCGATGGTGCCAGGGACGCCTTGGGACAGGTGCTCGATGCCTGCCATGAGAAGCGGGCAGGCAGCGGGCGCTGACCGCCCGCAGCCACTTGGGTTGCCTGGATCGCTGGACACCGCCGAAAAACTGCTGGCCGACGCCGGACCGCTCACCAGCCATCCGGCTCCGTCCCCCGGTTGACCAGCGCGAGGCCGGAGGGCTTTTCGCCGCCGAAGCAGCATGGGCTTGCGCCCCACCGCGGTGTCCACGGCGGCCCGCCCTCCAGCAGCACCACGCCGCCGTCCGGGAGCTGCAGGAAGTCCAGCGTGCAGGCGGCCGCGATGGCCGGGTCGACGGCACGGTGGCTCGGAACCAGGCCGCGGTCCGCCATGGTGCGCAGGACCGCTTCCGCATGGGCCGTGGCCTGCGCCACGCCATGGCGGGTGAGCCGGTCATCCTCCACCGCCGCCTGCGGGTAGTAGGCGGAAACGCCGATGACCTTGCCGCGCTCACAGTAGACGCGGAACTCGACCGGCCATGTCCGGCCATGTCCGGCCATTGGCGTCCGGCGCGGTCTGGCGCGCCACGGTCCATGGCCGGGCGAAGACCGGCACGCTCGGCGCCTCGTATTCGTTGAGGATGTCCATGAGCCGCGGGTCGTCGATGTTCAGGTACACCCTGCCATCGCCATTGCGCCACACGCTGTCGGGCGGGCACCCTGTCTCGGCGCCGCTGCGGCCTCTGGCCATGTCACCCTTGACGTCCTCGCCGACACAGCAGTCCCAGCGGACGATTTCACCGGCGGCCAGTCCTTGCACGGCTTCCACGAGCTGCCGCCAGTCGCCGATCCCCTTCAGGTCGCCAGAATCGCCACCGGCGTCCAGCAGCATGATGGGGAGATCGGTCGGAATGCGGCCCAGCAACCGCGCCTGGATGCACGCGACACCGGCGAGCCCGGCGATTGCCAGCCAGTTTTCCAGGGAGAGCACATTGAAGCTGGCGTGGGAGGCGTGCCGCAAGGCTTCACCGACGGGCCATGTGTCCGCCGCCGTCGGCAGAGTGTACAAGATTCCAGGCATGGCAGTCCTCGCCGACACTGAATTGTCCGCCAAAACTAGCCGCGCCATGGAATGCTGTCAACATTTGCCTTCGCGTCTATGACCGGAAAAATAATTCTCCATAATCAGCCAGACAGGCTGGCTGCCGCATCCATCCTGGCCATGCGGCGCCTCCGGGAGCCGTTTCGCCTCCATGCGGCCTGCCAGCCAGCAGAGCATGCCAGCACCGCTGGCCAGACCCATGCGGGAGTTGAATCGGCGCTCCACTTGGCAATATCCTGTATCCCGACAAGGAGACCGCCATGGCCCAGTGGCAAACAGCGGATGCCCGGCAGCGCTTCGCCGACCTGGTCGGGGCGGCGGCTGGCAGTGGCCCCCAGGTGGTGCTGCGCGGCAGCGATCCGGTAGCCGTGGTGCTCTCGCCGGATGACTACCGGCGGCTGGTGCGCCAGGCCGACGCGAACTTCGGGGAACTGCTCGCCAGGTCACCATTCGGGCCGGATGACGTCGAGCCGGCCGGGACGGGTGTCCTGGCGCCTGACGCGCGCGCCTGAACGGATTTCGCCGGCGGATGCCGGTAGGACAGCCTGCCATCGTTCATCGGGCATTAACCCGCTGCCCGCCATACTCCGGCGAGCAACCCACTGGGGCCGCAACGCATGGACATTGAACACGGCGGCTGGGACACTCACCGCCCGGCAGGAACAGGCCGCCTGACCACCGGTCCCGGCCTGGCGCCACCCATCGCGCAGGCCGCCTGAGATGTCCCAGCACCTGACGGATTCCGACGTCTCCCGGCTCATCGACGAACCCGCGCCCGGCCCGCGCGCCGACCTCGCGGCCAAGATAGCGGGCACCCTGGAAAACCAGGCCCTCACGGCGGGCGAGCGGCGGCTGGCCGAGGACATCACACGCATCCTGGCGCAGGACGTCGCCGTGACGGTGCGCGCAGCGCTGGCGCACCATCTGCGCCACGCCGCCCGGCTGCCGCTCGACGTTGCCCGGCGGCTTGCCGAGGACGTGGATGCGGTGGCTCTGCCCATCCTTGCCAACTCGGCGGCGCTGGACGACGAAACCCTGCTCGCAGTCCTGAGCCACGCCTCCGCCGCCAAGCAGCATGCCATCGCGGGGCGGGCCGAGGTGTCCGAACCGGTCGCCGGCGCACTGGTCTCAACCGGCTCGGAGGAGGCCGTCGCCGCGCTCATGCGCAACGCGGCAGCCCGGATCGGCGAGGCAAGCCTGCAGACGGCCATCGACCGTTTCTCCGGCAGCGAAGCCGTGCAGGACGGCATGGTCCGCCGCGGCGCGCTGCCGATCGCGGTCGCGGAGCGCCTGGCGGTGCTGGTTTCCGACCAGCTCCGCGCGCATCTGGTCGAGCAGCACGATCTGCCGCCATCGCTTGCCGCCGACATCGTGCTGCAGGGCCGCGAGCGGGCAATCATCCAGCTCGGCCGCGGCGCCAGCCGCGAGGACCTGGAGCAGCTGCTCGCACGCATGCACAGCCGGCGGCAGCTCACTTCATCGCTGGTGATCCGTGCGCTGTGCATGGGCGACATGGAATTCTTCGAAGCGGCGCTCGCCGTCATGGCCGGCATTCCGGTGGAGAATGCCGCCATCCTGGTCCATGATGGCGGCAAGCGCGGCCTGACCATGCTGTGCGGCAAGGCCGGGTTGGCCGCCCCCCTGCTTCCCGTGGTCCATATAGCGGTCGATGTCGCCGACGGCACCACGTTCGACGGCGGCGAGCGTGATCTGGAACGCTACCGCGCGCGCGTCATCACCCGCATCCTGACCCAGTGCGACGGACTCAACACGGACGACCTCGACTGGCTGCTCGACAAGCTCAGCGACGTGCTGCAGGAGCAGCGGACGGCGCCAGGGCCTGCCTAGGCCCGGCGGCGCCTCTCCGGCGGCCTCGGCAGCGGTCAGCCTTGCATGGCGCTTTCGCGCAACAGGCCGAACAGCTCAGACCGGGATTGGTAACGGGCGTCGGATTCGCCCCCTTCGCGGACCACACTGAATTTCCGGTCGAGCATTTCCGGCGCGGCCAGCACGCGCACGCGGTCCAGGTTGCCGAGGAACGCAGAAAAGAAGCGCTCGGCGCAGGCCATATCTTCCGGATCCGGGCTCTCGCCTGCCACCGGATAGGCCACCATGCGCAGCACGCCCTTCATGCCCTCGATCGCGGCCCCGGGGTCCACCCCGCCGAACACGGCCGCGAACGTCTCGTCGAGCGCGAGTTTCATGTCTCCGACAGACCGGTCGGCGGACGTCATCAGGCCGCAGAAGCCATGCGACCGGTAGCCCTGCAGCAACCGGTACATGTTGTTGATCGCGTTCCCGCGGGCACCCGCCGGATCACGGCTCCGAAGGCCGTCGAGTGTCATGCTGGCCAGCATGCGGGCGGCATCACGGGCTTCGTTCAGCCTGTAGTCGGCGATCATCGGCATGGCACCAACCTCCTGATCAAGCGGGACCGCCAGCGCAGAACCTTCCGGGCACCCGCCGCGGAAGGACACGGCGGCCGCCGACGGCGAAGGACCACCATATCCTGTCGATGGCCCGCCTGCCACCAGCTTCTGCGGATGACGGCGGCATCGGCCGCTGGCCGGGATGTCCAAATCCGGAATCCCAGCCGGCGGCAGCGGCCCTTATGCCGTGGCGAATTCCTGCACAGGCGCCAAGCCGCCGATGCCGTGCGGATATTTTGCCGCGAAGCCGTCCGCGTCATTGATGCGGGCGGCCTGCTCAAGCTCGCCCCAGACGCCCAGCACCGCGCAGTCCGGATCTTCCGGATTGGCCAGAGCCACTCCGCCATCCCCAGCCTCGGCCCACTGGACGATGCCCTCTCCGACGGTCAGGCCGCCGCGCAGGATCACATGCTCGCTGGTCAGATACCCGCCTTCCCCCTGCATCGCCCAGCCAACCGCCAGTTCCGGCAGCCTGCGCGACAGGACGGTGAGCATTCCATCCAGGCGGTAGCGGCTCGTGGTCGCCCGGGCGACGAGCCCGGCGGGGCCGCGCGACCCGACCTTGCCAAAAAACTGGGCGTCGACAAACTGATGCCCGACGCCAAGGAATTCCAGCAGGCGGCCGACCCGGAATTCTTCACCTTCACCAATGCCGGGCAGCGCGAACAGTGCCCCCATATCCGCCGGTGCCCCGGCGATGGCGATGGTGTAATCGTAACACATGCACATGGACTACGCCCCTTCGCGGAATGTCGAGACCATACTCCGGGAAGACTTGCCGCGCAACCGCTTTCTTCAACAAACTTATTAAAAACAACAAGTTGTACCAACAATACAAGTTCTGCCGCCCGGACGCCGGGCCTGCTCCCGCAACCACCGCCCCGCAAGCTCCGAGGAGTGCTGCTGACAGACGAATCCTTGTCAGGGCCGCCGGAGGATCCGCGCCGTGAAGCGCAACGTGAACCGATTGCCGAAGGACATGCTGACGGCAGATCCGCGCTGGGATGCCGTGCGTTGCCACCGCGGCCGCCCGCATGTCCGCAAAGCCCCCGGCGCCACCGGATCGCTTGCGCGAGGCTGCTTCCGCGGATATGGTGTATCCAAGGAAGGCAATATTGCCTCCAGAGCGAGCCGGACATCCGATCCGGAAACTCGAATGCCTGCCTCCAAGTGGAAGCGCGCGAGCCTGCGTCACATGCGCGTCGAAAAGCGGCCCGGCGACGACTGGTCCGTCGAGATTTGGCTCGCCTCCGAAAACAAAGTCTACGCTGTCACCGTCTTTGGGGCGGCCGATGAGCAGACAGCGGTGAGCGACGCGCTGTCCAGCTTCTCGGCAACCAATCCAGGCGAACTCAAGGTTACCCGCGTCGAGAAGCTGTAGGCGTCAGAGCGCCCGGAGCCGACTGGCTGCTGCCGTCCCGGCCATGACGAACCTGTCAGGGACGACAGGGCCAGTCGGAAGGCGCCCACCTCCTGAGTCCACAAATAATTGAAGTTGTGTATCGGCATGCGAGACCGCGAAGTGGCACTGGTGCCAAAAAATACATCTGCGTGTTGTTTTGTTAAATTAGGATAGGTCGCCGCCGGGCCGATGTTCGGCAATCGACCTCAGTATCGAACCCGGAACGCCACCGGGCATTCCGGTCCGACGATACTGTTCGCTGGGGCCAGCGCGTAGGTCGACGCTGGCCCCGCCGACACGTTTTAGGAACGCCGACGACGCGCCAGACCCAGGCCGAACAGGCCGGCCCCAAGCAGAGCCAGCGACGCGGGCTCGGGGACGGTGGGGGGGGGAACCGGATTAGTCGTCGTGTCCGTCAGCGAATAGGACACCGCGGTGCCAGGGCCGCCAACCTGATTGGCGGTCAATTGCAAGAACGCCGCCGTACCCGCGAAGCCGGGGCCGGTCAGCGTGCCCTGCAGGGTGACACTGAGTGCGTTGGGGACGGTCCTGCCGACGAGTTCGACTGAGGTCAGAGTCTCGGTGAAGGTGCCGAGAGAGTCAGTCCACGACTTGACGATAGGTGCACCAAGAGCACCGCTCGTACCCGACCCGTAGGTGAAGGTGTCAGGGGCGATCGTTACCGACGTGTCACTGACCGCCAGCCCGGACGCGTCGCCGGGTCCAATGGACTGAACGATATACGTTGTCGCGTTGGTGGAGAAGTCGGTCGAAGACTCGAGGGTAGCGCCTGTATAGGACGCACTTCCTAGACCGATCAAACCGAAGCTGATAGAAGCCGCGTGCGCCGGAACCGCGGCTGCAATCGCGATGCCAGCGACCGCCGACAAGAGAACTTTACGCATTTCATCTCCTATGACCAAACCGCCGCAGGATACGCATCAGCGGATGGAAAGGCTGGTATGCAAAGCGTATGTCACAAAAAACCAATTTCTATCAATTGGTTAAAAAGCAGATCCTCCAGAGGTGTAAAAATTTCCGACACCAGCCGCTGAGCAGGCGTCCCACGGGAATATGTCGATCTGCGGGCCTTGCGCGCGAAGACTGTAATATCATAACTGGCAAAGCCGTTTATGGGAATGAAACGCCAGCAAGACAACCATAGGCTGCCGCGTGCGCTCTCCGCGGCAAAAGAACAATGCTTTATATCAACATCTTGGCCAATCAATGGATCAATGGGCCGATATCGAAACCATGTAAAAAAATCCGACGACAGACCGTATGGCCGGCGGCGCCCTTCGGCCGAGCGGAGGATCAGCCGTCAGGCCGACGACACCCCCCGCCGGCTGGCGAAAGCCGCAAATACCGCATGTCCTCCGACGTCAGACGACGATCGGCCGCTTGCGCGTACGCCCGGCCCAGACGTCGGCCAGCGCGACCGATGGTCCGCCCGGATCATTGAGGGCGAGATATCCGGCGGCACTGGTGCGCCACCGTTGGTATCGGCCATCGTCTTCGATCAACTCGATGAGACGCCGCCGCTGCAGCCCGGCGGCCGTCCGGTTCGTGCCGCCGGCCTTCTTGCCGCCCGGCGCCACCGGCCATCACGAGACCCTCCCCGCCCGGGCCAGCGCCCGCCTGGCGGCATCCGCGCTGCCGAGCGCCCTTGGACGCCTGTGCACATCCAGAAGCTGCCGGCCACAGGGCGGCAGGCGGTCCAGGGACGCAGACGGACCTGGCCCGGAACGTCGCCGGGGCCGTCGTCGTAAAGCACTGTTCTCCAGCCGGGCCATGTGCAGTCCGCATTCCAGGTACTGTGCCAACCATGCCAGGCGCCCGGCTCCCGGCCAACACCGCGGAGCCCGACGGCTTCGGCCTTGGTCTCCGGGAATGCCGTCAGATGGGCTTCCGCGTCGGCGCAGCCGGAAAACATGGCCGCACGGTCCAGCCGCTCGCGCTTGCGGCGGCCACGCGTCCCCGGATCGATCCGGTCTCCGAAACAGAGGGTCACCATCCCGGAACGCCACCCTGACGACGTGAAATACAGGCCCATGCACCGTCCGCGTCTCCCGGCCTGACCGCAAACCGGCCGGACGATAACCCTGCCCCTGTTCCTTGTCAACAATTTGCCATGCCAGGCCGCAAACCCGCCAACTGGAGCCATCTGGCCTTCGCACACCTGGTGGGCCTGGCCACAGGCCAGGCTCCCGGCCATCCCAGGGCCGAGGAGCCGCTGTCCCCCCCCTACCACCAGCGGATCGGCTTCGGCTCTTTCACGCGTTCCGCCGGGGTCCGGTTCTTCGAACCGGGCGGACGCCCACGCCGCTTGGCGGGGGCCCCGTCATGCCCGGCCGGGGCCGCTGTCGTGTCCTGGGCCACCGGAAGGCTCCATCTGGCCGCCTGCTGGCCGGCTTCCTGCCCCACGGCGCCCGGCAATGCCTTCCGGTTCAGCGAGCCCGGCGGGCGGCCAACACGCTTGATCAATGGCTGTTCCGCTCTGACGGCTGGCACCGGCGGCGGCCCTTCCGCCACCGGCAGTGTCCGGAGCCCGGCCTGCTGGCGGGCTTGTTCCGCGGCGCGCAGCAACGTCTTCCGGTTCTTCGAACCCACAGGACGGCCTGGCCGCCTTGCGGCTGGCCCGGCGCCGGGAACTTCGCCCGCTGGCGGATTTGCCTCCCGACTGCCTTCGGTCTCCAGGACTTCCGCCAGCCGCACCCGGTTCTTCGAACCCACAGGACGCCCGAGCCGCTTGACCGCCGCAAAGGCCGGCGCCGCGGCGGGAACGGTTGCCGTTGGCGGAGCCGCCTCCTGGCTTCCGGCGATCTCCTGGTCCACGGCCGCCGGAAGATGTTCAGGTGGCGGTGTCCGATTACCAGGCTCTACGCCGACGGCCATCCGCACGCGGTTCTTCGATCCGGGCGGACGGCCAAGCCGCCTGACGATGCCACCGATGGAAGGACGCCCGGAAACGGTGCGCTCGCGCCTTCCGGACGGCAGGTTGCCGTCTGCCACGTTCTGGCGGCCATCGCGCTCCGCCAGCTCAGTGGCCATGGCCAGCCTGTCCGCGTCAGCCCGCATCGCGGTCTGGCGCAAGTCGTCCCGCTCCAGCCTGACATGCTCAAGCCGCGTCTGCAGGTCCCTCACCGTGGCCTGCGCCTCCTGCAAGGCGCGCTCAGCCCGCTGGCGGGCTTCCTGCTCGGCCTTCAGCGCCGCCTCAAGCTCGGCAAGCCTGCTGTTTGAAGCGATGGCGCCACCAGGCTGCTGGGCGGCCTCGCCGTCCAGCCCGCGGTGGCCACGGTGACCGATAAGGACGACAGGAACGTCCCCATCGACAGCAAAATGGCGCCTCGGCGGACGCTTGTCGAAGGTCCTGGCGCCCTGATGCACCGCCGGCGCGCTGCCAGGATCGAGCCCGAGAGCCCGGCGCATATTGGCTTCGTCGCCGTCTGGCGGTTGCGGAGGGTCGGACGGATTATTTATCTGGAATGAATCGCCGTTTTGCACGTTATACCCACTTGTTGACGGTGATGACGAGCTCGCCATAAAATTTGTACTCGCGTTTGACGGCGCGGATGGGACATTGCCCCGCGGGCCGCATCGATTCGTTCACTAATCGCGATCTGACGCTGCCAGACAGCGTCTGTCAACTATTAGTTTCCGCGAATAAAAAATAGTTGTCCGCTCGCGACCTGGTGACCCGGTGTGCGGATGGCAGCCGCCGTGTCCGGCGCGTCAAACGCCAGCGGCCCCCGCAATATTGCGGGGGAGGGCCACATGGATATTCCCGCGGCCAGCGTGCTGGCAAATGCAAGCGGTCAGGTGATGCTTCTGGCCGAAGGCGGCTGGGGAGCGGCGCCGCCCCGGGTCTTGTCGGTCACCGAGGCACCGCCCGGCACTCTCCTATGGAATGATGGCAAGGCCATCGGCCTCGCCCAAGCATCCGCGATGGCGGCCCTCGCGGCGGGCAAGGAGTTTTTCCTGGGCGAAGTCAGCGATGGGCGGATTCGCACGGCGGGCACCGTCCACGTGCTGATCCGCCATCCCGCGCCGACCGACCGGAGGATGCCATGATGGCGGAGTTCGATTATAGATCCAGATCGGTCCTGCATCTTGGCGGTGTCAGCAGGGTGTTCGCGGCCGGACTGGCGGTGGCCCTGGCGGCAGCAGTGGCGCCCGCGCAGGCCGGGTTGCCAACAGGCAGCCCTCCCATCGTGCAGGTTTCCCGCCAGCAGGGCACGGCCGAAATCGGAGCACAAATCGATTACGGCAGCCCGGCTCCCAACCGGCACGCGCTGGCCGCCGGGCTAGATGTACGGCTCGGACGGCAATTTCCTCGGCAGGCTCGAGACTGTCGCCCCTGGCGAAGCCCCGGCCGGGAAAACCGTCACGGAGGCGAAGCATGCCGCGTCACTCGAATGGGCTGTCCTGCGGCTGGACGGGAACCGGACTGCCGAATCCGTTATCCGGCGGTTCGATTTGATCCCGGGTCCCGAACTGGCGCCGGTGATGAGCCAATGGCAGCGGCAAGGCCGCGCTCACCTCTGGTCACAGCGGCCGCGGGCGGTGACAGTGCCGGAACGGGAACAGCCATCGCAGGACGACGGGATGCTATATGCCAGCCTGAAAATGTCCAAGCTGACAAAACACCGCAGCGTATTCGTACAGTGCCTGGCCACCGATGAGGCCTTCCAAGCGCGCATCAGGTAAGCAATGTTTTGGCACGAAAACGGGCGGCTGATCGTGGGCACACTACAGTAATGGCGTCGGCTGTGTGGCCGCCGCCATTCGATAATGGCGCCTGGTGCCTGGGGTAGCGAAGCGCAGATGCCGCGCCAGGCAGCGGTTCGGCCAGAGGCATTTCCGATGGACACGGCCCGCGCACCGGCAGGCCGGACCTTGCGGTCAAGAAACCATGGCCTATTCCTTGACGCGCCCTTTGGCCAGCGGTATGGTCGGGCCATTCCCGGAAGGTCTCAAAGAGGCGCCCGAGATGGATGGCAGTTTTGCTGTTGGCCGCGGCGGTGCGCCTGATGCAGTGGCTGACGTCGTCCTGGCCTGGCGGCTGGCTGGGATGGCGGCATTGCAGCGGAGCGGCCTGAACTCCAGGAATACCGGCGCCAGATGAATATCTGGCTTGGCGGGGCGCCGCCTGGCGACTCAATCAGCTAATTAACAACCTCGCGCCGACAGACGGCAGCTCACCAGCGTCACGCATTGGGACCGCCGCCGCCAAAGCTGGGCTTCACCGTCGGCCAGGCAAGGCCGCCGCCACCCTGTCGACCCGAGCCTGGCGCCACCGCAGACCATGTCTCCAAGGAAATGCCAACGGAGTCCTTGACACCGACATCTGATTACCTTACGCACCAGACACACACCAGAGGTGGGTTCCATGACAACGCGTGATGGCCAGAGCTTCAGCTTCGGCGACCTGAAGGTCGTCCTGGTTCTGTTTGGCGTCGTATTTGCGATCGGATATGTCTCTGTCGAATTGGGCCGACTCTTTCCCTCGTGCAGGGTGGCCAACGAACTGAATGTGCTGCTCAGATGCCATCCTGAGTTTTCGGGGGCTCCGCCCAACAAGATCATTGACGTGCCCGGATCCACCCAAAGTGACGCAGACGCGCTGCATGCCATCAACGAAATCCAGGGATGTCCGGCTGCGGTGCCGCTGACCGCCAGGGAGCAGGAATATGTCCGCGGGCTGCTGGCCATGACACCTGTCTTTCTCACGGACGGCGCGGTCAACAAAGCGATTGATGCAGCGGAAAAATCGCGGTGAACTGTCTGTGACAAACACGCCGGGTTCGCCCGGCACCGGTCAGGCGGGTGTATCCACGTTGGAAGCCTGCTGGTCGGCCGGCTCAAGGTTTTGGTGGCCGAGCTGCGCCGTCATGGGCGTTGCAGTCGTCATCGTCGATTCGCCGGGCCAGGTGAGTTTCGAAGCCGACCTGGCAAGGGATGTCCTTGAGATCATCACGGTGTTCCCGGCCAAACTCTACGGCGCGAGGTTGGCGAAGCGGCGGCGCGCCGCCGCTGTTCCAGCGTGTTGACAAGGCGCGTCCGTTGCCATAGGGTAACGCGTCCACCAGCAGACTGGCCTGCCGTTGCCGTTCTCGAACCACACCTTCACCTACGGCGCGCGCCTGCCGCCGCTCCCGTTTCTCGGGGCGATGGCGAAGCTGTGCTGTGACACGGAGCGGCGGCTGCACGCGCACCTGATGCGCGGCGGGAAACTCGACCAGGCGCTCAAGGACGAGGTCATGGCCGATACCGGACTGCCAGGCCGCTACTACAACGGCATCACCAAGACGCTCGAAGGGAAAATCGACGCCGTCCGCGAGTTGCGCAAGCTGGGCATCGCGAACAGCGAGGAGCGGGTCAGGTGCATCGCCAGGAAGGTGAAGCAGCTTGAGGACGACCACGCCAAGGTCAGGGCGGGGGCTCCCGAGCCGCCGGACCGGAAGACGCGCAGGCGCCTGCACGGGCTGAGCCTCGCGATCCACGGCAAGAAGCGCAAGGCTGACGCGGTCGGGCACCGCATTGCCTGGCTCAAGGCCGACC
>Ga0302320_10024691_pt1 | contig 11715 bp, 2 predicted proteins | sample Bog_T0_3_FD_202130 | JGI IMG/M metagenome (GOLD analysis project Ga0302320, IMG submission 202130) | Peat permafrost microbial communities from Stordalen Mire near Abisko, Sweden - Bog_T0_3 | ecosystem: Environmental > Terrestrial > Soil > Wetlands > Peat | place: Sweden: Abisko, Stordalen Mire... | reverse complement strand
AGATATTTGTGTAACTTCCTCGGATCGATGGGCGTTCCGTCTGGGTTGCGGGGCTTATAGTCCAGCGGGTCGCGCGACAGGAACCTTCCGGTGAGCGAGTTGTAGTAACGCGCCCGATAGTAACCTGTGCCGTCGCGGTTCTCTCCGCCCCCCGTAACTGCTGCAGATATGGGGTACCCGCAAGTGCAGAGTAGAGATGCGAACCACCCGCCAACATGGGACAAGGCCCGACTCGTCAGTGACGATCCCTGTCAACGCTTCGGTTGGCCCTGTTCTGCTCCATTACTCCACAGACGCATTGCAAGAACAATAAGGGACAGTAGAAGCGGTCCTGCCCAAACTACAGTCATGAAGTACTCCCCTCTTTCGCTTTCTCGCATCCATGATCGAACGAAGACAATTGCAAAGCAAGCGCTGCTAAGTGCAGATTCGATCGCCAACCATCGTTTGTTCATAGATTTCCTCAATGCAACACTATAGTTCTCTAACCAATCGTCAGAAGTAATACCCCGCTCCTGCGGTCGCGCAGCCGAAAAGCAATCCAGCCCCGCCCAGGGTGTTATCCATCCAATTTCCGCCGTTTAGCAACGCAATTATGTATGAGTCGATACCGAACCCACATGCAACGGCACTGGCGAACACAATTTGCTCGGGAACCGTGCGCGCAATCATCACATCCAAGCTTCCGGTTTCTAGCATCGAGGCTCGCCCGCGCGGATCGGCCATATTCACCGGGTCCCCAGCAGCGTATAGGTATTTGTGCAACGTAGCCGGAATCTTGGCTTTTCCGGCTTCCGGATCTCTGGAGAGGAACCTTCCGGTGAGTGAGTTGTAGTAGCGCGCCCGCAGGTAGTACAGGCCAAGGTCCGCATCGTACTGCTCGCCGCGGTACATGTAGTTGTTCGGCATTGTGCCGGTGTGGCTGAGCGTGACGCCGAAGGCGTCGTATTCGTACGTATCTGTCACAGCTCCAGCCGCGTTGGCTAACTGGCGCACGCTGCCTGCTCCGTCGTAAACGTAGAAGCTCGGCGTCCAGAGATTGCTGATCACCTGGTACTGGCTGACGCGCTGGAGGCCATAGGTGTACTCGCGTTGCACTACTCCGCCCACGATCTCATCCATCACCTGCGAGTAGCCGGTCGGGTTCAGATCGTCCACCAGATAACGCGTGACAACGCCATTGGCGGACTTGGCCACGCGATTGCCATCGCCATCGTAGAGCACCGAGACTGCGCCCGCGTTCATCGAGGTGAGATGGTTCTCCGAATCGTAGGTGAAGGTTCTGCCGCCGCCGATGGCGATTGCGTTGCCGTTGGCGTCGTAGCTCTCGGTCGAGAGCTCGTCGTCGGTATTGTAGCTGAACGAGGCGGAGGTCACACCGTTGAGAGTGGAACTCTCCGATTGCCGGTTGCCCACAGGGTCGAGCGAGTAGGCGACACTGCCATTGTAGTTCGCCGGGTCTGTGCTGATGGTCTCGTTTGTCAGCCGGTAGATGCCGTCGTAGTTCCAGTTCAGCGAACGGCCGTTCGTCTCCAGTGCGCTGGTGCGGTTGCCCGTTGGGCCGAACTGGTAGTTGTAGCCGGAGACCGGCGGCGTGACCAGCACCTTGAGCCGGTTCATCGGATCGTAGCTGAACGAGGACTGCAAATTGTTGGGATAGGTTGCCGTGGCTAGGTTGCTGGCAGGATCGTAGGTATAGTTGGTTGTGTTCTGCCCCGGCAGCCGGTGATCCACCACCGTGCTAAGACGGTTCAGGCTGTCGTAGCTGTAGGAGACCGAGGCTCCGCCCGAATTCGAGGAGGTGATCGAAGCCACGTGACCCGCCGCATCGTAGGTGTAATTCAGCGTGCCCTCCGGCGTGTTCTTCACTATCAGGCGGTCCAAGGCGTCATAAGTGTAATACGTAACGCCGCTCGCGTCCGTCATAGAGGCGCGTTTGCCGGTGGCAGTGTAGGTGAAGCTTACGGTTGGCTCGCCAAGGCTCGGGTCGGGAGTTCTGCTCAGCAGCCGGTTGAGGGTGTCGTAGCTGTACGTCGTCGTCTTTCCGTTGAAGTGCGTGCGCGAGATCAGGTTGCCGTCTACGTCGTAGCTGCGCGTCTCGGTCAGAGAGCCATCGGGGAGCGTTTTGGAGATCAGATCTGAGAACAGGTCGAAGGAGTTCTGGGTCGTATGGCCGTTTTCATCGGTCAAGATGGCCAAGTTGCCATCATAGTCGTAGCCGTAAACGTTCGTATTGCGCGACGGATTGGGATGATTGAGTTGGACCACAGTCTGCAATTCGTTCCCAGCATCGTAGGTGTACTGCACAGCGTTCTTTGCCTGGTCCGTGACGGAGAGCAGGTTTCCTGGTCCGTCGTAGCTGTTGAGTACCGTCGTCTTGTCAGGATAAACCATCGCGTACAGGCGCTTGCGTGCGTCATATTGGAACTGAGTTATGTTGCCGTTCGCGTCGGTGCGCGAGGTCTGATTACCGGCATCGTCGTACCCATACTGCATATTACCTTGTACGCCCGAAATGGCGATTAACCGGCCAGCGGCGTCGTAAGTGTAGTTTGTGACGTGGTTAAGAGCGTCGGTCTCGCTCTGTTTGCGGCCGTCAGCATAGTAGGTATACGTGGTGGTGCTGGCATTTGATGTGCCATACGCCCTAGTGACTGATATCTGCCTGCCTGCCAAATCGTATGCGTGGTGCGTGATGTTCCCGGCCTGATCGGTCTCGTTGACCACATTATTCCGGAAGTCATACGTCTTTGCAGTTGTGGTAGTCGGCTGAGTTGGGTAGACGATGGTCTTCAAACGATTCAGAGCATCGTATTCGTAGTTCGTGGTGTCTCCGCGTGCATCTTCATCCCAGAGCTTATTCCCATTCCCGTCGAACTTCGAATTAGTCGTTCTTCCGAGCGGCGCCGCAGTCTGAGTAAGGTTGCCGACGGCGTCGTACTGGTAGGTGGTTGTTGTAGCGGGCCCGCTCGTGCCTGTAGTCGGCGAAGGCACGGTCATCGTGAGTTTATTGCCGAGCGAATCGTAGGTATAGGAGATCGTTCGACCGAGTGCGTCTGTCCGGCTGGACATGTTGCCGTTCGCGTCATAAGTAAACCGTGACGCCATGGCCGGCTGCGAACTGAGATCATAGCCAATGGCGCCAGAGGCAAGTGTGCCGTTGGCATTGAAACTGAAACTGGCTAGAGTACCTATGCTGTCGGACACGCTCTGTGGATTGAAATTGGCATCGTAATTAAGCGTCCGCGTGTTGCCCAGCTCGTCCGTCGTGGATATTGGCTCGCTGTATTGGTTGTATTGCGTGTAACTGGTCGTGTTCTTGCTGGTTGGCGTGATTGGGTATGTCGAGGACGTTGTGTTCCCGTTAGAATCATAGGTGTAAGTGGTGATGTGTCCCAGGGGATCCGTCACCCATGTGAGGTTGTGGTTGGCATCGTAGACATTTGTGGTTAAGTTCCCGAGCGGGTCGGTCGAGCTGAGCAACATTCCATAACTGTCGTACGCCGTTGTCGAAGTGCCGACATTCCCATTTGCGTCTGGCGGATAGGTAACGGTAGTTGTGTTCCTTACCAGATCGTATTGATAGCCCGTGGTTTCGAGCAGCGCATCCTGCACGCTCTTGAGACGTCCGTTCAGAGGAAGTCCGTTGGGATCGAGAGCGCCTGCCGGATAGTAGGTCGTCACGGGCAGAGCGTTCCCGAGAGCATCCCAGCCGCCGGAGTACAGGTGACCGGTACCATAGGTGTAGGTGCTCGGCTGCGTCGAATTGGGATACTGAACTGAGGTGAGATTCCCATCCGAGTCGTAGTGGTACAGATATTGATTTCCCGGCGGATACTCAATATTGGTGATGCGGTTCTGGGAATCACGCTCGAATGGCACGTTCAGACCGGTATTACTGCTAATACCGTTCGCGTTAATTGTCAGAATGTTGCCATTGCGGTCCGCAATGGATTGTAGCGCTCCGGTTGAGCCGATCATATACGCAGTTCCGGACGGGTCTGTGTAGATGTATACCGACGGATTGTAGAATCCGGTTCCACCAACACAGGCCCACAAAGAACCGTCAGGAAGCAGCAGATCAGGAATGTTACCGCAGCCGGAACCAGAATCTGTCAGCGTGCCGAAAAAGCCAGGCTCAGGGGTGAATGCCGGGATGTACCATGGGAAGGCATAGCCGCCGGACTGTGGTGTGAGATAGAAGGTCCTCCGCTGCCCACCCAGAGTGAACGCCACGTTACCACTTGGATCCACTACAAGATTTACGTTTGTGCCTAGAGACCAGCCATAACCGAAATCGCCGCTTGTTCCGGCGTTGAGGGTGTCATATGTCCGCTGAATCTTGATGGCAAGACCCGTGGAAGGCACTACCAGATCGGTTACGGTGGCGGTGACGCGCCCTGGCTTGTAATTGCCTGTGACCGTCACCAGAACAAGACTATTCTCCGTGTGTCCGCTTGTGTCCGTGGCCTGCATCTCGATGAAATACGAGCCGTTCGCCAGCAGTGTTGTGTCCAGCGTTCCGATCTGGCTCGATCCGGTTGTACTCGGATTGAGAGTAGTAACGTTCGTCGGATTGTTGGTTGGGGAGTACCAAAGCACTCCACTTTGAAGGGTAATCCCTGAAGCGAGGATGATGGGCACCACCCCGGAGACTGCGGCACCATTGGCCGGACTTCCAATCCACCCCTGCACAACCCCCGGAACAGGTTCAACCGTGACCAGGAATTGCACCGCGTCGCTGGCGTCCGAATCACTCGCTGCGAGCTGGAGTACGTAACTTCCCGCTTGGCTGAATGTGGCAGCGGTTGCTAACTGCAGTGGGCTCGCAAAGGTCACAGTACCTGGCCCACTGATTTGGCTCCAAAGCACCCCGATCGTGCCGCCTGCAGGCAAGCTGCTGTCGGTCGCGGCTCCGGTCAGTTGGAGCGCGTTTGGTAACGTCACCGAGCTTTGCGCGTTGATCGAGACGATGAGTTCACCGCTTTGACCTGAGACTGTTACAGTCGAGCCTGGAAGGGTCCAAGGAACACTGACAATATTTGAATACGCGAGCATTCCGCTTATGAAAGCGACAGCCTGGACCGAAGCGATCCCTGGATTTACATCGTTGTAGACAATCGTCGCGTGACCCGTGGCATCCGTGACTCCGTGCAACTCCAGATTATCGGCACCAGAGACAACCAGGCCGACGTTCACATTGGGCACGGGAGCACCTGAGGCTGCACTCGCTAACACGGCGAACGTCTGCCTTCCGCCTGCCGGTAGCGGACTCACAAGGTTGGGCGAAAGAGTAAGAGAACCCGTCGGAGCAATACCCGTCGGGCTTGTTGCTCCCTGAGTCATGGTGAGGACAAGTTGCCCTCCATCGCACTCTGTGTAATCGACCTCGTAGGGGTAAGTACCCGGCGCCGGGAAGTTCACTACGACCTGGTTGCCCTTCGAGGCTTGGGCACCGTTATCCGCTCCCATGACGGGAAATTGCTTAAAGGGAGTTACTCCCGACACCGGCGGGTTAATAAGCGTATCGCCGCCCACCCGTGTCGCCCCATTCCCAATTCCAAGGATGAAACCGTCGTCATCGTAAAAATTGAAGGAGACATTTCCCGCGCTAGCCACGACGAACGAGCCCTCGAAGACGGCCTGGAAGTACCACATTGGACCGACGCCTGCCTGGTATGCATTTCCTTGTGCCGGAATAGTACCGGTGAAATTACCGTTGAGATCGGTGGTAACGTCGGTGAACGGCCGTGAATTTTCATCCACGCCCGACGTGTTTCCTGGGATTGTTTTTGCCGGAGGATTGAAATTTATAGTTGGGAATGTTTGCACAAATGCGGGCGTTGTCGCGGGCGAGATCTCAAACGCACATCCGTTATCAGGTGTCGGGAAGAAGTATCCTGTCGCAGTCGTTGTCGAGATACCTTGCACAGGCACGAGCCACGTGGCCGAAACCGTGTTCGATGTCACTTGTTCGCCACTGACGTTTGCTGTGGCATGAATGGTGTCATTGCCGCTATTTGTTCCTGTGTAGGTGTATGAGGCCATCCCGTTGGCATCCGTCGTTCCGCTACCCGTATTACCGTTCGCGCCAACGACCGCGAAAGTTACAGCTGCCCCAGGCATTGGCGTACCGCTCTGATTTTTCAGGGTGACTACAAATGTCTCAGGGATTCCGGTCACATAAGGCGGCTGAACGGCCGCGGCCAGAGTGAGCGTCGGATCCAAAGGTGATGGCAGCAGCGTCACCACAGAAGTGCCTACGCTCCCCTGGCTGGTCGCGCTGACCATCACATTTTGTTGCGCAACAACGACGGCAGGCGCAGTGTAGAAACCGCTTGCGGTGAGTATTCCTGGTGCATCCGGCGGCAGCGACCAAGTCACCGCTGCACTGCACGTACCCGTTGCGGCCCCGAACTGCTGGCTCTGGCCAGCGTACAGGTTTACTGAGGTTGGAGCGACAACCATTCCTTCGTTTCCGGGATAGATTACATAGAACGTCGACGGCGAGCTTTCGTTATTGTATTCGGTTGTAATCCAGTCCGCCGAACGGGCAACAGACGAAATTCGCACTTCATCCATCATCCCCGCATACCAAGCCTCACCATTGTTGTATTCGCCAAAAGTGATAGGGCTGGTGCTGTCGGCAACTGTCGTAGCACCAATGGAGGTACCAGGTCCGCCAGAATAGGTGGTGGCATTAAGGAAAAGTGTAAGTTCCGACGAGGGACTAGCCGGATGAACGCAGGCCACCATCTGGGGAGTACTCGTCAAGACCACGTTATCTGGGGTACGGGTGAGCGTCTGATAATACGACGAACTACTAAAGAAGCAGCCCACAACATTAATGCCCGCGTCGCGGCCCATGTATATGGCCGCCCCTGCACTACCGTTGTAGTTACCCACCGCCATACCATCGCTGGTGCCGACTTTTGAAAACCATCCTTCCATCGTGTAGGCCGAAATCCCGGTCCACGCTGTATTCGTTGCGATGTACTGAGAGTTTCCGCTGAAATTCGCGGCTCCACCAATTACCCCTGAGGCTGGCGTAGCTCCATAATTGGTGCCAGTTGAACCAAGCGATCCATTCAGGTTGAGAGTGGTGCCATTGCCAAAATGCCACACATTAACGTAGCCGTTTGACCAAACGCCCGGCTTGTTCTCCTGCGACACAGTTACTGTGCTGTTGCCGTACCACATGTAAATGATCGTATCTATGGTATGAGACAGAGTGGGTATTCGTACCCAGTACCCAGCTGTTCCCGTCACTGGATTGTAGTTGTCTATCTCATAATCCAGCATGTGCTGACCAGCCGGATCCGACGTGAACGTTATATCGTAACCGGCAGAGCTCTGCATCAACCCGCCATTCGCAACTGTCGCTAAGAAGGGATATGTGCCCGATATCAGCATGGGAAAACTGGTCTGGTCGCTATTCGGAACCTTGGTATGGTCTACCACAATCACGCTTTGGTAGCTGTATCCATTCGTCGACCCGCATGCCGGTGGAGCAAGTGTGACCGTTGCAGTGGCCGAACGGGTCGTGTCCCCTTGGCTGGTCGCGGTAATGGTGATCGTCTGTTGTACGGCAATCGTATCTGGAGCTGAATACAAGCCAGCCTCGCTGATCGTGCCAATCCCCGCCGGAATGATCGTCCAAATCACCGCAGTGTTGCTGGTGTTGGTCACGCTGGCGGTGAACTGCTGAGTCTGACCTCCGTAGAGTGTCGCGTTGGTTGGAGTTACCCTTACCGACGCGGGCATCAGAGTCACGGTCGCCATAGCCGTCGCGGTCGCGCTCGCCTGACTGACCGCTGTGACGGTCACCGTCTGCTGGGTTGATATCGTAGCAGGAGCCGTGTACATCCCCGCCGCACTGATAGTGCCCGTGCCTGCCGGACTGATCGTCCAAGTCACTGCTGTGTTGCTGGTGTTTACCACGTTAGCGGTGAATTGCTGCGTCTGCCCGCCAGAGAGAGTTGCACTCGTGGGAGTCACGCTTATCGACACGGGCGACCCGGGCGGCTGCAGCGGTGAACCACCGGAGCAGCCGTTGCCGACCGACGCTGCACCCGTCAGTGCGATTGTTTCGGCAACAAGGATCAAACAATTGTTCTCGGATGCAGCCCCAGCGATGGTCAGGGCGGTCGTGGGAAAGTACAGTACGCCGTTAAAAGAGGATGCCTCGGAGCCAGTTGCCGTATTTCCCGCTTGTCCCGTTCCAATCTGCGGATCCTGATAAAAGAGAATGCCGTTATAGGAACCACTGGTGGGGGCTGACAGGGTCGCGACAACTGCACCGCTGATCGACAGCGGTCCATAGTTGTAACCTAAACCCTTTGTCAGAAAGAACGTGACGCCGCTTCCCTTGAGAATACTCGCCCCTGACACGTTCAATCCACCGCCCATCAGAATGTAGGTTCCCGGGTTGAACGTCACGTTCGTAGCACCGCTAATCGCGATGCCGTTGCAGTAAGTGCCAGGATTCAACGTGGTGGAGCCGGTGCTTGCCTTGAAGTTCGTGTAAGTGCATGCTGTGCTGACGGGTGGAACTAAGAATGTCAACGGATCTGCCTGGTAAGCGGACTTGGTCGATGGAGTGGGCGTGAACGTCACCGCTCCAGATTTAGAGTATTCCCCGACCACATCGAAATACTTGGCTGTGAAGCTCCCGCTACCCGAGAAACTCAGCGCAGTGCTGCTAGACGAATCGACAACCACGCCGCAACTGGGTGCGTTGATAATGACTGCGCCATTGACAGACAGGGCATTCGACGCAGTTTGACTCAATGCGTAGATGCACTGATCGTAAGCCGAACTGGGTGGCGCAACTGACGCGTTTACGGTCTGTGTCAGAGTCCCGTTGCCTGCCAGATAGTTTGCGTCCCCCGAGTACACTGCGCTAACGGCATGAGATCCTGCGACCAGCGTAGCGATTGAGAAACTGGCTACGCCGGAGCTTAGATCAGCTGGGTCACCAATATTGCTCCCGTCCACTTGAAACTGCACGGTGCCGGTCGCATCCGTTGGAAGACTCGCTGTAAGCGTCACGCTTTGGTTTACATTGGACGGATTTGCCGATGAGGACACAGTTATTGTTGGCAGTGCTTGACTAACCGTGAGAAACACGGCGTCAGTCAGTTCGCTGTAATCGGTCAAATCGGTTGGAGTGCAGGTCACGAATAACGTTTGTACGCCCGCCGGAAGAACGGTGCCCGTGACTGGGCTGTATGTACAGCCGCCCGGCACGGACAGAACTGCATTCAGCTCGGTAGAATCCAGTACAGTGCCATGTGTAATCGGAGCCGGCTGCGCCCAGGTGATGGTTGCCGAGCTGCCCGTCCCAGGTGAAACCGTCCCGACCATGAGGCTTATGGTGCTCGCCGCACTGTTGTAGTTGCCATCTCCCGGATAAGTTGCCACCAAACTGTGCGCGCCGGGGGCCAACTCCACAATAAGACCCGCCCCGGCAGTTGCACAGCCTACGGTGTTACTACATGTTTCTATGACGGAGATGTCGCCCGTGCCAAGTACGGTGACGCCGTCCATGAACGTCAATGTGCCAGTCGAATCCACAGGCATACCTACGCTCAGCGCGTACGCTGAGCTGTCTACCCAAGGGCTCGGGCTGGCTCCCAGCACCATGCTTGGGTTTGCTTCCACTACGCTTAGTGGCACCACCCCCTGCGCTGGCGTATGTGAACCATCGCCGCTGTACTCCGCCGACATCGCGGACGTGCCCACCGAGAGCGATGATGTGACAAAGGTCGCAACTCCCTGAACGACCGGGACGACGGCAAGATCGCCATCCACATCTCCGGTGAAGGTCATTGATCCAGCGGCCGTCGCATCCGCCACGGGCTGTCCGCCTGAGGTTGCCGTGCTTACGATAGCGGTGATTGTCACTGAGCCGTCAAAGGCCACCTGCGATGATGATGGCGTGACAATAATGGCAGGCGTCGGAGCGGTTCCGTTCACAGTTTGCGTGAAACCGATCGTAGTGGGTTTGAAATTACTGTCGCCGCTGTAGGATGCGGTAATCTGGTGCGTTCCGACGGTCAGAGACGGTGCGGGGTCCGTGAACGTCCAGGTCGGACAGAGGGCAAACCTAATTCCGGGCCGAGAGGAGCAGCCGGTACCGACTGCGGGAACACTGGTCGTCTGCAACACCGTTTGCCCATCCTGAACCGTAACGCTTCCGGTCGATCCGGTTGCAAGGGAGACCGTGAACTGCACCGTACCGCCTGCCATGGAAGGATTGGCCGACGATGTGATCGTGAGCGCTGAACTTGCCGATGTGATCGTCTCCGTCACAGTGGAGGAGGCTCTGCTGAGGTAGGCTGAATCTCCGCTGTAGCTCACTGACAGCGCGTGAGCGCCGGTTGCCAGCGTTGAGGAGTCCAAAGTCCCAGTGCCCGTGGCATCAAGCGTGGCTGTCCCAATCGCCGAGCCCCCGTCCAAGAGCGTTACTGTGCCCGTCGGCGTGCCCGAACCTCCTGAGACGATCATGGTGAACGTCACGTCGGCGCCATAGGGCGCAGGATTCTGGCTCGTCACCAGTGACACTGAGTTTGCCTGGCTCTGTGCGCTCGCTGAGACAGCAAGCGAAACAAGGCTGACCAGAATGATGACTGCCACAACGCTGACTTCTTGGAGCCAACCGCCACGGCCTCGGCGCATGGATTCTTCCTCGTTATTAATTGGAGAACGTGCTTGATGAAATGCCGGAATTGACAACCGCGCTCGTGATCTGGATGTCAGTGACTGTGCCAGCCTCGTTTCTGGTGACGTGGAAGGGCACATTCTGTCCCGACGGCAACTGCTGGTAATTGCCGAACTCCACCGTGACCGGCGTACCGGTCTGTGTGGAATCATTTGGGTAAATACTGAATCTCATCGCGACTGGAAGTCCCGTTGTCGCGTCGATAAATAAGTCCGTTGCGCTCAGTTGTCTTATAAGGACCGCGATTACCCCGGGCTGATTCATTACCTGCCGCTTCGCAACCACGTGGTTGACGTTAACTCCCTTGCGAGTTTCCTGGCCGACGTACCGGAACACTACCGTAGGGTCAGACACGGTGAAGAACATCGAGACCACCGGCGAAAACCATCCCACGTCACTCCAACAATTCTGCAAGGCAACAGGATGAATCACGCCTGCACTGTCGATACGGCTCCCCGAAGGGATAGCGGCACTGGAATCGCGCAGTTCGGTCACGATGCCGGAGCTGACACTGAAATCAAGGCGGCTCTGATGTAAGGAATTTGCTCTGATCACGAGCGCCCCGGAAACTGTTCCCGAGCCGCTGGTGCGCGTTGCGCTTCCGCTGAGCGTCAGATCATTGACTGTCTGGCCGCCATTCACCGCAGCAACGGCGTTTTGAACCAGGGCCACTGCTTGCGCGTCACTCGACTGGGCCGATGCACAAGGCGATAAACCGAATAGACACATGCCGAGAATTACCAACAAAGCAAGAGGCCGATTTGTCATACCATCCGTGTTTGAAATAACTCTTCTAAAGTATTCGGATTCGCAGATGTGCATTCTTCTCTCCGATCTTTCCATCGACCGCAACCGCACCTCTTTACTTGCTGAGCTGCAGTACAGACATGACAGGAAACAGCGCAAGAAACTTCGTATCACCTCGCATACCGCACAAGCGGTCTTCACCGAAGAAGCACCGGCAATCTGAAACGCACTGTCTGCCATTCGGA
>Ga0302320_10024690_pt1 | contig 11715 bp, 7 predicted proteins | sample Bog_T0_3_FD_202130 | JGI IMG/M metagenome (GOLD analysis project Ga0302320, IMG submission 202130) | Peat permafrost microbial communities from Stordalen Mire near Abisko, Sweden - Bog_T0_3 | ecosystem: Environmental > Terrestrial > Soil > Wetlands > Peat | place: Sweden: Abisko, Stordalen Mire... | reverse complement strand
CAGGCGCTCAACACCGAGCTGACGCGCTACGCGCACGAATCGCAGGTCTGCCGCATTGACCATTATCTCGGCAAGGAAACGGTGCAGAACATTTTGATGTTCCGTTTTTCCAATTCCATTTTCGAGCGGCTGTGGAACCGCGAATCCGTAGATTTCGTCCAGCTCACCGTCAGCGAAAAACTCGGCGTCGGCGAGCGCGGCGGTTATTACGAGGAAGCCGGCGCGATCCGCGACATGGTGCAGAACCACATGCTGCAAGTGCTTTCGCTCATCGCGATGGAACCACCCGTGTCGCTCGAAGCCGAGGCCGTCCGCGACGAAAAAGTGAAGTTGTTGAAATCCATCCGCCACCTCACGCCCGCCGATGTCGCGAAACAAGTCGTGCGCGGCCAATACTTCGCCGGTTCCGTGGACGGCCAGCCGCGCCCCGGTTATCGCCAGGAACCAAAAGTGAATCCGAATTCCAACGTCGAAACATTCGTCGCGATGAAATTGCTGATTGATAATTGGCGCTGGAGCGGCGTGCCGTTTTATCTGCGCACCGGAAAAAATCTGCCGCAAAGCGCGAGCGAAGTGCGCATTCAGTTTCGCCCGACGCCGAATGTTTTGTTCGCCGCGCAATGCGGAAACACCCTGGACGCGAACGCGCTCACCTTGCGCCTGCAACCGAACGAAGGAATTTCCCTGCACTTCAACGGCAAGGTTCCCGGCATCGGCACCAGCGTGCGGCCCGTGCGGATGCACTTCAGCTACGATTCCGAGTTCGGCGCCTACACGCCCGAAGCCTACGAACGCCTGCTGCTCGACGCCATCGCCGGCGACGCGACGCTCTTCATCCGCCGCGACGAAGTCGAGACCGCGTGGCAGATCGTGGATTCCATCCGCAAAGGCTGGGAAGGCAAGGCGCTGACGAACCGCGAATTTTACGCCGCCGGCACGTGGGGCCCGATCGCCGCCGACGACCTGCTCGCGCAAAGCGGCCACGAATGGCACGAGCCGCAGGTGATAAAATAAAAATGATTTCAACGGTTGATTCATCATCTTCATTGTCTTGGTTGGTAGGGGAATTTCTCATTTTCCTTGTGGCAATCTCTGGTGGAGTGCTTGTGTTTCGGGGGCTTTGGATAGAAAAGAAGGCAGATGAAGCAGAAAAAAAGGAACATCCTGATACTTTTGTGGATGAAGTTAAATCGCTGAAATTGAAATCAAAACGCGGCTGGAAAATGTTGATGTGGGGCATCGCTTTAGAAACAGTAGTTGCTGGAGTTTTTGCTGCGAGAGACGGTTGGGAAATAAGGCAAATGAAAATCAATGCAGCAAACAATGACCCCATCAAGCGTCCAATATCTGAAATTTCAGCCATTGTGGACTTCAAAGTCAAAGAGGATAAGCCGCATGAAACTCAAAATTGGGGAACGCCAGAAGTTGCAAGGATGATGTTGTGTGAAACAAACCAAATTGCTGAAAATGAATTTATCGGTATCGGCATCTTAAATTTTCTGGATGCTGATAAATTTAACAGATATTTTGACGGCACTACGCTGGAATATGTTTTGCGTTTTCAATTCGATAATTTTGGAGTGATTTTAGGAGGCAAAAATATAAGTTCCAAAACGGCTGAATGGGCGTTGGAACACATTAGATTTTTAGACATACAAACAAAGTTTTTGCCACATGATGCGGAAATTTTGGGTGGGTCAGCAGTTCTTACTATAAATTCAGGCCCTCAAAAATGGTTTATTATACAGCCTCAAAAAGATTTATATCCAACAAGCGGTAATTACGGGTCTGATTATCAAGTAATAGCCTCGATGCCCAGCAATGTCGTCGAGACACCGAAAAAGTGATTTTTATCTGCCCGCAAAATCAACCGTCGCCAATTTATGCAAAATTTTGAACTGATTTCCTTCGCCAACGCCGACGAACTGGCCGCGCGTGCCGCCAGCGCGTGGCTGGACGAAATCGCGGCGGCCGATCGCGCAGTCAAATCGCCAGCAGCAAACGTTTGATTTCCTTGAGCCGCGCCTTGGCTTCTTTTTTGGTGAGGCGCGGGAATTTTCCTCGTTGAATTTCCCGAACGCGAGGCGTATTTTCAAAACCATGAGCATGACGATTGAACAGGTGGCCGAGGAAGCGCTGGCGCTGCCCAGCGCGGCGCGCGCGTTGCTCGCGGACCGGCTGGTCGAAAGTCTTGATACCGCCGAGGACGCCCAGGTCCGCCAGCTTTGGGTGGCGGAAGCGCGCCGTCGCCGCGACGATGTCCGCAGCGGGCGCGTGAAAACGATTCCGGGCGACGAAGCGTTGGCGCAGGTCAAGCGGGCCGTGGCGAAGTGAGAATTGAATTTCATCCCTAAGCGCTGGCGGAATTTCAGGATGCGGCGCAATACTACGCGGGTCGTCAGGAAAATCTGGAGCTGCGTTTCATCGCGGCAGTGGAGGCGGTTCTCGACCGCATCCGGCAAAATCCTGAATGGGCAAGAATCTTTGAAGACGACATCCGGCGCAGTCTCACGCGCGTTTTTCCTTACGCGGTGCTTTATTCAATCGAACCGGATTATCTGCTGATCATCGCGGTCATGCACTGCAACCGCGAACCGGGCTACTGGCGTCATCGCGTCAAATCAAAATCCTAAATCGCCAGCAGCAGCCTCTTGATTTCCTTCAGCCGCGCTTTGGCTTCTTTTTTGGTGAGGCGCGGGAATTTGCCGCCGAGCGTGATGAAATCGTTGTGGCGCGTGATTTTTAATTTGTCTTCCTCGACTTCGATGGCGGTCACGGATTTTTCGCTGGCGAGAATTTTTAGTTCGCCCACGGCCAGCAGCAGTTCCACCGGCGGCGGCAGCGGACCGAAACGGTCGCGCAATTCTTTCTGCAACGCATCAAGCGCAGGTTTGTCCGTGGCTTGCGCGAGCTTGCGGTAAATATCAATGCGGTGCTGCGGTTCGGTAACGTAGTTTTCGGGAAGAGTTGAGAGTTGAGAGTTGAGAGTTGAGTCATTCAGAAAATCCAGCGCGATGCGGACTTCGACGCGCGGTTTCACTTTCTCACCTTTGAGCGACGAGACGCTTTGCTTGAGCAACTGGCAGTAGAGTTCAAAGCCTACGGCGGTTATGTGTCCGCTTTGTTCCGAGCCGAGCAGGTTTCCCGCGCCGCGAATTTCCAGGTCGCGCATGGCGATCTTGAATCCGCTGCCGAGCGTGGAGTATTGCTTCATGGCGCTGATGCGTTTGCGCACGTCGGTGAGCAGGCTCGCGTGGCGCGGCAGCAGCAGATACGCGTAGGCCTGATGCTTGTAACGCCCGACGCGCCCGCGCAACTGGTAAAGGTCACTCAAGCCGAAGCGGTCGGCACGGTCAATGATGATGGTATTTGCATTTGGAATGTCCAAACCGCTTTCAATAATTGTCGTCGAAAGCAAAACGTCCGCCTCGCCGTTGACGAATTTCGTCATCACTTCTTCGAGGTCGTCGGCATTCATCTGGCCATGGCCAACCACAATTCGCGCGTTGGGACAAAGTTTTTTCAAACGGTCGGCCATGTCGTGAATGGTCATCACGCGGTTGTGCAGGAAAAAAACCTGTCCGCCGCGCGCGAGTTCGCGGTGGATGGCGTCGCGGATGGTGCGTTCGTCGAATTGCGTGACGATGGTCTCGACGGGCAGGCGATCGTGCGGCGGCGTCTGGATGGTGCTCATGTCGCGCGCGCCGGTGAGCGCGAGGTAAAGCGTGCGCGGGATCGGCGTGGCGCTCAACGTCAGCACGTCCACGAGCGTGCGCAGGCGCTTGAATTTTTCCTTGTGCAGCACGCCGAAACGCTGCTCCTCGTCAATCACGACGAGGCCGAGGTCTTTGAAAACGATGTCGTCCTGCACGAGGCGATGCGTGCCGATGACGATGTCCACCGCGCCCGCCGCGAGATTTTTGACGACCAGATTTTGCTCGCGCGGCGTGCGATAACGCGAGAGCAACTCGACGCGAATCGGATAATCGGCCATGCGTTCGCGGAATGTGTTGAAATGCTGCTGCGCGAGCACGGTCGTCGGCACAAGGATCGCGACTTGCTTTCCGCCCATGACGGCCTTGAACGCGGCGCGGATGGCGACTTCGGTTTTGCCAAAGCCGACGTCGCCGCAAATCAAACGGTCCATCGGCTTGGCGCGTTCCATGTCGGACTTCGTTTCGGCAATCGCGCGGACTTGATCGGCGGTTTCCTCATAAATGAACGCGCTTTCAAATTCGCGCTGCCAGTTAGCGTCCGGCGGAAACGCGTGGCCGGCCTGTGTTTCTCGCACGGCCTGGATGCGCAACATTTCCGACGCGACATCGCGCACGGCTTTTTCCGTTTGCTCTTTCGCCTTATTCCAGCGCGTGCCGCCGAGCGGGTTGAGCGGCGGATGCGCCCGGCCGACGCCGACGTATTTGCTGACGAGATGCGCCTCGGTGACGGGAACGTAAAGTTTCGGCGCTTCGTCGCCGGAATTTGCCGGCGCGTATTCGATGACGAGGCATTCGGTGGAAGTTGAGAGTTGAGGGTTGAGAGTTGAGGGATGGCGGCTGTTACCCACCGGCATCGTTTTCAAACCGAGATAGCGGCCAATGCCATGTTGCAGATGCACAACATAATCACTTTCTTCCAAATTGGTGAAATCAATGTCGAGCGCAGAACGCGTCGCGAGCGCGTGCGAAGATTTTTGGCGTCGCGGACGCTGGATTTTGTAACGCCCGAAAATTTCCGCATCGGTGACGACAACGAGTTTTGCTTCCTCGCAAATAAATCCACGCGTGAGTGTGCCGATTTGAATTGAAAGACCTTTTTCTTGGGCGAAGCCGTATTCTTTCCAAATTTCCTCAAACCTCTGACGCTCGCCCTCGTTATTGCAGAAAATGTGAACGGCATAATCCTGCCGCAACCAGCGATGAAGCTGCTGGAAAAATTCCCGTCGCTGCGCCTCGGCAACCTGCGGTTCCGGCGCGCGCTCGGCCAGCGGACGAAAGGCATCGAGTGAATCGAATTTCAAATTATGAATTCCGAATTCCGAATCATTTCCGCCAATTTCTGCGCCTTCAAAAAGCTCAATTGAAGCAAAGTCGCGGCGACTCAATTCGGCAAGAAAATCCGGCCAGGAAATGAAGAACGGATCGTTGGCCGGAACTTGCTGCGCGTATTCATCGGCTCGCAAAGTGAGATGTTCCGGTTCACACAAAACGAAAATGGTTTCGCGCGGCAGGTAATCCAGCAACGTGGCAAGCGAGGCTTCGTTCTGACTTCTGACTCCTGACTTCTGACTTCTGTTTTTGAGAATCCCCAGTTCACCAGCGGGCGGCAAAGTGATTGATACAATTTCGCCGCGCGAAACTTGCGTGAGCGGATCAAATTCACGCAGCGATTCCAGTTCATCGCCGAAAAATTCCAGTCGCACCGGCCACGGTCTGGTCGGCGGAAAAACGTCAAGGATGCCGCCGCGCAGGGCGATTTCGCCTTTTTGCGAAACTTGCGCTTTGGGTTCATATCCTTGTTCTTCGAGCCAATCCATCAAATCAAGCGGCGCAATTTTGTCACCGCGTTTTAATTCGCGCGTGCGCTTTTGGATTTCGCCGGGCGGAAACGTTTTTTGCAACAAGGCCGTGACACTGGTGACAACCAGCGGCGCGCGGCGCGCGGCGCGCGGCGAGTTTTCAGAAAGTGCAACGAGCGTTTGCAAGCGGTCGCTGATGACGTCGGCGGGCGGCAGTTTGTCTTCGTGCGGAAAAACTTCCCAGGCCGGGTAGAAAAGCGGTCGAAGATCGAAGGTCGAAGATCGCGAGCCAACTTCAACATTTGCCGCTTTTCCCGACTCTCGACTCTCGCCATTCGGCCCTCGACCAAATCTCAGCCACGTTTCCAAATCCTGCTGGAAATTTTCCTGCGTCTTGAGGTCGGGCGTGACGATGAGGATTGGCCGGGATGGAAAAATATTTTGCAGCAGCGCGGCAAAAAACGGCCGGGCCGACGCGCAGATTCCAGCGCAAGGCAGCACTCCGCCATCCTCCAATCGCCGCACCAGGATTTGCACGGTGGGAGCTTTCAGGATGTCAGCGAACAATTTGCCTGCCGCTGACGAGGATTCGTTTTGCGCCAAGCGCGGGAAAGTTCGCAGCGGGAGACGGATCCGTCAAGCCACGGAATGAAATACCGCATGGACAAAAGTCGCGGCAAAAAAATCAATTCAACCGGACGAGATATAAATCGGGTGGAGGCGGTTTGATTAACACAGGTTTCGGGAAAGTGTAATCGCCGACAAGGCGGGCGTCGTATTTTTCGAGCCACTGGCCAATGGTTCCAACAGTATTGCTCACGGCAGCACCGTCCAGGATCGCATAATGAATTCCAAGCGACCGCAATCTTTCAGCAGAATCACCGGGTGTGATGTCTTCGACCTGACGCTGGGAGTTGGCCAGCCAGATTCCGGTTTCGTCCACGCTCAAGTTGCCGGCGTAATAGCCGACCGCCGTTCTGTCCGCCGGCAGGCTGGTCTGCAAATAATTTCTGCGCGCCACCATCTCCTGATATTTGGATTTCACGTAGCGAAAAAATTCGTCGGAAATCAACTGGCAGCCGGGAAATTTTTCATGCAGCGCCTGGTAAATGGTTTTGGCTGGAAACAATGGACGTTCGCTCAATGTCGCCGTCAAAATGCCCGTGACGGCCATCGTCAGCAGGCCGAGGCGCTGCCAATTTTGCCGACGCACCAAGTCTGAATGTCCTGCCCGGATGAGAAAAATCGGGAAAAGAAGAACATAATAGGGAGCCAGCTGGCGCGCGTTTTCAAAGGTCCCGACCTTGGCCATGAACACCAGCAGCAATCCCCACGGGGCCGCACGTAGCAGACAAAAAAATTGGGGGCGTTTGCCCGGCTGGACGGGCCGGTGAATTTTGAAAAGTTTCCAGCTTGAAAACAAGATCAGGACGCAAACGCCAAAACCGATTCCGGCATTGCCCTCCGAAACGCCGTGGTAAAAATCACTCATGAAGCCAAAGTTTTCAAACGACGTGAAGTGCGATCCAAACGAGGTATGCAGAAAATGCCGCATCAACTCATTCCAGATTTGCGTCGAGTAACCATAGAATGGCGGCAGGAGGTTATAGAATGGGGGCAGCAAATTTTGGGCGGGAATGCAAAACGCGTTGCCGATGATGCCCCAGAACGGGTTCAGGTGGAATTTACCGATCGCCGCGAGCGCGGGGTCTTGCAGTGGCAACCACGTTCCGCAATGGCGGTAATTCAAAAAGCTGATCGGCACGATCGAAACCAGCAGCGCGAAGCCGGCGGCCACGGCTGTTCGCAACGGATTTTTCCAGAATAGTGGCAGGGCGGGCCATGCAGCGATGAGCCACAGCGCCGCCAGCGGAAGGTTGGTTTGTTTTGCCCCGGTCGCCAGCGCGGCGGCCAGCAGGGACAGCCACAAGTCGGGCGCGGATTTTTTTTCGCGCGCGCGCAAGGCCAAGTCCACCGCCGCCAAAATGTAAATCGCGGCGAAACTGTCGTTGGCAACGGAAGCGGCCTGCAACGCGAAGCACCAGCCGGCGGCCAAAAACCACGTCCACCACCACGCAACGCGCGGGCGGATTTGCAGTCGGATGAAAACGCTGAAAATCAGGCCGGGCAGCAGCAAGTAGGAAATCCAGTTGATGAGAAACAAAAAACGATCCGTATGCGTGAATAAAATCAACGGCGCGGTCAGCCATTCAAAACCGCAGGCCGCGAAGTTCATGCGCGAGTCGAACGTGTGAATCCAGTGCCACTGCCCGGCGGCCAGCCAGTGAAAAACGCGTGGCAGACGGTAGGCGTTGGCATCGTAGTTCAAGGCCGGATACATGGCGCCGGACAACAAGGCCAGCACGACCAGCAAACGAAAAAACAGCGGCGCAGGATGTTTGCCGCGAAGCTTGAATTTGGGAAAAAGCTGCGCCGGATTTTTTTGCGGCCGCCATTTTGTTTTTTTCTGCCAGAAAATCGCCGCGATTCCTGCGAGTGCAAAAACGATTCCATAGCCGGCGCGGTTCAACTGCTGCAGCGCGGACAAAATCCAGCCGGCGCTCACCAGCAAAGTGGAAAGCAAAATCCAAAGCCGCACAAGGTTCAGCATGGCCGCAGCGGGTTAAGGAAAATTGGTGTTCACTGAACGCCAGCCTTGCGCCTCGACCAGCGTCATGGTTTCCAGCGGGTTGACCGCGTTGGTCGGGTAACCGCCCAGCACCGCGACGCTGGTGGCGTTGTGGGACAGAAAATAGCTGAACTTGTCGTCCCACGCGTGGGTATAAGGTTCGTCATACCAGCCTTGCGGACCGTTGGGTGCTGGCGGCAAATCCGAGGGTGCCGGTCTATTTGCCTGTGGAATGCGATATTCGCCGGCGACCCAAACTTTGTTTCCGGCGCGCAGCACGGTTTCCGCCTGTGCCAAGACGGAGGCGATGGCGTTGGTTTTTTGCAGTTGCGCCTTGAGCAAATCGTAACGGTGAAATCGATGGTCTGTCAGCGGGGGCAATGTTGTCCACGCCGCCGCGCCGTCGTAATAGCGGAAAAATGTGATGCCGTCATACCACGGATAAACGACGATCAAATCGCGTAGGCCGGCTTTCTGCGCGGCCAGGGCCGTCACCAGATCGCCGTTGGTCTGCCGCCATTGCAGGTTGGAATACGCCGACGCGCAACCCAGAAATGCGCTCGCAATGGTGGCGCCCAAAATGCCGAGATGTGCCGCGCGAGGCACGCGCGGCAAAACGGCGTCGCAACAAACGGCGGCGAAAACCAGCGCCGGAATATAATACCAGACTTTCGTGGGCAGCCCGGACGATTTGATGAAAAATGTAAAACCCGCAAGGCCGAGCACCAGCGCAATTCCGGCGAACAAGGACAAATCGGAGGGGCGGTTTTTTTTATCAGCTTCGGTCGCGAAGAATTGGCTGAGGCCGAAGATCGCGGCCACCACGACCAGCACGACCCAGACGCCCATCAAATTATCGGTGGCCTGAAACAGCCGGTTGAAAAAAACTTCAAGGTTGATTCCGGTTTTGCTCACGAGCCACCAAGCCTGCGCCCGGTGAATTGGAACGGCATAAGGCACCAGCGAAAGTGCTGCCGGCAGTCCGAGGATCAAGACTTTAAACGCGTTCCAGTTCTGCCGCCGGCGAAGGCAGACAACCGAACCCGCAATGCAAATTGCCATGACGAAAAACGCATTTTGATACAGCGCCTGCACGCTTAACACCGCGCCCGCCGCCGCCAGCAAACCGCTTCGGACGCCGGGTTTTTCGAGAAACCACCAGACCAGCGCCAGCGTCAGCACGGCGAGCGCGCTTGCCAGACCGTAGGCGCGGATGGTGTCGCCATAGCGGATGATGTTGAAATTCAGCCCGGCCAACGCCAGTGAAAGCAGCGGCGGCCTTTTGCCCGTCAACAAACTTGCCGCCCAAAGCGCAACCAACAAAAAAATTCCGATGCAGATTCCGAGCAGGCGCAGACCCGCGTCGGACGCACCAAAGTGTGTAAGCGAACAAACCCGCACAATCGCGGGTAGCAGAATCGGGCAATGATCGTGAGGCAAAGTCTGAAAGACCTCGTCCAGCGTCGGCAGCGTGGCGATGCTCACCACGGACTCTTCGTCGCGCCATAATCCGCCCATGTGAAAAACCGAGACTAGATGCAACACGACTGCCGCCGTCGTGATCAAAATCGCGGCCAGCCAATCGGGTTGCTTCAGAAAAGTTTTTAGGAGTGGCGTCATGGTTTTTAAGGATGGTTCAAGGCAGTTTTGCTTTGGTAAATTTCCAGCCCGCTGCCGTGAATGGCGTTGCCGTAAAGCGCGACGTTGTGCGTGCCAAAAACATTTACCGTTTTTTCCGGCGATATGACGTCGGCCAGTCCGACGAGCGTGTAATTGGTCTGGTAAGATTTCCACCAGTCCAGGATTTTTACCTTTGCGCCCGGCCTGACACCCAACGACTGCACGCTGTCGGCGAAGACGACGAATTCCGGCGCGCCGTTTTCGATTTCGCGGATCATTTCGTCCTGCATCTTCGCGGCGAACGGCTGCGCCTCCAGCAGCGCATAAGTGTAAATGTAGCCGGTGGCCGAGTGCCGGTCCGCGAGAAAATAAATTTCCGGCTCGGAGCCGATCACGGCCACGGTCGCGGTCGGAACGGAATTACTGCAAATAAAAGCGGCGGCGGTTTGCGCCTCGGAAAACTGGTCTTGCCCATAGACTTCGCGAGACGCCTGCGCGGGCGTGAGGCAGAACCAGACGTTGCGGTTGACAAAAACCGTGGCTGCCAGAAACACGGCATACATCGGCAGCAGCAGGTTTTGCGACTGCGTCTGGCCGGGCTTTTGCTTTGACAGGCGGATGATTCCCGAAACGGCGCAACCGGCGAGCAAGGCCGCCGCCGGCAGCGTCAGCAAAAAATAGTGCGCGCGAAAATAAAAACCGGGAAAAATTGTCAGCGCCGACGCGAGGCTGAATCCCAGCAGCCAGAGCCGCGCCGGGCGCAGGCGTTCATCAAACCACATCAGCGCCGTGCCCGCCGCTGCGAAGAGCCAGAGCAGGATGGTCGTTGAAGTGACCAGCGGCAGCGCGAGCCAGAACCGGCTGGCGGCCTCGGACACGGGCGTGACGGCGGCGTATTCGCGCGCGTAATCAATCGTCCAAAACCAGAATTTTTCAAAAACGCCCGCGCGCCAGAGCAGCAGACAGCAAAGGCCGAACGGCAAAATAATTCCGCCGCCAAACGCCGCGCCGGACGCCAGCCGTTTGTCAAAACGAACATCCGTCCGGCACAGGCACGTCACGGCAAAGCTGATGAGCGCCCACGAGGCGATAATGACCGCGTGCTGCTTCATCAAAATCGCGAGACCAAACAGCAGACCGGAAGCGAAGGCCGTGAGCCAGTTTCCGTTTTGCCGCGCCAGCCACATCACGCACTGGCCGGCGGTCGCAAAAAACGCGGCGAAGTGCGTGGCGTGGCCGGCGAGTCCGAGCATGGCCGGGCTGGCGGCGAGCACGGCGTAGGCAGTGGCCGCGACCATTGCCGCCGGCGCGTCGAGAATTTTTTTGCCCAGCCAGAAAAGCAGCAGCGCCGTCAGGGTCGTCATGCACAGGATGCCAAAATGGATTCCCGCCGGCGTTTCGCCGAACAGCCGCATGATGAACGCGTAAGCGGCATATACGCCGGGAAATTTCATGTTGTAGGCCAGTTCGTAGGGCGGGATGCCTTGGAGCATCAACTGGCCGGCGTAGGCGTATTCGCCCTCGTCGCGTTCGAGCGGAAAATTAAGGAGCCGCAGCCGGATGCCCGCGACGACGGCAAGCGTCGCCACCATGAACCACCATGTCCAAGGTCGTTTGAACAGCCGGGAACTCGGTGGCGGCGGGCCTGCGGGTTGCGTCATTGGCGGCAATTGAACAAAACCACCGGCGGCAAACAAGCTGATTTGCTACTGCGCGTCCTTTACAATGGTCAGCGGAATGTCCAACGACGCGCCCAGCCAGAGGGGTGAATCGGTGTTGCTGCCGTCAAAAGTTTTACGCGCATGAAAGCCGAACCGCCAGTGCTTTTTCGTGGTGGTGTAGGTGAAGCCGGCGTCAATGGAATCACTGATCTCCCGCACGTCGGTGGGATACCAGTTTTGCCCGACTGTGACCGGGCTGTTGTAAGCTCCCTGGCTGTTTGGCCCCGGCC
>Ga0302320_10024688_pt1 | contig 11716 bp, 10 predicted proteins | sample Bog_T0_3_FD_202130 | JGI IMG/M metagenome (GOLD analysis project Ga0302320, IMG submission 202130) | Peat permafrost microbial communities from Stordalen Mire near Abisko, Sweden - Bog_T0_3 | ecosystem: Environmental > Terrestrial > Soil > Wetlands > Peat | place: Sweden: Abisko, Stordalen Mire... | reverse complement strand
CAGATTGAAACCATGGACCAACGTCAAGAACTTCAAAAAGCACTTACCGATATCCTAACCCTATCACCTGAGGTGCTGCGTCAACGTCGTTATGCTGATTATCAATTGACCCCAAATAAATGGACCATTGTTGAAATTCTGCAGCGATACTACGTTCCTCCAAAGAGAGTATTCCTTAATTCAGATTCATTTTTCAAAGATGTAATATCAAAAGAAGCACATCAGAATATTCAAAAACACTTAAATAAATTGACAAGAGGGGACAAGTAGGAGTCCGGGATTCCGCATTGACTCTCGTTGCGGCCCAGGACGAGCAAGACCACCAAGCCTGCCGCCGCATGCGCCGAGGCGCTGCCTATTTGCGCGCTTCATGCACCGAGCCCCCAATGGTGCCTAACGCCAGCATTGACCAGCACGGCCCCGGCGGCGCGATCAGGGGAGGACGGGCGGCAGAATGATGACGGCGGCTCGATGGATCGCTTACAGGGCCGCGTCCGGGGTCGAATGCTACGGTTAGGCAAGGGCAGCCCTGCTTTTTGCTGGAACCCTCGGCGCGACTGGATTTGTCGCGATGGGATAAGGCCGTGGCCAGCGGCCTTTTGCGCCTGACGAGACCAAGGAATAGGCCGCCCCAGCCTGGGACGAGCACCGGCTGTTTGTGCCTGAATCGGCCGGATGCTCAGCGGCGAACCGGGTCTCAATGGTGATGATGACGAGGCATCTGTATACGACCCAGGGCGGCATAGCATGGCCGTTCCTCAGGGATGCCCCTGACACAGGCTGGACCAGGGCCCCCGAAACCAACGGCACCCTGCTTGATTTGCGCCTGCCGTGGGCCTGATCGCCGCGAGCCAGTGCCGCAAGTGCCCAACGCCGAAGGCACCGATGCCCTGCCCCTTTGCGCCCTTGCAGCTACGGCGCCCCGCTCGGACCTAACGCTAGCGTTGACCGGCCCGGCCCCAGGCGCATGCTGGGGGCGTAGATGGGGTATAGATGCGGCTTAACGGAAAATCGGGGCATAGTGAGGGACGGGTCCGGGGTCGAACGCCCGGTTAGGCAAGGACACCTCTGCTTTCGATGGAGCCTACAGTATGACTAGGTTTGAAGCGATGGAAAGGAACCCCCTATTTGGGAAATTGCCGGCACCCGATGGCCATATGGCGGCTGGAAAACGGGTTGTTTGTTGAGATCACAACTATGCACCGTGTGGGCCAGCCGAGGTGCCATTGAGCAACTACGGTCCATGGATTATGCTGATGTGCCTGCTGTATTGGCCGCGGAGTTTATCTTGAAAAACAACACTTTAATGTTCTGCATTTACATCAGCTTGGGCTTTGTAGTGGTCGCCGCCAGCCCAGCCGGCCCCATCACCTTGGTCAGCACCGGTGGACAGAAACAGGACGCACGCCAGCGGAAGATCGAGGAGGCCAAGGGGGTGGCCGAAGTGGAAACCGGTGGCGAGGCGGTAGCGGCCCGCTGGGTGTCCTTGGGAGGCACTTATTCCTCCGACGGCCTGGGCGGCATCGAAGTGCTGGTGCATATGTCCGGGAAAAGCAAGGGCTGGCGCTGCATCATCGACAGCAACAATATGAAGCTGCGCCGAAAGGAGGCCATCCCCAACCCAGCGTCCAAGGTCCGGAGCGCCTCTATTGGCCTCACGCCATATCACCGAGATGCTGCCTCATTGCGCGCGTTGGTAGGTCGGCGCCCCGATGGTGCCTAACGCCAGCCTTGACCGGCACGGTCCCAGACACGCGATGGGGGAAGGACACCCGGCGGAATGATGACGGCGGAACAAAGGAGCACTTGCGGGGCCGTGTCCGGGGTCGAATGCAACGGTTAGGCAAGGACGGCCCTGAATTTAGCGCTGAAACCCGCGGCACGAATGGATGGGACGCGACCGAAAGGACCATGGCCGAAAGTAACTGGGCATGCCCCCAGAGTGCCGAGGCCAACGGCGCAGCAGGTGATGGAAGGGGAGTATGATCGCGCCATGGATCTCTCCGGTCATGCATTCCGAAGGCTCGTGGACGAGGCGCTGGATCAGGTGCCAGAGGAATTCCGCATCCACCTCAAAGGCGTACCCGTGGTCATCGAAGACTGGCCTCCAGATGAACTACTGGATGCGCTGGGCGTCCCTGAGGACGGAACACTCTACGGACTTTATTCGGGGCACCCAATCACGGAAGGCCCGCCTGGCTCAGGTGAACTTCCTCCTCGCATCACGATCTTCCAGGCTCCACTACTGGAGGATTGCGAGGATGAGGCTGAATTGCGCGATGAGGTCACGACAACCGTCCTCCATGAGATCGCCCACCACTTCGGCATAGGCGAGGCGCGCCTCAAGGAGCTGGGCTTGGATTAGCAAGGCCGACGACCATGGCTACATGCGTCGAAGCGCCACCTCTGTGCGGGCCTCATGCACCGGCGCCCCGCTCGGGCCTAACGCCAGCATTGACCGGCACGGCCCAGGCGGCGCGCTGATGGGAGGATGATCGGCGGAATAGTGACGGTGGCTCATAGGATCGCTTACAGGGCTGTGTCCACGGTCGAATGCAAGGTTAGGCAAAAACGGACGTAGGCGTTCATGCACCCCGTGCGATGCAACGCACGCGTTGCATCTCCCACAGTCATATCAGAACCCCATGCTGTCATCGGCGGTGGGCCCATAGAGGGCAGGGACTGGCAGGTCATTGAGCCGGAGGTAGACCCCCAGCTGGGCCCGGTGGTGGACCATATGGTTAAGGAACATGGTGTAGTAGAGGAGCGAGCGGGGTTCGTCGGCGATGACCTTCTCTCCCCACGTCATCCGCCAGTGCTGGTTGAGCTGTTCGTCGGTAGCGCCTGCCAGATCTTGCCGCGCCTCCGCAATCAGGGCTTCGAATTCCGAGAGCACCTTCGCCCGGGACTCGAAGACCATGGGCGGCCATTTCATGGACGAGAGGTCCAGGGAGGGGGTGGTGAGGATTGTGATTAGGAACCTCGGAAGCGTGGCCACGTGGACCGCCAGACGGCCCATGGGCATGGATTTGTCGTGGGGCTTGAATTCGACCTTCCCTTCGGGGATCTGTTCGAGCAGGCGATGAGTGGCCTTCGTTTCGTGGTCGAACGTCTGGAGGAGGAGTTCGGCGATGCTCATGCTCGGTCCTTTCCTGGACTTCCTGGAACATTGAGGGAGGATGTCGTGCGGTCCTGCGGTTGCAGAAAGAAAGGTTAATCAATTCAATCTCATATGTCGAAAAAAATGGGGACCTGAGCACTTACGTCGTTCTTACAACTACGGCGCCTCGATGGAGCCTAACGCCAGCATTGACCGGCACGGCCCCGGCGGCGCGATGAAGGGAGGACCGCCGGTGGGATGATGATGGCGGCCCAAAGGAACGCTTATGGGGACGTGTCCGGGGTCGAATGCTCCGGTTAGGCAAGATGGCCCTGCTTTGCACTGAAACCAGCGGCGCGACTGAATTTGACTCGATGGGATGGTATTTGGCGGCAGGTTACTGGCCACCCCCAATGCGGCTGCAGGGATTCAGCAAGCTTGCCGGGGCCGGTCCGCCCAGATGGAGTCAAACAAGGGCTCGCCGTGGATTCAACTAGGCTCCGGGTACATCTCCTGGCAAGCCTTGCCGCCGATGTACCAGTCCTGTTTATCCACTTCCTGAATGATCACCGACACGGCTCCGGCGGGACATCCCACCTGCTCGATGACGGTTTGCGTCAGGGCCGCAGCCAGAGCCTTTTTAGAGGCCTGGGGTCTGCCCTTCCAGATTTCCACATGGATGGTTGGCATTGGCTGTCTCCCTGATAGGTTCGGATCGGTCCGTTGTTCAGGTTGAAGCCTAGACCGTTCGGCCGCAGGAACCCTAGATTCCCTCTCGTTGCATGAAACAAATCGCTGAACCCATGGGGTTCTTTGGTGGGTCGGCGCCCCGCTTGGGCCTAACGCCAGCATTGACCGGCACGGCCCTGGCGGCGCGATGGGGGGAGGACGGCGGAAGGCATGATGGAGGCGGGTCGTAGGATCACAAGAAGGGCCGTGTCCGGTGTCGAATGCCATGGTTAGGCAAAGGCGGCCCTGAACTTCTCGCTGAAATCCACGGCGCGACTGGATTGGCCGCATACCGTAACAGCTAAAACACCGGGCATCTTCTTGATTCCCGATTAGTGGGATATATTTCCGGGGGTTAAGCTTGTGTGTCGGAGGATAAATGAACTCCCATCTGGACCGCCTTTATGATCATTTAGCATGGGCCGACAACCTCGTCTTGGATGCACTCGAAAAGGCCGGAGAGCCCTCGGAGGCGGTACTTCGACTCTTGGGCCATCTTTTCAGTGCGGAGCGAATTTGGCTGATGCGAATCCGGCACAAGGACACTTCCAAGGTGGCCGTGTGGTCAACCCTTTCAATGGCCGAGTGCCGTACCGTTGCCGAGGAATCTAAAGCGGGATTTCGGGAGATCGTACAGAACTCCACGGTAGACCAACTGGCGGCTTCGATTTCATATCGAACCTCCAAGGGCCAGCCTCTTGAATCATCTCTGGAAGACATCTTGCTCCATGTGGCTCTTCATGGCGCGTACCACCGGGGGCAAATCGCCACTCTGCTCCGGCGCGAAGGCTTGGAGCCAGTCAGCACCGATTTCATCGCTTTCTCCCGCCCCGCCGACTTCCACTAGTGATGAAGACAAGCCAACTCGGCCGCTGCCTGCCAGAACGGGTGGCTCGGCTTGGTTGACGCTGCATGCACCGTAGCGCAGCAGTCCTGCGCGCCTCATGCACCGGCGCCCCGGTCGGGCCTAACGCCAGCATTGACCGTCACGGCCCCGGCGGCGCGCTGAAGGGAGGACGGCCGGTGGAATGATTACGGAGGCTCGAAGGATCACTTACGGGGACGTGTCCGGGGTCGAATGCTCCGGTTAGGCTGAAACGGCCCTGCAATTATCCCTGAAACTACCGTCGCGACTGGATCCAAGCGATGCCTTTGAAGCCAGTTGATTGAGCCGTTCAGTAAAGTTTCCGCCAAACGTCCCATGGAATGCAGAACCTGCCTGGGGCATCAGAAGTCAGGGAATCAGCAATGCCAACCTGGAGGTCCACCCAGGCCAGAACTTCATTGCTACATTCTTAACCGTAGAAATAAGACTATTGAAATTGCATGATTGACAATAGGGTTGCCATGGAAGAGTTTCTATTGACGGTGCATGCCGCCCAAATGGCCCGGGAACGGGGCATCAAAGAGGAATGGATACGCATCGTGCTTCGCGAACCATGTCTTACCATTCGAGATGACAGAGACGAAAAATTACCCACGTGCTTCGAAGAATTCCTGAGAACGGCAACCACATGTTAAAACTCGTGATAGATTCCGCCCAAAAACCACCCCGGTTGATTACTCTTTTCTTTGATCGGAAGGCTTCTCGGGAGATGCCATGAGGGTAACCTACAGCGAAAAAGATGATGCCCTCTATGTCCGGATGGACGAATCCCCCATCCTCGAATCAGAAGAGGTCCAGCCAGGCTTGATAGTCGACTTCAACGAGACAGGCCAAGTGATTGGAATAGAGTTGCATGGAGTGAGGGCGAGGAACCCATTGGTGAACCCCAAGTCGCTGCAATTCGAAGTCGCGTAATGCGGGACTGCTATGATTCGAGGACTAGGACTCGAGGTGTCAGGGGCCACTGGTTGCGAGAACAAAGCCGATGTGACGTTAATGGCGTCGCCATCAATTTGAGTGCCCCATGCACTGGCGCCCCGGTCGGGCCTAACGCTCGAGTTGAGTTGGCCCCGCACCAGCTGCACGAAGGGGGGGAAAAGGATGCTGGTGGCTGAGAGCAGCTCGAAGGGGACGACCCGAGTGCGGGGTCCAATCTCGAACGGCGGGTTAGGCAAGGACGGGCTCAATCATTTCGTTAAAACCCCCATCGCGACTGGATATGCCGCGATTGAGATTTGGTGAAACCTCCTCTTGGACTTTCCGCACGTTGTGGCCAGGGTAAACATGGAAAGCAACCATCCGCTCATCCAATCAATCATTGACTGCGCCTACACCGTTGCCAAAGAACTCGGGCATGGGTTTTCAGATGAGGTTTATGCCAAGGCCCTGGCCCTTGAATTGCGAAAGGCCAATTTGAAGGTCGCCCAAGACACCTCATTCGACATTGTTTACGACGGGATTTGCGTGGGTAATTCTAAGGCAGACCTGATCGTTGAGGAGAGAGTCATCGTCGATGTGACGATTGAGGACGGGATAAACGCTGCCAGAATTGCTCAGTGCAGAAATGATTTGAAAGCTGCTCGCATGGTCAGTGGGCTGATAATCAGCTTCGGATACTCCAGGATTGAAGTGAAGAGAGTGTGTGAAATCGCGGAAGAAGGCGCAGAGCATTGGGTGACAGACGTTATTGAGGTTGTGTAGGCTGCCCGCCACCATCATATTGCCGGACGCAGCGCGCCTGCCTACTTCCACTGGTGATGCTGACAAGCTGGCTCGGCTGCGGCATTTCAGAACGGTGGATTGGGACCTGCAAGGGGCGCTGCATGCACCGGAGCAACGCCATCTTGCCGGTGCAGGCACCACAGCGCCGCCTTTCTGCGCGTTTCGCTGGGTCGGCGCCCCGCTCGTGACCTAACGCCAGCGTTGACCGGGCCGGCCCCAGGTGCACGATGGGGGCGGAGAGGCTGTATTGGTGCGGATCAGCGGAAAATTGGGACATAGTAAGGGACGGGGCCGGGGTCGAACGCCCGGATAGGCAAGGCCGCCTCTTCGTTCGCTGGAGCCCGCAGTATGACTGGGGTTTTCGGGATGGAAAGGAGCCTGGAACCAGGCACCGATTTGCACCTGCTGCAGATCATGGAACCCCAATAGGAATGCTCAGGGTTTGGCGGTCGGTCGAGGGAAGGTTCAATGGAGATCGCGCGGGGGCGTCAATTGATGACGACCCCGGGTTGCGATTACAAGCGCCAAAGTCCAGGTAGGTGCGAGGTCTACAAAGGGAAGCATCTTGGTGACGAAGGACGGCAGGAAGGCCCAGTGGAACCCAACAAGGAACATCAGAACCGCCATGGTGATCAAGTCCACGCCAGCTCCAAGGACCCATGCCATGGGTCCAGTCAATTCTGCCGGTGCTGTGATCAACTGCAGGCCATCCACGGCCACCGCCACCACCCAGGCGATATGTACGCGTGAACGATTGACCGGATTGCCCATGCACGAAAGTCTAGCCAAGATTTACGTCTACGTTCAGCGAAGAGCTTGATGCGGGTTGCTGAATACACCGAAAAACTGCAGCCATGAGCTCTTGCAATTGGGAAGGCTGATTGGGGTGCGGCTGAAAGCAACAAAGGACTCGCTCCTTGATGGCTTCATGCACCTGTGTGCCACCTCCTTGCGGACCAGGATGGGTCGGCGCCCCGGTGGGGCCTAACGCCAGCGTTGACCGGCCCCGCCCCAGCCGCGCGATCGGCGGAGAACAGCGGCTTGGATGTGATACAGGCTGGAAAGGGCTGCCCGAGGGCGGGGTCCGGGGTCGAACGCTCCGGTTAGGCAAAGACGACCCTGGTTTTATCACCAAAATCCGCGGCGCGACTGAATTGGACGAGAGGGGAGGGAACTGGACCCAACCTTTGCTTAGGATTCCATTGGCGGAGTTGCTGCGCACTGCTTGCAAAGGCACACCACATTGCGGAGCGACTCAGGTATAAGAGCAAGCGAGGCTGGGTTAATGATCGCTGATGTGCACCAGCACTCGACTTCAGAGCTTCCACATTTGGATGGAGCACATTCATTCGGCCGGCCACACAGAGGGCAGGTTTGTTTTTGAAGGGGAGTCAGCTTCTCGTAATCCAATTTCATGAAGCACCTTGATGAAAAGGGGGAGACGCCGAGTAGGGAGCTGAGCTGTTTGCTTCCCCACCAAATCCGACAAATGAATAGCCTACCGTAGAAAGCCTTGGGATTCGGCACCTCCCTCAAGTCGCGCCCCATGCACCGGCGCCCCGATCGGGCCTAACTCCAGCATTGACCGGCATGGCCCCAGCCGCGCGTTGAGGGGAGGACAGGCGGTGGAAGGATGGCTTCAGCTCAAAGCAGCGCTTGCGGCCGGAGTTCTTACGGTAGTTGAACGGAATCGCCCGTCCCCAGTGCGTTTCCGAGGACGGGCGTGTGGTTGGACTGGCTACAGGGCGCCGAGTTGGAGCAGGTCATAGACCCGCTTCTGGTAGGGGGTGGCCGGCGTTACCCGCCGGAAGGTCGGCAGTTTGGCGACCGCCGGTTGGACGATCTGCTGGGTCTGGGTGGCCAGGGTCTTGAGGACACCCCGGAAGTCTTGGACGGGGAAACCGTCGGCAGTAACCTTCTTGTTGCGCTTGGCCAAGGCCACTGGGGTGGCCTTGGTGGGCGATACGATGGTCTTCCGGGTTGACTGCCGGGCCTCGGGATCTTCCTCGGCGAACAGCAGAGGGGCCAGGTCCCGTCTCATGTGCCACTCCAGGTAGTAGGCCAGCATGCACAGGAAGGCGTGGGCCCGCACCCGGTCCTGCAGGGCGTGGTAGGTGGGCCTGATCTCCAGGTCTAGTGTTTTCAGCAACCGGAAGGCGGTTTCCACATGGCTGAGATCCTTGTACGCCTTGACCGCCTCCTCAGCGGTGAGCGTCTCGGCGCCGACACTGGTCCGGATGACATAGAAGCCGTCCAGGGCGGTGTCCTCCTGGATGAACTTGATCTTCCGGTGGAAGGAAAGGCAAAGGTCTGTGATCCGCAGGTCGTAGAAGCGCCCGGTCTGGTAGTGGGCCAGGATGGCGCCGACCTTCCTGCCGATCTCCCCGGCACCCCGCAGGGGCTTTTTAGATCGGTTCACGGCCTCCTGGACGACCTTTAGTTCCCTCTCGGTGCGGTCGAGGAGTTCGCCCCTGCGCCGGTCCCGTTCCTCCGCCAGGATGGGGTTCCGGCAGACCATCAGGCGCTCACCCGGGTAGGCGGGGTCCGTGATCTCCGCCAAGTCCACTTCCTCGAACAAGGACGGCTGGAAGGCGCCCTTCTTGATCAGGTCGTTGATGGCAGGCCGGCGCAGGGCCGTTACCCAGTCCAGTTCACAGGGGAGGAGATCCTCCTTGAGCCGGGCGGAGCGCAGAATCCCGCGGTCGGCCACAAAGATCACCTGCTTGAGGCCGAAACGTTCCCGGACCTTGGACACCTGCTCGCCCAGCGTGCCGCACTCCGAGGCGTTCCCATTGAACACCTGGACGGAGACGGGGATCCCCTCCCGATTGCAGATCAGCCCGACGACAATCTGGAGCTTGTTGTTCCGTCCTTCCTTGCCGTGGCCATAGGCGCCCAGCTCACAGGTCGTGCCCTCCAGAAAGACCGTGGTGAGGTCGTAGAGCAGCAGTGCCCCCTCTTGGAGATGGCGCTTGGCTAGCTTGTTCTCAATGGATTCCTGGTGGGCCAGGAGCCAATCCATGGCCCGGTAAAGTTCCTCCACCTTTACCGAACCCAGCTTCAGGGCCTCGCCCAGGGTGGTGGTCCGGGCATTCCCCAAGTCCCGGGACAGGGCAAGCTTGCTGCCGGGATCCAGGATCCGGCCCACAATCATGGCCAGGGCCAAGTCTCTTTCCCGGCAGTGACGAGCCAGGAGCAAGGCGTCCATGCCCAGGCGCCGGGCGGTGCCCAGGACGGCATGGACATGTCCGTGGGGAACGGTTCCGACAACTTCTCCCCCGGCGGGACCGTCATTTCGGGCGTAATCCAAGGCGGCGGCCAGGGCGGCGATTTTCTCGGGCGGCCACTTGCTGAGGTTGGCCAGGGTCCGGTTCTTGACCTTGCCGTCCTCCCGATAGGTCTCCCGCAGAAGAATGGCGGGTTTGGAATCGCGATTGGGAATCACGGAGATAAACATACCTACAAATTAGGCATCTAATTAACTATGCCAAGTGGTATTTTTCAACATTTACATGGCTACGTTTTACACGAGCAAAGCCCCATACGCAGTGGTAACGCCTGTCACGGACCTATTCCGCTAAAAACTCCGGTTGAGACCACCATGATCTATACCCACGTTCTCAACCGCGGAGGCCGTGGTGTCACCAGCCCCCTGGACCAGATCTGACCGGCAATCCAAGGCAGAAACAAGAATGGGGCGCCCGGGTGGGCGCCCCATTCACGTTCCATTGGACCCCCTTCAGGAAAGGGTCTCCTCCACTTCCCCCTTCCCTGCCAGGTCGGAACCCAACAGCAGGTAGAAGGCCGGCACCACGAACAAGGTAAACAAGGTGCCGATGGACAGGCCGGAGAAAATCACCACACCCATGGCCTTCCGCCCGGCCGCTCCCGCCCCGGAAGCGATCACCAGGGGGAACACGCCCAGCACCATTGCCGCAGTGGTCATGAGGATGGGACGCAACCGGATCGAGGTGGCCTCCAGGATGGCCTCCAGACGGGTCTTACCCTCCCGCTGCAGGTCGTTGGCGAACTCGACGATGAGGATGCCGTGCTTGCTCACCAACCCCATGAGGGTCACCAGCCCCACCTGGGTGTAGATGTTGATGGAGGCCACTCCCAGGTTGATGAAGATCATCGCCCCGAACAGGGCCATGGGCACCGAAACCAGGATGATGATCGGATCCCGGAAGCTGTTGAACTGCGCCGCCAGGGCCAGGAACACAATGATGATGGCGAACAGCATGGTGACCAGGAAGCCGCCGGATTCCTGGACGAACTGCCGGGAGACGCCGGAATGGTCGATCTGGTATCCCACCGGCGCCACTTCCAGCAGCGCCTTGCGCATGAAATCCAGCACCTCCTCCTGGGAAACCGTCGGCGAGAACACGCCGGAAATGGTGGAGGAATTCAACTGCTGGAAGTGGTTGATGGATTCCGGCACCACCTGGTTCTTGAGCGAGGCCATGGTGGCGGCCGAGACCACGCCGCTCCCCGGGGTGCGGACGTAGTAGTCCAGCACCTGGTCCGGGTTGAGCCGGTCCGGCTGCAGCACCTGCGGGATCACCTTGTAGGAACGTCCATCCAGGGCGAAGTAGTTGGTGTAGCCGCCGCCCAGGGCCGCGCCCAGGGATGCGCCCAGGTCGCTCTGGGTCAGGCCCAGGTCGGAGATCATGTCCCGGTCTGGGATCACCGAGGTCTGCGGCTTGTCCAGCTTCAGGTCGCTGTCGATGTAGAAGAACATGCCGCTGTGCTTGGCCTTGTCCAGCACCGCCCGGGTGACTTCATCCAACCGGCTGAAGGATTCCGTGGTCTTGATGACGAACTGCATGGGCAGGCCCTGGGCTCCGGGCAAGGAGGGCGGCTGGAAGGAAGCCACCTTGGGACCGGCCATCTTGTCCCACTCGCCCTGGAGTGCATGCTGGACTTCGGTGGTGCTCCGCTTGCGCTGATCCCAAGGCTTGAGGATCATGCCGGCGATGCCCTGGTTGGCGGTGGGGACCCCGGTCATCTGGAACAGGTTGTCGTATTCCGGGAACTTCTGCACGGCCGAGAAGCCCTGCTTGGCGTAATTCAGCATCTGCTGGGGGGTGGCGTTGGGCGGCCCGGTGATGGCGCTCAGCAGGAAGCCCTGGTCCTCCTGGGGGGCCAGTTCGGACTGGGAGGTCATGAACAGGTAGCCGGTGCCCACCAGGAGCAGGAGCCCCATGACCACGGTGACTTTGTAGGTGGCCAGGCTGCTCGCCAGCAGGCGCTGGTAGCCGTGAAGAAGGGTTTCGAAC
>Ga0302320_10024687_pt1 | contig 11716 bp, 11 predicted proteins | sample Bog_T0_3_FD_202130 | JGI IMG/M metagenome (GOLD analysis project Ga0302320, IMG submission 202130) | Peat permafrost microbial communities from Stordalen Mire near Abisko, Sweden - Bog_T0_3 | ecosystem: Environmental > Terrestrial > Soil > Wetlands > Peat | place: Sweden: Abisko, Stordalen Mire... | reverse complement strand
ACATCGGCGTAGACGCGTACATCTATTTGTTTCCCCTGGTTCTGATGGATACGACGCGGCGTCAGGCGGTCAACGTCGAGCTGGGGCAGGCGATTGGTCGCGGGCCGATGAACGTCTTCACTCATGTGCCGATTTTCCCTCCCGCGGACTTTCGCGATATCGTGAGGCCGAACTTCGACACGCTCTATTCGATCACGTGGCTTGACCTGACGAAGGAACCGATGGTCGTCGCGGCTCCCGACACGCAAAGTCGCTACTACCTCTTGCCGATGCTCGATATGTGGACGGACGTATTCGCCAGCCCCGGAAAACGCACGACCGGCACGGGCGCGGGTCGCTTCGCGGTCGTGCCGCCAGACTGGCGCGCTACACTGCCTGAAGGCGTGGAGCGCATCGACGCGCCCACGCCCTACGTCTGGATTGTCGGGCGCACTCAAACCAACGGATCGAAGGATTACGAGGCCGTCCATAAGGTGCAGGCAGGCTATACCATCACCCCTCTTTCGCAATGGGGCAAAGCGCCCGAACCCGTGAAGCCCTCGATTGACCCCGCCGTTGACATGAAGACGGCCCCGATGATCCAAGTAGCCGGCATGTCCGCCGTCGACTACTTCGGCTATGCCGCCGAACTCTTGAAGGTCAACCCGCCGCACTTCACGGATCAACCCATCATCGCTCGGATGCGGCGGATAGGGATCGAGCCGGGCAAGTCGTTTGATGTCAATACGGCGGATGTTGCCGTCAAACGTGCTTTGGAGCGCGCCGCCTCCGACGCCCTCAAGGCCATGAAGCAGAAAATCCCCACGCTCGCCCGCGTCGTCAACGGATGGCAGATGAATACGGACACCATGGGCGTGTACGGAAATTACTATCTCAAGCGGTCTATCGTCGCTCTGGTTGGTCTCGGCGCAAATTTGCCCGAAGACGCCGTCTATCCGCTGAACCTCGGCGACGCGGATGGCAAGCCGCTGACCGGGCTGAACAAGTATGCTCTCCATTTTGCGAAGAGCGAGATACCGCCCGTCGAAGCCTTCTGGTCAATCACGCTGTACGACAAGGACGGGTTCCCCACGGCCAACCCGATCAACAGAAACGCGATCGGCGACCGTGACGAACTGAAATTCAACGCCGACGGTTCCCTAGATCTCTACTTCCAGAACGAGTCGCCTGGTAAAGAGCGGGAAGCCAACTGGCTTCCAGCGCCGACGGATGCCTTCAATCTGACGATGCGATTGTACGCGCCGAAGTTTGAAGTGCTGGATGGGCGTTGGGCGCCCCCGCCGATCAGGAAAGTTCAATAGCCGCCCAGCGCCTGCCGCAGTCCCGCCGGATCAAGACCAAACGCCGCGGGGGGCGCCGCGGCGTAGGATCATTTTGATCTCGCGGCGCTCCCGGTGTAACTGCGGGGCGCCCACGAGCGAAAGCTCGACAGGGCGTCTGTTCGCCTCGTGAGACCTTCATGACCCATCCCAACGCCGTCATCGTCGGCTCCGGCCACGCCGGAGTGCAAGTCGCCGCGAGCCTGCGCGAGGAGGGTTGGGAGGGCGATATCATCTTGCTCTCCGACGAGCCCGAACTTCCTTATCAGCGCCCCCCTCTCTCGAAGGCTTTCCTCAAGGGCCAGATGGACCTCGCGGGCCTGCCGCTGCGCGCGGAGAAATTCTTCCTCGACCATCGCGTCGATCTGCGCCTCGGCGAAAAGGCGCTGCGCATCGATCGCACCGGCCGGCGGCTGGAGCTCTCGTCGGGCGGATCGCTGGCCTATGATCATCTGATCCTCGCCACGGGCGCGCGGCAGCGCGTTTTGCGCGCGCCGGGCGTCGACCTCGAAGGCGTCCACAGCCTGCGCGCGATCCGCGACGCGGCGGCAATTCGCGAGAACCTGAGCGCGGGCAAACGCGTGGTGATCATCGGCGCCGGCTTCATCGGGCTGGAGATCGCCGCGACCGCGCTGCATCTCGGCGGCGAGGTCACGGTGGTGGAGATCGCCGACCGGCCGCTGGGGCGCGCGGTGTCGCCGACCATGTCGACGTTTTTCCTCGAAGCGCACAAGGCCTTTGGCGCGATCTTCCGACTGGAAACCGGCGTCACGGCGATCCGCGGCGTCGATGGCCACGTCGCCGAGGTCGAGCTTTCCGATGGGACGCGTCTGCCCGCCGATATCGTCATCGTCGGCGTCGGCGTCACCGCCGAGGACGCGCTGGCGCGCGAAGCCGGGCTCGTCTGCGAGAACGGAATCGTCGTCGACGAATACATGGCGACCTCGGATCCCGCGATTTCGGCGATCGGCGATTGCGCGCAATTTCCGAGCCTGATGCTGGGCGCGCCGCTGCGCCTCGAATCCGTACAGAACGCGACCGATCAGGCCCGCGCCCTCGCCCGCCGCCTCGTCGGCAAGCCGGAGGTCTACAACGCCCTGCCCTGGTTCTGGAGCGATCAGGGCGATCTCAAATTGCAGATCGCCGGCCTCTCGCATGGCGTCGACACCTGGATCACACGCGGCGACCCGGCCTCGCGCGCTTTCGCGACGTTCGGGTTTCGCGACGGCAAGCTCGCGGTGGTTGAGACGGTCAACCGCGGCGCCGAGCACATGGCCGCGCGCCGCCTGATCGCCGCCGCGACGCCGATCACGCCGGAACAGGCGGCGGATCAGGCGTTCGATTTGAAGAAGCTGGCGCTGGCGGCGAGGGGATAGCGTCAGCAATTCCGGCCAGCTTGCCGCGATCGCAGAACAACCGGTCCGAGGTGCGGCCGATGGCGCCGGCGGATTCCAGAGCGCCGAGCGCGGCGTTGATCTTGGGACGGCTGGCGCCGAGAAGCAGCGCCAGCTCGCTTTGGGAGAAGCGGAGTTCGAGCGGCGTGCGTCGACCCGGAACATCCGGCGCGCCGCGAAGCGCCGCCAGCAGAAATCGTGCGAGCCGGACATCCAGAGGATACAGCGCGATCGCTTCCAGCTTGTCGCTGACCTCGCGCAGACGATGGCAGAGATAGGCGATGACCGCGTCCGATATGCCGGGATGCGATGATCTCAGCCGATCAAAATCGCGGCGTTCGAGCGCGAATGCCCTCGTCGGCGACAAAGCCACCGCCTCCGCGCTGCGTTTGCGTCCATCGAACAACGCGATCTCGCCGAAGAGATCGCCGGGGCCGACGATCTGAAAACTCAGCTCGCGCCCTTCGCTGGTCGCGATCGCCAACCGAATCTGGCCGTCGACGACGACGTAGAGATGGGAGCCGGGATCGCCGCGCGCGAACAGCATTTCGCCTTTCGCGAACCGAACCTCGCGGAACTTCTCCGCGCAGGCGGCTCGCTCGAGCGCGGTGAACGCGCCAAACAAGGGCGCGGTCGCGAGTCGCTCGAGGATGTGCACTTTCCCGCTCATGCCGCCGCCCTGCCCGATATCGGGACAGATTAGCCAGCGACGGAGCCACAACGCAAACGCCGGCTATTTCGCGGGCGGCGTGACCGCGTGGGCGTAGTAGTCGATTTCGTTGTCGTTCCAGGCATGAACATGACCTGCGAATCCGAGCTTGATCGGGATGGAATCGCTGTTGACGGTGCCGGCCTGGATGACGTCGGGTCCTTCCGCCGCGATTTGGCCGGCGGTCCTTTCGCCGGGACGAACGATCGCGATATGGCCGGGCTTGTCGTCGTGATGGTTGTGATAGCTCGCGACCACGAGGTCGCCATGATTGGCCGCCGCTTGCGCTTCCGCGGGACCCGCCAGTGGTCGCCAGCCTTCCGCCCGCCCTTCGCTGGCCAGCCATTCGTTCTGAGCGTTGGCCAGCAACTCCTGAGGATGTTGCGGCGGCCGCAGGATATAGACGCCGAGCTTCTCGGCGGCGGAGGCGACGAAAGCGCTGCAATGGGTATGGCGTCCCCTCAGGCTGCCCTCTTGGCCGTCGGGCAGGCCGGTGCGCCAACTCACGTGCGTCCCGGCGATCCATTTGCTCTCGACGTCAAGAGAATCGAGCTGCCGAGCCAGCCATTGCGCTTGCGGCGAGACCGGGCCGTCGCCGGCCTGCGCGCCGGCCAAAGACGTCAGGAGCGCCAGTCCGGCGACGATGTTGCGAAGCGTGGCTTTCATGTTCGACCCCTACTGAACTTCGAGAATGATTTCTCGGCGACGTTGGAGCAAGATTACCGTGTCGGGTGGGCGCGCGCTGTCACGCCGGGAACAGCCTTCGCGCGACCAGGAGGCGATGATCCCGGATCGAAGGAGAATCGCTCATGGCTACGCATTCGGCCGGGTTCGTGCTCGCGGCGGCTCTCGCGGCCGCTTCCCTTTTGCCGCCGAACCTCGCGCTTGGAAGCCAAACCCCGATGGACTTCGCGGAAAAGGTCGCGTGGGATCTCGCCGAAGAACATTTCGCGCCCGTCGTCACGCGCATGAGCCCGGAGATGGCAGCCGCGCCGCCGGCTGAGAAACTTTCCGAGATCTGGGCATCCTTGACCCACCAATTCGGCGCCTTCGGCGGCCTGGGAGACGCGACGAGCGAGACCAAGGCCGGCGTCACACTGGTGCGCGTGCCCGTCAAATTCCGCACGCGCGTCCTCGATCTCGAGATCGCCGTCGCCTCGGAACGGATCGTCGGCTTCTTCATCGCGCCGCACGAGGACCCGGCGGCGGCCTGGACGGCGCCCGCCTATGTCGACCCCTCGAAATTCCGCGATGTCGAGGTCCGAATCGGCGAGGAACCGAACGCTCTGCCCGGGACCTTGTCGCTGCCCAAGGGCGTCGACAAGGCGCCTGTCGTGATCCTGGTGCACGGCTCCGGCCCGCAGCATCGCGACGAGAGCGTCGGCCCGAACCGCATCTTTCGCGATATCGCATCGGGTCTGGCGTCGCGGGGCGTCGCCGTGCTCCGATACGACAAACGCACCAAGGTCTATCCGACGTCGTTCGAGGGGCTGAAAAATCCCACGGTGACGGACGAAGTTCTGGACGACGTCATGCTCGCCTTCGATATGCTCAAAGCGCGTCCCGACATCGACGCGCGCGATATCGTCGTACTCGGCCACAGCCTCGGCGGCACGCTCGCGCCGCGCATCGCGGCCGCGAACCCCGGCGTCGCCAAGATCGTCATCCTGGCGGGCGCGACGCGTTCGCTGCCGGACATCGCGGTCGCGCAGACCGAATATCTGGCGAGCCTGAACGGAGCCGCCGACGCCGCGTCCGCCAAGGCGATCGAGGCGATAAATGCCGACGCCGCGCGCGTGCGCGCCGCGCGCCCAGGCGACGAAGGGGCGCCGTTTCTCGGCGCGCCTTTGTCCTACTGGGCCGACCTGAACACCTACGATCCGGCGGCGGTCGCCGACAGCCTGACTCTTCCTATCCTGATTCTGCAAGGCGGACGCGACTATCAGGTGACAATGGCGGATTTCGACAGGTTCCGGTCCGTGCTAGCCGATCACGCGAACGTGGAAATGCATGAACTTCCCCGGCTCAACCATCTGTTCATGTCGGGCGTGGGACCGAGCACGCCCGCCGAATACGAGCAGCCCGGGCATGTCGACGCCGAGGTGATCGACTTGATCGCGAATTTCGTGTCGAAGCCCTGATCGACTCAGGGCGTGATCGCGGCCGTCAGCCGCTTCGGCAACACCACTTCGTTTCCCACCGCATAGAGATAACAGGGCCCGTCGGCGTCCTTGGTCGAGTCGTCCTCGTTGCAGAGCTTCAAGGCCTGCGTCTGCGCGCGACGCGTAGAAGCGGCGCCGGTGACGATGGTGAGGAGCCCACGCGGATGCAAGGCGGCGGCCTTGGGTTCGGGCGCCTGGAGATAGCCGAGCACATCGGCGCGCGCGGCGACGATCTGTCGAATGGCGGGAATTTGCTCCGGGTCGAATTCGCCGGCATAGCCGAATCGCGCCATTTCGTGGGTCGGACGCGCGTCCTCGCCCTTCGTCGGCGCCATAGCGTCATCGACGGCGATGGAGACGCACGGCTCGCCGAAAGCGATCTGGCATCGCTCCAGCGCCTTTTCCTGAGCGACTTTCGCGCTCAACCAATCGCCCGTCCACCAATGCCCCTGCGCTTTGGGCGAGATCGCAAAGGCGCGATGGCGTCCGATCGCGAGATAAGAGGCGATGAGTTTTTCGCGCGCGGTCGTCGTCAGCTTCCCCTGCGTCGCGATCAGGATCGCATCGAGATGCGCGGCGAGTTCGCGCCGCGCCTCGAGTTTCGCGAGATAGGCCACGCCATAGCCGAGAACGGCGAGGATAAAGAATGCCGCGGCGCCGATCAGCGCGTTGCGCCTCAGCTTAGCGGTTTTCGGCGGCGCGCGGCGCGGCAATCCCTCGATCGTCAAGGGCGACAATGCGAAGACTTCGATCGGGCGCGTGATGTTCTTCACATTGTAGGCGCCCCGATCGGCGAAGTCCGCCTCGATCTTGCCCCTGATCTGCTCGAAGGCCGCGCTCGAAATGCAGATGCCGCCGGGTTCCGCGAGCGTCTGCAACCGCGCGGCGACATTGACGCCGTCGCCGAACAACGCGCGATCCTGAACGATGACGTCGCCGATATTGACGCCCATGCGAAACGCGATCCGCTTGGCCTCCTCGAGGCCCGCGTTGCGCGCCACGAGTTCCTGTTGCAGCGTGATCGCGCAAAGCGTCGCATCGACGACGCTCGCGAATTCGAGCAACAGGCTGTCGCCGATCGCGTTGACGATACGGCCGCGGTGATCGGCGATCGTCGTGTCGATGAACTCGGCCCGATATTGCGTCAGCCGCTTCAGCGTGCCGGCGTCGTCGTCGCCCATCAGTCGGCTGTAGCCGACGACGTCCGCCATCACGATCGCTGCGAGCGTCCGCTTGACGACGAGATCGTTCATCCGTGTCCCTACCCTCGCGTGTATCGCGATCAAAGCACGAAAATCGCGGGGATGGATAGCGTCTTTCGCGACGGCGGCGGGGCGGACGGGCGAGGGAGGCGTCGCCGCCCCCGCCGCGCGGTCAATTCTGGTCACCGAACATATCGTTCAGTTTGTCGTAGTATTTCGTCACCAACGTGATGTTGGCGGGAAACTTGACCGGCTCGATCGACTTCAGAATATCCCGGAGATCCCCGATCTGGGTCGCCTTGTCGGACGGCGAAAGCTTACGGTCCTTGGCGATCTCGGCGATGCGCCGTTTCACCATGACGTCGTGACCGACGAAGCTCTTCGTGTCGCGGTCGAAGCCGTCGAGCAGGAAGCCGATGTTGTTGCCGACTTCGTCATATTCGCCATAGTCCTTGAAACCGAACGATTTGGCGGTCTTGTCGAGCAGGGCCTGGATTTGTGGATTGGGAGCGTCGATCTGGTCCTGCGGGATTTTCGCGATGACCGCGTTGATCGATGTCCGCGCGGCCAGCAGTTGTTCGATTTGTTTCTCCGTCAGCGCGACTTGTTCGGACGCGGCGTCGGGCGCTTGTTCGGCGTTCGCGGCGGGCGCCTGCACCGGCTCGGATTGGGCCGAGGCGGGACTGAACGCGGTGGTCAAGAGCAGGGATTGGCATATGAGGGTCGAAGCCATGAGGGCGCGATAAAACAGAGGGCGCATGAGAGTCTTCCTTTTGAAGCTGTGAGGGGAGGAACCGGCCGCGATGTTCGCGGCCGGTTGTGGCGACGCTATGCATTCGCGAGCTCAGTGACGATTGGGCCAGCAATACTTGTGGTTGTAGCCAAGATGCGTTCCCGGCGGGCATACGCTCGGCTCGACGACGACCGGCGCGACGGCGACGCCGACCTCGACCACACGGCGATAGCCGCCCCAGTGGTAGCCCCAGCGATGCTCGCCGCCCCAACGGCAGCCCCAATGATAGAAGCAGTGGTGATCGCGGCCCCAGCCGAAGCGGCGCCATCCATTTCCCCAGCCGATGCGCCCGTGCCCAAAGTGACCGAACCCGGGATGAAAGCCGCCACCGTGATGACCGAATCCGCCGCGTTCGAAATGGGCGGAGGCGGGGGACGCGGCGAGGGCGCCGAGGCCCAGCGTGGCGGTGGTGAGGGCGATAGCGAAGGTTTTGCGAAGGTTCATCATTTTCGTCTCCTGTTTCGCCGAGGGTTTGTTGCGGCGACAGGGCAAAGCTACGCCTCGCGCGGAGGCGGGGCTGTCACGTGGGTGACACCTGGGAGACGATTGATGAGAGAAGCGCGTCCGGCCTTACGGCTGCCGATTGTGTAACCGGCGTTCCCATTCCAGCGCTTGCCGAACAATCTCGTCGAGGTCGTCGCGCTGGGGCTTCCAGCCGAGCACCTCGCGCACCTTGTCGGCGCGGGCGACGATCGCGGCGGGATCGCCGGGGCGGCGGCCGACCTTGTTGACGGGGAAGTCGACGCCGGAGATCCGCTTGACCACCTCGACGACCTCCTTGACCGTCGCGCCGTGGCCATAGCCGCAATTGCAGACCAGCGCCGCGCCCCCGTCGCGTAGATATTTCAGCGCCGCCAGATGCGCGTCGATGAGGTCGCTGACCTGGATGTAATCGCGCACGCAGGTGCCGTCGCGGGTGGGGTAGTCCTCGCCGAAGATGTCCATGCTGGCGTGGCGGCCGAGCGCGGTCTGCACGCCGCGCTTGATCAGATGCGTCGCGTTGGGCGTGGATTGCCCGAGCCGCCCCTTCGGGTCCGCGCCGGCGACATTGAAATAGCGCAGCGCGACATAGCGGAAATCATAGGCCTTGGCCGAGTCCTCCAGCATCCACTCGACCATCAGCTTGGAGCGGCCGTAGGGCGAGATCGGGTGGAGCGGCGTTTCCTCGGTGACCGGCTCCAGCGAGGTCTCGCCGTAGACGGCGGCGGTGGAGGAGAATATGAAGTTCTTGACGCCGCCCTGGACCGCGCATTCGATCAGATTGCGCGCCTTGGAGGTGTTGTTGAGGTAATAGCCGAGGGGATCGCCGACCGACTCGGGCACCACGATCTTGGCCGCGAAATGCGCGATGGCGTCGACCTCGTGCTCCCTGATCAGCCGCGCGATCAACTCCTGGTCGCCGAAGTCGCCGACCACCAGGGTCGCCGCTTCGGGAACCGCCCAGGCGAAACCCGTGGACAGATTGTCGACGACGACGACTTTCTCGCCCGCGTCGATGAGGCCCAACGTCATATGACCGCCGATATAGCCGGCGCCCCCCGTGACCAAAACGCTCATTCGATTTCTCCGGCTCGCGCTCATGTCAAATTAAGAAAATTCAGGCATTCCCATGAATGTGGTCTCTTCCCGCGAAGGCTTAGCCCAGAATTCGCTTCGATAGACTTAACCCGGGCGGAACGGCGATGGAGCCGGAGCGTTCGGAATCGCCACATCGTTTCCAAAGGGTCCCTATCTCATGCGTAAACCCATTCGCAAAGCCGTTCTGCCCGTCGCGGGTCTCGGCACGCGCTTTCTGCCGGCGACCAAGACCATCCCCAAGGAAATGCTGACTGTGGTGGATCGCCCGATCCTGCAGCACGTGATAGACGAGGCGCGCGCCGCCGGCGTCGAACAATTCATCTTCGTGACGGGCCGCAACAAGGGCGTCATCGAAGACCATTTCGACAATTCCTATGAGCTCGAGGATACGCTGCGCCGCCGCGGCAAGACGAAGGAGCTCGAGGCGCTGCTCGCCGATCTGCCCAAGGCCGGCAACGCGTCCTTCACACGCCAACAGGCGCCGCTAGGCCTCGGCCACGCGGTCTGGTGCGCGCGCGAACTCATCGGCGACGAGCCCTTCGCCGTGCTGCTGCCCGACATGGTGACCATGGGCGGCGCACTGAAGACCCGCTGCCTCGCGCAGTGCGTCGACACCTACAACCAGCACGGCGGCAACGTCATCGCGGTCGAGCAAGTCCCCGACGAGGAGACCCACCAATACGGCATCGTCTCGGTCGGCAAGGATTACGGCGCCAATTTCGAGATCAACGGCATGGTCGAGAAGCCGCCGCAGGGCACCGCGCCCTCGAACCTGATCATCTCCGGCCGCTACATCCTGCAGGCGGAAATCTTCGGCATTCTGGAGTATGTCGAGAAGGGCGCCGGCGGAGAAATCCAACTCACCGACGGCATGATCGAACTCGCCAAGCGGCAGGCGTTCCACGGAACACGCTTCGACGGCCGCACCTACGATTGCGGCTCGAAGATCGGCTTCCTCACCGCCAACGTCGCCTTCGCGCTGGAGCGCCCGGATCTGGGGCCGCAACTGCGCGCCGAGATGAAGAAACTCGGGGTCTGAGCGCGGTCCGCCGAAGGAATATCGCAACCCTTCTGTCATGGCCGGACTTGATCCGGCCATCCCGGCGCGACATTCGCTCGACAAACCGCGCGCGTTCAACGAAGCTCAGTTCCTGGATTGCCGGGTCGCGCGACGCTCAGTTTAGCGCCTATGGGGCGCGACCCCAACCAAGGACCCGATTTGACCCACGTATGCGATATGTACACAAATTCATGATATCGAAGCGACAAAAATAAAATCCCGGGCGCCCTTTGATTTGACGAGTCAGCGACCAAGTATCTTGAAAACTTGTGACTGATTAACAACAATCAGAACGGGAGGATACGATGGGTAGCTTCGACCAACAATTGTGGGATCGCTATATATCAGAATCCCTGGCTCGTTCCGATAATCAGAGCGACTCGATAGAATCCCGCTTGGCGGGGTTGGCGATTGAATCGCGGGTCGCGGAGTTGATGGCCGAAGCGGCGGCGTCCAATACGCGTATCCTCGAAATTCGCGATGAGGTCGCGCAACTGCGCGAGGCCATTGGTTGATACGAAGACTCATTGATCATGACCTGTACGCCGAATCTCTCGTTCCGATGGACATGATTTTCCAGGGCTGATCGACGAGCTTGTTGCAGGCTTCGCGGCGATGATCGACGATATCGTCGAAGGATCTGAAGATTATGTTCGAGGGCCAGTTCTCGCGCATGGATTGCCAGACGTTCTCCCGCGGCTTCAATTCCGGGCGCTTGTTGGGAAGCGGGATCAGCGTGACGTCGGGTGGGTCGTTCAGGTTGGCCGAAAGACGCCATCGCGCCTGATCGACCAGAAGCGCCGCATGCGCGCCGGGCGCGATGTGGGTGGCGATCTCGGCCGGATGGAGGCTCATCGCTTCGGTGTCGGGCCTGGGCATGACGAGCGCCGCTCCCTTTCCGTCTTCGGGACGGATAGCTCCGAAGATATCGGCGGACGCTGTTCGTTGGTTCCGGGGGCCGTTCGTGCGCGCGCCGCGCTCGGCCCAACGCCGGGTGATCTTGTTGTTCTCGCCGATGCGCGCCTCGTCCGCGAACCTTGCCCATGGCGCGCGGTTCGCGGCTCAACGCGCCTCGCGAGGCCCCTTCGTAAATCGCCGCTACAGCCAAAAGCCGCCGCGCCCGCGGCCCGTCTTTCGAACGCTTCGCGTCGGCTCTGAGCAAGGCCGCGTCGAAATCGCCCCGATACGGAATAGGCATGGCGAACTTCCCTCGTTCGCCACTTTGAATATGTTCGCTGCTGATTCGGGCAGCCGAAGGTCACGCCCTCTCGGAATTGTTGTTGAGCGCCCGATCGCGGGGGAGATGGCAGTGCGCGGCGATTTCTGTAATATTGCCTAAGCGAGGTAAGTTGTCGGTCATTTTAGGGCTTTCGGGAGGGGGGGGTTGCAGCGACGCTTCGTGGTAAAGAATTTGATTCTAGCAAGCGGCGGAGCTCAATCGAGCCAAGTCGGTCGCCCACTAGGAAGGCCGGTGAGGGACTTGCAAAATAGAACAAGGT
>Ga0302320_10024685_pt1 | contig 11717 bp, 9 predicted proteins | sample Bog_T0_3_FD_202130 | JGI IMG/M metagenome (GOLD analysis project Ga0302320, IMG submission 202130) | Peat permafrost microbial communities from Stordalen Mire near Abisko, Sweden - Bog_T0_3 | ecosystem: Environmental > Terrestrial > Soil > Wetlands > Peat | place: Sweden: Abisko, Stordalen Mire... | reverse complement strand
CGTCCGCTACGGCGGCTTCAAGGCCTTGACCTCAGCCCTGGGCAAGAATGATCCCGAGTGGGTGATCAATGAAGTGCTCAAGGCCCGCCTGCGGGGCCGGGGCGGCGGCGGCTTCCTCACCGGCAAGAAGTGGCAGATGGCCCACCAGCAGGCGGAGAAGACCCGCTACCTCATCTGCAACGGCGACGAAGGGGATCCGGGCGCGTTCATGGACCGCGGCATGCTGGAATCCGATCCCTTCAACATCGTGGAAGGCATGATCATCGCCGCCTATGCCATCGGAGCCGGCCACGGCTTCTTCTACATCCGCGCCGAGTACCCCCTGGCCATCAAGCGCATCCAGAACGCCCTGGACAAGTGCCGGGCCGCCGGGCTCCTGGGCAAGGACATCATGGGCACGGGCTGGGAGTTCGATCTGGAAGTCCGCCTGGGCGCTGGAGCCTTCGTCTGCGGCGAGGAGACCGCCCTCATCCGTTCCATCGAAGGGGAGCGGGGCCAGCCCAAGGTCCGCCCGCCCTACCCGGTGGTGCGCGGCCTCTGGGGCAAGCCCACCTGCATCAACAACGTGGAGACCTTCGCCAACATCACCGCGATCATCAACTTCGGCGGCGACTGGTTCGCCAACGTCGGCACCGCCGAAAGCGGCGGCACCAAGGTGTTCGCCCTGGCCGGCAACGTCAAGCACACCGGCCTGGTGGAAGTGCCCCTGGGCACCCCGCTGCGCAAGGTGGTCTTCGACATCGGCGGCGGCGTGCTGGGCGACCGCGCCCTCAAGGCCATCCAGACCGGCGGCCCCGCCGGCGGTTTCATCCCGGCCCAGGACGCCGACATGGAAGTGGACTTCGCGCCCCTGGCGCGGGCCGGATCGATCATGGGCTCCGGCGGCATGATCGTGCTGAGCGAAGACGACTGCATGGTGGACCTCTCCAAGTTCTACCTGGCTTTCACCCAGGAGGAGTCCTGCGGCAAGTGCACCCCCTGCCGCGAAGGCACCACCCGGATGCTGGAGATCCTGGAGAAGATCACCTCCGGCAAGGCGGTCCCGGCCGACCTGGACAAGCTGGAGCGGCTGGCGCGCCTCTGCCAGCAGACGGCACTCTGCGGCCTGGGCCGCGCCGCGCCGAACCCCATCCTGAGCTCGCTGAAACACTTCCGCGACGAGTACCGCGAGCACATCGTGCAGAAGAGCTGCCGGTCCAAGAAGTGCGTCTCGCTCATCCGCTACGAGATCAATCCCGAGAACTGCATCGGCTGCACCGTCTGCGCGCGCAACTGCCCGGTGGAATGCATCACCGGCACGCGCAAGGAAGCCCATGTCATCGACCAGGAACGCTGCGTGAAGTGCGGCCAGTGTTTCGAAGTCTGCCGGTTCGACGCTGTCGAGCGGGTGTGATCCGTGACCTCCCAAAGGACTGAACCGATGACCGCGACCATGATCAACCTCACCATCGACACGGAGCCCATCCAGGTGCCCAAGGGGACCACCGTCCTCAAGGCCGCCGAACAGCTGGGCATCCACATCCCCCGCCTGTGCTACCACCCCAACCTCAGCCTCGAAGGCGCCTGCCGCGTCTGCGTGGTCCAGGTGGAAGGCTTCAACCACTTCCTCACCGCCTGCAGCCAGGAAGTGTGGGAGGGCATGACCATCCAGACCAACTCCCCGCAGATCCGCCAGGCCCGGCGCGACATTGTCGAACTGCTGCTGGACAACCACCCAAAGGACTGCCAGACCTGCGACCGGGACGGCCAGTGCGAGCTGCAGAAGCAGGCCTACCGCCTGGGCATCCGCGACCGGCTGTTCGAGGGCAAGCGCAAGCTCTACCCAGTGGACGAGTCCAGCGCCTCGGTGGTGCGCACCCCCGAGAAGTGCATCCTCTGCGGCCGCTGCGTGCGGGTCTGCGAAGAGGTCCAGGGCGTGCACAACCTGAGCCAGCACCGGCGCGGCTTCGAGACTGTGGTGGGCCCCGCCAACCTGGCGCACATGGACGATTCCGCCTGCATCATGTGCGGCCAGTGCATCAACGTCTGCCCCACCGCGGCCTTCCTGGAGAAGGACCACACCGAGCGGGTGTGGGATGCGCTGTCGCTGCCCCGGGGCATCAAGCACATCGTGGTGCAGCCCGCGCCCTCCATCCGCGCCGCCATCGGCGAGTGCTTCGGCATGCCCATCGGCACCCCGGCCACCGGCAAGCTGGTCACCGCCCTGCGCCGCCTGGGTTTCGACGCGGTGTTCGACACCAACTTCGGCGCCGACCTCACCATCATCGAGGAGGCCCACGAGTTCCTGCGCCGCATGGGCGGCAACGGCCCGCTGCCGCTGCTCACCTCCTGCTCCCCCGGCTGGGTGAACTTCCTGGAGAAGTTCTACCCTGAGATGATCCCCTACACCTCCAGCTGCAAGTCCCCCATGAGCATGCTCTCCACCCTCATGAAGACCTACTATGCGGAGAAGAAAGGGCTCAAGCCGGAAGAGATCTACGTAGTGGCCATCATGCCCTGCGTGGCCAAGAAGTATGAGGCCGCCCGCCCTGAGCACGCCATGGAGGACGGCACCCCTTACACCGACGCCGTGCTCACCACCCGCGAGCTGGCCTGGATGATCAAGTCCTACGGCATCGACTTCGTCAACCTGCCAGACGGTGAATTCGACCGGCCCCTGGGCATCTCCTCCGGCGCCGCCGACATCTTCGGCGCCACCGGCGGGGTGATGGAAGCCGCCCTGCGCACCGCGGCGGTCAAGCTCACCGGCGAGGAGCTGGGCCCCTTGGTGTTCGAGGAGGTCCGAGGCGTCACCGGCCTGAAGGAGGCCACCCTGACCATCGCCGGGGTGGACATCAACATCGCCGTCTCCAACGGCCTCACCAACGCCAAGACCATCCTGGAGAAGGTCAAGGCGGGCGGAAAGCAGTACCACCTCATCGAGATCATGGCCTGTCCCGGCGGCTGCGTGGCCGGCGGCGGCCAGCCCTATCCGCCCGATACCATGGACGTGCTCGATCCCGAGCTGCCCCGCCTGCGCGCCCAGGCCCTCTACAAGATCGATTCCGACAAGCAGCTGCGGCGTTCCCATGAGAACCCGGCCATCGAGCACCTCTACCAGGACTTCCTGGGCGAGCCCAACGGCGAGAAGGCCCACCACCTGCTCCACACCCACTACCACGCCAGCCTGCCCAGGGGGATCCGGTGAGCACGACCATGACGACCGACAACTGGACCGAGATCAAAGCCGCCTGCGAAGCCGCCCTGCCCGCGGACGTGGTGGCCTACATCCAGCGCTACCAGGGCACGGCCCACTCCGAAAGCCAGCTCATCGCCATCCTGCACATGGTGCAGGCCGCAGCCGGCTATCTCTCCAAGGAGCAGATGAACGCCGTGGCCCAGCTGGCCCAGATCCCCCTGGCCAAGGTCACCGGGGTCGCCACCTTCTACCACTACTTCCGGCTCCACCCCAGGGGCAAGCACATGATCAACGTGTGCCTGGGCACCGCCTGCTACGTCAAGGGCGCCGACAAGATCGGCCAGCGGCTCATGGGCGACCTGGGCATCCAGTTCGGCGAGACCACCAAGGACGGCCTGTTCTCCCTGGAGTCCACCCGCTGCCTGGGCACCTGCGGCCTGGCCCCCGTGGTCATGGTCGACGACCAGATCCACGGGCCCGTCACACCCGGCGACATCGCCACCCTCCTGGACAAGTACACCAAGAAGGAAAAGGTCTCGAAGCTCCCCGTTCAGGTGTAAATTTCTTCAGCCCCATGAAAGGCCCTTCCCGCCCGGGAAGGGCCTTTCCGTCTTGTCCCGGAAAGCTGTTGACAGGGAAAAACAGAGAGGTCATGCTTCCAGCGGGCCCGGTTTTTGGCCTAAACAGAGCAATCAATAACTTTATTAACGACTTTTAACATCTTGAGGCACCCATGAATCGGACGCTCCTCCTAGCCTTTCTCTGCCCGCTCCTCGCCACGTTCAGTTCCGTGAGCGCCAACCCGGCCCCCCAGGCGGTTCCCATGCCGGGCGGCTACCAGCCCGCGGACGTGGAATCCGCCATGGTCCAGGAAGCCCGGGCCGCCGCACAGAAGCAGCTCCCCAACCTGCGCATCGAAACCGTCCTGGAGGCCTACGTCCAGGTGGTGGCCGGGGCGAATTACAGGCTGGTCTGCCGGGTCTCGGGGGAAGACGGGCCTTCCACCTGGGAATTCGTGGTGTGGTCCCGGCTGGACGGCCAGTGGCAGCTCACCGACGCCAGGCGGATGTAGCCCTCACTTCGGACCTGCGGCCCTGAGCTGGGGCTCCAGGACCTTCCACACGCCGTCCGCCACCCGCCGCGCCCCCTCGGCGTTGGGGTGGATGCCGTCCTCCTGGTTGAGGCCGGGCTGCAGGGCCACCCCCTCCAGCAGGAAGGGCATGAGGGGCACCCGGTACTCCCTGGCCAGCCGGGGGAAGAGGTCCCGGAAGGCCTCCTGGTAGCCGCGCCCGTAGTTGTCGGGCACCATGGCGCCAGCCAGCACCACCCGGGTCCCCTCCTTCCGGGCCCGGTCCAGGATGGCCCTCAGGTTGCGCTCCAGTTCCGCCACTGGAAGCCCGCGCAGGCCGTCGTTGGAGCCGATGCACACGAACAGCAAGTCCACCCTGCTCCGGTAGATCCAGTCCAGGCGCGCCCGCGCCCCGGCGCTGGTGTCGCCGCTCACGCCGGCGTTGACCACCTTCCAGTCCAGGCCGGCCCTGCGCAGGCGCGCCTCCACCAGGCTGGGAAAGGCCTGGGAGCGGTCCAGCCCGTAGCCGGCGGTGAGGCTGTCCCCCAGGAACACCAGGGCGGGCTGGGTGTGCACTGGAACGGCCAGCACGGCGAGGAGGGGGAGCATGCGCATGGGGACCATGGTACCGTTAACCTGAAATCATGATCCAGCTCTCGAACCTCACCAAGACTTTCACGGCCCCCGGCGGCGAGCCGCTGACCGTCCTGGATGACGTCAACCTCACCCTGGCGGCCGGCAGCTCCCTGGCCGTGCAGGGGCCCAGCGGCAGCGGCAAGAGCACACTGCTGGCCATCCTGGCCGGGCTGGAGCGGCCTTCGTCCGGAAGGATCTGGGTGACGGGGCGGCGGCTGGACACCCTGGGGGAGCGGGAACTGTCCGCCTTCCGCGCCCGGACCCTGGGTTTCGTGTTCCAGGCCTATCATCTGCTGCCCCACTTCTCGGCCCTGCAGAACGTCGCCATCGGCGCCGAGATCGCCGGCCTGCCCGCGCCCCTGGCCCGGAGCCGCGAGGCCCTGGAGCGGGTGGGCCTGGGGGAGCGCATGGCCCACCTCCCCGGCCAGCTCAGCGGGGGCGAATGCCAGCGGGTCGCCATCGCCCGGGCCGTGGTGGCGCGGCCCCCCGTCCTCCTCTGCGACGAGCCCACCGGTTCCCTGGACCCGCGCAACGCCGACCGGGTGTTCGACCTGATCATGGATCTCCACGGGGACCTGGGCACCACCCTGGTGCTGGTGACCCACGATCCCCGCCTCGCCGACCGCATGGAGAACCGCATCCTGCTGGACCGGGGAAGGATGGTGCGGCCCCAGGTGGCGCCCCAGGCCGGGCGATGACCGCTTTCGTCCTGCGCTGCGCGTGGCGGGAACTGCTCAGCCAGGGCCGGCGGCTGCTGCTCATCACCCTGTGCATCGCCGCGGGATTCGCGGCCTTCTACGCCACCTCCGGCTTCGCCAGCCGGGTGGCCGAGGGCATCGCCTCGGAATCCAGGGCCATGCTGGGCGCGGACCTGGCGGTGTCGGCCCGGGGGCCCATGCCGCCCGAAGCCCTGGCCGCCGTCGAGGGCCTGGAACAGGCCAGGGCCCATGGCCTCCTGTGTGATTTCCCCACCATGGCCTCCACCGGTCCGGATGCGGACACCGTGTCCCGGCTGGTGGAGATCCGCGCCGTGGAAGCCGCCTATCCCCTGGCGGGGCGCCTGGAGACGGTCCCGTCCCGGCCTCCGGGCGAGCCCCCAGGAGAGATCTGGGGCGTCCTGGTGGACCCGGGCCTGGCCGAAGCGTGGGGCCTCCGCCCCGGAGAAGCAGGCGCGCCCGCGGCCGAACTCCTGCGGGAACGCCGGGGCCTGCGCCTGGGGGACGGGGTGGTGCCGGTGCAGGCCATCGTCGGCCGGGACGACACCCGCCAGGCCACCGCCTTCGCCCTGGGGCCGCGCCTGTACCTGGGCCTGGCCACGGCCAGGGGCCTGGGCCTGCTGACGCCCCGGGCGCGGTTCTCCTCGCGCCTGCTCATCACCCTGGACCCGGGCACCGATCCCGCGGGGATCGCGGAACGGCTGCGCCGGAAGCTGCCGGCCGCCCTGCGCGTCCAGACCCACGACCAGGCCGCCACCGCCCTGGCCCAGCCCATCCGCAACACCACCCTGTTCATCCGGCAACTGGGCGTGTTCACCCTGCTGCTGTCCTGCCTGGGCGCCTGGGCCATCCTGGCCGCCTACCTGAAGGGACGGGAGCGGGACGCGGCCATCCTCCGCTGCCTGGGCGCCCCCCCCGGCGCGCCCGCGGCCATCTTCGCCATCCTGGCGGCCCTCCTGGTGGGCGCCGCCCTGGTGGCAGGCTGCGCCGCCGGCTCCGCCGCGGCCCGGATCCTGCCCGGCCTCCTGGGCGAGCTGATCCCCCAGGCCATCCGCCAGGGCGGGCCGCCCAGGCTGCCCCTGCTGGAAACGGCCACGGCCTTGCTCATGCTGGTCCTGGTCACCCTGCCCGCCCTGGCCCGGCTGCGCCGGGTCAGTCCCATGGCCCTGCTCCGGGAAGGCCCCGGGCCCCGGGGAGGGCGGGTGCTGGCCTGGTCCTGCGGACTGGGGGCGGGGCTCCTGGCCATGGCGCTGGTGCTGCGGAGCGCCCCCAGCGCCCGGGTGGGCCTGGCCACCGCCGGCGCCATGGCCGCCCTGTTCATGGTCCTGTACGGAGCTTTCCGGCTGCTGCTCCTGGCCTACCGGCGCAGCGCCGCCGCCCTGCCCCTGCCCCTGAAGCTGGCCCTGGGCCAGATGGGCGCCCGCCCGGCCCTGGGGGCCCTGCTCATGGCCGTCATCGGTCTCTCGGTCTTCCTGGTGCTGGCCACGCAGCTGGTGAAGGACGACCTGGTCCGGCCCCTGGCGCAGCGGCACGGGGACGGCCGGCGGGCCAACCTGTTCTTCCTGGACGTGCAGCCGGACCAGCTGGGGCCCATGACCGCCCTGGCCCGGGCCAAGGGCGGCACCGAGCCCATGGTCGCGCCCATGGTGCGCGCCCGCCTGGTCTCGGTGGCGGGCCGCGCGGTGGAGGATGGTCCCGGGGCAGGCCCGTCCATGGCGCGGCGGGAACAGAACCTCACCTGGCGGCCCCGGCTGTGGGAATCGGAAACCGTCACCGCTGGGACCTTCTGGCCCGGCGACGGCGGTCCCCGGCCCGAGATCAGCCTGGAGGAGGGCTTCGCCAGGCAGATCGGGGCGAAGCTGGGGGACCGGCTGGTGTTCGACGTCTCCGGCACCGAGCTGGCCGGCCGGGTCACCAGCCTCCGGCACGTGGTGTGGCAGAGCTTCCAGATCAACTTCTTCATCGTGCTGCACCCGTCCCTGCTCAGGGACTTCCCCGCCGTCTGGATCCTGGCCGCGGAAGTGGACGGCGCGGCCGTCCGGGCCGGCTTCCAGAACGAGGCGGCCCGGCGCTTCCCCAACATCAGCGCCATCGACGTGGGCGAGCTGGTGGAACGGGTGGGCCGGGTCCTGGACCTGGTGGCCCTGGTGACCCGCGCCCTGGCTGGACTCATGCTCGCCTCCGCCCTGCTGGTGCTGGCCGCCAGCCTCCTGGCCGGGCGCCTGGACCGGCAGCGGGACCTTGCCCTGCTGCGCACTCTCGGAGCCAGCCACGGCACCCTCCTGGCGAGCCTGGCCTGGGAATTCCTGCTCCTGGGCGGCAGCGCCGCCGCCGCCGCGGGCTTCCTGGCGTGCTGGCTGGCCCGGGCCTACAGCGCCCGGGTGCTGCAGCTGGAGGTGGCAGACGGCCTGGGCGCGGCGGTGCCGCTGGTGCTGCTGGCGGCGGCGCTCACCGCGGCGGTGGGCCTGGCCGGAAGCTGGCGGGCGCTCCAGGCCAAACCCATGGCCGTGCTGCGCGGCGAATAAGTATAGGTACGGATACCGTTCATTTTGTAATTGCCAACTCATTTTTTTAGAAACTTCTCATCGACTCCCGTCATTCAAGAGATGTCAGGCCATCGAAGGAGCGGCCATTTCTGGAACCCGCTTCCTTGTCCCTGATGAACTCCGTTCAAACCGCAACCTCTTCCAACCGGGACCGTTATGAAGAAAATCATCAGCCAGGCCCTGCTGCTCGCGCTGGCGGGGCCCGTGTCCATGGCTCGGGCCAACCAGGCGGAGATCACGGGTCTCCCCGCCGCCGCCGGGGACGAGCCCCTTGCCATCATCAAAACCTTCGGGGACATGAACATCCTCGACAACTACATCCCGGAGCCCGATCCGGAGGCGTCCCATCTGGCCGAGGCCTTCGAGGAGGACTGCGTCGCGCTCCCGTCCGCCCTGGTGGCCGAGGCCGGCCGTTTCCAGCCGGCGATCCAGGAAGGCGAGACCGGCTATGTGCCCAGCGAGCATTTCACCGACCTCGCCCCGCAACTGGCTGTTATCAACCAGCTGGCCTATAAATGCCGGGATGGTGGGCCACAACCGCTCGCTCAACACCATCGTGGTGGCCCTGCACGGCTCCATCAACACCGCCGACTGGGTGTCCAATTTCAATTCGTACGCAGTCAACCTCCAGACCCTGGATTTCCCCAGCCAGGTGCCCATCGACCGCGCCAGCCTGCCCAAGCTGCAGCTCCTGGGCCGGGCCCATGCGGGTTTCCTGCACAAGTACCTCTCCTGCCGGGCGCAGATCATGGCCGAGGTGGACCCCGCGCTGGCCGACCTGACCGACGAGGAGAAGCATGGCGTCAAATTCTACGTGACCGGCCACAGCCAGGCGGCCGCCCTCGCCCAGATCCTGTTCGGGGACCTCTGCCAGCACCTCCGGAGCCATTACGGCCCCGAGTTCAGCAACGCCCAGGAGAACCGGGTCCACCTGTGGGCCCTGTCATCCCCGGTGGCCCTTGACGCCACGGCCAAGGCCTTCATCGAAGGCATCGGCGGCCGGCTGAACATGGTGGTGCAGAACACCTGGCTGGATCCGGTGCCCAATGTCGGCCTGACCTTCAAGGGCCGCCAGTTCAAGGCGGTGGGCACGCCGGTGATGCAGAGCACCGCCGAGGCCCTGCGCCGGGCCGCCATCGCCCACGCCCAGGCCACCCGCACCCACCTGGAGAACGGGGACTACCGGGAAGCCGCCACCGGCGCCCTGGCGCCCCTGACCGGAGGCGCGGCCAAGTTCATGATCGGGGCCGCGCACATGGCCACCGACAACGTGAACTACCGGGGCGTGGGCAGCAGCTATGCCTTCGACCCCGACATGGTGGTCAAGGACGTGGACGGGATCACCGAAGGCCTGCAGATGGCCTTCGACCACCACCAGGAGAAACTGCGCACCCAGGCGAAGGTCAAGGCCAAGGCGGCGAACACCTCCACCTGGAGCGGGTACTTCTGGTCCTTCCTCCAGTAGCCTGAATTCACCGTTTCCCTGGAAGGCCTGATCCAGGCATTCTGGATAGATGAAGATCCCCCTGGACACCGCCCGCCTCGTCCGGCTCGCTGGCGAATACGGCACCCCCCTGTGGACCTATGACGCCGCCGTGATCCGGGAGCGCATCGGCCAGCTGCGCGCCTTCGACGGCATCCGGTTCGCCCAGAAGGCCTGCTCCAACATCAACATCCTCCGGCTGATGCGGGAACAGGGCGTGCTGGTGGACGCGGTCTCCAGCGGCGAGCTGGAGCGCGCCCTGGCCGCCGGCTACGGCCCCGGGGGGGATCCCGCCGGAGTGGTGCTCACCGCCGACCTGATGGACGCGGGCACTCTGGCGCGGGTGGCGGGGCTCAACGTGGAGGTCAACGCCGGCTCCATCGACATGCTGGAACAGGTCGGCCAGGCCCACCCCGGGCACCGGGTGTGGCTGCGGGTCAACCCCGGCTTCGGCCACGGCCACAGCCAGAAGACCAACACCGGCGGCGAGAACAGCAAGCACGGCATCTGGCACGCCGACCTGCCCGAGGCGATGGCGGTGCTCCGCCGCTTCCACCTGGAACTGGTGGGCATCCACATGCACATCGGCTCCGGGGTGGACTACGGCCACCTGGAACAGGTGTGCGACGCCATGGTCCGCACCGTGCTGTCCCTGGACCACGACCTGGAAGCCATCTCCACCGGCGGCGGGCTCTCCATCCCGTACCAGGACCACGAGCCGCGGGTGGACACCGCCCACTACTTCGCCAAATGGGACGACGCGCGCCAGCGCATCGCCCAGGCCCTGGGCCACCCGGTGCGCATGGAGATCGAGCCGGGCCGATTCCTGGTGGCCGAAAGCGGCCTGCTGCTGTGCCAGGTGCGGGTGGTGAAGGAGATGGGCTCCAACCACTTCGTCCTGGTGGACGCCGGCTTCAACGACCTCATGCGCCCGGCCATGTACGGCAGTTTCCATGCCATCAGCCTGTTCCGCCCGGACGGCACCCTGCCGGAGCAGGCCGAGCGGCCCACCGTGGTGGCCGGGCCGCTGTGCGAATCCGGCGATGTCTTCACCCAGCACGACGGCGGCCGGGTGCACCCGCGCCCCCTGCCCCCGGCCCGGGTGGGCGACTTCCTGGTGTTCCACGACACCGGCGCCTACGGCGCGTCCATGTCCTCCAACTTCAACAGCCGCCCCCTGCTGCCCGAGGTCCTGGTGGACGGCGCCTCGGAACGGCTGATCCGGCGCCGCCAGACGATCCAGGAACTGCTGGCGCTGGAGACTTTCTGAATGGAGTTAGACAAGCGCCGGGCTGTGGTGTATGGTTGAGTTCTCTGACAGCCAAGTACTGGGTCCCCTCACATTCTGTTCTGGCCGTCAGCCTGTCTGCCCGGAGGTTGCCGTTTTGCCGATAAAACTGCTGAGAAGGTTCCTTTGGATCGCCTGCCTGGGCGTGATGCTGCCGTTGTGCGCGCAGACCGCCGTCCCCCAGGATAGCGCGCCCAAGGGCCAGCTCGCCACCCTCCTGGCCAAGGCCAAGGCGTGCATCGGCGTGCCCTACCGCTGGGGCGGCATCACCACCAAGGGCTTCGACTGCTCCGGCTTCGTGCACTTCGTCTTCGGTTCCTGCGGCATCGACCTGGACCGGACCTCGGGGAACCAGGCGAAGGAGGGGGATCCCGTGGACCTCGCCAACATCCAGCCGGGGGATCTGCTGTTCTTCAGCACCCGGGGCATGCGCAAGGGCATCACCCACGTGGGCATCTACCTGGGCGAAGGCCAGTTCATCCACGCCGCCGGCTGGCGCGGCACCCGCACGGGCTGCGTCAAGCTGGGCCAGCTCGCCAGCAGCTACTTCGCAGATCGGCTGGTGGCGGCGCGGCGCATCGTCAGCCAACTGGCGCCGGAGGATCCGGAGAGCAAGCTTCCCTGATCCCCGCAGGTTGTTAGCACCGTGGGGCCTCGGTGCAACTGGGTGTCCGTGCTGGGCACAAGCAGCCGTAAGGTCGCAAGCGACCTAACGGCTGCTAGTGTGGGTCGCCTAAAATATTTGGAACAAATGCCCAATTAGTCGCACCTGATAATTGGGGGCGACATGGCACACGCTGG
>Ga0302320_10024684_pt1 | contig 11717 bp, 1 predicted proteins | sample Bog_T0_3_FD_202130 | JGI IMG/M metagenome (GOLD analysis project Ga0302320, IMG submission 202130) | Peat permafrost microbial communities from Stordalen Mire near Abisko, Sweden - Bog_T0_3 | ecosystem: Environmental > Terrestrial > Soil > Wetlands > Peat | place: Sweden: Abisko, Stordalen Mire... | reverse complement strand
CTTCAAGACCCGTCACGGCAATCCGCAACTGTTCTGCCGAAGAAATTCCGGGGCGCTGAATGTCTTCTTTCAAATGCTGCAATTCTAACTTCACCATTATCAGTTGTTCTTCCGCCGGCATCCGCGCCCGTAACACTTCCTTGATTCGGATCAACTTGCGCGCCGCCATTTGCCCGGCATCAAACTCCTGATCGGCCAACAACTGAACCTTGGAACGATTCAACAAATGTGCCTGCATCGCATTTGCCAGCAACAGTATCCCCAACAAATACGATCCACACACCCCCGGCACGGTCACATGAACCATGTGAATCAAACCACAGCTTACAAACAGAGTCGCCAGCCGGCGCTTGTGAACGCGATCATGATTGAAAGAAGAAAACGTGACCGCCTTGTATGTCCGGCGCGCGTACAGAAAGTATTCACCCACCATCCAACTGCACGCGAGCAGCGTGAACCAGAACGCTATCGAAGCGGATGGCAGCATCACTCGCCTTTCTTATCCACACCTTTGTTCAGATGGTCGTACGGACCCGACGTGCGGTCTGACGGTTCGTAATCCTGCGGCCCCCCGCCATCCACGTCGTCCGCCTGATCGCCGCCCTGACTGACCGGGAACGTGTCGTCCGGTGCGTTCGCGTCTGCCGGATTGCCGGCGTCGTCCGTCGCCGGGGCGACCAGCTTATCCGGTACTTCGCTGCTGCTCACCTTGCCGATCGGATTGATGTCCAGATCCTTAATATGGAAAAACTCCTTGGCGCGCGTCACGGCAACATCCGGCGCGGCGTTAGTGAGGATCTGCATATCCACGTAATCCTGCACGTCGCCGATGTGAAAGTCCTTCTCAGCATCCTTGCCCTTGTTACCCTTGCCCGTCGCCTTTGACCTTGGCGCCGGCTTGTCCTGCGGATTCGATTGAATCGCTTCGTAGGGCAGGATGCTGTCAACAAACACGATATTGTCTTTTGCCATGACGATCTCCGGAACAGACTCCACTTTAACATCTTTCCGCCGGAACATGAAGTGACCGTAATCCGACTTGTCTACGGGTGCGCGCGCATAATCCGGCGCCTTTTCCAGATGATCCGCAAACTTTGTATACAGCTTCACACGGCTCGGTTCTTCAGCACTGAAATCAAAAATATGCGGGCGCTTCTTCGCAAGGAACTCTTTAAGCAACGTCGAAACCGCCGCAAACACCGCAAACTGATGTCCAGACCCGGTCACGCCGTAACGTCCTTTGTAACCGGAGGCGGCGGCGCTGAATTCGATGCGCCACCAATCGTCATGAGTGTGCTCACGACGATATGCGTAAAATTCGTATTCCTTATCACCTATCATGAACCCCTGCCGCCATTCATCCGGCGTAACGTCAGCCGGGCCGGCAAGCGACCAATCATGACTGTCCAGTGTTTCCTGCAGGCTTTCGTGCGTTGTCTTCGCGAACAGAAAGTTCGTCCCTTCTTCATTCGACGATTCACGAAACGTATACCCCAGCTTCTTCTCAATCAGTTTGCAAAACTTCCGGTACAACTTCACACGACTCGGCTCTTTCGCAGAAAACGTGAACGCTTCCGGATGTTCCTTGTGCACGTAGGTCTGCAGGATATTCGCGACAGCACTGAACACCTTAAACGGATCGCCGCTGCCCGTAATGCCGAACGGATCGTCGGCGTACTTGTCCTCGGACATAAACACAATGAACACCGGCTGTCCGGGACGGCAGTAAGCGCTGAAAACATACTCCTTTCCGCCTACGCTGAACTTCTGTTCCCACGCCCGGCGTTCCCCGTTATGCGTCAAGTCCGTCACAGTCGGTCCACCGGCAAGCTTCCAGTCCCTGCTGTCCAGTGTTTCTGCCACCGCGGTAGGACGCGTGAAACGGAACACAATCCCGTGCGGATATTCCGCCTTGGCTGTGTACTGATACCCCATCTTCAACTTGATGTACTGTGCAAACTTCCGATACAACTTCGTCCTACTCGGTTCATCGGAACTGAACTTGAACGCAACCGGATGCTTCGCGTCAATGAATTCACGGAAGATCGACGCTACGGCGCTGAACACGGAAAACGAATCCCCGCTGCCTGTGATGCCGTACGTCCCGGTCGGATGTCCATTCTTGCCCTGTCCGAATTCCACCCACCACGCTGGATCGTCCGGATCTAAGTACGCCCAAAACTGATAGTTCTTCCCGGCAACAACGAACCGCGACTTCCAGTTCGTGCGGTCACTGACAACCTCGCCGGCCTTCCGCCAATCCGTGCTATCCAACGTCTCCCAGTTCATTGACACACTGTCAACCGATTCGTGACTGTCTACGTACGGTTGCGGATTCAAGTCCGCTGGCAGCTTCGGGTCGCGTTCTTCTTCCGCTTTCAGGATGTACGGCCGCAACGCCGCGCAGTATTTCTTCCAGTCAATCCCGTCCGCCTTGACAGTAGCCTTCTCAACCGCTGTCGCGTGCCGATGCGCCGTCTGGTACTTCTCACCCCCATCCATCAGCGGTTTCTCAGCTTGCTCATGTGCCGCGATGTACTTCCACACGTTGATCTTCCTACCGCCCACGTCCAAGCGCTTCGGCAGACTTCGGTCAATATACACGACCTTGCCGGTCAGGTTCGTCCCGCCCAGATACGGAACGTCGTGCTTCGCGTCGATAGCTTCAGCCGCGAACCCGAACTTCAACTGCCCCTTCTCCGGGAATGGCTTGGGTTTGAAAGCGCGCGTGAACATGAAGTTCAAAAAGCCACCGGCCGCATATGTCGTCAGCACATACTTCGGAAACTGCTTCAACAACTGCTTGGCGAACGCGCGATACAATTTGCGCCAGCTTGGTTCTTCGGCCTTGATTGATGAACCCGCCGCGCCCAAGTTGTTATCCGGATCGTCACTGTCCGGAATTTCCAATCCGTGCGGAATGTTCCCGCGCGTTATGATTTCCGGACGGACAATGAACACGTATTCCTTGCCGAACACCGTAAACGGAGTCCGCACTTCATTCCCGTATCGCCGTTCCGATCCCAGTTCGTAGTCCAGCCCGTCGTGACACACTGTCAAAGCATTCGCCAGACTAACCGCTTCATTCCGGAATGCCGCCATTGCGTCGTCATACACAACCAATTCATAGCCGGGCCACTTCTTTTCGACTTGCGTTTTGATGAACTCCGCGTGATGCGGCGCTAACTCGCCGATGCTGATAAAGCTGATCTTCCGTGAAGCCGGGTCAGCCCGCCCGTACGCATCAGCGCCGCGGGTCATGCGCAGGTTGCCGTGTGACGCCAGCATCCCGGCATCCAACCCGTCCGCCACGCTGTACGTTTCGATCTTGTTGCCCCGCCACGCCCACAGGATACCCCCGTCTTTGTGTCCGATCGTCAGATAGGTCTGCGCGTCGTCCGCGTCCTGGCGTTCCGCCATCGCATACGCATAGGCGTGCGAACCTTGCGCGACCGGCTGCTTGACCTTCTCTCCGCGCAGGAACTTACGGATAGCGGAGGGACTGTCCAGATACAGATGCTCCGCGTGCGCCGTATCATTCCACATATCGCCGATGTCCAGCGTTACGCGCGCGTCCGCCGCAACCCATTCCGGTTGTGCCGCCATCCAGTGCAGCGCCTTGCGCGCGTCTGATTCCGTATAAGCGTCCACGTCATGCCTGTCCCATTGCGTCCCCAGATTGATCCGGACCCACCCGTTCTTGCGCACCTTCGCTTCAAGCTGGTGGTCCTTGATCGTGTCATCGCCCAAGTCCGGGTCGAAGTCCTTGGGCGAAACGCCAAACGTCGCCGGCTGCTGATGAACCATCTGTGTATGATGCAGCTTCCCACAGTCAATATGCTTGCTCGTGCGCGTGTCATACCAGACCGTCCGGTATCCGCGCAGACCCTCCACGGTTGACACATTGTCAACGGATTCATAAACATGCACGCTACCACCCCCGGCTTCTACATCTTTTCTCAACTTGTTCAATCGCAGTGACTGCCTGCTTTGAATCTTGGCATCCGGAGAGATAGTCAAAATCGGAGGCGCGTCTACAGCTGCCGCTTTGAACATACAACAGATATCATCCGGCATCTTAATCCGGTGCTGCAACGATCGAATAAAGTCGTCATGCGCCCGATAATACGAATCCCACCAATACAACGTGTCGTCCAAATCAAGATACCCGCGCATCCGGTGTTCTCGCGACTTCTTCGTAGCAGCCATCAATTCTTGAAACGTCGGATTGACCAAACACGCAATGCCCCCAACTTCTTCACGCTTCGCTTCCTTGATTGACAGTGTGTCAATCGGGTCAAGCGCGCGCGCCAAAGACTCTACTCCCACGTACGCCGGTCGTGCCGCCCGGCCTGTGATGAACTGCTTGATCTTGTTTCCGTACAGCGTGCCGCTGCGTTCCGGAATCGCATTATGCCCGATGTCATAACTGACGACCGGCTCGGACAGATCCCATTCCGGCTGCTTCAGCATCCACGCAAGCCCCTTGCGCATGTCCGCTTCCGTGTACGCGTCGATCGCGTGACTCTTGGAATCATCCGTCGCAAGCGCGATCCGGACCCACCCCTTACTGCGCGCCTTCGCTTCGGCAGACCAGTCCTTAATTTCTTCTTCGTGACTTGTCACCGGTTGAAAGTCATCGCGGGACAAGCCGAACACTCCCGGATGCTGTCGCAGGTACTGCGTGTGGTGCAAGGCGCCGCAATTCAGCGCCTTGTTCGTCTTGACGTTAAACCAGACCGTCCGCCAACCGGCGAAACCTTCTGACACGCTTTCAAAAGAAGCGTCGTTCAAGTTCCACGGCGGTGGACCCGTCAGATGCAACCGCTTGCGCACGACCGCTTCCGCTTGGGGTGGACCGTCCAACTTGTATTCGACCTTGTCACCAAACTCTTCATCGTTTACTTCCAGCCGCCCTTCCCAATAGTCCTGCATGAACTTTTCGTCGCCGATATGCTGCGCCATGTCGAAATGGATCGCCGCAACCGCCGGCCAGAAGTACAGGTCGCCGTGAAACACCAAGCCGCGCACGACCTGACCTTCGTCTCTGTCCTTCTGTTTCTTGCACAGGGCGACCAGTTCAGTGCACGTCGGATTGACCAGCACGCGCGTACCGCCGTACGTGTCCACCGATTCCTTCAAAAGCGTCGTCTGATACCGCCAGCCGGCCCGGCCGGGCTTGCCTGTCGTCAGTTCTTCGATTGATTCCTTCGCTTCCACAACTGACTCCACACCGAACTTTCCTCCGAATGCGCCGCTGCCCAGATTCGCGTCATCAAACACGACGATCTGGTACTTCGGATATTTCTTCAGTAGACCGTCCTGAATGTGCTGCATCCGGGCAGCGCTGATCCGCCGCCCGTCCCGCTCCCTGTCCACCACCAGACTGATAAGCTTGATGCCCGGATCAATGCGCCCGGATACTGACTTAACGTATTCGTCAGAAGCCAGAATGCTGCCGTGGTCTTCTCCCGGCTTGCCAAACCGGAACTCCCCGTCAACGTATGCCCATGTAAATCCGGCAGGCCCGTGCCCGATGTCCGTGTAGCAACCGTCAAACCGTTCCGCTTCTTCGATTGACACCGTGTCAACAGATTCAGCCGCCATCGAATACTGCCATGCGTATCCGAGCTTCTTCAGCCCATCCACGACTGACTTCAAGTGCGGGTACTTTGTCCAGTGGCTGCCCGCTTCCACGCACTTGAAGTTTCCGGCAAACGCTTGGAAGCGCACGGTGCGGTCATCCAGCCCTCCCCAGTCCGCGCCGTTCGCTTTGTCTGTATACCCCAACCGCTTCGCGACTTCGTAATGCGCGCAGGTTGCAGCGTCCCACACGTAGAGCGTTCCGTCCTTGCAATCGAGCAGGCCGCGGACCGACTGATGCTTCTTCGCCAGCGCGTCCGTTTCCTCAGCGGTCGGATTCACACGCACTTCAACGCCGCCCAGTGTCTCCACTCCGCGTTCCTGAACCGTTGACACCGTGTCAACGGATTCCTTCAGCCGCCCCCAGTCGTCATAATCAATTATTTCATACCCCGGCCATCGCTTCGCGAGCTTCGCCTTGATGAACTCCTCGCGTTCGGGGCTGATCGGTTTCCAGACAAGAAATGAAATCAACTTCTTCGACGGGTCTACCCGGCCGGAAGCTTGTACGGTACGACTGCCGCAAAAGTCCATGTGACCCTTGCCCGGACCCCGCAACTCGATCTTCCCGTCATCGAACATCCACGGGAAACCCCCGCTGTCCTTTGCATGTCCTATTTGCAGGTAGTCAGCGGGCGCGGCCGCTTCGGTTGCCGTTGACACGGTGTCAATCGGATTGAGTGCGGACGCAAGGCCCATAACGAACTCCTGATCGCGCCCTACCTTCGCACTTACTTTGACACAGTGTCAACACCAGTGTGTACGCCGAGCAGCATTCGCTCCCAATCTTCCGCGTCCTGCGTATCGGACGGAATCCATTCCAAGTACGACTCAAATTCCGGTTCGGGTTCCGGTTCGACCGCCGGCTTGCGCGGGTTGTGTAATCCGTCGAACAGATCGTCGCCGTAAATCTTACACAGCGCCTCGACGCCTTCAATTGACAGTCGCGTTTCCCCGCTCAGAAGGTCGTCCACTTCTCTACGCGTAACGCTGACCGCCTCCGCGACCTGGTCCGGCGTGATGCCCTTCTCAGCCAGCCGACGCGTCAGAAACGCAGCCACAGCCTCTTCCATGCCCACGGAAGCGGCCAGAGTCTTCTGTTTCTCGCCGGACGCGGCATCACCCGGCTTGTAAGTCCACCGGCGCTTCCGCCATTCGGTGAAATACTTCGCGTGCTGATCCGGGTCCATGCTGTCGCCGATATGCTCGACGGCCCCACCCCGTCCGTAATGGCAATTGGCGCCGTGCTTAGGACTAACGTGCATGACCGCTTCCTGCTGATGGACATCGTGCAGATGCTTGGCAAGCTTCTTCGCCTGCTCCGGATTGACATTGTGAATCATGAACGTCTTCTGCGTAACTGGCACGTCCGTTTCCTTGCCGCTGGCGTCCTTGTGCTTTTCGACCCAACCTCCCTTGACATGGTTAAACGCATAGCCGTTGTTGTGCAGAAAGGTCTTGAACATCTTCGTATGCACGTTGTTCTGTTCGCGCGTGCGTTGTTCAGCCGTTGGCTTCTCGCCCTTCTTGGGTTCCGCACGTTCGGCAGTAGCAAGCGCATACCCTTCCTTGTCGTGCTGCGTATGATGCAGAATCCGGCTGATGGACATCTCCGACACGACCGCCGGAGGAAGGGACGCCGCCAGCGCTTCAAGCGTCATGTTGCTGTCTCCAATCGGCACTGAAGGATCGTACGCGTCTTCATGCCGCGGGCCGGCTGTCGATGCCTTCTTCAAAGAAGCGCGCCCGTTCTGAACATTGATTTCAAAATACACCGCGTCCGTGTAATCCCCGAAATACCGGATGTTCAGCTTTTTCATGATCGCATCGACAGAAAGACCCGCGTTCATTTCCGGCACGATTTTCTTTGCTAGCGCACGCCGTTCCTTGAGCTTCCGCTTCCGAAATTCCGCCGCAGTTTTTTCATCGACCGGGTCTATCTCTTTCGGTGTGTGCATATCACCTTCTTCAACGCCTTCGGCTTTGCCGCTCGCGTCATTCGGACTCGGTTCGTCATCGTCATCGGTATCATCTTCGTCTTCATCGTCTTCCGGATCGTCTTCATCGTCGTCATCTGCCCATTGCGCCAAGTCGTCCGGCGTGACGCCCTGCGCAGCCAGGCTCGTAGCCACATCCGCATCGTCCAGCTTCAGCTTCGGCAGCGCGTTGAGAATCCGGTTGAAGAAATCCAGCGCCTGCCGATGTTCTTCCGGAGACAGTGAACCTTCGTCGTCACCGTCATCATTGCCGGCATTCGCTTCTTCGTCTTCCGGCGTTGCTTCCAGACAATTGACGCAATCCGCCGGACCTTCGGTTGACACTGTGTCAATGCCTTCCAGCGACGGCGCGTTCTTGTACAACGGGTCCGGGAAAATACCGTGCGCGTAGTGCGCGCCAAAGATCATCCCTGTTGCGGCCCGCAATGGCGCGTCGATGAGCATCTTGATCGGGTGCTTCCCGACCATCGCAGGAGACGCCAGCGTCATCAATTCCGCCGCCGTCTTCACTATCGCGACCCCGCCTGCGGCTGCGTGCCCCATCGCCGCCAGCCATTCCTTGTTCGCCATCGCTTCAATCATTTCCGGGGCTGCGTGCTGAAGTTCATGATATCCATGCTGTCCGACCATTCCCGCCATATAACCGAGTGCGCCAATCTTCACGATTTCGACAGCTTGATTGATCGCCTGCCGGCGTTCAACCTCCGTAACTGGCTTGCCCGTGATAGCCTTGCCGATCGTCTTGCACATACTGACCGTATCCTTGCCTTCCTTGACAAGCGCGTGCCCAACATGTCCGAGTGCCGCCTTGATAAAATGCGGCTTGCGCAACATCTGCGTGGTTTCTTCAAACGGGGCGACAGTCGATTCCCACTTCGTCTTAGCAGCGCTCTTGAACATGGTGACGAACTTGCCCTTGAGCGTCATCTTCCCATTGTTCTTGAACATGCCTGTCTTCAGCCATGACCCGACCTTGCGCGCCGTACCCGCATGTACCTTGCGGATGCTGCGCGGAAGATACTTCGGGGTCTTGCGTCCTGTCAGTGCTTTCTGCCAGGGGGTCATCTTCGGATGTTCCGCCCGATGCGCAGGCACGTAGGAATTTCTCGGTTCGACACCCGGCGGAAGTGCGGGAATCGTTGTCAGCTTCCGACGCAAGTACGCCGGTCCGTGCTTAGCAATAGCACCGACAATCGGATTGCGCTTCCTCGCCAGTTCCGCGGTCATGATGCAGGTTGGCTTGCCCGCCTTCTGCGATCCCTTCTTGGAAAACCGATAACCATCCGGGCACTTACCCACCACCGCGTGATACGCGTCGGCAGTCAGACGCTTGTGCTTCTGTCCTTCTGTGTCTTCAATGATCGACGGGACCGACAGCCAGCACAGTTCGCCCTCAATCATAAACGGCCGGAACTCGCAGGCCGGTTCCGGCAGCGGTTCGTGTGCAGCATCGAACCCTTCGTCTGCGGAACATTCGACTGATTCCAGCATTGACACACTGTCACTGCCTTCGGTCAACGCAGTCGCATTTGCGAACACGCGGTTGAACGCTTCCGGGTTGTCCTTAAAGTATTCCGCCCCTTCCGTCAGTGCCGCGGTACCCGGCGACAGATGAACGCCCCTGCCCGGATTCTTGATCGACTCGACTACCGACGGATTATCCTTCAGCCGCTGCAGCACGTCAGCCACCGGCTGCTTGAGCGCATAGACTGCCGTGATGAGTTCGCGCAGATGCCCAAATGAGAATCCGTCCGTTTCTTTCGCCAATCGTTCGATTTCATTGTCTTCCTCGATCGGCTTGTCCGCTTTGCTCAGCTTCGCCTGCAGATAGGCCAACCGGCCTTCGTAGGGCGGTGGGCCGACGTACACCAGGTTGTCGAACCTGCCGGGCCGGCGCAGGCGGTTGGGGATGCGATTCAGATAATTGGTGGTCCCGATATACAAAACGTCGTTGATCGCCAGTTCTCCGTCCAGCAACTGCAGGAACTGCCGTGCGTCGTAGCCTTCGGCATATTCATCGCAATCTTCCAGCACCACGACCACACGCCGGTCTGGCTCGATCTGCCGGAACGCCTGAAGACCTTCAATGACCGCCGTGATGCTCTTGCTGAAAAACACCACGTCACCCCTCTGAATAATGACTTCAGAGAGTTGTTGGATCATTGCTGATTTACCCATTCCGGGTTCCCCGTGCAGCAAGATTCCGCGGTTATGCATCAACCCGAGCTTGTCGTAGTCCGGTTTCAAATCCCAGAACCGATCTACTTCGTTAATAACCGTTTCCATCGCGGAGTTCGGGAAGCGGTAAAGTTCGTCCGTCTGCGCCTTCACGCGCGTGAACACCGGACCGCTCATCCCCATCGTCAGCTTGTACGCGTACCGGCCCAGCTTGTCCGCCGTCTCGAACGGACCCATCGGCTCGAAAGAGTCGCCCCGGCGCATGTACTGGATGTAGGACTTCTTCAACGGTTCGGGTTTGTCGCCATCATCACTGGCGGACTTGTTGCTGCTGACCTTGACGGAATGCCGGCCTTCGGTCAGTTCCTGCAAAGCGCTGACTTCGTTGCGCAGAGACTCTTGGATTTCCGTCGCAGCGCCGCTGATAAGAATCTTGCCCGTTCCATCGTCGAACTTGACGGTCACGCCCGGATACTTTTCGTGCGTCAGTTCTATCGTTGTCTGATCCTTCGGCACCCAGCCGCCGCGCGTCGTCATGACTGCGAACGTGCTTTCGCTGAATACCGGACCGGTTGTCTTGCCGAACTGTTCCGAATAGACATTCGCATTCTCAGTCACATTCAAAGCGCGTGGGAGCTTCACTACCTTTGGCAGTTCCGCCACAACCTGCGCGGCAGTCAACGACTCTCCATCTACAGTAGTGGGACCGGACAAGGATTCGACGATGCCCGCAGGCACCCATTCCATCGGCAGGGTTTCCAGTTCTTCCGGCGTCACGCCTTCCGCCGTATAAACGACGCCCATCAGATCCCCGCACTTATATGATGTGTGGCCGGTTTCCTTCGGGCAGGGCAACGGGCGGAAGTCCGCGAACACGTGTTCACTTAACTGCCGCTGTTCCGCGACCGGCTTTGTGCGATCACCCTTAGTGACAGCAACCGTGATGATCTTCGGTTCACCTTCACCCTCAAACCGGCCCGCCCACTTGGCAACCTGCCCCGGACGCTTGAACCGGTTGTGACGCCGGGCAACAACCGCAGGGTGCGGGTGCATCCTCCGCATCATCGCGCCGCCGTGCAGGCCGATGCCGGGGAAGCGTTCATCCACTTCGTCACTGACGGCTTCACGGATACGGCCAGCCGCTTCGTGGCGCTTCATCATTTCCGCAGACACTGCCTTGCCGTGCTGGCCCTGCGCAGATCGGTAATGCTTGCCCACGCGCTCCAGGGCGCCGACGTGATGCAGGTCATGAACCGCCGTGTTGATGTCGTGCCGGCTGGCGTCCTGTTTGATGCGGAAACTGGACTTCTGCAGGTAGTCGGCAATCTCGCTCTTGCTGCGCAGTTCACCGTGATTCCCCATGTGGTCGATAATGAGGTTTTGGATGTGCGCATCGAGCGGGCCAGCGCCTAAAACCTCTTCCAGCGGCACGTTCGCCAATAGCCTGAATCTGCAAATACGATCAATTTCTGCATTCCGTTGTTCGGTGAAGCGCCCCGTGACATTTGCACGCGAAATACCCTCTCCATTCTGTGACACTGTGTCAATCGCTTCCTTCAGTTCCGGATTCTGCTTCGTCACTCCATACTTCCGTTCCAGGATTCGCTGCCCGTCGCCCCGGACATACGTGAAATCAATATGATACTGCCCCCCAACCTTCCGCACGCCCGTACAGTCTTCTTCCATCGCATCCTTCACCCCCAGATGCTTCGCCATGTCCGCATGCACTGCTTCAACTGCCGGCCAAAAGTACAGATCGCCTTCATACTGCAATCCCCGCACAACGTAGTCTTCGTCTTCTTCCTTCTGCTTCTGGCACAAGTTCAGCAATTCTTCCTTCGTCGGATTCACCAGCACCCGCGTGCCGTTAATCATTTCCCTTCTACTCTCTGCGATCCC
>Ga0302320_10024680_pt1 | contig 11718 bp, 10 predicted proteins | sample Bog_T0_3_FD_202130 | JGI IMG/M metagenome (GOLD analysis project Ga0302320, IMG submission 202130) | Peat permafrost microbial communities from Stordalen Mire near Abisko, Sweden - Bog_T0_3 | ecosystem: Environmental > Terrestrial > Soil > Wetlands > Peat | place: Sweden: Abisko, Stordalen Mire... | reverse complement strand
CAGAGACAAGCTGCGGCCGATGGCCGCCTCCCGGGCCGCCTCGTTGGCCGTCAACTCCGCGTCCTGCTTGTAAAAATTCGCGATGTGCGTCTGGTCCGCCGTGCGCGTGACACTAGTGAGCGAGCCGAGCGCCTGCACCTGCGCGAGCGCGTTGGTGTAATTCGTGCTGGTCAGCGCCGGTGGCGGACCAGGCCGGAACTGGTTCGTCGCCGCCAAAAGAAAGGGCGTGACCGTGCCCCATTGTTCGTTGATGCCGGGATTAAATGTGAACGGTGGCGAAGTAACCGTGGGAATGTTCGGCGTGAGCTGGTAAGCGCCGGGAACAATCGTGCTTGGTCCGGGATAAGTGACGTTGGGGCTTGAGCCATCGCCCGTCCGCAACGCGATGATGTCCGCAGCAGCCGCTGAACCGACGGTTCGCCCGTTGCCTATTGGTCCGTCCGTTATATTGGCCAGGCTGTTGGTCAACGCGGCATCCAGGGCTCCTTGTTGGCTTGGAAAATAATTTACCAGCACGTCGTGCGCCGCCTGCGCCGCCGCCGCCTGCGCGGACCCGGTGCTGGGCACGTAATAATGATACTTCGTACCGAACTGCCGAATGGAGTTGACCGCGTCATAAACGGCGATCGCTTCAATCGCATCCGTGCGCGTACCCAGGTTGCTGTTCTGGCCGGCGGTTTTGGTGGCATTGACCGTGATCAGGTTCCAATCCGTGATGACATCCGCCGATGCCCGGGACGCCAGCGCGGATAGGCCGGCCACTGCGAGGGCGGCCACTATGTAATGGTTAGTCTTCATTTTTCTTTTTTGGTTGGTTTGGTTTTCCCCAAAGGCCGCGGGAACGGATGCCGGATTCCAATCCGGCGGGTGGCGGACTTCGCGGGGTTGGCTCCTCCCAATGAAGGGTCGGAAAAGTCAGAAGAATTTTGGGAAATGGCCGAAGCCAGCGCGGCAGGATGCGCCAGGAAAATGGAATGAGCGTCGCGGAGCGGTTCCCCCGTCGGACGCTCCCAGCTTTTCTGCCGGAAATTAAACCGGCATAGCAACAGCAGGCAGTTCAACCCTGCTGGAACTGCAAGAGGCTGACTTTGCTGTGGAGTCTGGTAATTGAACATTTTGTTTTTTCATATGCTCTTCCAGTTGTCCGGTCAGCCAGCAATGTTTGGTTGGTCTTATGTGGTGATCCCGATGTGATGCCCGGCCTTATCCAGTCGCACCCGTTCCGTCTTCCCAATTTGAACCACGCGCGAATCGTGGACGGTGACTTCGACCACGCCATACCGCAGCGACTTGACGCTCCGGTCAACGAGTTCGGACCATCTCGAATGATCCCTGTTATTCAGCGTCGGCCTCCGTTCGACTTGACTCATAAAGATAGAATGGTTTAATCCAATTAACAGTTAATGCTTCCCAAAATTTAAAATCAATAACTCTATAACGACTTATGTAGTCGTATTTTGACCTGTTATTTTTTGTTGTCAATGCCTTTTTTAAATAATCACACGGTTTGTTCGGGCCAAAACGATCCACGAGACCGGCGATGTGTTCTTTGTAATTGTTCCAGGAACTTCCGATCTATAAATCGCGTCAACGAATCTTGTGCCCAAAGATGCTTGTGATAATCTGTTTTTCAATCATGTACTGGAAAGCCTTCCGGCTGAGACAGGAAAGGATTTGGCCCGCGACCCTGCAGCGCAAACCGGGAATTTGGAAACAACGGCTACGAATAACCATTGACTTAGCCGAATACTTTTGTATTATTTGTTTATGCGACTTTTCAAGTCGTTATTAAAGCGCCGACCGGACTTCTGGAGGTAAACGTGAATCATAGAAACGTATTTATTTTCCATGACAAAAAACCAGAAAGTCCGGATGAAGATCCACCAGCGATTGGCCTTGGGACTCATCCAGCTTGCCGCGGACCCTAAACCGTTTTCCGCAACAACCCCGAAACGTTAAAATGAAAACCTATGAATCTTCCGCCGTTTTGGAAACCCAAGTCTCGTCTGGATTTTTTGCTCCGCGCCTGGCTGATGCGAAAGAATTTGACGAGGGAATTGTCGCTGTCTCGGCGTGGGTGAAACGGCTGCGCACAGAAATTGCGCACACGATCGTTGGTCAGCATCATCTGGTGGACAGGTTGCTGGTTGCGTTGCTCGCCAACGGCCATATCCTTCTGGAAGGCGTGCCGGGGCTGGCTAAAACCTTGGCGGCGCGCACGCTGGCCTCGGCCGTCCACGCGGATTTCAGCCGCATTCAATTTACGCCCGATCTGCTGCCAGCGGACATCATTGGCACCCTGATTTACAACCCGGAGGAGCGCAAGTACAGCGCCACCCCGGGACCCGTGTTTGCCAATCTGGTGCTGGCGGACGAAATCAACCGCGCGCCCGCCAAAGTGCAATCCGCGTTGCTGGAAGCGATGCAAGAGCGGCAGGTGACGCTTGGTGGCAAGAGCGTGCCGCTGCCAGACCCATTTCTCGTGCTGGCCACGGAAAACCCGATTGACCAGGAGGGCACCTATCCCCTGCCCGAAGCGCAAGTGGACCGGTTTATGTTGAAGGTCGTGATAGGCTATCCCACGTTCGAGGACGAAAGGAGGATTCTCGACACAATGACCTTTGCAAAGTCCGCCCCCAAGGTGCGGCCGGTGGTCACGCTGGAAGAAATCCGGCAGGCGCGCGAACGGGTATATGAAATCCAGGTGCATGAGGACATTCGCGATTACATCGTAAAAGTGGTCTTTGCCACCCGCACCCCGGCCGAATACAAGCTCGATCTGAAACACCTGATTCAGTTTGGCGCCTCACCGCGCGCGACCATTGCGCTGACGCTGGCGGCCAAGGCGTGGGCGTTGTTGCACGGCCGCAGCTATGTGACGCCGCAAGATGTCAAATCCATCGGTCCGGATGTTCTGCGGCACCGCGTCATCCTTTCCTACGAGGCGGAGTCGCAGGGGGTCACCAGCGACGCGATCATCAAGACCCTGTTCGACACGATCCCGGTGCCATGAGCAACGCGCAGGAGCTCAACGAATTGATCCAGACTGTGCGTCAGGTGGAGGTCGCCGTCAACCGGATGGCAAATGACACCATGGTTGGCGCGTACTTGAGTTCATTCAAGGGGCGCGGCATGGACTTCGAAGATTTGCGTGACTATGCGCCGGGCGACGACGTGCGCCACATTGATTGGAATGTCTCCAACCGGTTGGGCCGGCCGTTTGTGAAGCGGTTTCGGGAAGAGCGGGAACTCGGCCTGGTTTTGGTCGTGGATATTTCCGCCTCCGGCGAATTTGGCTCCACCGGCGCCACCAAGCGCCGGCTGGCGGCGGAAGTGGCGGGCACGCTTGCCTTCGCTGCCGCGCGCAGCGGCGACAAGGTGGGTCTGCTGCTGTTCACCGACGAGGTGGAATTAATTCTTCCGCCTGGCAAAGGCCGGCGTCACCTGCTGCGCGTTCTGCGGGAGATTCTGTTTTTCCAGCCCGTGAGCCGCGGTACAAATCCCGCAGTGGCCTTAAAGGCCGTGATCCAGCGGATTACCCAGCGCTCCATGGCGGTTTTGATCAGTGATTTTCTCTGTCCGCCCGGCCATGATCTGGCGCAGGCGGTCGGCCGCGTTAATGCGCGGCACGATCTGGTTTGTCTGCATTTGTATGATCCGCTGGAAGTGCGATTGCCGAAAGCGGGCATCGCCCGCTTTGAAGACGCGGAAACCGGAGAAATTTTAGAAGTCAATTTGTCCCGCGCAACAAACCGGCAGACCTACGCGGAAGCCAGCCAACAACGGCTGGCAGCGCTGGATCTCACCTTGCAGCGCGAAGGCGTGGACACACTGCGCCTGAAAGCCGGCCAGCCGTTTGCGGCGGCCCTGCAACATTTTTTTAAGCGCCGTCGTTGGCGGCGCGCGTGAACATGTCTGCGCCCGCTGAACATTTTCTTTCCGTTTTCGCCGGTGCCATTCCCGATTTGCGCCCGGTGGAGGAATTGTTGCCGCCCACCTTCTGGGAACAACATCGCGCCACCGTTCTACCCGGCGCTCTTCTGGCGGCGGGGATTTTTGGTGTGCTGTTGTGGTGGCTTCGTCGCGCGCGACCGGTGGTAGTGACCCCGCCGGCCGCCCTGGCGCGCGCCGCCCTGCAAAAGCTTGAATCCGGACCCGACAACAGCTTTTTGGCGGGCCTGGTTTTGAAAACACTGCGTCAATATCTTCCCGCCGTTATTCCGGTCTTGCGGCACAGGGAGTTGACGGTTGACGAAATCATTCCGCAGTTGCAAAGGGAAACATCTTTGCCCGGCGAATTGAAGGATGAGATCGCTGCCCTGCTGCGACAGTGCGAACAGCGGCAGTTTTTCAGCGGCCGCCTGGACACCTCCGTCAGGCTGGCAGCCGGCGCCCTCGATTTGATCAGCCGGATCGAAGCGGTGCGGGTTGAGCCCGCCGCCAATTGCACCCGCCAGCCATGAGTTCGTCCTTTGAATTCCAATATCCGTGGTTGCTGGGTTTGCTGGCGCTGTTGCCGGTTTACGCCCTGTTGCGTGGCCGCAGGGGAAAGGTGGCAGCTTTGCGCTTCCCCAGTGTTGAGCTGGCGCGGACGGTCGGCAGCCCGGCGCGCTCGGCTTCCGGCCGGCTGCGATTGTTTCTCGGGCTGCTGGCGGCGGCCCTCCTCGTAGTCACCCTGGCCGGGCCCCGCATAGCGCATGAACAGACTGAGACTCAGGCGAGCGGGGTGGACATCATGCTCCTGCTTGACGTCTCGTGGTCCATGGTGGCACTGGACATGGCGCAACCCCGGGAGCGCGTCACGCGTTTTGACATAGCTCAAACCGTGTTACGGGATTTCATCGAGCGCCGCCACAGCGACCGCATCGGCCTCATCATATTTTCAGCGCTGCCGTATTCAGTCAGCCCGCTGACCCTGGATCATGACTGGCTGGTGCAGAACTTGGCGCGGGTCCACATCGGTTCGATTCAAGATTTGGGAACGGGCATCGGCGACGCCACGGCGTCCGCGGTCAAACGCCTGGCGGCAATTAAAAACACCAAGAGCCGGATCATCATCTTGCTGACGGATGGCGACAATAATGTTGGCGAAATCAATCCCGGGCCGGCGGCGGACGTGGCTGCCGCCTTGAGGGTGAAAATTTATACCATCGGCCTCGGTCAGGAAAAAAGCTGTCCCTTGCCGGCATTTGAGCCCGCCACCGGCAAATTGCGGCTGGACGCAAACGGCGAAATCATCCCCACGATCACATTGCGACCGGCCAACTATCAGGTGCTTGATCAAATGGCGCAAACCACGCACGGACGCAGTTATCGCGCGACCAATCGCGCGGAACTCGCGGGCATTTACAACAACATTGACCGGCTGGAAAAAACCGATGTGAAGCTGCGCCGTTACGCGCGCCACACCACGCTGTTCCAATGGCCATTGCTGGCCGCGCTGGGCACGGTTGCGTTCGATTTCTTCCTGGCCTCGACCTGGCTGAGGCGCATTCCTTGAAATGAAATTTGACTTCGCCAATCTGCACTTCGCTGAACCGGCCTGGCTCTGGGTCGCCCTGGCCGCGCCGTTGGCGTTGGTGATGCTCCAGCTTTATGCGGGCCGGGCGCGCGGGCGGGAACTGGCGGAGCTGGGCCCGCCCGCCGCTCTCAGGGTGATGCTGCACTCGCACAGTCCGCCGCGCCGGCTCATCAAAAATATATTGCGGGTGGCGCTGTTGTTTCTTATTGGACTTGCCCTGGCCAGACCACAGTGGGGCGAGCAAACCGAGAAATCAGAATCGCTCGGCGAAGACGTGGTGTTCATCCTCGACTGCTCGCAAAGCATGCTGGCGGCGGACGTGAACCCGAGCCGGCTCGCGCGGGCGAAGCTGGCGATTCAAGAATTTGCGCAGAATTATGGGCGCGGGCGGGCCGGCCTGGTGGCGTTTGCCGGCCAGGCGTTTTTGCAATGCCCGCTGACTTTCGATTACGCCGCATTTGGCGATGCCTTGCAGGCCGTTGACGAGCGGACCATTCCCGTGCAAGGGACGGACATTGGCCGCGCTTTGCAGGAAGGATTTTCGGCGGTGGAGAAAAATGACCGCCGGAAAATCCTGGTGCTCGTTTCCGACGGTGAAGACTTGGAGAAAGGCAGTGTGGGTGAGGCCAGGGCGCTGGCGTCGAAGAATGTAATTATTTTTACGGTCGGCGTGGGCACGGCAGCGGGCAGCGAAATTTTTGTCACGACTCCGGGGGCCGGACGTGAACCGTTGCTCAACGCGCAGGGCCAGCCCGTGCAGAGCCGGCTGGATGAACCGACGTTGCGCGCGATCGCCGGCGCGACGCACGGAACTTACCAGCCACTCGGCGCGCTGGGCGATGGTTTGGATCATGTCCGCCAGGCTTTGGAGCAAACCGACGGGCTCGCGCGGTTTGTGGCCACCCACCGCGAGGGCGTGGATCATTTTCATGCGCTGGTGGCCTTGGCCCTCGTTCTTTTGATCGGCGAATCATTGCTCGGCACGCGCCGCCCGGAACGAAAGCGCGCCTTAACACAACTTCGTTCAGCGCCACTTGCGGTCAGAGCGTCCCTGGTCATCACCTTGGGTTGTGCGTTGCCGGTGCAGGGTGTGGGAAATCAAGCCGAGTTGCCAAAATCATCGCGAGATTTATTTAATCTTGGAACCAAAGAATTGCGGGCCGGTCACTGGCGCGAGGCGGAAAACGCACTGGATGCCGCCATCAATGCCAACGACGAGGCGGTGCAGCCGCTCGCGCTTTACAATTTGGGCCAGGTGCTGTATCGCGCGGGGCAGGAGACACTCAAGGGAACATCGCGGTCCGCCGAATTGGAGGCAAAGGGCGAACAGGGCATTGCATCCGCCGATTCCGCGATCAAGGCGGTGAATGCGGCGCTGGCGGGAGACGATTATCAGGCCGCCATTTCGGCCTACCGGATGGGGACCGCGTCCCTCACAGGTCTCAAAAAAACTTCGGAGGCGATCAAAGGCAGCGCGGACACCTGCGCCACCGTGCTGCTGCGCTGGCGCCGCGCCGATGATGATTTTCAGAGCGCAGCGGAACTTCGGGCGAATTACGAAAACGCGACGGCCAATGCCGGACTTGTGGAACAGCAGATCACAGACCTGACCGGCGAACAGTGGCGGATTCAGGAAATTCAGGAGGCGGTCACGACCAAGCGCGATGAATTGCAGAAACAACTCGATGCGCTCAAGCGCCGTTTGCCGCCGGAAGATACCAAGGGCCAGCAAGGCCAGAATGATGATGCCAAGGATCCCAGCAAGTCGGCCAAGCCTGAAGATCAGGACACCAAGGGCGATCAGGGCAAGGAGATGGTGTTGACCCCGGCGGAAGCCATGCGTTTGCTGTCTTCGCTCCACCTGGATTTGAGCCGCCAATACTCCGCCGGCAATTTGCCGGACGACGCAAGGAAAAATGCCGGTCGCAACTGGTGACGAACATGACCTCAAAACGCCTTTTGCCCATGGCCACCAGTTTTCTTCTGCTGGCGGTCACTGCGTTTGCCGGGCCAGGTACAAACGCGCCGCTGGATCCGGTCATGCAGCAACTACTGCGGCAGGCGGCGGTGGAATCCGATGTGGTGGCGGACGCAGGCTTTGACCCGTTGGTGGCGGCGGTTGGCGAGCCGGTGATGTATCGCGTGGTGGTGACGGCCGAACCGGACGCGGTGGACTTGCCGGAAAGATTTCCATCGCCACAGGAACTGGAACTTCAGAAAGGCGGTGTGGGCAGTTCGTTTGTGAGCAAAGGCCAGGCCTCGCAATATCTGGCTACGTTCAATTATCGTGTGGTCACGCGCGGAACGGGAACGTTCACCATTGATGCTTTCACAGCCACTGTAGATGGACAACTGATCACGGTTCCAGCGCGGACGCTGACAGTGGTAGCCCCCGCTTCGCCCGAAGCGCGGCATCCGGCGACACTGCAAATCGAAATACCCGAAGAGGTTTTCTATGTGGGTCAAGCCATACCCATAGATATTGTGGCGCTGGATCCGGGCGACAACAGCATTTTTGGGCTGGTCGAGCCCAAGGCGGTGGGCGATGCGTTTCTTTTTGACAAGGTGCCGGGCTCGCAGCGACGCGAATTGCGCGAGGCTCATGGCCAGCCCATCTCCGCGCAGATTGAAAAGGTCATTGCCACCCCCATCCATGAAGGACGGCTTACGCTGAAGGCACAGGCCTTCGTGGAACGCCGGACAACGACTGATCCGCAAACCATCTTGTTGCGGGGGTATCGCCCATTTCTGGAGGCCGAGCCGGTGAAGATTGTGGTCGAGCATCTGCCCGGCGGCGCCCTGCCTGGATTCACCGGATTGATCGGCCAATTTGAAAGCGCTTCGCCCGCTCCAGCCGCCCGCGAAGTTCACGCCGGCGATCCGCTTGACCTGGCTGTCGTCGTTCACGGCAAAGGCAATCTTGCCCGGCTGATTCCGCCACCCATCGTGAGCGCGCCCGGCTGGCGTGTGGTTCCGGCCAGCCGTGACGCGGCGGCCAGCACCGGACAGAATGGCAGCAACATTTTCCATTATACTTTGATTCCGCTGACTCCGGGTATGACCCCCACGCCGAAAATTCCGTTCAGTTATTTTGACCCGCAGCAGAACCGCTACGTAGATTTGACGGTGGCATCCGCTTCAATTTTAGTGCTGCCCCCGGTTGATGCCCGCTCTTTATCGCTAGGCACGAATGGCGTCAATGTCGCGGTCGCTGCTTTGAGTGGTGTCCATACCGAAGGCCTGGGAAAACTGGCGCGGCGGCCGGCACATTTCGCCGGTTCGCTGGTGCCGGAGCAACAGCGCGGCGCCTTTTGGCTGATCCAGGTTTTCGCCGGCCTCGTGTTGGCGGCTTCCTATTTTATGCATCGCCGCCGCTGCTTTCTTGCCGGTCACCCGGAAATCGTGCGCCTCGCCAAAGCCCGGCGCGAATTGCGCCAAAGGGACCGGCAACGCCGCCGGGCGGCATCGGACCGCGATGTGGTGGCCTTTGCCCGGGCTGCCGTGGCATCGTTGCGCGCCGCCTGCGCCCCGCATTTACAGGCAAATTCAGAAGCCCTCGTGTGCGACGATGTGCTTCGCGTTTTTCCGGCGGCGGAGCGGGAAGGCAAGACCGGAGTTTTGGTGCGCCAGTTGTTTTTTTTCGCGGATGAAATGGCTTTCAAAAACAAGTTGCCCAATCCGGAGACGCTCTGGTCATTGCAACCGGAACTGGAAAAGTTACTCGCAGATTTGAGGAGCCGGCCATGCTGAACTGTCTTTTTCCTTTTACCCGCAGCGGCGCATTTTTGCTGGTCTGCGCCACGTTGCTGGCTTCGGTTTTCTCAACGCACGGCGAAACCACGGCTTTTGAGAACGGTGTGGCGGCTTATGAAGCGCGGGATTTCGCAGGTGCCGCAAAGTTTTTTGAGGCAGACATCAACCGCGCGCCGTCAGCCGAGGCGTGGCGCAATCTGGGGAATGCTGAATGGCAGGGCGAACATCCTGGCCTGGCTGTTCTCGCGTGGGAACGGGCGCTATGGATCAATCCGTCGGATGCGGATGCCGCCGCCAGTTTGCGTTACGCCCGCCAGACGGCGCAGCTTGCCGAATTGCCTTTGCGCTGGTGGGAAACTTTCTCCGTCTGGCTGCCGCCGAACGCCTGGGCAGGGCTGGGTGCCGCGAGCTTTTGGCTCACGGTGCTGCTCGTCCTGGTGTTGCCGGTGATTCTTGGCTGGCGCAAATCGGCTTGGACGCAGTCCCTCGCAGCGGTTGCCTTTGGTGTGTTCCTGCTCACCCTGGCCGGCGCAGCGGGCGTCCACTCCCGCACGGCCATTGGCGTGGTGCTCTGGCCCGCCACGCCGCTGCGTCAAACGCCCACCCATCACGCGCAAATTTTGACCCAGCTTGCCGCCGGGGAAATGGTGCGTTGCCGGAATATCCATGGAAATTATTATTTGCTCCGCACCAGCACCGGGGATTGGGGTTGGGTGGAAAAAAAACAACTCCAGCTCATTTCCCGTCCTGAATGAATATCCCAGCCGACACCCGAATTGGCAGTGATAACTGATTATGAAATTCCTAATATGAAACTATCTCTTTTGTTCCATGTATTGGCGGGAGTTGCGGTCGTTTTCCTGCCTTTTACCCTCAAAGCGCAGGAGGCAACGAATGCCAGTCCGATCCAGGCGGAACTACAGACGCTCGTGCAGACGGTCCAAGCCGAAATTTCAGAGGGGAAGGACGCCGAGGCGGATCTGGCCGGAGACCTCAGGCATTTTGACGCCTTGCTGGCCAAGGAAAACGGGGCCAAAACCGATGAAGCCGCCCAGATCGTTTTGTTCAAGGCGCTGCTTTATTTTCAAGTCTTCAACAATGTCGAAAAGGGCACGGCGCTTCTCAAGCAGATCAAGGCTGACTACCCCGGCACCACGGTGAGCCAGAAAGCCGACCGCGTGCTCCGGTCGCTGGCCGAGGAGCAGGCCGCCATAAAATTTCAAGACGGGCTGGTGGTGGGGGCGACCTTCCCTGACTTTGCAGAAAAAGATTTGAACGGCCAACCGCTATCCGTGAGCCAGTTCAAGGGCAACGTTGTGTTGTTGGATTTTTGGGCCACTTGGTGTGCCCCCTGTCGCGCGGAACTGCCCGGCGTCATTGAGATCTACAAAAAATATCATCCCCAAGGCTTTGAAATCATCGGCATCAGTTTGGATTCCGATCGGGAACAGCTTGCCGCTTTTGTCAAGCAGCAGGTAGGCATGACCTGGCCGCAATACATTGATGGCGAAGGCGACACCAACAAATTGGCGACGAAATATGGTATTGAGGCCATCCCCTACACTTTGTTGATCGGGCCGGACGGTAAAATCATCGGCAAGGATTTGCGCGGGGATTCGCTCGGTCAATCGGTTGCCGGTGCGCTCGGCAAGAACTAAAGATAGTCTCCGTGGAAGAATGGACCGTTGATAACCTTCCTGATTTTATAAGTGCCGTTGGCCGGGCACGGAGTGGATCCGGAGGACTGGTTTTTGGCGGAATCTCGGAGCAGGTTGATGGTAACTTGATTTCGGTTGCGCCCAAAATCAACAACGCCGTGATATGAAAAATGGGGAACCGGTCCATTGGCATACACATCGCAATGGGTGAAGGTGCCGGCGTCTTGACGACCCTGAAGGTTCACCCAATAGTAGATATCTTGGCCGGTCTCCGGGTCGCCTAAATCCTGATTTAAATCCATATTGTCAGGCTCAAGCACCCAATCTTTGCAAATCAGTACTTGAATTTGATCGTCTGGCCCGACCCGCAACTCGGCATACCGTTCCGAGGGCTGTTTCGGGGTAAAATGATTGATGAGACTTTGGGCCGCCCCGGCTAAGGCGATGTAACCGAGCAGCGCGGCCAAAAGGGTGCCAATTCGTTTGATACACATACGTCAGACCTGACATTAAATTAACCTACAGCCTTTAATTTAGCTAGTACTGCGGGCAATTTTGGAAGGAGTCCTAATCTCATTAAATACAAACCAGATGCTTACGTACCAGGTCGTGATTCAAGGTCGTGCGTGCCGAAAAAGGCTGGTAATTTAACGACCGCGACCGGCCAGCCCTTAGAATTCGGCGGAAAACCCATCTATCAAGAGGCTATTTATTTTTAAAAATTGCGGCAAAATCACCCTTGAGCTGAAAATTTTTCCGATGATTTTTTCTCTTTTGCTATTTTCG
>Ga0302320_10024679_pt1 | contig 11718 bp, 11 predicted proteins | sample Bog_T0_3_FD_202130 | JGI IMG/M metagenome (GOLD analysis project Ga0302320, IMG submission 202130) | Peat permafrost microbial communities from Stordalen Mire near Abisko, Sweden - Bog_T0_3 | ecosystem: Environmental > Terrestrial > Soil > Wetlands > Peat | place: Sweden: Abisko, Stordalen Mire... | reverse complement strand
CTCTCTGCCAGCTTTACAGCTTGCCTTTTAAACTCCAACGTATAACTTCTACTACCCATACTATTTACCCTTTGTTGACACCTTTTATCATATATTCTCGTGTCCACCAAATCGGGGTAGGTTCAGACAAAGCCTGGGAGTTCTGTATCCCAAACTTCATAGGAACTGGGCTTTAAGGTTTCTAGAAGGCGTTTGCCGAGCTTAGCTTTCATTGTGTGACTTTTTTTCTAATTTGAGTTCTTGCTCAATTTGAATCCGTTCTCGCCGGAGTTCTTCTGTAAGTTCCTTTTCTGTTGGAAGGTAGGTCTGGTAACGTGAGATAAAGATTTTCCGCTGATTTTCGCTGAGAGCGTATTTCACAACAGCATCATTTTTGTCGGCGCAGAGGATGAGGCCAATTGGAGGATTTTCATCTTTGTCCATATTCTCTTTTTCGTAATACCCGGTGTATAAAAGCATTTGCCCAATGTCGCCGTGATTGAGTGCTCCAGTCTTTAATTCGATTTTGGAAAAGCTAGGAAAAAATTGCGAATATAGAGCAAGTTGCGCGGCCTAAAACCCTTTCCATACTCTCGTACGAGCTGCCTGGATAATTCAACAAGTAGTTGTTCCCCATAGCTTGCTCGATCGGCTCCACGCTGTTCTTCCTCCACAATTTCTTGTCCGATTTCCCAATAGGCTTTTACCATCGCGAAATTTACGGTCTGAAGGGCTTGGTTTCTTGAACTGGATAAGATTTCTCGAATTCGCTGGACACATTCACTCTCGCGCGCAGAATTAGGAGCGATATCAGAGATTAGACGAGCCTTCATGGGTGTATTCGTGACCGGTGTTGAGGATTTGTTTTTCTTGATGGTCATAGATTTTGTTTCATCTCTTCCTCTATTTCGTGGTGCTTTCCAGATTCGTCAGAGGACTTATCTGAAATATCTTCATCTGGCTTTGTTTCGTATTCCTTCCAATAGCCTTTAGATGTCTTAATTTGACTGATGTACCAGAGGGTCCACTGATCAACTTTCTCTGCAACGAAGTGGCTAATGGGAAGACCCTGAAGATGGGCGGCATAAACACAAACAGAACTTTCTCCTTCTAAAAGAAGATTCCATTTTTTCACCATTTCGAAACAACCTACTTTTGGTTCTTCTTCCATATCAAACTCATAGAGCTGAATAGGATGTTTCCGCCCGTAATCATATAAAGCACCGTTTACTGCAATTCTTAGAGTTGGAACCCTGCTTTGACCGCCATCTAGTTCGGTGCATTCAGCCGTAGCAAATTGAGTTGAAAAACAGAGCCATTGGTTGAACGATTCCCAATAGGGTTCTTCTCCAATTGCAGAGTGCAGCCCTGGTCCTTTTTCTGCATCTTCCTGTTCAAGTTGCCTATCTTCGATGGATAGAAGACCGGCGTGCCAGTCGGAAGGAGCAAATGAAAGTAAGAGGCTACTGGAAATGAGAAGTATGGGTAAGAACCTTATAGGAAAGCTATGAGAGCTTCTCATTTCTTGAGCCCTTTGTAGAGGTCATCAAATTTTTTCATTTGTTTACCTTGAGGATCTTTTTGATATCGCTTGTACGCAACAACGACAATCCCTCCAGGTGGCATTTTTATTTTTTGATTCGACGATCTGCTTTTTTCTGAATAGCCATCGGACTCCGGCTGCAATGTTAAGATTTTGATCGGTGATGTCTTTTTTATTTATTACTACTAAAAAATCTCTGAGCTCCTCTACTTCGTCTGCCAAGTATTTGCGAGAGTCGTTCGTGACCTGCATGAGCCCACGTGCTGAATTTGGACCTCCTCCTGGAGGTACAGCTTCAGGATTAAAGTCTGATTCTGACGCTATCAGCGCTTTTACGAGATAGGGATCAAGTGGAACTGTTGGGTTTAAAACTTCATTCCAGTACTTAGTCCATCCAGCAATCAACTCATTGTACTTGTCTCCATTGGGGTAGCCGAGGTCATTTGAAGAAAGTGGAGGTAAATCTGAAAAGTACGTTTCCGCTATGCGAGCTATTTCATGGGCGTAGAGAACGTCTTTCTTGGAGGGGTTAGGATGACACGATCCGTGGACTGTTGTTACGTGTCCTTCAGGGTGAGCATTACTAGGAGGTACATTTCGTTCATGGGTTCGAACCCAATGCTCTCCAATTGGGCACTGACGCCACGGATGGAGTGGTCCTATTGCACCTGTGTTTTTGGATCTCTTAGGTACAGTTTTTCGTCTTTTCTTTGCCATGCATCAGCTCAAACTTTGTTCTATCGTTTTGGGGTTTCAATGGGCCACCAGTGCCCACCATATATAATGATCAATATTAAAATTTAGAAAAAGATAAAGCCGCGATAACAAGCGGCTTTTTTCTTTTGTGGGGACGCAAGTATTGGTTTCGTTTCGCATCTATTCAAACCGATTTTCATCCATGCAAGCAATGACTTCAGAGGGGAAAAGATGCCTAATCGCGGCATTAAGTCGAGGTTCAATAGGCTCATCTTCACTTCGTCGATTGAAAGAGTCTCGTATAAATCTTTTCGCTGTATTTCTACATAATTGCCCAAAATATTCACGAACTTCGTGACGTCTATTTTCTGGAAATGCATCACTGTATCCTTGAGCTACAGCTCTGAATTTACTAAATCTTTTTGCAACCTCTTGAAAAGCAGGTGAGTGGGGAATCTGTTGGATAACTTCATGCCTTTCTAAAGCTCCTATTATCGCATCCTGTGGATGCAATTTTCCGGTTGGTGCTGGGCGACTCCAATCAAATAAGGATGCAAGGGGCATCCCTCTACTTCCTGCCTCTTGATTTTGTAACTCTGTGAGATAGGGAGCAAGAACACTGTGACCTGTGTTGATAGAATAATCGAAAGATAGGTAACCTAATTGATAAAAATCATACCAGAGTCGATTATTTCTATCCATGCTATCATTATCGATAAAGCTCACTGAATTCGTACTTCTATCAAAAAAAACATTATTCGCATGGAGATCGCCATGAGTGATAGTTGCCCACTGCCCAAAAGGACTGTTTGGACTCTCGGCCATAAAATAATGGAAATAACCCAGACTTTTTCCAACGGTACGATAGGTATTTAGGGTTTCGGGCTGGTCAATGTTCAAAGACGCTAAAGCCTGACCAGCAACTTTTTCCATCAAAATAGGATAACGATGTGTTGCTGATTCGCCTCCGTAATGAACACCATCTCGCGGAGAATCAAATGGAAAGTTTGCTGCCTCAAGCACCCTGGGAATCTTGGGAAAAAAAGCTAGTTCCTCTTGCGTAGCAACTCTGCTAAGCCCAAGGTTAGTACGGAGGAGACACTCTGGGTGTCCTGCAATACTATTTTGCAATTTCCACAAATGTTCGGCTTCTGACTCATGGGTGCTCACTTTCAAAATAAAACGATGTTCAGGATGTTGAATAAGGTGAACTTCATAGATCCCTGCATGGCCTGCTCCGCGTTCGCTAATTCTATTAAATTCAAAATCATCAATAGATCGCGCACTTGTAAAAGTTGGTGTTGCCATGAGCCAATTTTTCAAAGCAATTTCAGGGGTCGTTAGATATTCTCTTTGGAAACTTTCATATCTAGGTCTATCAGCTGAAAAAACTCTTTCAATCACTGGAGAAGGCGACTCACTAAGATTTTTGAATTGACAAGGATCTGCAACAGGCGCAGAAAAAAGCAAACGCCTATCGTATTCACCACCTGAAGAGTTGTTACCTAGAGAATTGTCATTAATCTGTGAGGAATTTGAACAGGCAATGAAGGCTGCTATTGTAAAAACTAAAAACAAGCTCCTAAAACTTAACTTCATTTAAATTTCCCGTTTGCCACTCTAATAAATATTTTTCCCAAGTTGGGTAATATAACAGATTGTTTTTATGCACTATTGGACTAGGGATGTCAAACTAAAGTAGGTTTAAAGAGTGGTTCAAGCTTTTTAACACTGAGCAAGTTGATGAAAAAACTAATCCTCCAACTATTGAAGATTTAAAGATTATAATTGTGAGATCAGCGTTTGTCGAGAGCTGCTTCTGGCTCCTCGTCTCAGTACATTGCTAGTTTAGCTTCTAATACCAATTTAATTGAATTTAGCTTGAGTTTCTAGTGGTCAGCCGGAGAACATTAAATCTTCTGTAGATTATCAGTTTTTCCTATGGTACCGCTCTATTAAGAGGATTTTTATGTTGAGTATATTTAAAAACAAGATCGCTTTACTAAGTGCTTTAGTAACGGCTATTTGGACGGTTCAGTATGTTTATATTGATTCAGCTTTTGCTGTTCAGTGTGATCAGTGTCACAAGGAGGGGGCTTCCAGCGTTTGCTCTCAGTGCAAAAGGGCAATTTATTGCAGTAAGACATGTCAGGAAGCCCATTGGAAGGCTCATAAAAGACCATGCAAGCAAATCCGTAATGGTGTTGAGATCCGAGAAGACAGCCTTCTTGAGAATGCAGGGCGCGGGCTTTTTGCTACCAAAGCTTTTGCTCAGGGAGAAAAGGTTGCTATTTATGTTGGCAAAACTCTGAAGGATTCTTCAAACATGAATCTCGACAAACTCCAATTCTCAATAAAGGCTGAAGCAAGTTCTTATTATCAACTCGTTCCAGGGACAGGGATGATGATTGATGGAGAGGTGAATCCAGAGAATGGCTATTTGGGAGCTCAACTTGCCAATGATCCCTATATTGCGCGTGAGTCCATTGATGGACTTGCGAGTATTTCGTGTCTTGATTTAGAGAGAGGGGGTACAGACCGTGCAAAAGAAGATCAAGATAAGATTGACAAAATTGCATACAACTATTTACAGCAGATAATGCAAGCGGGTGAGAGAAAGGCGAATGTTCAACTAGTATTTGATCAAGCAACTCAATTGGCCTTTCTTGAAGCAATCAGAAACATTCGTCCGGGTGAGGAGATCTATCACCAGTACGGATTGGGTTATTGGATGGGGCAGGCAATGCAACTTTGCAATCGAAAAGGCCTACCCGGGGCTGGGCTGGTGATTCAAAAAGTGGCTTCTGAAGTGGTAGAAAAGTCGATTCGATTTGTACGAGGAAGTCAAATGGGGTTTGCTGATATATTTAGTTCGTACGTGAATTCAGAGCAGTTTCATTTAATAAGCAACCTGATCAAGCACCCGGACAAGCTGTTGGCGTTTCGATTAAGCAGTCTATTTTTCGAGCCATTTCGATTTGAGATTCGAATCAAGGATGATGCGAAGTGGAAGGAGCTTGCAGGTATTGTTAGACTTGAAAGTAAGTTGGATGAAATTTCGAGTCTTAACAATCAAGAGTTTTATGACAGAAATCACTCCATTCAGGTACATCAGCGCAGTATTGACCTTATGGTAGAATTGATTGATCAAGCGATAAACTCAAAGAATGAGGGCGTTTTCGAGATTTACCATATATCTACACGCAGGTGGGGGATTACAAATAGAAAAAATTATGAAATGAATGTGGGAGAAACAAAGTTTGGGCTGAGTGAATTCCGTGAGATGATTCGTGGCTTGAGAAACTAAAAGCAGAATTTGATTTGCGGCAGTGACTAAATTTTGCCTTGAATTCCTTGTGCCGTTCCTTAATTCTAGATGAATGAATAAAAACGGTTTCAGAGTGTTAAAATGGCTCTTGCCATGCTTTGCTGCTAGTATTTCATTTTTCCTAACGCTTCGCACCTTTGAGAGAAAGTCAGGTTCGCCTGAGTTGAGAGTGAGTTACCAGGATGGTAGCTCAGCTCCTTTTTCTCGGTTTGTGTTCGGAGATTATTCGAAAAAAACGGATCAGTTTTCAGTTAAAGGAGAAATTTTTCAAAGCTTTTATTCCTCATCTCAATTTACATTTTTGATTGATGACTGCCTTGAAAAGCTGGAAGTAAATGGGAGCTCTGTTTCTCTTGATCACCTATCGCCTGAGCAGCGGTGTGATCTGCAGAGCGGTGTTACCCTAAATCTTGCTCCCAGTATTCATTATGGAAGTAATGAATTTGTCGCTACAGTAAAAAATAAGCAAGGGCTGTACGGTTTCTCCATTCATCGGTTTCACAGTCGGTTTTCCGAAATAGGTGTTTTGTCATTAGATTCGCTCCTGCTTGCTTTTCTGGCCGTTTGGCTGATTTCCACTTTTTTGCCGAGCATGAGGCAGGAAACTCCGCCTAGAATGCTTCCCGTCCTGGGAGGAGCTCTGCTGGTTTTCTGCGCGAGCGCCCTGATTTACCTCTGTAATATTGGAGATCCGAGTGAAGCTTACTGGGATGAGAACTACTATATTGCAGACGCCCAAAAATACCTGAGTCATACCTATTTTCAGCAGATTCACCCGCCCCTAGGGAAGTTGATTTTGGCATTCAGTGCTAAATTATTTGGGAGCGGTCAAGTTTATCCTGAGATGAGTCAAACCGATTATATCAGGCAATTCCCTTCTCACTTTGACTTTGCAAGCTACCGCATTCTTCCTGCAGGGTTTGCAGTGCTTTCAGCAGTGGAGTTTTATTGTTGTTCCTGGATTCTTTTAGGATCAGTCATTGCTTCTATTGGAATGGCGCTTCTGGCTATTTTTGAAAATGCGATGGTGGTCCATTTTAGGGGGGCAATGCTCGATGCACCTTTTCAGTTTTTCAGCCTTTTTTCGATTCTGATGTTCCTGATTCTTTGGAAGGCGCTCAGGTCCAGCAAATCTAAAAATCGCATTAGGAAAAAAAGAATTTGGATGATGCTGGGTCTTTTTGGAATGGGAATGGGTGGAAGTATTTCCGTAAAATATACTGGAGCCTTCTTATTGCCACTGGTGCCTGCTGTACTGATGCTTGACGGTTTTAGAAAAGCGGAGAGGTTGAAAGCTTTAGTAATCTCGGTAGGAGCACTGCTGGTAGTGTTCTTGGGTACGTGGCATATCCACTTGAGTTTGCTCACTCGAGTGGAAGATAGTTTAAGAAATCATGGCCATTTTCTTGCTTCTTCAGAGGTAATTGACCATTTGGATAAAGGAAGCTTGGCAAAACTTCCTCTGCTTTTTATCAATCTCAGGGATAATCTAAATTTTTTTCAAGATTACAACTCCGGTATTCCTAAACTCGATTTTACCAAATCAGATGAGAATGGCTCCCCAGCAATTCTTTGGCCTATTGGGGCAAAAGGAATAAATTATCGATGGGATAAAAATGGCCCCTGGGCTTCTTACCTTCAGCTTCAAGTAAACCCAGTGGTTTATCTTTTGGGCTTGTTGGGTCTGATATTAGCAGCAACCTATCTCCTAGCTCCTATTTATAGTATAAAAATTTCTCGTCAAACTGGCGAAGAAAATCCTAGATATGTCATAGGAGTATTATTTTTCCTCTATGGGGCCTACATGGTTCCACTGATGTTTTCAAGTAGGGTGTTATTCCTTTATAGCTATTTTCCTGCACTAGTCGTTTCCCTTTTGCTTTTTGCGAGTTGTTCTCGCCTTATTTCATTTTCATCGCTGAAGCAAGGTCTAGAGAAATGGATTTGGGTATGGGTAGCGATTTCACTTCCGGTATTTATTTACTTTAGCCCATTAACTTACCATTGGCCGTTGAATAATCACGAGCTGATGAATCGATCCTGGATTCAGCTTTGGGATCTTCACTGTGCAGACTGTTCTCGGGTGTTTACTTGGCTGGGGCACTAGCATATCTTATTGAAAGTGTTGATAAACTTTAGTTGCTTGAAGTACTTGTGAGCTATGATACACTAATGATATATAAAAGAGGCATGCTGCGTTATGGATTTAAAAAAAGCGAAAATTGTCATTCGTTCCATCGAAGAAGTAAAACAAGAATGGAAGAACGCATCCCAAAGCCAAGAGAGTTTGGATCAGGAAAGTAACAAAATTGTTTTCCTACGCTTGGAGGCCCTTTCACGAGTCATGACGCCACCTCGGTTACAGATTTTAACCGTAGTTTTTAAAGAAAAGCCGAGCTCAATTAGTGCTTTAGCAGAGTGTGTTCAAAGAGATTACCAAAGTGTTTATGCTGACGTAAAGATTCTTGCGGAAGCAGGCCTGTTAGAAATACAGATGCAGGGGCTTGAAGATTCCGTGGTTCCATTGGCGAAATATTCTGGATTTGAATTTGATTTTGCGGCTTAGAGACATTCTCTCACTCCGGTTTTCAGTCCCGGGGTTAACAGAAATAGCTATTATTGATAAATTTTGATCAATTAACAGTATTTCAAAAAAATTGACCTACACATCTAATTAATGATACCAGTCCGGCATGAAGGAATACTGTATCGCTTTGAGGTGTATGATTTATCTATTTCTTGTGCTGGCTCTTCCTCTTCAGTTGGCTCAGGCCCGCTGGGAGACGCGAGAAGATGCGAATACGGAAGTGCAGTTTTTTAATCGATCGATCGATCTTAAAGAAGATGGTACTTATACTGAGGATGTTGAATTAAAAACCATTCCAACCAAGGAAGATGGGGGTGAGAACCTTGCGACCCAGCCTGTTTTTTATGACGCCTCAGCGTCACAACTGAAAGTTTTAAAAGCATCGACGAAGTTTCAAGGCAAAGAATATGAAGTATTACCTGATTTTATTGAGGATAAGCCAGTTGCAAGTTCTGTTCAGGGATTTCACAATATTAATCAAGTTTTGATCAAGTTTCCTCACAGTAAAAAAGGGTCTGAGCTTTATCTAAAATACCAAATCAAGCTGGGTCAGCCAGTACTGCCTGGTTATTTTGCTACTCACGCTATTTACGGCCAAGAAGGGTATTGGCTTGCAAGTCAAATGAAGGTGACTTCAGAAATTCCTCTTTTTGTTGGAAAAAATGATCCTGAGGGTTTTTTAGAGATCAAAGAATCCCAATTAGATGGCAAGTGGCTCGTTGAAATTCAGCTAAAGCGGCCTGTAATGAAAAGGGTAACCGATGAGTTGTCACCTAATCTCAATTATAAGAATCTCCCTTGGGTGAGTATTTCCACCCAAAAAACATGGAGTGAGTTAGCTCAAAAGATGGTTGCCCAGTACGAAGGATTGGCGAACCAGGAATTGCCGCCCTTATTTCAGGCTATTGCAGCTGAAGCTTCTACAAAAAAAGATGAAATTGAAAAAATCAATACAGTTACCTCTCAGTTGGCAATGCATATTAAATACAAGGGGGATTGGAGGGCGACCTACAATCACTGGTTCCCTCGGCATTTGGAAGACATAGCAAAGGACGGTCAAGGCGATTGCAAAGATTTTTCCTTGGCTACTACTGCAATTTTGAGAAAGTTGGGGATTCAAGCTCACTTGGCAGCAGTACAGCGGGGAGAAATGAAATATGAAACTCCGGTAGATTCCCCCAACTTGTTTGATTTTAATCACATGATTGTTAAGCTGAAGCTAAAATGGATCGATCCGACCAACTTTGCCAGCTATGCCCAGGGTGTGTTTCCGGATATTGCGGATCGACGTGCTCTTGTCTTTGATCCAAGTTCACCGGGAATTCAAAAGGTCCAACCCTTGAAGGCTTCCGATTCTCATATAACGGTTGAAGAGGTTCAAGATCTTTCTCGTTCAGGTCAACTCCTAAAGGTTGGGCAGGTTGATTTTAAAGGGGGTGCTGCACTATTTTTTACAGGAGTTGGGTTGAGGGCTTCCAAGGATACGGTAGATCATAGTTTATTGAGAAATTTGACTGATGAGAATCGGATTCTTCAGTGGAAAATCGAAGATTACGATCTCACTTCCCGGAAAGTGGTGGATCTGGCTTTTAAATACGAAATTACCGAAAAATCTTCAGAGATTAAGACGGATATTGGACCTGGGTATCCCATTCAGCCAGGCTATTTTGCAGCTGCATTGTTGATGAAGACTCAAAATCGGGTTTCAGATCTGTTTGTTGGCAATCCGATAACAATAAAAAGGAAAACCCTTCTTAAGAACCTATCTCGAGTCAAAAAGGGGTTTTCCGGGTGTACCATCAAGAGTCAATGGATTAATTTCTCTCGTAGAATCAATGATTTAAAGGGTATTGGAATTCAAATACTGGATGAAATTGAAGTGAAAAAGGGGCTCATACTGAATGGGGAATTGATGTCACAAGAGTTTAGTCAACTCCAAAGCCAAGTGGAAACGTGCTTTAATGGTAGAACAATTATTTATAAGTCTAAGCGGAGCTTAAAATAAAATTCATTTAGTCCGATATGTCCTATAAGGATGAAAAACAGACCTTATTTTCATAGAAAACTCATTAAAAATATCCTAATAGGAATATTTATTAATAGCATTCTTCCAGCTTGTGGCAGTCTATCGCAAGTAAAAATGGATCAGGAATTAAAATCATCCTCGATATCTGCTCAGGGAGCTGAAGCACAGGAGTCCGATCGTGGAAATGCGCTTGGGCTGGCATCGATTCATTTTAAGTACAATTCTCATCAACTCACCGAAGAGTCGAAGTTGATATTAAAGAAAAATGCTCGGATCTTAAGGGCTAATCCCAATCTTAAAATACAAATTGAAGGTCATTGTGATCAAAAGGGCACGATAGCTTACAATCTGGTTTTGGGTGAAAAGCGGGCTCTAGAAGTATCAAAATTTTTGGTCCAAGAGGGGGTCAAAGGTAGCAGTTTGTTCACCATTAGCTATGGAATGGATAGACCTTTAGATCCTGCCAAAACAGATGAAGCAGGACTAAAAAATCGGCGCGCGAACTTTACTGTTCTGTCGGTTTAAGTACTCAAAAATGGGTTGTCAGGTTTTACCTTTTGAAGGTTCCAATAATTTCTGCTTCAGCTAATTTATTTTTTTGAATATAAAATCCCACTTGAGCTGCGGGAGTGTTTGCTTTCAAAGGCAAGTTCTCCTTTAATGCGTAAATTCGAAAGTGGTAGTGGTGAGGCTGATCTCCCTCGGGCGGGCACGGGCCTCCATAACCGGGTTGCCCAAAGTCGGTCTGACTTTGGATAGCCTGTTTTGGAAGGAGGCTAGATTTTAATTTACCTGCTCCTAATTCCAATTTTCGTACCTCGGATGGAATATTGAATACGATCCAGTGCCACCATCCACTTCCCGTGGGTGCATCGGGGTCATACACCGTGATGGCAAAACTTTGAGTTCCAGCAGGGGGATTGTTCCACTCTAAGTCAGGAGAAATATTTTTACCCTTGCAGCCAAATCCATTGAATACTTGTTGAGAGGAGATGAGCCCGTTGGGCTGGAGTGCTGAGCTTTTTAGTGTAAGTTTTTGATCAATATCTGAAGCAAAAACAGGAATAGCGAGAGAGGAGTATAAGAGAAAAAATATTCGAGATGTTTTGCGCATAGATCCTCTTTTAGCATAAATCGATTGGTTTGAAATAATTTTATCGGGTAGACACTGTTTCAAAAAAATTTTAGATAAAAAACTAATCTTCTTTACATAAAGGAGGTGCTTTTCTATAAAAGCAAAAAATAGTTAAGAAAGGTAGTATTTGTGAAAAAGAAAAATTTATTTTTGGGTCTTTTTGTGTCTTTGTTATATCTGGGAAATTCACTGTCGAGTGACTTCGCCAGGGCTTCAGAAGATGACCACCATTTAAAAGATGAAGGACATACGGTCAATTTGAGTGTGAGTCCAGTGGGTTTGCTTTTTGGAGTGGCAACGCTTAATGCTGACTTTAAAGTTGCAGAAAGTCTGACTTTTGGACCCTCTGCTCTATATTCGTCGCTTTCTGCTGGGACTGTGAGTGCTACCTCGTATGGGTTTGGAGCAAATTTGAATTTCTATC
>Ga0302320_10024675_pt1 | contig 11719 bp, 9 predicted proteins | sample Bog_T0_3_FD_202130 | JGI IMG/M metagenome (GOLD analysis project Ga0302320, IMG submission 202130) | Peat permafrost microbial communities from Stordalen Mire near Abisko, Sweden - Bog_T0_3 | ecosystem: Environmental > Terrestrial > Soil > Wetlands > Peat | place: Sweden: Abisko, Stordalen Mire... | reverse complement strand
GCGCACCGACGGCAAGTCACTGCTCGGTTATCGTTCCTTAGATATTCCGCACCTCGCGGAGTTTCCCAGTTCAATGACGCAAGTGATCGAGGCGTTGCGAGTCGCCCGCTTGCGTGGAAGTCGTCTGTCTGATTGCGAAAGGTTGAAAATACAATGATTGACCAAAACCCACTCCCTGAAGATATCATTCCCGGCGACGAAGACCGCATTGCTGATTTCTTTGCCCAACATGGCGGCCGCGGACTCGTACACGAACAGGCAGGTGACAGAGAACTACATACTCGAGGTTGGTGGGAAGTTTATGCAGCGGACGGTCATAAGCTTCGATGCGAATGGTCGAAGGCCGGCACCAGGACCCAGATGAACTTTTCCGAGGTTCCACCCTAAACGAGGAGCGGTCGAAACTGGGTGCTGCGTTACCTCGGATATCGTCGCCATGCAGAGGTTGAGCAATCAATTCACCAGCGGCCATCGCTGATTCTGGCGCGTTAGGGAAAGCACGGAACAACCATCCGCCTTGCGCGTCGTCGTGAGATCTTCCCAGTATTTATGCGAGAACCTTGGCGAGGGGCTCCCAATAGTGAGACTTCCATCCCGAAGCCAGCGCTTCCGCTTCGCCCTGAGGAAAGCCGGTATGGTCGAAGACGATCTTCGACCCTGAGCCCTGCTCCACGAGTTCGAATCTGGCAATCGAGTAGATGCCGGTAGGCCAGTGGCCCGCTCGCCAGGCCTGGACAATCCGTACGTTCGCCACGAGATCCACGTGTCGTCCCGTGATGTAACCGCCGTAAAGCGCGAACGCGCCTCCCGCGTCGCTACTGATCTCAGCGGGCTTATCCGGCAGGTGCAAACTGTCTCAAGGCACCACTCAGCTGTATGACGCGCGTAAACTGTTTGGCATCAGTAAGAGCTTCGTAGAGGCGCTTCGGGCTAGCCGTGAAAGCCGGCTCCTGGTGAATCGCCTTTGCCGTATGCGATATTCCGTCATCAGTGCCCGCCCGGGTTCGGGTCGAGCTCAGGGCCAGCCCGCTGAATGCTAGCTCATTTCCACGCGGTGTTCCCTCGGACGCGACTGCTGAGCAGCGGAAAAAAAAGAGTCGACGTTCTAGAACCATTCCCGCCGGATCTGGTACCAACTCCGTGTCAATGCTTTTCAGTCATTTATGGAGACTTAGGTGAACATGATTCGTTTTCGGAATGTCAGGGTGCCTCTGCCGGCCACTCTCAGCGCCCTCGCTGCTTTGGTGATCTCTGCCTGCGGGGGCGGCGGCAGCAGTCCCGCGAGTACCTCAACCACACAACAGACCTCGACCGTGTACCTCGACACCGCGCTGGTGGTCGACAAGCAGGAAGTTGTAGCTTCATCGATAACGGTGGATGCGAATCTGCAGAATCCTTGGGGCATCGCCATAGGACCGGGATTGCCGTTCTGGATCGCCGATAACAATAGCAATCTCGCGACGCTCTATAGCGGCACGGGCGAGATTGAAACGCAGGAAGTGACCGGTTCTGCGAGCACAGGTATCGCAATCCCGCCTTCTGCGGCCGGCGTGCAGGCCAACCCCACCGGGCAGGTCTACAACGGCAGCGGTAGTTTTCTCATCATGACGAGCAAAGGGCAGGAAACTGCGCAGTTCTTGTTTGCAGGTGAGGGCGGAACGATCACGGCGTGGGCCATAGACAGCGGCTCGACCGCCGTCACGGCATACGACGACGGTATTAAAAACGGCACAAATCATGCCGTATATAAGGCTCTGGCATTGGGAACGGTGAACGGTGCAACATTCCTGTACGCAACGGATCTCCATAACAACAAAGTCGACGTGTTCGATACGAATTTCAATCTGCCGGCGGACATGCAGGGGAAGTTCGTGGATCCGAATATCCCAATGGGGTTCGTTCCCTTCGGCATAGTGGCGATTGGCAGTCAGCTGTATGTGACCTATGCGATGCAGGATGCGGCGAAGCATGACGAGACCACGGGAGCCGGTTTAGGGTACGTCGATGTATTCGATTTATCGGGCAATTTTGTGAGTCGGTTCGCCTCGGGCGGCGCTCTGAACGCGCCCTGGGGGATTGCAGTGGCACCGACCGGATTCGCCTCACTCGCCGGAGATATTCTGATCGGAAATTTCGGAGATGGGAAAATCAATATCTTCACCCCGAATGGATCGCAGTTGGCGACCTCGGTCGGGTCGCTCACCGGAAGTAGCGGACAAGCTCTGTCGTTCCCAGGATTATGGTCGCTAGCGTTCGGAAACGGTGATTCCGACAAGCCGTTGACGACACTATTCTATACAGCGGGATTCGCCAACCAGACCGATGGCGTTTTTGGCAGCATTACAGCCTCGACCACGACCACGGCGGCGGGATACTAGTTTCGGGTCGTTTCGGCCCGGCCCAACACCAGCGCGTGCTGCCGGCGTTGGGCCGGGTTTTCATTTCGCGGCACCCAGCGCACGCGGCAAAGAACGAACCGCTTGAATCTGGAGCTGGCGGCAAAGTGATTAATGTCGATAGTAAGGTGAAGTTATGAGAATCAAAAAGGTTGCAAAAAGAGTCTGGGGTAGAATCGAATTGCTGCGTTAGTGCTAAGTCAACTCACGCTCGAGCCAACGTAGCCGGGTCTTGTGCAGTGCTACCTCGAGCGACAGCGCGCGTCGCTCTGCAGTAGCGGGACTATCGGAGAGATCCGCCAGCATCTCGAGCTTCTGTTCCAACTTCCTCATCAACGCCCGCAACAATGCTTGGCGGCCGGCTGCTGGCAGTATGTCCCAGTAATCCGCACGACATCTGAAGGGATCTAGGCCGGAACCGGACGCGCGCTCCACATCTTTGAGCCAAGCCTCAAATGCCTTTCTGCCGAGTGCTGATAGCGAGAAGCGCACGGAACGACGCGCATCCTCAGTCTTCTGCGCCAGCAGCAATCCACCGGCATGCAGGCGCCGAATCGCCGGGTAGACAGCACCGGCGCTGCCACTCCACTCCTGGGAACGAGAAGACAGAAAGTTCTGGCGGACCTGGTAGGGGGTGCAGGAGCCCAAGCCATGGATGACCGCGAGAGTAGCACCCTCCAGTTCTGTCAAAGCATGGGAAGCCCGTTTGCGCGTAAATCTCACTGCATATTGATCATTGACAACAATAGTACTAATAGTACTATATTCAATCCAAAAAAAATCAGCAAACTCAGGGTCCGTATGAAACGCCTCATCAACCGGTTCAATGTAGCCGGCGCCATGGCACTGATTGTCGGCGCTCTGGCGATTGCCTCAATTCACGCAGCGACGGACCCGGAAGCGGAACGCGTTTTGCGCCAAGCAGCGGCGGCAGCAGATGAAGTGCGATGGTCGAGTGTTCGCTTCATACGGGTCAAATGCAAACTCACGACGTCCGGTTTGAGCGGCACTCTGGAGACCTTGCTCGATGCCAGGACTGGTCGCTACCGCAACTCGCAGCAACTCGGGCCCTTATCGGGCGCCGACGGCTTCGACGGCACGAATGTGTGGCAGCAGGATGATGCCGGCCAGACTACGCTTCAGGGCAGCGAGGACTCCTTGCGCGGCGCCGCTAACGCGGCCTATCAAAATGCGCGCGGCTATTGGCACCAGGACAGATTTCCCGCCGATATCGTCTATGTGCGTCGCCAAGAAGAAGGCGCCGACGCCTTCGACGTCCTGCGCGTTGCGCCCACGCGTGGACGGCCTATGGAAGAGTGGTTTGATGCCCATAGTCACCTATTGGCACGCACCGTGGAGCAAGCGGCTACTCGCACCACTACGACATACTTCAGTGACTATCGCCCTGTTCTGGGCGCCCTAGTCGCCCACACCATCCGACAGACCACTGGCGAAATCAAATATGATGTATTTCTGAAAATTGAGTCAGTTTCGCCGGAGGCAGGCCGCCTGGCAACCGCGTTCGCCCCTCCCGCCGCGTCAAAGGTGGATTTTGGCATCTCCAGCAACGACGGAACGACCACCGTTCCGTTCAAACTGATTAATAATCACATGTATGTCGAAGTTAAGCTCAACGGTAAGTCGTTCGATTTTCTCTTCGACACCGGTGGGCGTAATGTCGTTACTCCAACTACAGCCCGGGCGCTCGGCCTGACTACGCAGGGTGCGTTGCAGGGCGGCGGGGTTGGGGAGAAGACCGAAGACTTCGGGCTGACAAAGGTTGCTCACATGGCGATTGGCGATGCGCATTTGGATGATCAAACCTTTGTCGTCATTGCCCTCGAATCACTGGGTGCCGTGGAAGGTCGGCCGATCACCGGTATTTTCGGTTATGAGGTCTTCAAGCGCTTCATTGTCCGCACGGACTACGAGAGACAGCAAATCACGCTATCGGACCCAGGGTGGTTTAGATATTCAGGTTCCGGCACCCGTGTGCCCTTCACCTTTATCGATACTCAGCCGGTGGTGGACGGCGAAATCGACGGCCTGAAAGGCACATTCACGCTCGATACCGGCAGCCGTTCGTCGCTTGATCTGTCCTCGCCCTTTGTTCTGCGGAACGATCTTGTGAAGCGCTGGAGTGCCAATTTTCACGGAGTCTCCGGTTGGGGTGCGGGTGGCGCCGCGCGAGCATCCTTTGCGCGCCCCAAGATGTTTTTGCTCGGCGGGATACCCATCCCAGGTCCGGTAGTCGGGCTGAGCGAGCAACGCAAGGGGGCGGAAAGCGACATCTACGTCGCCGGCAATGTTGGTGCAGGTATTCTCAAGCGGTTTAATATCATCTGGGATTATCCGCATCTGCAGATTTTCTTTGAACGCAACGCAAACTATGCCGAGCCGGATGTATTTGATCGCGCGGGGCTATGGGCAAATCTTGGCGGTCACGGATTCACCGTGATAGATGTGATCAGTGACGGCCCGGCCGACCGCGCTGGACTCAAGGCGGGTGACGATATTGTGTCGGTGGACGGCAGGCTTGCCGGCAGTGAAATGTCGCTGCCGGAATTTCGTCAGTACGCCAAGGGTGCACCGGGCACGTCGCTGACATTAAGCATCCTGCGGGGAGACCAGAGCCTACAGCTCACGGTTATCTTGCGCGATCTTGTATGAAGGGCGGATTACCGGACTTTACTCAACATGTCTATGCAAGTGTTTGAAGTCTAAGCAACTGGGGCGCTGAACCAGTTTCCACTTCTTCGCTTCAGAGCAGCCGTCGAGGCGCATTTGGGCGCATTGGCTCAACAAGCGGCGCCGAAAGTTCTGCGGCAAGATCGCGACCTCGCGGCGACAAGCGGGGCATGGATCCGCCCATCGCGCTAGGGCCCTTAAATGAGAAGGACAAAATCAACAGGCGCAGCGCTCTTCGGCTGAAATGCGCAATCAGGTCACATTATTTGCTGACTCAATTCGGTAACATCAAACAAACCCAATCGTAGTTGCACGCTACTCAAGTAGAACTCAAGCATTGCCGTCAGTGTGGGCGCCGGAGGGAAGGAATCCGCGGAGGCGCACATGGGTAAAGCCAAGAGTATTGTGCAGTCATCGAACGGCGATTTGCGGGACAAGGTTTGGGACAGGGACGTTAGCAGCCCGGACCACTTGCTTGGCGTTGCGGCCTGCCGCTGGACGCCGGATTACGCGCTGTTCGTGCATCTGTGAGCAACGCGACCCGCTCGGGACGCGGCCCCGATCCATTCTTTGCATCGTATGTTGCGCTTGCGATCGGCCTGGTCGGAGATCTCACGGGAATTTGCCTGCTGGACGGGTCGCTGAGGCTTCGAGGGAAACATGGGGTGCTGGACGGTGGAGCGACCACGAAGTGGATCCGATCACTGGGATGGCCCGAACTGAATGAGCCGACGCCGATTGCGAGCGCATTCGGTTCCCATCAATGGTGGACCGCAATTCCGCTGAACCGATCCGACGGAACTCTCATCGGAGTCTTTTGCGTCAGCCAAAGTGTCGCGAGCGTCCCGGCGCAGCCATCGCGCTTTGCGGCGGATCTTGCGCTGAGGCTCAAGCCCTTGCTCGATTGCATTCACAGAGATTTGATAGCTGCGGTTACGGCGAACACCCAGGTACAAACGCTGACGGAACGCTCGGCGGAACTCGAGTGGCTGTTCAAGGTCACCAGCAACCTGAAAGGGGGCGTGGACGACAAGAAGATCCTGCAGGAATTGGTCGCGCAGGCGACTTCGCGCTTGAATAGTGCCCTCGGGATATTGTATATCCCTGACAAGCACTTGACAGTCAAGTGCGAGAACGACAAGGAAGCGTCGACGCCCGTGCTCGAAGCATGGTCTAAGACGCGGGACCATCTGATTACCTGGGTGCAACGACAACGCCGTCCTCTGGTGGTCAACAGCGCCGGACGCGAAGGCAAGGATGTTCCTCGCTGCAAGGTTCTGTGTGTACCGGTGGTGCGGGAAGCGGGTCGCGTCATCGGATTATTGGCATTCTATAACCTACCGACGGCGCCGAACTACTCTAACCGGCAAGCATTTCTGGCACGCCATATCGGACTCCAGGCGGCGAGCATCGTGGAAGCGCAATTTGATTTGATGACCGGGCTTTATACGCGCAGCGGTCTCGACCAGGTGTATTCCGGCCTCCTCGACACTACGAATTTAATCGAGGGCAGCGTCATCTACCTAGACATCGACCACATGCACGTTGCGAACGAACAGCATGGATTTGAACTCGGAAATGAACTGATCGTGCGTATTGCCGATCTATTGTCGGCGCCGCTGCTGCCGGATGACGCCCTAGCCGCACGCATTTCGGGAGATCGATTTGCAATGGTGTTGCCGCGCTCGACTTCTGCAGATGCGATGAAGATTGCACAAGCGCTTCAGACGGCTGCTTCGCATCTAGTGATCGGTCCTGTGAAAGAGGCATTCGACGTGTCAATCAGCTGCGGTATATGCGCCTTGGTACCGATGCCAGAGGAACTGGCGCGGGCCATTGCGGCGGCGGAGACGGCCTGTAAATCCGCAAAGAATCGCGGCGGCCGCAGCGCAAAGCTATACGTCTTTGAGGATGGCAGCATGATGCGTCGTCACGCTGACGCACTGGCGGTCGGACAGTTGCGTTCCGCCCTGAAAGCAGATCGCCTCCTCCTCTACGCACAGCGAATTGCACCGTTACAGAACCCGGGTCTGCCGGGAGGTTACGAGCTTCTTCTCCGCCTGCGAGATGAGGACGGTACTCTCGTCTCGCCAGGCCCCCTTATAGATGCCGCTCGGCGCTATCAGCTTTTGCCGTCAGTCGACCGATGGGTGATGCAGCGGGCGCTGCAAATGCTGGGACCGTATCGGGGAATGTTGCGAACTCGAGGGTTGGGAATGTCCATCAATTTGTCAGGTCAATCGATTTGTGATGAGACTTTCATACAGCATTTTATTCAGGCCCTGAAAGACGCCAATTTACCGCGCCACAGTGTCAGTGTCGAACTGACCGAGCAGGCGGCCATAACCAATCTGGCAAGCGCGGCGAAAATGGTCACTCGCCTCGGGGCGTTGGGTTGTCTGTTCGCCATGGACGACTTTGGCACAGGTGCGAATTCATTGACGTATCTGAAGGCTTTGCAGGTCTATCGCGTGAAGATTGATGGCAGTTTCGTGCGTGACATTCAATCCGATCGAAACTCCAAAGCCACGGTAAAGGGGATTGTCGAGCTGGCAAAAGGGCTGGGAATAGAAACGGTCGCCGAATATGTTGAAAACCAGGCGATCGCCCAGGAGGTGCGTAGTTTAGGGGTCGACTACGCACAGGGCTATGCATTTGGGAAACCTACGCCGCTCGACGAGGTTTTGGAGAGTCTTGCGCAAGACGAATCGAAACGCCTGCACAAGCTGTTTCTCGAGATGTAAGCCTGACTTCTGCAGGGCCAAGTCAGTATTTGAGCAATACACCGGCGCCCCAAATTACCTCGCGGGTGCGAAGATCCGGAAACCAGTCACCGACGTCGCACTGACCGGTGGCAGCGTTGGATCCGCCGCCTACACAGCTTCCGGGCGAGCCGGTATTGCCACCGGGAGGCGTTACGCCGCCCGATCCTGACCAGTATGGAGCGCTTGAATGCCTAAACGTCGCTTCGGTCCACCAGGTGATCCAGTCCTTGGGCATGTATTGGAAATTAAGCTGCGAATCCCATTGATAGAGCTTTTGTCCGGGCGACTGAGTAAAGTAGGGCGAACCGGTCGCTGCCGTCGCTCCGTTAATGGGTGGGGTCAGGGCCAGGTAGCGGCCCGGATTGTTCATGAAGCCGCCACCGAGGGTCATCGCGTATAGATCGTTGTGGAACCAAGTGCGGTCATACAACATCATGCCGAAGAAATTCTCTTTGTTCTGACCGCTCGAACAGTTGACGCCACCGCCGGTTTCGCAACCGACATCGACTGTATAGCTGAAAGCCATCTTGGATACGCCGTTGCCGCCCGTACCGTGTGCATCGAAGTACTTCACCTCGATGCTATCGTCCTCGTGCATTCGCTTGACCCGCGACCAGTCGACGGGCCCGCCACCCCCCACATACGATCCGACAGCGGCGTTAAGATTACCGCCATTCTGGGGGTGGCAGAGCGAGTCCACGGTGCCGGATCCAGTCGGGTTATTTGTTTGACAGTCCAAGTTATCCTGGCCGATCGAATAGCTGTTGAGCACCAACTTGAACGAGTCATTCGGAATCCACAGTATCTGGCCACCGAAACCCGGCTTGCTGTTGAACTTGGCATACGATTGCCAGCCATTGATGAGCCAGGGCTCGATTTTCAAAGTCTGTGTCGGCCACCATTGGACTCGAAGTCCGTTGAAGAACCACGGTGTATTAGATGACACGAACGACGGCTGATAAGTCCAGTTGTCATAGTTGTAATAGCTGAACAGGCCAATATATGAGACGAAGACGCCGACATCGACGTTGAGGCCGTGATTCACGTCAAAGTGATAACCGGCGTTCGCTTCCGAGAAGTATCTGTAGGCATTATCGAGGTCCCACTGGCCCACCGACGAGCTGGCGTCGTTGCGCGGCGTCGTGGTGGCGAACATGCCAAACATCGAGAGAAAGCGCGCTCTCACGTTTTCCCAATGGAAGTCACCGCCAAAGCTCACCTGTTCGATCTGAAATTCCCCGGAGCGAAACTCCTCTGTCGAACCGACGATGGTGTGGTCAATGGGATGGTTGCCGCTTTGCAGGTAGTTCATGTCGAAGCGGATCTCCGGCGTAAAGAACTTTGTGTCGAATATCGGCGACTTCTCACGTGGAGTGCCGTTCAACCAGCCGATATCGCCGACCGCAAACGGAGTTTGCAGATCGACCTCCGGAGCGGGTGGAGGCGCCTGCAGGGCCTCGGGGAGCGTCGCCGCCGTCCGCGCAACGGCCAGCGCAGGGGGAGGGGGAGGGGGCGTGAAGCTTGGCGCCGCCGCGGGCCTTAGCGCCGCGACCGACGAGTTTGCCGCAGGTCCTGCCGCTGGAATGTTCATGACAACATCACGCCGAGTGGCCTTGTTCGCAATAACTTGCAGCGAGGCCACGCTCACATCGGGAAATCCATCGACCTGCACGGTGAGAGACCATACGCCCGACGGAAGATCGGCAAACGAATACACACCGTCGCTGCCTGACACGGTGGCCCTAATACCCCCGCCCGCGCGAACGGCTGTCACTGTGGCCCCTCCGACGGGACCCTTGGCCGCGTTTGTCACAACGCCGACGATCGTGCCGAGTGACGCGGCGGTCATCGGGGTTGCAGGCTCATCCGCCTGAACTACCGGCACTGCAGCGACGATTGACACAAGCGCCAAAATCACGACGCGCAGGAGTTTTCCCGTATTCATCATTGCCAGCCTCTCCTCAAACCCGGCATGTTCATTTTCATTCTCGGAGCGTTGGTCGAGGCCGATGATGGCAGCCGACTGCCACGCACACTGTGCGGTAACGCACCAACAAAGGCGCCACGCAATGCGCCGAACCCAAATAAATTACTAGAACAGGTGTAGAGGTTCTGAAAAGAATTAGCAGTTGATATTCAAAAAGCGTAAAAATTGGCTACGGAGGAGTGCGCGTGTTGCAGCAGCGGCCGCGCGGTCCAATTTCTCAGATCACGGCGTTGTGACCTTACAACTGCTATCTCTGGTGGGTACTCGTACCGTCTACCCTGATAATTATTGCCAAATTTTGGGTTCGGTTTTTCCGCGGCATTAATTCGACCGTGGTGCAGCATGAATAAGTCGTAGGCGCCTCAATAGCGGTGTGATGGTCAAACCTTGGACAAACACCGAAAATGCGACCACCGCGAAGGTGAGCGTGACGACATCATCATGACGAGGCAGATCCTTAGGCAGTGCGAGCGCAAGCGCCAGCGCCAGGGCGCCTCGCAACCCTCCCCAGAATAGAATGTGCTGATGTCGAGGCAACACCTTGAGGCGACTGCCACCAAAAACCGCACAGAGTGGATAGATCGCCACCGCACGACCTAGCGTCACCAGAAGAATGGCAAGCACCACCGGCGCCAACAGATTCTTAAAGTGCTGTTGCGCCTCCTGCGCCCCGATCAATAGAAAAATGAGCGAATTGGCGACAAATGCCGCGTATTCCCAAAACGGCTCCAGCGCATTACGACCGGCTTTGGTGATCATCGCCGAGGAGCGAAAATTGCCGACCACTAGACCGGCAGTCAACGTCGCGAGCACGCCGGATAAATGAAAATGTTCAGCAATATAGAAGGATCCATAGGCGGCCAAGGTCGTGAAGGTGATTTCGACGAGATAGTCTGGCGTACGTCCCGCCAACAGCATAAGGACATAGGCGAGGGCGCCGCCCACCAGGACGCCGCCCAAGACCGTCACGAACAGGGTTCCGGAAACCGACCAGGCATCTTGATGTCCTCCTGCCAAGATCCCCAACACCGCCACGAATGCGACCGCCGCAGTGCCGTCATTTAGCAGGCTCTCGGCTTCCATCAACAAGCGCAGGCGGTCCGGGACCTTGACCTCTTTAAACGTTGCGATGACCGACACCGGGTCTGTTGCAGCAATTAAAATGCCGAACACGATGGCGCTACCCCAATCCCAATCAAGCCCATAGTACATGCCGGCCGCTGTGACGGCGGCCGCTAGTAGTACACCCACAGTTGCCAGAAGACCCACAACCGGCAGATCCCGTTTGAATTGATCCCAATGGATGAATAAGGCAGCCTCAAAAACCAGCGGCGGTAGGAATACCGAAAATATCAATTCCTTTGACAGGTGCCACTTGATGTAAACGTGCGCGAAGTAGAGCCCCATGCCGGCCATGACCAGGCCGACGGTGTAAGGCAGGTGTAAACGGCGACAGAGCATCGCAACCATCGCGGATACGAAGAGCAAAAAGCCGAGCTGCGAGAGGTCCGAAGTCATTCACATTGAGCTTAACATCGTCGCAGTGCGGCGCGGGAGAGGGCCGTCATCCAGGGCTCATATATCGAATTCGACCCCGATCTCCATGACCTGCGCACTGGGTATATTGAAGTAGGCACCGGATGTCTGTGCATTCCGGTGCATTAGTGCAAACAGGGATTTTCGCCAGCGCGCCATTCCGCGCTGTTGAGTGGTTGGAATAATGGTTTCATGACCTGTGAAATAGGTTACCTGGCGCAGGTCACAGGCGGCAATCTGATTGTGCTCCACCGCGACCAGTAGGCCCTTCGGCACATCAGGCTTCTCCATGAATCCAAAGCGCATTTGGACCCGAGCCATTCGATCGCAGAGCGCAGTGACAGCCA
>Ga0302320_10024673_pt1 | contig 11719 bp, 13 predicted proteins | sample Bog_T0_3_FD_202130 | JGI IMG/M metagenome (GOLD analysis project Ga0302320, IMG submission 202130) | Peat permafrost microbial communities from Stordalen Mire near Abisko, Sweden - Bog_T0_3 | ecosystem: Environmental > Terrestrial > Soil > Wetlands > Peat | place: Sweden: Abisko, Stordalen Mire... | reverse complement strand
CACGCTTGACCCGGGGAGGCTGGCCGCCTCCCTACAGAACCGCCTTCGAAGCGAAATCCAGCCATCACGGGCCGGCGGTTTCCGCGCGGCATCTGTAACCCAAAAACGGCCTCTTCTGAACCACGCCAGCAACCGCCTTGGAAACGGGATGCGAACATGCTCGCCTGGCTCGACACGCTTTGAAATAATGTGAAGAGCAGATTGCCGAGCCGATTCCGTCCGATTCGCGTTGAGCCTGCGTTCCCTTGGCGTTCACGTCGTCGCCGCCTCCGGCTTGGGGGTCTTGATCTGAATTGCCAGTCCGGCATCCTCGATGACGTCGGCTGCTAGTTTTCCCTGCAGGACCGCAACGCAGTAACCGCCTCGTGGCTGAAGACGATGCCGCGGATCAGGAACATCTCCGGCAGATCACGCAGGGCAAGCTTGTAGCGCAAGCGCCAGAGCACCACGAGCGCGATCACGTCACTGGGGTATTGCGTTCGGTTCACAACGCCGCCGCTCCGCTCGTTGAACTGCTTGCCGCAGGCCCGACAGCGGAACCGGCGGTAACCCTGAGCGGTGCACTCACTCCGTTCCGAAACAGCTGCCGAGCCGCACCCAACGCATTCCATCTATCCGACCTCCCTCGCCGCGGCCGTATACCCACACCAGGCGAAATCGAACAGGCCGGGGCGCGAGTGCTGACGGAACCCGTCGGTCAGGACGATGCGGTCGTTACTGTCGCGTCGGAGATAGAGGTTGGGAATCGCCCCAAGCGTGGAATTCGAACGACCCGCGCAGGGTCTGACCGGCGCGGGTGGCACCGGCGCCTTTTCTGGCGTGGTGGACGACGGCGACGGCGACGGCGACGGCGACGGCGTGACGCCGCTGCAACTCGCGCAGGAAGGCAAGCAGCGGGGCGACCTCGCCGCTGACTTTTCATCGATGCGATGCAGCCGCACGAACGGATCGAGGACCAGCAGCCGTAGCTTAAGCCGGCCAAAGCCCCATCCTTCCCCCACAGGTCCTCGAGTATCTGCGCCCCTCTGCCGGGTCCGGCGCACCTGCAATTGCCGCACTTGGATCAAGGCCCGGCGACGTCGACTACAGCCTGGGCGAAGGCTTGCGGGGCCTCCTGGGGTAGATTGTGGCCGACGCCGCCAGTGATGAGCCGGTGTTCATATTCACCGGCGAACTTCTTGCGATACGCCTCCGGCTCAGGGTGCGGCGCACCGTTTGCGTCACCCTCCATCGTTATCGTGGGGACGGTGATGACTGGGCCTGCGGCGACACGTCTTTCGATATCGTTGTATTTGGCCTCGCCCGCTGCCAGGCCAAGGCGCCAGCGGTAGTTGTGAATGACGATGGCAACGTAGTCCGGGTTGTCGAACGACGCGGCGGTGCGGGAGAACGTGGCCTCGTCGAAGTTCCACTTCGGCGAGGCAATCTGCCAGATAATTTTGTTAAAATCATGCCGGTATTTTTCGTAGCCTAAAGCGCCACGCTCGGTTGCAAAATAGAACTGATACCACCATTGGTATTCGGCCTTCGGCGGCAACGGCATCTTGTTGAATTCCTGGCTGGCGAGAAGGTAACCGCTGACGGAGACAAGGGCCTTGCAGCGCTCCGGCCAAAGCGCCGCCATCATGTCCGCCGTCCGACCGCCCCAATCGTATCCCGCAAAGATGGCCTTTTGGATCTTCAGGGCGTCCATCAGGGCGATCATGTCGACGGCAACCGCCCCGTCCTGACCGTTCCGAGCCGTCGAATGTGCAAGAAAACGCGTCGAGCCGCAGCCGCGAACATAGGGGACAATCACGCGATAGCCCTGCGATGCGAGCAACGGGGTGACATCGGCAAAGCTTTGAATGTCATAGGGCCAGCCGTGCAGAAGAAACACCACAGGACCATCGCTGGGGCCTGCTTCCGCATATCCGACGTTCAGGACGCCTGCGTCGATCTGCTTCAGCGAGGCGAACGAGGTGTTCGTTCCCGGGTTGATAGCGGGTAACTCGGCGCCCTTGGTGATGCCGGGTTGTGCGGTCGCGGAACCGATCGCGGCGAGCTGCGTGGCGGCAATCGCCATCGCCGCCGTTCCCAGGAAACGGCGACGACGCGGGTCGACGATTTCGGTGATTCTGTTGGTAAACATTGTGGATTCTCCTCGGCTTTATGTTGAAGGTTTTCGGATCCGGCTGCGCTATCCGAAAGTGAACGCATAGGCCCGGACAACCTGGATCGAAGAACTCGATTTCGAATGAAGATGAGGGGCCTGTTCATCCTTTGGGTCCGTGGGCCGATCTGCAACGGACCGCGGTCAGACCAGATTGATCTCGACGTCGACGTTGCCTCGTATGGCCTTGGAATAGGGACAGGCTTGGTGCGCTGCGTCGGCCAAATCCTGGGCGACGCCGGGCTCCATGCCCGGCAAGTGCACATTCAAGCGGGCGCGCAAGAAATAGTCGCCATCGGCCACGTTCAGATCCACTTCGGCATCAATGGCGAGGCCCGGCGGCAGGTTGATCTGCATTTCGCGGGCCGCGATCGCCATAGCGCCTTCAAAACACGCCGACCAGCCGGCGGCGAACAACTGCTCCGGGTTGGTGCCGAGGCCCGAAGAACCGGGCGACGAAAGCTTGATGTCCAGACGCCCGTCTGAACTGCGGGACGCGCCGTCGCGGCCGCCTGTGGTGTGGGTTCTGCCGGTGTAAATCAGCTTTTCAAGGCGAGTCATGACGAAGTCCCTTTTTGGTGCGATACTGAGCTCTGTCCGCGCGCGGTGAGCTGCCTCCGGTGGTCTCCGTGACTAGACGGATGCCGCGCAATCCGCCCGTTAGGGTTTGCGAGAAGTTGTTAGCGGCTGCTAATGTCGGCACTCGGCAGCGCCATCGCCTATGCGTTCGGCACCGGTCGCTTCAGAACGCCAATGAATAGATGCTCGTATCGCGCGGCATTGAGCTGGAACCTAAGGTGTGACTAAGGTAGGACGACTGTGAAGGAAGACGCCAGAATGGCGCCGGCGAAGCACATCCAAGGTGCCATATTGTTCGGTCCGTTCAGTCTCGTCCCGAGCGAGCGCCTTCTGATGAAGGAGGGCGCCACGGTGCAGCTTGGCGCGCGCACCCTTGATACTTTGATTGCGCTAATATCCCGACCGAATGAGGTCGTCAGCAAGCACGAACTGATGGCGCAGGTCTGGCCCGACGTCACCGTCGATGAAGGCAGTCTGCGGTTTCATATGACCAGCCTCCGCAAGGCACTGGGCGACGGCAAGGATGGCGCGCGTTACATCGCCACACTAGCCGGGCGGGGATATTGCTTCGTGGCGCCGATTTCGCGTTCGAGCAGATCTAGCAGCATGCCGGTGATCGCCACCCCCAGCTATTCGGACGCCAATCTGCCGAATCGGCTGACGCGCATGATCGGACGGGAACACGATGTTCAGCTGCTCTCAACCCAATTGCCCATTGTACGCTTTGTCACGATCGTGGGCGCCGGCGGCGTCGGGAAAACCACCGTCGCGGTCGCGGTCGCCCATGATCTGATCGAGGCCTTCGTGGAGGCGGTGCTGTTTGTGGACCTGGGCGCGCTGAGCGATCGAAATCTGGTAGCCACGGCCTTGACCTCCATGCTGGGATTGCCGGTGCAGTCCGACGACCCCACGCTTGGACTGATCGCGTATCTGCGCGACAAGAGGATGCTGCTGATCCTCGATACGTGCGAGCACCTTATTGACCCGATCGCCACGCTTGCAGAACAGATCTTCGTCGCGGCGCCGCAAGTGCATATCCTGGCGACGAGTCGCGAGGCCCTGAGGGTGGAGGGCGAACACGTTTACAGACTCTCAATGCTTGCTGTCCCGCCGGAGGAGGCCGAACTCTCGGCAGCTGAAGCCCTGCGGTTTTCGGCGAACCAGCTTTTCGTGGAGCGGGCCGGCGCAAGCGGCAGCTTAGACTTCAGTGACACGGACGTCGCGATCGTGACGGACATTTGCCGCAAGCTCGATGGACTTCCGCTCGCCATCGAGTTGGCGGCCGGACGGGTCGAGGCATACGGCCTGCATCAAATCGCCACGCTTCTCGCACAACGCCTGACCCTACCATGGCGGGGACAACGGACGGCGCCCGCGCGCCAGAAGACCCTTCACGCTACACTGGATTGGAGCTTTGGATTGCTTTCCACGCTTGAACGCGCGGTGCTTCGGCGGCTCGCCGTGTTCGTTGGTCATTTCACGATCGAGGCGGCTCTGGCCGTCGTGCCAAGCTCAACCGTCGATGAAGGAGCGGTTTTTGCTATCATCGACAGCCTCATCGCCAAGTCGATGGTTGCAACACGTCCGTCGGGTGCAATGATGCGCTACCGGCTCTTGGATACCACGCGCGCCTATGCACTTGGACTCAGCATCGACGATGCCGAGCGTGCCAATTTGGCCGCGCGCCATGCGACCTATTGTCGGCAATGGCTGGAGCAGACCGAGGCGGAGTTGCCGGCGTTGCCGAACGCTGTTGAGCGGATGTCCCGCCTTTCCAGCCTCCACAATGTGCGCGCTGCGTTGGAATGGTGCTTCGGTGACACCGGAGACGCAAGCATTGGCGTCAAACTTGCCGCCGCTGCGGCGCCGGTCTTTCTTGCGATGTCTCTCATCGCCGAATGTCGCCGCTGGTCGGAGCAAGCAATACTGACGCTCGACCATGGCCTTTTCGGGGGGCTCGAGGAGATGCATCTTCAGGCCGCGCTGGGCTTGTCGACGATGTTCACGCGGGGCAGCACTGAGGCAGTGCGTGTGGCGCTGGAGCGAAGCCTAGCGATTGCCGAAAGTCTTGAAGATGCCCGTACCCAGTTGCGGCTGCTGTCGACACTGAACATGTTCTACGGCCGCATCGGAGACCTCAAGACAGCGTTGCAGTGCGCGAAGCGCGGTTCGGAGGTATCCAGGATCGTCGGGGACCCGGCGGCTCTTGCGCTGGCCCATGCGCTTTTCGGACTTTCACTTCAGATCCGAGGCGACCTCACAGCGGCACGCACTGAGCTTGAAGCAGCGCGACAGTATGGACCGGCTTCTCGGCGGGACAGCATCGTCTATCTCGGTTTCGACGGTCACAAGATCGCAAGTGTGGCGCTGGCCAGAACCCTGTGGCTGCAAGGCCATCCGGACCAGGCGTTGCAGCGTACGCATCAGACTGTGAAGGCCGCTGCGGAGCTGAACCACCCGGTAACACTATCGATAGTACTGATCTGGGCCGTTTCCGTGTTTCTTTGGGCCGACGATGTGGTGAGCGCTGAGAAGCACATAGATTGGTTCGTCTCCCGCGCCGAGTCCTACTCCCTCGGTCCCTACGTTGCCGTGGGGCGCGGTTTCAAGGCGCAATTGGCCATCTGCAATGGCGAGGCAGATGGTGCGGTTGAATCGCTGCGAATCAGTCTGGCGGAGCTCCGGATCGCTCGATACGAACAGGTGACCACCTTGTTCAACATCTCGCTCGTTCAAGGTTTGGCAGCAATCGGCCGGTTTTCTGACGGCATCATACTGGTTAACCAAGCAATCGAACGGGTCGAGGAACGAGGCGAACTTTGTTACCTACCGGAGTTGCTGCGCGTGAAGGGCCGCCTGCTCCATTCAATGCCGCGGCCCTCGGATGACGAGGCCGAACTTTGCCTTGCGCAGTCGCTTGAACTGAGTCGCCGTCAAGGGGCTCGAGCATGGGAATTGCGCACCGCGGTCGATCTGGCAGCGTCACTGGCCGCCAGAGGACAAGCCGAGAGCGCTCGAGCGTTATTGCAGCCGGTATTGGAGCAGTTTCCGGAGGGGTTGGATACAGCCGATCTTAAATCTGCTAGACTCGCATTGATTGACCTTGGCTAATTCGGATGCCAAGGAATCACGTGCGATACCGGCCTTTCCGACGCATTCAGGCCTTCGCTAGAAGCGGCCGAACCATCACCCGAGAGTGGCGGCGCTGAACAGCACGGAGATGCCGCTCAACGGCATCCATCGCCGCCAGGAACTCGCGGCCAATCCCGGATCCGCCGATGCAACCTCCATCGCTTTCCCGAACGCCTCCCAGTTGGCGAACGTGATGAGGACGACTGATTGCCCGGCGTCGGGTCCGGCGGCGACGAAACTCAGCATGAAGTTCTGCGCGCCGCTCCTGTCCCACACGGCCTTGCCCTTCCGCGCCGCCGCGGCGATCGCGTCAGGCGCGCCCCCCTTGCGATACGTGACAACACTGACAGTCATGTTTTTGCCTCCCATTGTTCCCCGCCGCGGCTCGCCGGTCGCGGTACGCCACTGTAGACACGACATCCTGCTGACCAAATAGCGGGTTGCCTCCGATCGGCCTGTGCGGCTGAGAGGAACAGAAAACCGGCATAGGTGCTTGCCGGGCAACCCGCACGAGGCCATCGTCATCGGTATGTTCCTCGTCAACGAAGCCGATGCCGCCGCGATCCGCGTGACCTTCGAGCAGGAAGGCGAGTTGTCGGCCGCCATCGAACTGCGCCGTCGGTTCCCAGGCATCATCGACAACGTGAAGGCACGGGAATGCGCCAGGTCGATCGCTGGGTGGACACCGTTGCCCGCACTGCCAGCCAAGGTAGTTCGCCTGCGGCCGCGCGGTGATCGGTAGGGCGCCCTGCCCCGCTGGCCTCGTTATTCAGCCCAGTCAGTCGGCCCGACACCAAGCCGCCGCGCCAACCGCTTGATCTCGTCGATGCCGTAAGGACGGAGTGACGGGCGGCGCTTTCCCGCTGCCTCAGCAGCGTCATATGCCGCGTTCCAGGCTTTCCCGCGTTCGGTGCGTAAAGCCCGCAGCGCCTCGCCCAGCAGCGCGCGTTCGGCGTCGCTCAGACCTTCGACGGGTTCCGGCTTCCGCAAGGTGTCGCTCTCCGGTCAGCAGCCAAATGGCGACTGGTGGTGGCATGACTGTTAGGCCCGTGAACTGAATCAACGCCGTGAGCACCTGGTTTTTGGCATTCGCGCAAATCTGGTTCTAATACTCGTGCGCTGGTCATCGTGGGTGGCTCAGCCTTCAAGGGAAGGTCGGTCATGAAAGTCGCGCCGCAAGCCGAAAACCTAATGGAACGAATCGCGCTTATCGCGAACCTGGTGCCACGCCCGGTGCTCGACACGCAGATCGCTTTCGTTGCCGCGCGCGCGATCATGGTGGCTGCAGAGACCGGAATTTTCGAGGCGCTGGGCAAGGCGGAACAGAACGCGGAGACGATCGCTCGGGATTGCGGCACCGATGCACGGGCTACCAAGCAGCTTCTCGACTGTCTGGTCGGGGTAGGCTACGCGAACTGGCGCGACGGCAAGTATGGATTGCCCGCGCCTATGCGCAAATGGCTTCTGCGATCGAGTCCAAATTCCATCGTCAACAAGCTCGCCTACGAATCGTTGGAATGGGACTTCGTCGGCAAGACCGGCGATTTCGTGCGTACGGGCAAGCCTCTCGCGGTTCACGAAGGCTTCAGCCCGCGGGAATGGACGGTCTATCAGGACGCGATGCGCGACGTCGCCGCCACTCCGGCCGTCGAACTCGCCAAGCGACTGCCGGTTCCGCAGGGCGCGACGCGGCTTTTGGATATCGGCGGCTCGCACGGGCTGTTCTCGACCGAATTATGCAAGCGTCATCCCGCGCTTGCCGCTACCATTCTCGAATTGCCGGGCGCAGTCGACCGAGCAAGCGAAATCGCTCAGCGTGAAGGGCTCGGCGATCGCGTGAAGTATCGCGTCGGCAACGCGCTCACGGACGACCTCGGAGAGGCTACGTTCGACGTGGTGATGGCGAACAATCTTGTCCATGGTTTTTCGCCGGAGCAGAACGCCGACCTGGCAAAGCGCGTGGCCCGCGCGCTTTCACCTGGCGGCGTATATGCGATCGGCGATTTTCTCAGGCCATCGCATCCCGGCGCGGGTGGCGGCGTTCCCGCGGTAATGGACCTCTTTTTCGCGCTTGTGAATGCGTCCGGCACCTGGGCGCTGGAGGAAATGGTCTCATGGCAACGCGATGCGGGCCTGGAGCCAATGAAGCTGATCAAGTTCCCAAGCCTGCCTGGTTGGGCGTCTGCGCCGGCTGCTAAAGGTAAATGACGTTCTTTTTGAGAGATTTGCGAGTGGGCCAGTCGCCTTCACTTTATCAAATCACCCCAATGGCTTGGCGTGCATTGGGGGACAGGTCCGACGGCCAGGAGAGGGGCAGTCATACCATTTCACTACTTACGCAGTGTGGAGGGCGCGATGATGCGAGCCGATCGACGTGCTCAGCGTCCCGGGAAGATCGAGCATCATGTGGCGTGTCACGATGGCGCCTTCGCCTCCCGCTCCAGCTTCTCGATGACCGCCTCCATCAGCCAGGTGTGGCGTGGCACCTTTACCAAGCGCGCCTCGACTGCCTGATCAATCCGGGTCAGCACGTCAGGCGGCAGGCGCAGGACAACGGGCGCCGGCTTGCTGGTCGCCGGCGGTGCTGGGTCGGCGACGGAGCGGGCGACGCTGCCCACCTTTGTTGATCAGCGCATCGACATCGACAGCGGGAGCCGACGCGACGAGGGTTGGTTTAGGCCTTCTGGAGATCGCCATGGGCTATATCCGTATAGCATCATCACTTCGTCCGTGGCCTTCGGGTCGAGAGACTTCAACTCCGTGACCGCCATGCCCTGCGCGGCGGCATTGCTGAACGCCTTGCGAGCGCCAAGCGGGGTATCGAGAAAGCGCAGTTCCGCCGTATCCTGGAGCGCCGCAGCGGCGTCCTCGTTGTCCTGGCCACGGGGGTCGGCACGATTCAGGAAGGCATAGGCGACCAGTTCCGGATTGGCCGCCCGCATCTCCCGACCAGAGCGCCCACCTTCTCCAAGGTCCAGACATCGAAGGAGCGCGGCACGAAGGGGACGAGCAGGATGTGTGCGACGCTGAGCGCGGCGCGCTGGCTGGTCGTGTCACGCCCACCGGTGTCGATGATGATGTCGGCGTACTTGCCGGCCAGACGCATGGTCTCGGTCCGCACCGCCGGCCCGGTCAGTTTGATGCTGGTGTATCCGGCGCCTCCCGGTACGCGCTCGTTCCGGAGGATCGTGAAGTCAGAAGCCGTCTCCTGGTCATCGGCGTCGATCAACAGCAGGTCCTGACCGACCGCTGATCGCATCACAGCCAGGTTCGTGGCGACCGTGGTTTTCCCCGATCCGCCTTTGATGTGCGGATTCCGATGAAGGCGGCCACCTATTCCAATCTGATCGCGGCCACCATTCCAATTTGATGGCGGCCAGTTGGGTATCGTCTCGTGGGCCGGTTTTGGTGATGTCATGACGCAGCAGCTCCGGTCAAGTAGTCGCGTCCGGATTGTTGCACCTCCGCTCGCGATTTCTTCCCGACAAAGCTGATTGCATTTGTTCTTTCAGGGCCTTTGCTAATCGTTCTTGACGGGCCCGTTACTCAATCGCCGTTGCGCCGGTGCGGCTCATTCGGCCTCCTCCGGCTTGCGCCGGCTCTTGCCAGTCAGTGCGATGCGGTGGGAGTTGTGCACCAGACGATCGAGGATGGCGTCGGCCAGCGTGGGATCGCCGACGATCTCGTACCAGCGATCAACCGGCACCTGGCTGGTGATGATCAGCGAGCCGCAATTGTAGCGGTCTTCGACAATCTCCAGCAGATCGCGGCGCTGCTCGGCGGTCAGCGGCTCGGGTCCCCAGTCGTCCAGAATGAGCAGATCGACGCGCGCGAACTGGCGCATCAGCCGGGCGTAGCGGCCATCGCCACGCGCTAGCGCCAGCGCGCCGAACAAACGCGAGCTGCGCTGATACAGGACGGACAGGTTTTCCCGGCATGCCTTGTCGCCCAGTGCGCAGGCAATGAGGCTCTTGCCGGTGCCGCAAGCGCCGGTGATGAGGCAGTGTCGGTGCTGGCGGACCCAGTCACAGCTGGCCAGGTGCAGGAACAGCGTCCGGTCGAGGCCACGCGGCTTGCGGAAGTCGACATCCTCGGCCGTGGCCGCTTGCCGCAGTTTAGCGGTGCGTGTGCGTGCCTCGAACCGCTTTTGCTGGCGCAGTGTGACCTCCTGGTCGACCAGCAGACCGAGCCATTCGGCGTGTTCAAGAGCGCGGGCTTCAGGATTGGCCGCCAGATCGCGGAACCCCTTTGCCATGCCGTCGAGGCCAAGTTCGCGCAGGCGATCCAGTGTTGGGTGGTTCAGCAAAGTCTTTCTCCTCAATGGAAATAGCCGGAGCCGCGGATGTTCTCGTGCAGCAGTGGCGCACCGTCCGCGGCTTGCGGTGGCGCCGATTGGTCGAGCCGGTGTTTGATGATCGAGGCGACACTGGCGTACGTCAGCACGCCGACTTCAACGGCGCGGCGGCTGATCGCCTCCACTCGAGCCGCGTCGAGGCCGCGGAACAGCCGCAATACGCCGAGGCAGGTGCGAAACCCCTGTTCCGGATGCGGCCGGCGCGCCAGCACCGCCAGGATCAACGCCTCGGTCTCGGGACCGATATCGCGCGCCTGGCGGGCAAATCGTTCCGCGGACCATTCGGCATAGCGCCGGTGCGCACTAGGCATGTGGTCGGGCAGCGTGCCGTGCCGCCGGCCGCCGTAACGGCGCGCATGGCTCGCGACACGCTTGCCGCGGTGGAATATCTCGATGGTGCGCGTCGTGATGCGGGCATCGACCTGCTCGCGGAGCAACGCGTGCGGCACTGAGTAGAAGAAACCCTCAACCTCAACATGGTAGTCGATGCCGACGCGCACGAAGCGCCACTCGGCATATTCATAGTCCTGCTCTGGCAGCGACTGCATGGCCGGCCGCTCGATCGTGTCGAACAGCTGGCGCCGGCTGCCCCCTAGCCGACGCATCTCGCGCCCGTTCATCCGCTCGAGTGCCATGACAATGGCCGCTTGGCACTCAGCCAGGGAAAAGAAGGTCACGTTGCGCAAGCGACCAACAATATAGGACTGCGCAAAACGGACGCCTGCCTCCACGGCAGCTTTGTCCTTCGGTCTTCGCGGCCGTGCCGGCACCACGCCGACGTTGTAGTGCGCCGCCATCTTGGCGTAGCTGCGATTTATCTCGGGGTCATAGAATGAGGGCTTGTTGATGCCGCTCTTGAGATTGTCCGGGATCAGCAGTCGCGGCGCCGAACCAAAGAATCGGAACATCCGCACATGTGCGCCAATCCAATCCGGCAGGCTCTGCGTCCAGCTGGCGTCGGCATAGGTGAGGTTTGAGGCGCCGAGCACCGCGATGAACAGCTCCGCCATTCGCACCTCGCCGGTCAGCGGGTCGACGATCGGAACCCTCTTGCCGGAATAGTCGACAAACGCCTTATCGCCGGCCACGTGAGTCTGGCGCATCGTCGGGGACAAACGCCGCTCAAACGACCGGTAAAGCTGACAAAAACGACTGTATGCGTAACCATCGGGATAAGCTGCGCGATATTCCTCGAATAAGATCGACAGATTGACCCCGGGCCGCTTCATCTCGCGCACCAGCACCGGCCAGTCGGGTTCGACATATCGGCGCGCGCCGGGCTTACTCCGAGGGTCGGGAAACAGAAGCTGCTCCAGCGCTTCGTCCGTCTGCTCCGGCGGCAACGGCCAAACCAGTCCGGCCTTAGCCGCACGCGTCAGTGTCTGTTCGTAGACGTCAGGCGCTCAGATCCTCGGTGGCGAGGCGCTTCAGGCGTCGAGCGAGGATGGAGATGAAGGCAATCGCAACGAATGCGATGAGGTGATCCTTCGAGCGCTCGAAGA
>Ga0302320_10024672_pt1 | contig 11719 bp, 9 predicted proteins | sample Bog_T0_3_FD_202130 | JGI IMG/M metagenome (GOLD analysis project Ga0302320, IMG submission 202130) | Peat permafrost microbial communities from Stordalen Mire near Abisko, Sweden - Bog_T0_3 | ecosystem: Environmental > Terrestrial > Soil > Wetlands > Peat | place: Sweden: Abisko, Stordalen Mire... | reverse complement strand
AGAGCGCTATCGGCTATTTATTTGCCGTCACGGTGGCGCCAATCACTTCCACAATCCGCGGTGTGCCCTCCGAAGTCCTCCTGACGGAGAGGGACGGAATGAAAGGTACCTGCGCCATCAATCTCCACAATCTGGTCACGGTCTCCAAGGCCCGTCTAGGGCCCCGGGTAGCGATGCTGAGTTCTGAGCGCTTAAGGGAGATCTGCGCTGCACTGGGCTTCGCCCTCGGCTGTGCGTAAGCAGATAAGTCCAGATTCGGAAGCTCTAGCAGGGAGGAATGTTTACTTCGTCCTCAGCTTCTGCTTGGTGGAGCGATGTCTTTCTCAAGGTGGGTAACCTGGAGCCGGTGGATGTCGGCCCGTGTGACGGCGTCAATTGCGGACCACGGTCCTCTCGGAAATGGATACGACCTGAATCTTCGCTTGTAGGGTTATTGCGGCCTAATGACTTTTCTTATCCAGAGATTCCCTAGTTGAACGGAGTAACTCAAGCAGTCGCCGTTCCAAAGCCTCTCAGTGTGGGCGAATCGGCTGCGCCAGCCGAATCTATTAAGACGACGGGGAGTGGAACGCCTTTCACCTGTCCGGCAGGCTTATAACTTATCGGCATTCCGACCATGGCCTTTCGCACTGACTCATCGTCGTGAGTGTGGGCTATCGCCTCAATGGCTTGCAGATGCTGCTGAAAATCTTCGGAGGGTGGAGTTGGCTGGATCCTCAGTACCCGCGGAAATGACGTTGCGCCGACGACTGCCGAATCAGTCCAAAGCTGCTCATGCAGTTTCTCCCCGGGCCGTGAGCCTACAATTCGAATTTCAATATCTTTATCGGGACGCAGGCCGGACAGCTCGATCAATCGGCGAGCCAAGGCCATGATCTTGACCGGATTACCCATGTCCAGCATATAAATTTCCCCGTTCGAGCCAATCGAAGCAGCTTGGAGCACCAATTGCACGGCCTCGGGAATTGTCATGAAGTAGCGCGTCATTTCGGCATCGGTAATGGTCACCGGACCGCCGCAGGCAATCTGTCGCAAGAATATCGGCACCACGCTGCCGCTGCTGCCCACCACGTTTCCAAACCGCACGCAAGTGCAACGGGTAGGGTTGCCATTGCCCTTTTGTCGGCCTGCCAAGTGTTGCACCAGCAGTTCCGCCATGCGCTTGGTGGCACCCATTATGCTGCTGGGATTCACCGCCTTGTCGGTCGAGATCATCAGGAGGCGTTCGGCGCCGAACCCGACTGCTGTCTCAGCGATCGTTCGTGTCCCTAACACATTGTTGAGAACGGCTTCGGCGCAGTTATGTTCCATCACCGGCACATGCTTGTAGGCGGCGGCATGGAGGACGATCTGAGGACGATACTTGGTAAAGATCGACCAGATACGCTCATGATCGCGAATATCGGCGACCAGAGGGACGAGGAGTTCCGCGTTTGCTTTGACCGATAATTCGCCGTGAATCGCGAAAATCGAATTTTCGTCCTGATCCAAGAGCAGCGTTCGAGACACAGGCAGGCGTGCTACCTGACGGCTCAACTCCGAGCCAATGGATCCCCCGGCGCCGGTGATGAGGACCGAACGGCCACGAAAGGCTTCGATGACGGCCGGATGAGGCTCACTTTCTAGGGTTCGAGAATGCACAACTGCCAGTTCCGGATGCGGGCTGGTAGATACGCGGACGTCACCGGTGATGACATTCCGCGCCGAGGGCAGCAATCGCGCTTCAACCCCAAACTCCATCGCCGTCGCTACTGCCTTGCCGATTGAGTCTACGTCCGAATCGGCGATGAGGACCAAATCGATCTCACCTGTAGCAAGCTGTTGGGGTAGAGCGACAGGAGTGTCTACTACCGTGAATCCTCCGATCCGTGAGCCCACCAACTGCCGATTAGGCGTTAGAAGACCGACGACCAGGACCTCGTTGCGTAATGAAATTTGACGCAGCGCCGAGGCTAGTCCTTCTTCCGTCCCCACCAGCAAAGTCCGCTTCGGGGAGCCATTCCACATCGATGCTTCATAAAGCAGCCGCCGGAGTCCGCGAACGCCTAGACTAAGAAGCAAGAACATGAAATAGTCCGCTACGATGACTATCAAGGGGACTTTAATGCCAGATGCATCGGCGGAAACTAGGCGCAACAGCAGCATAAAGAGCGTGGGCGGTGTCGCCCCAACAGCGAAGGAAATCGTGTCGTGAAGATCGAAATAGCGCCAAGTCCCCCGGTAGACACCCGAAACAAACAAACACAAAGGCCGTACCGTCGTCAGCAGCACCACCCAGGTCCACATTACCGACTGATGGCCCGACGGAACACTGAAGTCGAAACGAAGTTGATAGGAAAGCCAGATAGCGATCGCCGATAGGCTGGCGTCGATACCAAGTTGGCCCCAGCGACTAAACAAAGGTCGGGGCAGCCGATTGACCTGGCGACCGAACTGGGACAGAAATACCTCAAATCTACCGAGAACCCTGGGAAGTGGCATGTCGTGCGCTCTCGCTCAAAAATGATTTTGGGAATCCGCGCCGCGTTAATGATGTAGCCGTATTGTATTAGAGACATAGATCACTTTCAAGCTAAAATTTGTCGTTGTATCTAGCATTTAAGTGCCATTAATTCATTGCCATTGCCATCAACTGGCTCGACGAGGTGCACTATATTTGTTGAGGCGGCTGCGGCGACTTCGATTAGAGCACCTTCAGTAGCAAGGCGAGGATGGATTGGCAGACATTGACTAAGCCAAGTCGGAGGTGATGCGAGTCCGCGTGATTACCTTGCGTTCGTTTGGGAAAGCCCAGACTGAGGTGATATTGCCCCAGCCAGCCGTTGGTCTGGCACGACAGGCCCTCGCACTTGGTTCGGAAGGTGCTGCGACGTAGGCATTAGGCCACCTTCACATTGAGCCGCCGAGATCGATCAATTGAGCTCGGGCTCAAACTGCCCGGCAGCGCTGGTCGTCGCTTGCAGGAAGCAAAAGGCAAAGTGGCGACGATATCCCAGTCGCCACGCTAATAAGTAATTAAGGTGAGATCGTCTCGAAGATCGTAGCCGGTCCTCGGAACTACTTGAGACACTTACATGCCTTAAACCCGGAGATGTCCTTAAGATGCTGACAAATAGCTTGGCCGCAGTAATTCAGGTTGCTGGGGTCATCGGCGAGTGTCTTGTCGAGGCTAAAAATCGACGAGGCTGAGCCGGCGAGCATCTTGGTGGCAGAGGAACTGGGACTCACCAGCCCGGCCGAAGACCCTCCGCTGCTGGCATCGAGAGCTGCGGTCTGACCTTCAGCGACAGCCAGCGTCTTGGTCCCAGAATTGATGGTTAGAGCTCCCTTTGTTGCACGAATCTCCAGAAGGTCGCCGGACCGCTTCACGTCAAACTTGGCAGTGCCGCCCGTCGCTGGTGCAATCGTAAACGCATCTGCCTGAGCAGTCATGCCGGTTGTCGTGCTAATGCTGGCTATTCCCGAGCTCAGATTCAAGACATTTCCGTTGAGCACCAGTGCCGAGCTGGGAGGTACCAGCACAGTGGAACCAGGCGCGGAGATCGTGACAATTCCAGTGATGGTCCGGATGTTGTCGCCGTCGAACAGAGCTGCAGTCGTAGCGGCCTCCGAACCGTTCACCGTCGTGGTGCCACTGGAGTGAAGCACTGCCGCAGGTTTATCGGCAGCAAGTGCCGTGAAGGCTTGGAAAGCTGTCATCAAAATCATGCTCAGCAATATGCGAACGCTGCGGCTGCTCATAAAACCTCCAGAACGGGAATTCTCATCCCCGTAGTTCCAAAGAATAACACTTTTAGTGGGAACCAACAAGCAAATTATTACCATAAAGGTCTTACTGCATTACATATTAATATGGCACTTATATGGGAGATTGACGGCCTTTTGGGTTGCCGCCTGCCCGTTTGCGCATGCAAGCACGCGTCCCAAAGTTTGGTTTGGCTTGGTCGCCAAGAGATGCACTCTCCGCATGTATCCCTGCCGGTGACCCACTTTAGTGATATTGTCGCCAGAGAGATCAACTCATGAAGACTGCGCTCGAGGGACAATGCAGATTTTTTTCGAGGTTCGGCCGACTTTGGTTCAAACCGATTAAAATGTGCAGATGTCGGTCGTCTCGTTTGAGAAGCTGAAGATCCCAGAGCTGCAAGTCAACCCGCGCCCCAAGAATTGATGTCGGAGACTCTTCCAGAAGTGCGAATGCGAATCGCTATCGTGGGCGCCGGGGGGAATGCCCGTGAGATTGCTGCAATTGTGCGTGCCGTCCCCCGGGGTGGCCCTAGTGAATTCGACTTCGTTGGCTTCGTAGTAAGTGATCTCGGAGCGATCGGCCCCCATGACAGCCGAGACATGTTGCTCGGGGACTTTGATTGCTTGCGCGCGCACTCGATTAACGCCCTCGCGATGGGCTGCGGTGAGCCGAGTGCGAAACTGCGATTGTCAGCCCAGCTTTGTGCCGAGTTTCCCGATCTGCAATGGCCGACACTGATACACCCTAGCGCTCTGATCGACAAGGACAGCGTTCAGCTTGGAAGTGGCGTTGTCGTATGTGTAGGCGCGATCGTCACGGTCAATGTTGTCATAGGAGATTTTTCGCAGCTGAACTTCGGCTGCACCGTCGGACACGAATCACAAATTGGACGCGGCTGTCTCATTAATCCCGGCGCCAACATTTCCGGAGGGGTGGTTTTGGAGGACGGAGTTCTGATTGGTACCGGGGCCCAGGTGCTGCAATACCTGAGAATTGGCCAAGGTGCCACAGTGGGTGCTGGTGCGGTTGTTACGTCTGATGTCCCACCGGGAGTGACGGTGGTGGGTGTGCCGGCGCACCCGCTTTCCTCGTAAAGGTTTACCGCATCGAGTAAGTGCGATTGTTTCTTACCACCGGCACCTGCAGCCGCTCCGCAGTGCTGCAAGCTGCGGCCGACAACAGGCAAAACAGCACGGCGTTAGCAGGGATCTGCAGGTTGAAATCCACGAAACCGTGGACCAGCAGGCCCGTGCAGGCCACCAATGCCGCCAGGTTTGCGCTACTGCCAGCACGCCATCGCTTAATTCCCCCCGCGTAGAGAAGGACTATGAAGAGCACTGCCATGGCGAATCCCAGGAAACCGGTCTCGACCAATACCTGCAAATAGTCGTCATGGGCAGCGTTAACAAAGAAATTCGTGTAAAAACTCCGGAACTGTGGATACACATCCGGAAACTGCCCTAGACCCCAGCCCAGTAGTGGACGCTCCTTTACCATTACGAGACTGTCTCGCAGGATCGTCGAGCGCTGATCCATGGTCGCCGAGTTGAACTGGTCGGCGAGTGTGCCGATTCGTTCCACCATGTCGGCGGCACCAACCCATGCCACTAGGCCTGCCGCCAAAACGAGGAAGATGGCAATCCCCATCCAAGCCTGTCGCGAACCTCGTTTCACCAGAAGAACACATCCAATGAAAAACATGAACTCCGCAACCACACTAACCATTCCACCCCGCGAACCAGACAGAAAAACCGCTGCCACCATAACTCCACCAGCAAACATCGACGCAAAGCGCTCCAGCATCGACCGATGAGACCGCGTCGCTAACACGACTGGCAAGGGCGCCAGTAGCTCCATTGCTCCGGCAAAATGGTTACGGTTAATGTAGGGACCGAAGACGGAGGACTCGTCGGTCACCGGACGTATCCAGTAAATGTTTCCATTTCCTGCGAAGTGCTGAATAATGGCAAACAGCGCCAGAAGAAAGCCGAATAAGCTCAGCAACCCTAGAATTCGCTCCAGATTCCTATCTCTGTAAAGCACCTGAACCGCGATGAAAAATACCAGTCCGTAGAGGATCGAAAACTGAGCGGCCGAGACTGTGCCATAGAGATATCGCGGTACTCGCAGCAGTATTTGCAGGCCGACAATGGCAGCGAAACCAAGCAATGGAATATAGAGTGGACTGAAAGCAACCTGCAAAGATCCGCTGGCCACTTGTCGCGCTGCCCAAACGAGAAACAGCAGGGCCACGCCGCACTGCAGCGCAAACGCCGCCCAGGGCTCTACTGCCCCGAAGGCCAGCGGGCCGAATACAGCTAAACCGGCCAGTCCGTAACACAAAATATAGTCAAATCCCCGCGTCCATGCGGCGGGCTGGTCGGACTGGCCAGTGATCACGACTGACTTGACATCGCTCAACGGCTTGATTCGCGCGGGGATTGTGTTCATCGTTGCGTTACACTCACGTCATCGATCCACATTTGGCCTTTAATGACGCTGTTGGCCGGAACTCTCACAATTCGCAGAGCGACTAGCTTAGTCTTAGACCCAGTATGGAAGTCGCCTGTGACCCGCATCCAGCTATTGCTTCCCAATATGTCATCGGCCAGGAAAAGACGTTCCCGCGTATATGGCTCGACTATTTCGAACCGCGGGCCGCTACTGGTGAGGAGTTCCTCGCTGCGAACATAAGCCGAAAACGAATATGTGCTGTCCGGTCTCACTGCCACCCACTGTAGTAAGCCGGTATCCTGTACGGGCGATCCGGGGAACGTGATCCTTAGCGAACGCGTACCGCCGTACAACTGGGTGGTATCCAAGGCGAAATTGACTTCGCTATTGGCCTGAAATTGCCAGTCGAAGCCACCATCGAGCAGTTCACGCTCGAATCCTCCATTTGACAAGAGATTGCCAGGACTTGCGTATCCCTTCAGTTCTGGATCCATTTCGATCAACTGTTGCCATACGTTATTGGCGTCTTCCGGCCGACCTTGCAATACGAGGAACCCAATCCACGAAGCCAACTGTTTGGGATCCACCCATTGGTGTAGGGACGCCAGCCGCTGCCAAACCGCCTCAGCTTCGTCAATCCGCTGATTGCTTATCATGACTTGAAGGAGTTCGAGTAAGGCTGCTGGTTTGTTTGGCGTGATAGCCAGTACCTTGTCAATATTGTGCGTGGTTCGCCAACCCAGCTGCAGTGCGGGTCTGAGAGGCTCAGACGTGTTCTGCAGCACAACCCCGAGCTGTTGCAGTGCATCGTCGGTGCGCCCCTGCACAAGATAAAAGTTAGCCGCCTCCCATGCGACTTCGGGCGTGCGCGGATCGGATGCAGTGGCCTGCTCTATCGCGTGCTGCTGACCCGGCAAGTCACCAGCAACATAGTAGGCAGCAGCTAAATCGAACCAAAATCGTGCTACGAACGGGTTGAGATCCACGGCACGCTGAAGATAGGGAGTCGCTGATTGCGCGTCTTGAGCCAGGAAGAGATATCTGCCTAAATCGTGAGCGTAGCCAGCATTGTCTGGTTCGAGCAGCAACGCAGATCTCAGCGACATCGCGTCCAGCCGGGAACTCAGCTGCTCAGCGCGATAAGATCGGCCCATGATGACGAGGTAGACCGCCATTGCCATCAAAGCGGCTGCAAAGAAGGCGATTTTCTGGGTAGCAGAATGCAGTGTCACGCGCATAAGGCTGACCTGTCTTGTCGAGGACCAACACTAGCCCGCGATCTTTTTCGCCTGTACTCCCTCGCCATCGGAATGGTAGTAGCCCTTGCCTCTGTAACCGTAGTAGTACTGATAGTAATAGTCGGGCGAGCGCATGTTCGCGCCGTTGACGATAGTACCCATCACGGGGGCGTTGATCTGAAGCAGTAGGTTGCGGGCATGACGGAGGGCATTCTTCGTGGTCTTGCCCGAGCGGACTACCAGTAATACCGCATCCACCATTGCCGAAAGTACAGCAGGATCGGTGACCGGGATGACTGGCGGCGTATCCAGAATCACATGGTCGTACTCGGTACGGAGCTTTGCCAATAGGTCTCGCATCCGATCGGACCCCAACAGTTCAGCCGGATTGGGAGCGATCGGTCCCGAAGTCATTATGAAAAGACTCGGTTGCGGCGCGAAACCGTGGACTACTTTCTCGTATTCGTCTAGGCCCGCCAGCAGGCTGCTGAGCCCGGATGAGTTCGGCAACCCGAATGCGGCATGCACGCTGGGCCGGCGCATGTCTGCATCGATGAGCAGGACTCGAACTCCCCTCTGCGCCAACACGACCGCCATGTTGACGCTGGTGGTCGTTTTGCCTTCCTGCGGCAACGGACTAGTGAACATCATGACGCGCGGCGGCCGCACAGCCGAAGAAAGGAGAATGGAAGTCCGCACCGTCCTGTATGACTCCGCAATGTCGGAGTTAGGCCTTAACTGAGTCACGAGTTGCGTGGATGGCTCACGTGTTGCTTCCGGCGACCGCGTTAAGCGTGGTATGTTTCGCACGCCTTCCAACAACTTACTCTCTGGCACAAGACCCAGCGACGGGCTTCCCGTTAGCGCTTGGACCTGATCGGGAGTCTGTACTGTATTGTCGAGGGTTTCAATGACGAAGGACAGCACCACCCCGCCAACCAGACCGATCGCCAGGCTCAAAGCCAGATTTCGTGGCAGATTCGGAACGGCAGGTTTTACAGGAACGCGGGCGACGTCTACAACACGAATGTTGCTTGATCGTAGACCAGCCGCAACGCCAGCTTCCTTTAGTTTTTGCAACAGACCTTCGTATAGGGTACGGTTGGCGTCCAGATCTCGTTTGAGGATCGAAAAGTCAATTGCTTTTTCGTTGAGCTGATTGGCTTCCACTTTTTGATCTTCGAGAGCGCTGCGCAGCATGACCTCGCGCGCCTGGGCGGAAACTAAGTTTGATTGCAACCTCTTAACAACCCGCTGAGCCTCTGCCTCAAGTGAGCGTTGCGTCTGATCGATCTGGTTCTTGACCTCGAGAGCCTTGGGGTAGTTTGGTCCGAACGTGGTGGTTAGTTGGGCATATTGGGACCGCAGGGTCGCTTCTTGCTCTAGCAAATGAGACGTAAGATCAGTACCGGAGGATTCACCCAGTTGTTCCAGCTTGCCAGCTCTGGCAGACTCGTAAGCTGCCTGCTTGGACATCCGGTCAGCCTCGGCTTCGGTAAGGTTCTTACTCAGATCGTCGAGCTTCTGGGTAACAATATTTTGCTTTTCATCGATGCCCACAATGCCATTCTCGCGCTGATACCGGACCAACTTCTCCTGTGAAGTCTCCACCCTCAGCTGAAGGTCTGAAATCTGCTTGGCCAGCCAGTCAGACGCCTGCATAGTCGACTCATACCGGGTACGGTAGTTGTCTTCCACATAGGTATTGACCATATTGTTGACCACCGCGGCTGCCAGCACAGGGTCTGGACTGCGGAAGGTAATCTGAATCAGACGGGTATTACGGACGCTTCGCACTGTCGTAGCGCCGTGAAATCGGTCCAGCAAAGCCGCCTCACGATTATGATCGATCTGATCTACATTGATCGTCGCTATCTTCGAGGAGGTGGTCGCCAGCTTGCCGGCGAATACTGGATTTTGATCAAGATGGAGGTTATTGATAACTCCCAAAGCGATTCTGTCGCTTTCCAGAATTTTGATCTGCGTGTCCATGGCAACCGAGTAGTCGGAGCCCTCGCCACCGTTATCGTCGGCGCCCGGGACGTCTTTGAATCCGAGGCTTTCATTGCTCTCTTTGCTGTAATCGATACGGGCGCTGGCGTCATATTTCTTCGTCATCCGCAACGACACGATCGTCGCCAGAATGACCATCACTGCTGCCGACGTGAGGATGATCCATTTCCGCTTGCGCAGAATTCGGATCGTGTCGGCGAGAGTTGACTCCTGTTGTCCAAACCGCGCAAAGGAGGGAGGATTATCCCCGAGCAACTGCGCACCAAGCTCCCCACCGGCGGATGGCAGCTCCGATCTCCACGAATTCCCTCGGAATTGTTTCTGTTCCAACTGTTCGCTCCGCGTAGCACTTCAGTGTCCGATCACTGTAGCACATGGCTCCCATATAAACACAAATATTCTCATAGAATACGCTACCGCTTCATGGCCATATTGTGCTATTCTCTCTATTCTCAAGAAAAGGTGGCCTCCCTGATGGCAACTGGGGTTGAATGTGACCGCTCTCTCAGAGTCTAACCATGATCTCATATAAACCGAGGATTCTTACTTGAATTGGTGGCGCAGCTGCCGTATAGTCCAGGTCATTCCAAGTTTTGATGAGCGTCACTAACGCGTTATTGATGAGCGGGGATGCAGGCTGAGATTCGCCGCATGCTACACCACTTACATGCTACGTTTTGGGGGATAAAGAACGCAATGCCGATTGCATCCGATGTTCGGTTGGGTCACGGAGTAGTAATTCGCCATCCGGACTTGGTCAATCTCTACGGTTGTACGATCGGGCAGGATTCCAAGATTGGCGCTTTTGTCGAGATCCAGAAGAACGTTATCGTTGGCGAGCGCTGCAAGATCTCCTCCCATACCTTCGTGTGCGAAGGCGTAATGATTGAGGACGAAGTATTCCTCGGGCATGGAGTCGTCTTCATAAATGACTCGGTTCCTCGAGCTACGACGGACGGGCGACTGCAAGCCGACGCTGACTGGCAGGTAGTTCCTACAACAGTTAGAAGGAGGGCATCGGTTGGAAGCGGCGCAATCATAATGTGCGGCATCACGATAGGAGAAGGTGCCCTAGTCGGGGCTGGCGCTGTGGTGACGCATGACGTTCCTGCTGGCGCTACCGTGTATGGAGTTCCGGCACGAGTACAACGAGCGAATCCCGGCGAGAATATCCAATGATTAATGTCGGCGTTATCGGTTACGGATACTGGGGACCCAACATTGTTCGCAACTTTGTCGAAGCAGGCGAAACTTGCGTTCTTGGCGTAAGTGATCTGTCCCCCTCGCGCTTGGCCTTGTTGCGGATGCGGTACCCGCATATTCAAGTGACCGCCGATGCCATCGGACTGATACGCGATCCGCGTGTCGATGCAATCGCGATATGTACGCCCGTGAATTCCCACTTCGAGCTAGCAATGACTGCGTTGAAAGCCGGGAAGCATGTTTTCGTGGAGAAGCCCATCGCTGACAATAGCGATCATGCACAACGCATGATCGAAGAAGCCTGCCGTCGAAAGCTTATATTGATGGTCGACCACACGTTTGTCTACACGGGTGCAGTTAGAAAGATTAGAGAACTCGTGCAGAGCGATACTTTGGGAGAGATTTATTACTATGATTCAGTGCGGGTTAACCTCGGACTATTTCAACACGACGTGGATGTCATGTGGGATCTTGCGGTGCACGATCTCTCGATCATGCAGGCAGTATTGGAAGAGACTCCTTTAGCAGTCTCCGCTACAGGTATGACTCACGTTGCAGGGCGGCCGGCGAATGTGGCCTTTCTGACACTCTTCTTTGCCTCAAATCTAATAGCCCATTTACATGTCAATTGGCTCTCTCCAGTCAAGCTGCGCAGGACTTTAATAGGGGCCAATCGACAAATGATCGTTTACGATGACCTAGAAAGCAGCGACAAGATAAAGATATATGATAAAGGTATAACGGTGACAAATACCCCGCACAACCTGCATGAGGTGCTCGTGAGTTACCGTACTGGAGATATGTGGTCGCCTAAGCTAGAAACTATGGAAGCGTTATTGACAGAAGTTCGCCACTTTGCCGATTGTGTTCAGCAGAATTGTACGCCGCTCACTGACGGAGTCGCCGGTCTAAAGGTCGTGCAAATATTGGAAGCAGCATCTCGTTCAGCTCTGGACCGTGGTAGACCGATTGAACTGGCCCAGGCTGCCATGGCAGTCTGACTGGATTTACTGATGCGCCACCCATTGTTTTCATACGAATGTAGATTGTCAAGTTGTGGGCT
>Ga0302320_10024670_pt1 | contig 11721 bp, 11 predicted proteins | sample Bog_T0_3_FD_202130 | JGI IMG/M metagenome (GOLD analysis project Ga0302320, IMG submission 202130) | Peat permafrost microbial communities from Stordalen Mire near Abisko, Sweden - Bog_T0_3 | ecosystem: Environmental > Terrestrial > Soil > Wetlands > Peat | place: Sweden: Abisko, Stordalen Mire... | reverse complement strand
GAGGGTGCGCGCAGCGGTTTTTTGCGCGAATCGCGACTTTTCCGGGTCCATCAATTCCTTGCGGCCCTCGAACACCACCCCCGCAAGGTCCGAGAGCCAGATGTGCTCGCGTTTCAACCCGAGATCGAGCAGCAAGTCGACGCACGCCAACGCCGCCGCACCGGCGCCGCTCACCACCAGCTTCACCTGTCCTATGCTCTTGCCGCACACCGTCAGGCCATTGAGGACCGCAGCGCCCACGGTAATTGCCGTGCCGTGTTGATCGTCATGGAATACGGGTATTTTCATGCGCTTGCGCAGTTCGCGCTCGACGATGAAGCACTCCGGCGCCTTGATGTCCTCCAGATTGATCGCACCGAACGTGGGCTCGAGCGCGGCGATGACCTCGATCAACTTGTACGGATCGGGCTGGTCGATCTCGAGATCGAATACGTCGATGCCCGCAAATTTTTTGAACAGGACCGCCTTGCCCTCCATGACCGGCTTCGCGGCGAGCGGACCGATGGCGCCCAATCCCAAAACCGCGCTGCCATTGGTGACGACGCCGACCAGATTGGCGCGCGCGGTGAAGCGCGACGCGCTCAACGGGTCCTTCACGATGGCCTCGCAGGCGGCAGCAACCCCGGGCGAATAGGCGAGCGCGAGGTCGCTCTGATTCACCAGTTGCTTGGTCGGGGTCACCGAGATTTTCCCGGGCACCGGAAATTCGTGATAGTCGAGCGCCGCTTGACGTCGATCCGCCTTTACGTCTTTCATGTCACTCTCGATGTACGTCCATCCAGTATGTTACAAGATTCCGGCGTCAACCTTTTCCCGGCCGTTGCGTTATGCTTGTTTGCGCATCGCGCCTGCTTCGGAGAAGCCACCGTGAACATCCGCACCACGACTACACGCACCCATCACAGCACCGTATCAGCCCGGCTCGTTCGAGCGGGATTGCTCAGCCTCGCGGCCGCGGCATTGATTTCGAGCGCCGCGCTCGCGGACGACGCCGCGCCCGCCGCGGGTACGCCGGCCGCCGGCTCTTGGCAAAGCCATAAATTCTCCTTCCAATACATGGGTTTCACCTCGACCTATTCCTGCGACGGTCTGGCCGACAAACTGAAGAAGCTGCTGCTTGCGGCGGGTGCCCGCGCCGACGTCAAGTCCCAGCCCGGCGCCTGCGCATCCGGGTTCGGACGGCCGGACAAATTTGCCCGGGCCGATCTCACCTTCTATACCTTGACGCCCGCCGATGCGGCTGCGGGCGGGAAGACCGCACCCGGACTGTGGCGTCCGGTCGCCTTCTCCGACCGCTCGCCCCGCGACCTGCAGATTGGGGATTGCGAATTGATCGAGCAATTCCGCAGCCAAGTCCTGCCGATGTTTACCACGCGAAACGTCGTGAACAATACGAGCTGTGTGCCGCATCAGGAATCGGGCTCGCTCATCGACTTGAAGTTCGATGCCTTCGCCGCTATTCCGGCGAACAAAGGTGCGGTCCCGGCAAATGGCGGCGGCTAACGGCGCGCCCCGCCCCGCAGTTCCGTGCCGATGCGCGTCACGAGCGCATTGAGCCAGCGCGTGAAGGCGAGCATGGCCGGATTCGGCCGTCTCTGGCGGCTTCTGAGGAGATAATAACCCCCGCGGGACTTGATGCGCGTCGAGAATGGCGTCACGAGCTGGCCGGCCGCCAGCGCGCCGGCGCAGGTGATCTCATCGCCCATCATGATGCCTTGGCCGCTGATCGCGGCGCTCTGCACCAGCATCAAGTCGGAAAAGATGATGCCCGCCGGTGAGCGCGGAAACTCGAGGCCGCTCATCGTCAACCATTGCCTCCACTCATCCCATTGCCGCAAATGCAGCAGCGGATAGCGCAGCACCTCCCCCGGCCGATTCATTCCGCCCTGCAGGTTCTGCAAGACCGGGCTGCACATGGGCAGGAATTCCACATCGTAGAGGTGCTGCACCACATACCGCGGCCAGTGACCCTCGCCGTATACGATGCACAGATCCGCATCGCCGGCCTCGCTCAGCTCTTGATTGGTGACGATTTCCAGGCTCAGATTAGGGTATTCCGCCTGAAACGACGCAAGGTGATTGCACAGCCACATCGATGCGAAACCCGCCGTGCTCGATATCCGCAGGCTTCCCCCGACCGGCTTGGCAGCCCCCTCCTCGTGGGCACCGGCCAGCAGCAGCAGTGATTTCTGCACGTCCTGTGCGTAGCGCCTCCCGCGCTGCGTCAGCGCGATTCCCTTGCCGCTGCGGCTCGCGACTTCGAACCCGAGGATCGATTCGAGCATGGCGAGACGGTGGCTCACGGCACTGCGGGTGATGCCAAGATCCTCCGCCGCCTCCCAAACGGTGCCGAGGCGCGCGAAGGCGTCGAGCGCCTGCAAGGCTTGTATCGGAGGAATGCGCGATTTCATGGGGTGAGAAACTTTCACCTCAAAATTGAAAACTTTGCACGTCGGCTGACCGAGCGCCGATCATACTTCATGCATCGAAACCAAGCGCCCGTCCGGCGCGACTGGAGGAGTCCATGATTAGCGCCAAAATGGCCGTTCGAACATCCGACCCGTTCACCCTGCAGCGCCGTCAGGCCGGCGGCGGAACCCGTCCCTTGGTCGAGTGGGGATTTGCCAATGAGACCGACACCCTGACCGACGTTCTGCTGGGGCCGGCGGACCATCTCAAACACATGGCCACGAGCTCCTTGTCGCGCAAGACGCTGCGCGAGCATCCGGCCGACATCAAGGTGGCGAAAGCCCAGCACCAGGAGCTGCAGAGCGCCTACGCGCACTTCGGTGTGCGCATCCATTGGCATCATCCCGAGCCGGAACTGCCCATGCTGGTGTACTCGCGCGACTCGAGCGTCATGACGCCTTACGGCGCGGTGATCACGGCCATGGCCAATTGGTGGCGCCGCGGCGAGAATTTCGCCGCGATCCGCACCTACGAGCGCCTGGGAATCCCGATTTACGACATGGTGACCGCCGGCACGTTCGAGGGCGGCGATTTCAACGTGATCGAGGAAGGGTGTGTGCTGATCGGCTGTGGCGGCGGCCGGACCCAGGAGGAAGGGGCGCGCCAAGTCGAGGGCTGGTTCAAAAAGGAAGGCTGGGAAACCCGGCTGGCATTTTTCGACGAATATTACGTCCACATCGACCTCATGGTCGTTCCGATCGCCAGGAAGCTCACCGCCGTGTGCCTGGCGTGCACCGAGCCCGCAATCGTGTCCTGGCTAAAGGGCAAAGGCCATGAAATCATCGATGTGCCCTTCGAGGACACCATCAATCTCGGCTGCAACTTCATGTCGCTGGGGCGCGATCGGGCCATCGTTCCGAAGTCCAGCCGCTCGCTCATCGAGCAGCTGCGCGCCCACGGGTTCGAGGTCGCAGAGGTCGACATGAGCGAAATCTCCAAGACCGGCGGTGGAATTCACTGCATGGCGCAAGCCCTGCGTCGGGTACCCGGCGGGCGAACCTAGGTCCTCAAGCAGGCCGTCACCCGCTCCGCGATCGCAAGCGATGCGGTGAGCCCTGGGGACTCTATGCCGAACAGGTTGACGAGTCCCGCAACGCCATGAATGGCCGGGCCGTCGATTCTAAAATCCGCCGCCGGCTCGTCCGGAGAGTTGATCTTCGGACGGATTCCCGTGTAGTCGGGCTCGAGACGGGACGCGTCGAGCGCCGGATAGTAGCGGCGGATCGCACCTGCGAATCGCTCGCGCAAGTCCGCCGCGAAGCGATAGTCCACCGCGTCGATCCATTCGACGTCGGGACCGAAACGAACGCGTCCGGACAAATCCAGTGTCGCGTGAATGCCCAGACTGTGTGCGTCCGCGACCGGATAAATCAGGCGTTCAATCGGCGCCGGCCCGCGCAAGGAGTAATAATGGCCCCGCGCGAACGATGCCGTCGGGATGAGACTTGGCGACAATCCCGCTATCCGCTGCGCCAACGCCGGCGCCTCCAGCCCGGCGGCATTCACCAACTCGCGGCACCTCAACCGGGTGCCGTGGCCATCGCTCAGCGACAGCGCGAACCCGCCGGCGGCAATCTCTGCGCGTTCGAGCTTCGCATTCAGCACGACGTGGCCGCCGCCCGACTCCACGTCGGCCGCCAAGGCGCTCATCAGCTCGTGCACATCGACGATCCCGGATGACGCAGAATGCAGTGCCGCGACGCAACGAATCTGCGGCTCCATGATCGCCACCTCGCGAGCCGGGATCCAAGGCAGTTCGCCCGCACCGTTCTGCAACGCACGCGCCGCGTAGCCCTCGAGCAGCGCCCTTTCGGGCTCGCTTGTCGCCACGAGCAGCTTTCCGCAGCGCCGCTGGCGAACATTCCGCGCGGCGCAATATTCGTAGAGCAGCGCTTTGCCGCGCACGCAGAGCGAGGCTTTCAGTGATTTCGGCGGGTAGTAGATTCCCGCATGGATGACGCCGGAATTGCGGCTGCTGGTCGCCGTTCCAATGGCATGGGCCTGCTCGAGCACCACCACCTCGCGCCCGGCCGCGGCGAGCGCGCGGGCGGCCGCGAGACCGACGACACCGGCCCCCACGACAAGGGTGTCAACGTCCATTCGCGTACTGCCGGCGGCGAGGCGTGCGTTCACCTGCGTGCTTTGCTAGCCTGATTTCATTCATGCGGCACACAATAATGCACACCCGGACTCAATGGATCACGTCCGGCAGATGCATCCGAGCCCGAACGGCCTGCCCGCACCGCTCCGCCGCACCTTGTTGGTTGCCGTTGCCGTCATCGGCAGCAATGCGCCGGATCTGGACCTCCTGGTGAGCATGCGCGGCGCATCCTCGGACCACCTCGGCTATATGCTCTGGCACCACCGCGCTGCATCTGGTGATGGATTACCTCAACAGCTACGGGGTCCATCCCTTTTGGCCCGCCGAGAATGGCTGGCGCTACGGCGACTGCGTGTTTATCGTCGAACCCTGGTACTGGGTGGCCGCCGCACCGCTGCTGATGCTGCTGCATTCACGGCTGACGCGCGCAGCGTTTGCAACGGCACTCATCGCCGTCATCGTTCTCGGCGCGGCTTCGCGCCTGCTTTCGTGCTTGCCGGGCAGAGCGCGGCGCGTCACGCCGACAGACTCGCAACGACGGCGTTTGCGCAGGATCGGCTCATCGATCATGTGCTCTCCCCCATGCCCGCGAATCCCTTGTGCTGGGACATGCTCTTGCTGGAAACGCAGGGAGACCGCTATATCGCGCGCCGCGCAGTGCTCTCGATTGCGAGCCGAGTGATCGCGGCGGCAGACTGTCCCGCCGAGCACAGCCCGGTCCGCACCGCGCCGTTGTCACCGGTTTTCTCGGCGGACTCCCCCGAAATCCTCTGGCTCGGGGAGTTCTCCATGTCCGATCTCCTCGGACGTTAGCTGGTGTAGCCCGCCTGCGCGGCAATCGACTTGGCCTGCTTCAGATGACTGCGCAAGGTCGGCAAGGTGGCCGTGGCGAATGCCTTCGCATCGGGGTCTTGACCGGTCGTGCTCTCTTTTCGGAACAGCGCCACCGCATTCATGTGGGCTTTGATCTGGCTCTTGATGTACGCCTTGTCATAGGTGTCGCCCGTGAGCACGTCCAGCTTGGTCTTCACCGCCATCTCGCCCACACTCGCCGTGCTCGGCAGCGAGATGCCCTTCGAGGCCGCAAGCGTTTTGAGCTGATCCGCCGCGGCGGTATGGTCCTTCACCATCATGCTGCCGAAGTCCTTCACCGGCTGGCTATTGGCCTTTTGCTCGGCCTGGTTACCCGCGTCGACCTCGAAAATGCCGGCCTCGGCCGCCTTTTTGTAGAACGCGGCATCGGGATCGTCCGCGCCGAACGCCAGGGGCGCGAGCGCCAAGGGCGAGATGACCGCAACTAAAGCAACAAACTTTCTCATCGATATCTCCTTGGAATAACCGGGTGCCGCCGCCGTTCGTGCGGCGGCCGAACATGCGCCGGCATTATTGGCTGCTTCCGCGGCGCGCGTTATGCGTGCTCGGCCGGATGTGCGAGTAGGAAAAAGACCACGGCAGCTTCCGTACCTTTGCCCCTCGAAGCCTTAGACGGCAGCGTGATCGGCCTCGACCTTCCCGACCGCGGGACGGGACAGTACTTTTGCCGAGTGCGCGCCCAGAGCAGGCAACCGCCCAAGGAGAGTCTCCTTCTCGGGATACCACCCGACCAGCATGTGCAGATAGACATCCGCAATCGAATACTCGGCGCCGAGGACGAAAGGGTCGAGGCCGCGGGCAATGAGCGAGACATTCGTGACGAAGTCTGCGGCCGCTTGGTCGCGGATCGCACCGCCGTCCGCCTCGCCGCGCGCTGAATAACGCGCCGAATAGTAGATGCGCAGTACATCCTCGTAGACGTTGGCGGACAAAAACGTCATCCATTGAAGAAATCTGGCGTGCCGGGTAGTTCCGGGCGGCGGTGCCAACCCGGCCTCGGGATGCATGAGCGCCAGGTGAATGAGTATCGCCGCCGATTCAATCAGCGTCGTGCCGTCCGGCAAGGTAAGGGCCGGCACCTTGCCCGTCGGATTGATCGCAAGATAGCGTGCAATGTCCGCCGGTTCCGTGCCCACCCAGATGCGTTCGTAAGGCTCGCCGATCTCCTCGAGAGCCACCTGGACGCACAACGAGCCCGAACCCTGTCTGCCATATAGCACGAAGGACTTCTTCATCGGCATGATGCTCAAGAATCCTCAGGCTCTTTGGAAGGAGCATCCGAGAGCCTCAAATGTTTCATGACCCGATTGAGGTTGCGGCGAATTTCGTTCAAATGCCCCAGGCTGACCGCGGTCTTCATCGCCTCTTTGAGCGGCTGCAGCGGATATCCGCCATACGGCCCCGACTGCGGAACGTTGTTCGTGACCGACGATCGGCCGGCCAGCACGACATTGTCGGCCAGCGTGACGTGGGAGGTGACCACGGTGTTGCCGCCGGTCATGAATTGACGGCCGATCTTGGTCGATCCGCCCATCATGAATCCCGCCGTGTAGAAACCGTTCTCGCCAAGATCGCAGTTGTGCGCAATGTGGCAGATGTTGTCGAGCTTCGTGCCGGAACGTACGTAGGTCGAGGTGAGGGTCGCGCGGTCGATGGCGCAGTTGGCTCCGATCTCGACCCGGTCGCCGATTTTGACGTTTCCGAGATGGTTGATTTTTTGCGGCGTACCGCTTCGGTCGACGGAATAACCGAAACCGTCGCTGCCGATGGTCGTGTGCGGGTGAATTTCGCACTGATCGCCGATCTGGCAGCCGGATCCGACGAAGACGTGCGGGTGGATGATGCAGCTCTCGCCGATGCGCGCCTCGTTCTCGATCACCACGTGCGAGCCGATCAAGCAGCGATTTCCGATGACCGCATCGGCACCGATCACGCAGTAGGGTCCGAGATAGCACCCTTCACCGATCGTGGCCCGCGGATGAACGACGGCGGTCGGATGGCGTTCGCCCCACTGCGAGAAGCGCTGCGATTTCTTGCAGAAGTACTTGAGCAGGATCGCCATGCCCATCGAGATGTCGGAGACCGAAAAGCAGCAGCTGTCCGAATCCGGCAGGACGCAAAACGACCCCGCCGCACGCGCCAGAACTATTACGATGGCGGGGTGGTGCCGGAGCGCTTCGGCCAGTTGATCCGGAGTGCTCGCATAGACCAAACTGCCGCCCATGGCCTCTTCGGGCACCTCACACGTGCTTGCCCGGTTTTGCAGATTGCCGTGCAGGAAGGTGAAGATGTCCGCATGCTGATTCTGAATCGTTTGACCGGTGAGCACGATGCGACTCCTACGATTCGAACGCCGCGCTGGGTGCGGCACGGGGTGATGCGTTTTGGAGGCTCTGAATTTGAACCGTCGTAGGGGGCAGAGGCAGGAAGCGGTGGCAGCACGTGGGTGGTATTCGTCTCACCTGAGTCCTCGAGGGCGCAATATAGCATCGCGACGGCCGTTAATCGACTGCGACGGCGCGACTATACGCCTGTCGCGGATCACTTTACATCGCAAAGTGACTGCCGACCGCAGCGCCGATCGCGCACGCTGAACTCCGCGATCGACCTGGACACCTATGAATCTTGACATATTTCGAATCGGATCGCTTAGCGCGGCAACGCGCCGGGCCGCGCCCAAACCGATAATTGCATCCGACACCCGGCAGCATGGATGTGATCGTCAGGGTGTCCTCGGCGATAAAGCCGCGCGCACGGAAGCGCGCGCACTCGTTATCACGCCGTCCCGCAGCCTCGGATCCTCGTCGCGGGACCTTGCTTGAGACGCTCGCTCCGGATCCTGAGCATCGTCGCCGCACTCCTGGCCGGCATTTTGCTCGTGGCCTCGGCACTCGGATGGTTGACCCTGCGTTCGAGCCTTCCCGCGCTCGACGGCCATGCCGTATTGCCGCATCTCGCCGCGAAGGTGCTGATCGCGCGCGACGCCGAGGGCGTCCCGACCATCACCGCGCAGCATCGGGCGGATCTGGCGCGTGCCCTGGGATACGTGCATGGCCAAGATCGCTTCTTTCAGATGGATCTTCTGCGGCGCGCCGCCGCCGGAGAGCTGTCGGCTCTTCTCGGCCCCGCGTTGCTGTCGGCGGACCGGGAGCTGCGGCATCACCGGTTTCGCGCGGTGGCTCGCGACATCGTGGCCCAACTCGACGCACCCGGCCGCTCCCTCCTCGATGCCTACGCAGCGGGCGTCAACGCGGGCCTCGCATCGCTTGGCAGCCGGCCGTTCGAATACTGGCTGCTGCAGAGCAAACCTGCACCCTGGACCGACGAGGACAGCATATTGTGCGTTCATGCGATGTTCCTGCAGCTGCAGGATCCGGCCGGTCACGCCCAGCTTCAGCGCGGATTGCTGCGCGCAAAGCTGCCGCCCGCGCTCTGGCATTTCCTCGAATCCGGTGCGCCAGAGTGGGACGCCGCGGTCGACGCAAGCCAGAGCGCAGAGCCGAAGATGCCCGAGGCGTCCGAGATCGATCTGCGCACTCTCAACGATCTGCCGGTCTTGCCGCCCGACCGGGTGGCGCGGCAGCTCGATGACCTCGGCAGCAATAACTGGGCGGTGGCCGGCTCTCATACCGGCAACGGCGCCGCGGTCATCGCCAACGACATGCACCTCGATTTCCGAGTGCCAAACATTTGGTATCGCGCGCGGCTCATCGAGCAGGGCCCCGCCGGGTTCGATGCCGTCGGCGTCACGTTGCCGGGCACACCGTCCCTCGTCGCCGGCAGCAACCATCGAATCGCCTGGGGATTCACCAACAGCTACGGGCAATTTGCGAAAGTGATCCGGCTGGTCCGATCGGGCGACGATCCGTCGGTGTATGCCACCGCGGAAGGTCCGCAGCCGTACCGCTATCACGACGAGGCGATCGAAGTGAAGGGGGCCGCCACCGAGCACCTCGAGGTCCCCGAGACTCAATGGGGTCCGGTTCTCGGCAAGGACTGGGAAGGACAGCCATACGCTCTTGCGTGGACCGCGCACGATCCAACGGCCGTCAACTTCAAGCTGCTCGAACTCGAGCGTGCCGGGTCGGTCGAGGAGGCGGTGCGCGCCGCCGGCGAGTTTGGAATTCCCGCTCAGAACCTCATGGTGGCGGACGCACAGGGACACATCGGATGGGCCATCGCGGGGCGCATACCGGCACGCGGTAACGAAGCAGCGAGTGTACCCGTGCTGTCCACCGATCACAGTCCGGGTTTTTCAGGATGGATCGCGCCGCAGGATCAGCCTCGGGTCGTCGACCCGCCCGCAGGGTTTTTATGGTCCGCCAATGCCCGGGTGATCGGCGGTCCCGCGGAGGCTGTGATCGGGGATGACGGCATGGATCGCGGCTCACGGGCCGCGCAGATCAAATCCGACTTGCAGGCTGCGGCTGCTCCCTTCACGGCCCGCACCAGCCTTGCGGTGCAATTGGACGATCGCGCGCTATTTCTGGAGCGCTGGCGAACGCTGCTTGGCGCCGTCATCGAGCAGGCGCGCACGCGCGGCGACCGCTCACAGGACGCGGCTCACGACGTGCTCGAGCGCTGGAGCGGACACGCCGCGGCGGGCGATGCCGCTTATCGCCTGGTGAATCTCTTTCGCGACCAGGTCGAGGCCCGTGCCTTCTACATGCTGATTGCGCCTGCGCGTGCACGGGCCGCGGACTTCAGCTTCGAAATCCCCACCTCGTTCGAAGGACCCTTGTGGCGGCTGATGGAACAGCGCCCGCCTCACCTGCTGACTCGCGACTACGCCGACTGGGATGCATTCCTACATGCGGCGCTGCTCGACAGTGAGCGGCTGCCGGCAGCCTGCGCCGATCTCGCATCCTGCGGATGGGGCAAAGTCAATGCGGTGCACGTGGCGCATCCTTTGTCGGCCGCGGTACCGCTGCTGTCGACATTTCTCGATATGCCGACGGTCATTCCGCCCGGTGCACACCACGACATGCCGCGCATCCAAGGACGCGACTATGGGGCGTCCGAGCGCTTCAGCGTTGCGCCGGGACATGAGGAGGAAGCTTACTTTCACATGCCGGGGGGACAGAGCGGTCAGCCGCTCTCGCCCTTCTACCGTTCCGGATTTGCGGCGTGGGCCGAAGGGCTGCCGACGCCGTTTCTACCGGGCGCTTCGGCGCACGAGTTCTCTCTCATGCCTGCGGAATGAGCCCGCTCGGCGGCGGGTTATTTCGTGGGCGGACCGAGGCAGCCTCTGCCCTCGGTGCACACCTGATTCACGGGGCACACGACCGGGCTGCCGCTGATGCACCCGCGCGCGTCCGCGCCGGGTGTGTGTGGCGCACACCGCTCGCGACCGTTGCAGCTTTTATGATCGTCGCAATCCGAATCCGTCATGCAGGTCATGGCGCTCGAATCGCGATCGAGGGTTGCAAGCTCCCCCTGCTTGGATATCTCCCCGGACAAAGTGGTGCCGAGCAGCAGCTGTTCGGGCTCGTGCCCCGCCGATAAGTCGACATCCGCGGAGACCACTTCCCAGGCCGGCGACAACGGGCTCGCGGCGCGATAATACAGACTGAATCGCTGCACGTTGCGCGGATCGAGCGCATCGCTCAGCGTCAAGGGAATGACGCGTGTGGAATCTCGCGGCCACGCTTCACCGTGGGTGAGCGGCAAGCGCCGCACTTGCTTGCCCGCTTCATAGATCCGCAGTTCCAGATAGCTGCCCGCGCTGAGGTCGGCCATGCCGGTGACGATGCGCACTTGGATGTGAGAAACCGGCACGGCCTGTGCTGCGGCGGCGCACAGCGTCAGGAGCAATGCGGCGGGCCAAATTGCTGGACGATAGTTCACAGATTTCCCCTCGCACGGTGGTCGATTGCGCACACCTTGATCATAGCTGATCCTCCCGGGCAGTCGGCAATCGACGCAAAGCCGCAGTTAACTTATCGCAGCGACGGCGCCGCGCTGCGCCATGCATCGGTTCCGGCGCAGGCGTACAATGCGTTATTGTCAAACGCGCGAAGGAGGTGTCCCATGAACGCCCTAAGATCGACGTTGGTTTCGGCGGCCGCGATGCTGATGCTGGGTGGTTGCGCGGCGAGCAATCACGCGCAAACCGCGGCAAATTCCGCGGCCTCTCCCTGCCTCAAGGATACCGGAAGCCGTCTCCCCGCCACGGCCGATACCTGTGGTCCCGGTCGTACCTATACCAAGAGCGATATCGACCACACCGGCGCAACGACCGCCGGGGACGCATTGAGGTTGCTGGATCCGGCCCTCAC
>Ga0302320_10024666_pt1 | contig 11722 bp, 6 predicted proteins | sample Bog_T0_3_FD_202130 | JGI IMG/M metagenome (GOLD analysis project Ga0302320, IMG submission 202130) | Peat permafrost microbial communities from Stordalen Mire near Abisko, Sweden - Bog_T0_3 | ecosystem: Environmental > Terrestrial > Soil > Wetlands > Peat | place: Sweden: Abisko, Stordalen Mire... | reverse complement strand
CCCAAAAGCAGGAAATTACTCATGTGCGCGTCTATGCGGGCGCGGATGCAAACTTCACTTTGTTCAACGACGACGGCACCACCTATGACTACGAAAAAGGCGCTGGATCCATCACCAGAATTCACTGGAACGAGGCCACACAGCAGTTGAGCCACGATGGCGCTGCCGCCTGGAACGAAACCGACAAATCAGTGGTTGAGGTCGTCGGTCATTAATAAGCCACTTTGCAGGCGTGGCTGCCATTGCTTGATTTTATGGCAGCCGCTCATCTTTTCGTATTGAGTAAAGCTGTTCGGGTTCATTTTCCAAGCGCACAAATGTGCGGGCGGAATTTAAGAGGATATTGAATGCAAAAGTTACCAGCAGTTATTGCAGTAATAACAGGGATTCTTCTTGGCGTCTCCGCTAGCGCACAATCTACCGGGAATCACCTCGAACTTGATCGCAAGGGACAGACCATTGTTCTTGAACCCTACGCACCCAACATTTTGCGCGTAACACTTAGCCTCAAGAAAGAACCAGCCCTTGCCGCTCCCGGGTATGGATTTATAGGCACTCCCGCGGCATCGGGATGGACTGCCAGTCAGATCGCTAAGAGCGATGTCTACACGTCGTCGCGGATCGTGGCTACCGTAGACAGAGACATTCCTTCTTCAGGACCTCTGCCCTCGACAATCGTCGACATCAGCAAATACTTTGGCGGCTCAACCCCTGGTGCGCATATTACGCTGACCACGCCGACAGGCGAAAAACTGCTTGAGTTGACCGGCTGGTCGCAGGCTGTTCCAAATCGCAAGGACGGCACGGCAAACCTGGCTCTCGACCGCCGTCCCTCCGACCCGGATTTCTATACAGTCGGCGCAACTTTTACTTCCCCTGACGACGAGCACTACTATGGCCTGGGGCAAAATCAGGAAGGATTTCTCGACCATCGCGGGCATACGGTTCGCTGCTGGAACGATTACTTGTCCACCGGTGGACCCTCCACCTGTGTGCCATTTCTGCTGACCAACATGGGCTATGGCCTGGTCTGGGATAACGCATCCAAAACCACCATCGAGCCTGGCTTCAATGAGCAAACCCGCTGGACCTCCGAAGTGGGCGACCGCGTTTCCTTCTTCGTTATCGCGGGTGCGACGGCTGACGAAATCTATGCCGGGTACAAGCAACTGACTGGACCCACGCCCCTGCTGCCAAAGGCCGCATATGGATACATCCAATGCAAGCAGCGCTACTCAAGCCAAAAGGAACTGCTCGACGTTGCGCAGGGCTATCGCGACCGGCATCTGCCAGCCGACATGTTGATTGTCGATTGGTTCTATTACACCAACATGGGCCAGATGGACATGGACCCGAAGCATTGGCCCGATCCCGTTGCCATGAACAAGCAACTTCATACTATGGGCTTTGAGACCATGATTAGCGTCTGGCCCCGCTTTGTTCCGGATAGCCGCTATTACGCGGAACTGTTGAAGAATGGATGGTTCATCCATACGGCTGACGGAAAGCCGATTGATGGCTTGCCCTACGACCGTGCTGGGTCAGACATTGATACCACCAATCCCGATGCCGCCAAGTGGTATTGGAAAACCATCCACAACAACATTCTCAGCCAGGGATTTGATTCATTGTGGGCCGATGAGACCGAGCCTGACTTACCTCCGAACGGAGCCTATTACCACATCGGACCTGGCACCCAGTATTACAACGTCTATCCGCTCATGCACACGGCCGCGCTCTATGATGGATTCCGCAAGGACGAACCCAACAAGCGTGCATTGATTCTCTCGCGAGATGCCTTCACCGGCATACAGCGCAATGGTGCGATCGTTTGGTCCTCAGATATCTTCCCGACCTGGGACACTCTGAAACGGCAGATACCCACGGGCCTGGATTTTGCGGCATCTGGAGTTACTTATTGGTCGAACGACACTGGCGGTTGGCAGTACCTTCCGACCGAACACCACCCGGCGCACACGCCGCTCTTGGAACCATCCGATGTACGCGCTAACGTAGGTAACTACGACGACTATCCGGAGTTGTATACGCGCTGGTTCCAGTACGCCACCTTCCTGCCCATCTTTCGCAGTCATGGCAGCCGGCCTGCCAACGAAGTCTGGTCCTACGGCAAACAGGCGGAACCGATTCTGGAAAAATATCTTCGCTTGCGTTACGAACTGATGCCTTACATCTATTCGCTTGGCTATCAGACATGGCTCAACGGCGCGCCGTTTCTGCGCGCCTTGCCGCTCGATTTCCCAACTGATCAAAAGGTAACCGACATGCGCGATGAGTACATGTTCGGCCCCGCCTTCCTGGTAGCGCCGATTACCGAACAGGGCGCAACCAGCCGTCAGGTCTATCTACCGGCCGGAACGGATTGGTACAACTACTGGACCAACGTGAAGTTCAAGGGTGGACAGACCATCACCGTCGCCGCACCGATCGACACCATTCCGCTCTTCGTTCGTGCTGGATCGATTGTTCCACTTGGAGCCGCAGTTGAAAGCACCCATCAACAGCAAGCGATTGCCAGCGTGCGTGTCTACCCTGGAGCGAATGGAGCCTTCACTCTATATAGCGATGACGGAAAAACATATGCGTATGAGAAAGGAGAGAGCAGTATTACTCAATTGCATTGGAAAGATGCAACAGGCCAGTTCACGCAGGATGGTGCAAAGGCGTGGACGGACTCAAATGCGGCATTGGTCAAAATCGTCGGGCGCTAGAACAATGCAAAGTTTCTTACGCGTTGCTGGGACACGTCGTACGCAGTGGAAAATATTCAGCAGCACCTATCACGCCAAGTTAGCAAATCGATAACCCAAGGTGATTCAAATCACCAAGTAATAGTTGCAACAGGAGACCTGTATGAAACGAATGACACGATTCTTGTTCTTCATCATGCTAGCTCTGAGCTTCAGCAGTTTATCTGCTCTTGCTCAGTTCTCAAGCGGAATTGAAGGCACAGTGCAAGATCAATCCGGGGCCAGTATCCAGGGAGCCAAAGTTATAATCACAGACACCCGGCTTGGAGTGGAAAAGAGAACCACGACTAACCAGTCCGGCTACTTTCGCTTCGACAGCCTTGCCGCATCCGAATACAAAGTGCGGATCGAAATGGCTGGCTTCAAAACCTGGGAGCAGAAGTCCCTGGTTGTCCAGGTAGGACAGACCAGCAGCTTGGCGCCAGCTCTGGAAGTTGGGGCTGAATCTACCAACATCACGGTATCTGCATCCCAGGCTGACGTTGATTTGGTATCAGCGACTACGGGTTCCGTTATTGCGGAAACAACCCTTGAGCAGACGCCGCTGCCGGGCCAAAACGTCTACGGACTTGGCGCTCTGACGCCGGGCATGACCGGAAGCGCCGTCAACACTGCCGGGGCCGACAACTATACCAATGAATATGCCATCAACATCAATGCCGCTGGCCTGCGCCAGGAGTCAAACGGATATCAGATTGATGACGCCTACACCAACACGCCGTCCCGCGGCGGCGGCACTTCAATCTCTCCCAACCCTGAGATCGTGGAGTCAATGGACATCAGGACCAATGATTTCGATGCGGCAAAGGGAAGAAATGCCGGTGCAACGGTTGACGTATATACCAAGTCCGGTACGAATAACTTTCATGGTTCGTTCAACTACTTCTTTCTGAACGACGCATTGACGGCCCGCACTCAATTCCAGACGCAGGTGCCAGCTTACGAGCGCAATCAGGCTGGCGCAGCATTTGGCGGCCCGATTATCAAAAACAAGTTCTTCATTTTCGGCGCGATCGATGTACTTCGCTCCAGCGTAACCAGTTCCGGCCAATACACGGTGGAGACGCAGGACTTCGACACCTGGGCTCAGACAAATCTCTCCAGTTACGTAGCACCGACGGTGCTCAAAATGGCTCCGCCTCTGGCCTTTCCCACAACTAACATCCAAACAGTGGCTCAGCTCGAAGCCTCCACTCCGGGACACTTCACGCCCCCAGCCGGCATCCCTTCCGATCTGAACGCTTCCGGTACTGCCAACATCAGTTTCTCCACGCCCAAGAACGGATACCAGTGGAGCATTCGTGGTGATTACTATCTCGGACAGAGTGACCGCGTCTATGTCACCACAATCCGCACCCACTATACCGGCGTCGGCGCTGAACCCCGGCCAGCTCTGAATGACGACCAATCCAATAGTTCCGATTTTGTCAACGCCAACTGGACACACACATTCTCGCCTCACCTTCTGAACCAGGCCAGCGTAAATATGATTCGTCCTTATGGTTCCGACCTGCCGGTCGCTACCGATGCAATCCCGAACATCAACGTAACCGGCTTGCAAGGATTCTCTAACTGGGGCCCTGGCAACTTTACCCAGACCACCTACGGCTGGCGCGATGTGATGACGGCAACAGTGAAATCGCACACGCTCAAGTTTGGATTCGATCAATTCAATATCCGCGAAGCCGATACACAGAGCGGTGCGTTCGATCGCCCCACTTACACCTTCAATAGCCTGCTTGACTTTGTTCAGGACGCGGCATATTTGGAAACCGCCACCCCAGTTAGCTTGGCGACACACAAGGAAGCGCCCTATGTGCGCGATTACCGCGCACTCTATACCGGCGTATACGTACAGGACGACTGGAAAGCCAATCCTCGCCTCACCATCAACGCTGGGGTCCGGTACGATGGAATGGCGAACTTCTTCTCTATCCTTAGCCCGGCAAGAACCAACTTCACATTTGGTTCCGGTACAACTCTGAATGAGCAGATTGCCAACGGCGTTACTGGTTTGGCTGGCACCAGCCATGTGCTGGACCACTCGATTTGGGGTATCACCCCGCGCGTTGGTTTTGCCTTGGATCTGTTTGGAAAGGGTCAGACTGCGATTCGCGGCGGTTTTGGCATGTATGAAGATCAACCGCCATACATCCATATCACCGACATCACCGCAGGCAACCTGCCCAACTTCTACACGCCGTCCATCAGCGTGCAGTCAGGGCAGACACCTACATTCCAATTATGCGATGCGCCGATAGGTTTCAGTGAAGCTTGCCCGGTGGTTGACACCAGTAATGTTGTCCTCAACGCCGCCGGTGGTGTCGTTGGCCAGAGAGCAAGCCTCGGCGGATATTCGCATAACTTCAAGCTAACTGAGGTCTATGACTGGACCCTGAGCGTTCAGCAGCAATTGGGCACAAACTACACTCTTCAAGCAAACTACTCTGGCTCGTCCGCACACCACATGCCTATCTTCAATGATGACCTCAACCGCTTTAGCGGTGACCTGATCCAGAACAAGGGGTCATTGACGCGCCTCAACCAGAACTTCGGCGCCATGAACTACGGCGACTCCAACGGTAACTCCATCGGAAGCTATGGAACAATCATGCTGTCCCGCCGTCAGTCGCATGGTCTTGCACTGCGTGGCATTTACACTTACGGCAAGGCCCTCGACTATGTAAGCAACGCAGTCTCCTTGGATAGCGGACAGATCACAACCAACACTCCGGTCATTCGGAATAACGATCTCGCCCCGCAACGTGGCCGCGCCGATTTCGACATTCGCCAGCAGTTTTCCGCGGATGGAACCTGGACGGTACCCAACCATTACAACGGCATGTTAGAGAGAAACGTTCTCGGTGGGTGGCAATTTGGCGGTGTCTGGATTCTGCAAACAGGTCTGCCCTTCACGGTCTACAACGGCTCGGCCTTCAATCCGGTCTATGACGCCAACGGCAATGTCGTCGGCAACACCGGTGGCGACTACAACGCCGACGGACGCGATTGGGATGTTCCGAACGTTCCGTCGTTCGGCAACCACCTCTCCGGCCAGAAGAAGAAAAACTACCTGAATGGCTTGTTCGCGGCGTCTTCTTTCCCGGCTCCCGCGTTGGGCAGCGAAGGCAACCTCGGCCGCAATACCTATGACCAGCCCGGATACAACAACGTCGACTTTACCTTTGAGAAATTCTTCACGTCTCCCTGGTTCTTTGGGGAGAAGATGAAGATTGAGGCAAAGGGTGAGGTCATCAATCTATTCAATCGCACCAACCTCAACACGGTGACTTCGGATCTTTCGAGTTCACTGTTCGGCCACTCCACCAGCCAGTTGCCGTCGCGCTATCTCCAGTTCCACCTGCGTGCCAGCTTCTAGCCTGTACAAAATAAATTGAAACGACGAAGCGGTTTTCTTCCAGATTGGAAGAAAACCGCTTCGTCGTTTCTCCCGGATCTCACCACAAGCTATTAGTAGCTGCGGACCCACTCGACAACGGAGCGGACAGCGACACCGCTGGGGCCTTTGGCGATGTAGGGGCGGGAATCCTCGACCCAGGCAAGACCGGCGATGTCGAGGTGAATCCAGGGCGTTTCTTCGGCGAAGACCTTGAGGAACTCGGCAGCGGTGATGGCTCCGCCCCAGCGCCCACCGGTGTTTTTGATGTCGCCAATGTCGGACTTAATCAGCTCGGCATATTCGTCGCCGAGGGGCAGACGCCAGAACTTTTCGCCGGAGGTTGAGAGGGCGGCGTTGAACTTGGCGTAGGTTTCGTCGTCGTTGGAGAAAGCTCCGGCGGTGACGTGGCCCAGGGCGACGACGCAGGCTCCGGTGAGGGTGGCGGCGTCGATGAGGTGGGTTGCGCCGAGTTGGCGGGCGTAGGTGATGCCGTCGGCGAGGACAAGGCGGCCTTCAGCATCAGTATTGATAATCTCGATGGTCTTGCCGGGCTTGTCGGCAGTGAGAGGCATGGCAGTTTGCACATCGCCGGGCTTTTGAGCCTTGCCGTCGGGCATGTTCTCGGTGGCGCAAATGACGGCGAGGACGCGGACGCGGGGCTTGAGCAGGGCAATGGCGCGCATGGCTCCGATCATGACCGCGCCTCCGGCCATGTCGTATTTCATCTTGTCCATGTCGGTGCCGGGCTTGAGGGAGATGCCGCCGGAATCAAAGGTGATGCCCTTGCCGACCAAGCCAAGGACGGGGCCATCGGTGATTCCCGTCGGCTCGTAGCGCAGAACGATGAGGGCGGGGGGCTCTTCCGAGCCTTGGGCGACGCTCCAGAAAGCGCCCATCTTCAGTTCCCGGATCTTTTCGGTGGAGTGGATCTCCCAGCCGAGACCAACTTCGGCAGCCATTTCCGCGGCGCGCTGGCCGAGGGTGGTGGGTGTCAGCTTATTGCCGGGCTCGTTGACCAGAGTGCGAGTGAAGTTCTGGCTCTCACCCAGGATAACGCCTTCCTTGAAGGCGGTTTGGATGTCGGATTTGTTCGCCGTGGCGGCAACGGCCAGGGTGAAGGCTTGGACGCTTTTGTCTTTGCGGTCACTGCGATAGGTATCGGGGTCGAAATCGCCGACGAAAGCTCCCTCGATGGCACTGCGAACACTGCGTGCGGCGGCAACGTGTGGCAGATCAGGCAAGGAAAGAGCGAGAGCGCGAATGCCGCGGGGCTTGGTGAAACGGACAGCGACACCAACAGCCGAGCGCACCGCATTGACCGTGACTTTGGCTTGCTTGCCTAGGCCGACGATCAGGAGTCTCTTGGCCTTGAGGCCAGCCGGAGCGTGGAGGAGCAGGGTCTCGTTGGCGGCGGCTTTGAATTCGCCTGAGGAAAGCACGGCAGCGACGACAGCCTGGACGGCGGGGTCCGCGGTCAGAAGCGCGGGAGCCGGCTGGGCGTCAGAGGCTTTGTCAGTTTGGGTGTCGGCGGCCAGGACGGCCAGCAGTTCAGTCTCGATTTCGGCAAGGGGGGCAAAAGAGAGTTCAGTCCGCATGGAGATAGTTTACAGCCACCTGCGGTGGGGAGAGCGAAAAGCGCGAAATGGATGGGCCACCCAGTTTTGATAGTCCCTCGATCGGTCGGATCTCGATTAGCGGCCCATTTTATGCTTGCTGGCGTTGATGGCAGCGCGGGCTTCGCGGTCGCCCTCGCGACGCTTTTCGGTCTCGCGCTTGTCCCAGTCCTGCTTGCCTTTGGCTACGGCCAATTCGCACTTGACCCTGCCGTTGCGGAAGTAAAGTCGGGTGGGGATGAGCGTATGGCCCTTGATCTGCGTCTTGGTCAGTAGCTTGCGAATTTCCTGGCTGTGCAGCAGCAGCTTGCGGGTGCGCGTCTCGTCGTGATTGGCGATATTTCCGTGGGAATAAGGACCAATATGAACATTGAGCAGGAAAGCCTCGCCGTCTTTGATGAGTCCGTAGGCGTCGCGAAGATTGGCCTGCCCCTCGCGAATGGACTTGACCTCGGTGCCGCGCAGGGCGACGCCAGCCTCGAATTTTTCGAGGAGAAAGTAGTTATGGCCAGCCATGCGATTACTGGCGGCGTCACGTTCGCCGGAAGCAACGGGATCGCGTGGCCGGGCCGGTTTTGGCGGGCCGGAGGGCGTTTGGGGAACGATGACGTGGCTGGTTTGGCGGGTCATGGTGAGACAACCTCGAATCTTCATCGTAGCATTGACAATGGTTTTCGCCGTAATGCAATGGGGCTTTGCTAAAATGGGGCATTGTTGAATGGGACTTATTGTCAATCGGGATCGCAACGAGAAATGTAACAAGAATCGCGTCTGGGGCAGCCAAGGCTGCCCGCATGGACGCCTGGGAGTTCGATGAACCGCCTCGCTCAAGCACAGGCCACTTCTGGATCCGTTTTTTCAAGATCCAACATTAATGGCATTGTTTTTCGCATGACGGCAGTAGCTGTGCTGGCCAGCATTGGTCTTTCCAGTGTGCTGCTGAGAGCCGAATCGGCGAGCAGCTACTTCAAGCGCGGTCAGAACGCGGAGGCACGCGAGGACTACGACACGGCGTTTGAGAACTTCCAGAAGGCCTGCGCGAAGGATGGCAAGGATCTGCGCTATCGCACGGCGCTCTATCGAGTGCGGACGACCACCTCATCGATCCACCTGACCAAGGGCCGCAAGCTGATGAATGCCGGCGACGAAGCGGGGGCGATGGCGGAGTTTTTACACGCTGCGGAGATTGATCCGGGCAACGAAGCGGCGCAGCAGGAGATCAACAAGATCAAGCAGAAGCAAGGCGAAGCTTTGCTTCCCGGCGAGACCAGTCTGGCCGAAGCAACGGGCTCCGCAGCGGAGATTGACACGATTGGCGCGCCGGCCGTGCTAAAGCCGGTTTCAAACGAGCCAGTAACGCTACACATGCAGGAAGACGCGAAGGTGGTTTACCAGGCAGTGGGCAAGGCGGCGGGAATCAACGTGCTGTTTGACCCTGATTACCAGGCCAAGCGAGTGCAGGTGGATTTGAACAACGTATCGCTGCTGGACGCGCTGCGGATTCTGGGCACGGTATCGAATACCTTTTGGCGTCCGGTGACGAGCAACACGCTGTTTGTGGCCGCGAACACGCGCAACAAGCGCCAGGAACTGGACGAACAAGCGGTGCAGACGTTTTACCTGACCAACGCCTGGAAGGACAACGACCTGACCGACGTTTCGACCGCACTGCGCAATGTGTTGGGCACCAACGTGAAGGTCTATCCGGTTCCCAGCCAGAACGCCCTGGTGATGCGGGGCACGCCGGATGAGTTGCTGCTAGCGCAGAAGCTGATCAACGATTTGGACAAGGCGCGGCCCGAGGTGGTGGTAGACATCGCGGTGCTGGAGGTCAGCAAGAACTGGGAGAAGAATCTGGGCATCTCGTGGCCGAGCAGTTATGGGGTAACCTTGCAATCGTCCAACAGCACCAGCAGTTCCAGTTCCAGTTCGAGTTCCAGTTCCGGTTCCAGCTCGTCATCATCGAACCCAACCCTCTATCAGTTGTCGCACTTGAAGGCGTCGGATTTTGCTGTAACGGTGGGCTCGGCGACGCTGAACCTGCTGCTGTCTGACGCGAATACCAAAATTCTCGACAATCCTCGCATCCGCTGCACCGATCAGCAGAAGGCGACGATGAAGATCGGCAAGAAGATCCCTACCGCGACCGGATCATATTCAACCGGCACGACGACCTCTTCGCTGAGCGGGTTGGTGAATACGCAGTTTCAGTATCAGGACGTAGGCGTGAATATCGAGATGACGCCAACGATTCACTTTGATCACGATGTGACGCTGAAGATCAAGCTCGAGGACAGTTCGGAAGGCACACCGGTGACGATCAGTGGCATCAGTGAGCCGGTGATCATCCAAAAGACCAGCGAACAGACGATCCGTCTGCGCGAGGGCGAAGCCAGCATCATGAGCGGCATGGTGAATAAGACAGACACGCTCACTTGGAGCGGGCTTCCTGGCTTGAGTTCAATTCCGGGCTTGAAGTACCTGTTTGGATCGAAGGATCACACGATCACGGAAGACGAGATCATTTTTGTGATTGTGCCGCACATTGTTCGTTCGCAATTTTTGGAGCCGGCGAATCTGCGCACCATCGACACGGGGGTGGGGCAATCGATCGAGCTGCGCCATGTGCCGAGCGAAGGGACGGGCGCGAAACCAGTGGGAAATCCGGTTTTGAATCCGACGGGACGCCCGGCGGTCAAGGCGCGGCCGAATCTGGGTACGGTTCCGGGCCAAACCGCAGAAGCAGCGGCTCCGGCGGCGCTGGCGGAGATGCTGAATTCGCCGCAGAACAGCGGAGCGCAGGCGGCTGCGCAACCCGCACCCGCACAGCCAACAGCGGTGCGCTTCCAACTGGCACAGTCTGGCCCGGTGGCGACGGGAAGCACGTTCAAGGTTCCGGTGGTGCTGAGCGGAGGAGCCGATATTGCCTCGGTACCCTTGCAAATTCAGTATGATGCGACCAAACTGTCGCTGGTGAACGTGGACAGCGGGGACTTTTTGAGCCGGGACGGGCAAGCGGTGGCGCTGGTGCATCGGGATGAGGGACCGGGCGAAATTACGGTGAACGCCTCGCGTCCGCCGGGAGCGGCTGGAGTGAGCGGCGCGGGCGTGGTTTGTGTGTTGACCTTCCAGGCCAAGGCGGCTGGCGAAAGCGCTCTGGTAATTACCCGGCCAGCGGCGGTAAACAGCAATCAACAGCAGGTGCCGGCGCAGGGAGCGCGGGTCAGCATTCTGGTGCAGTAAGCGATGGGAAACGTGCAGCCAAACCGCATGGGCCGACCAGGGGAGCGGGGTCTAACCCTGGTCGAATTGATGGTGACGGTATCGATCCTATCGATTTTGGCCTCGGCGGCCTACCCTGTGGCCCGCTTTCAGGTGAAGCGGCAGAATGAGCGGATATTGCGCTACGATCTTTGGATGATGCGGGACGCCATCGACAAGTACAAGGAAGCCGCCGACAAGAACGCCTTTCAGACCAAGATTGACAGCCAAAACTACCCGCCGGACCTAGAGACGCTGGTCACCGGGGTAGAGGTTCAGAGCAAGAAGGTGAAGTTTCTGCGCAAGATACCAATCGACCCGATGACCGGCACGGCCGAGTGGGGGTTGCGCTCGATGAAGGACGATCCGGGTTCGGGCAGTTTCAGCGGAGACAACGTTTTTGATGTGTATTCCAAGTCGCAGAAAACGGCACTGGACGGAACCAAGTATTCTGATTGGTAGGGCTGAGGACGAAACCGGCAACGTAATTCCAGTAGGCAAGAGGGTGCAGTGAGCAGCAAACGCAAACAAGACGCGGGCTTTACGCTGATTGAGCTGATGATCGTGATGGCGATTATCGGGGTACTGGCCGTGGTTGCCATACCCAAGTTCGAGAGCGCCATCCGCATGGCCCGCGAGGCCGCGCTCAAAGAAGACCTGCACGTGATGCGGGAGGCGAT
>Ga0302320_10024665_pt1 | contig 11722 bp, 11 predicted proteins | sample Bog_T0_3_FD_202130 | JGI IMG/M metagenome (GOLD analysis project Ga0302320, IMG submission 202130) | Peat permafrost microbial communities from Stordalen Mire near Abisko, Sweden - Bog_T0_3 | ecosystem: Environmental > Terrestrial > Soil > Wetlands > Peat | place: Sweden: Abisko, Stordalen Mire... | reverse complement strand
ATCGATTAATATTGTAATAAAGTTTATTATCATGAATCTCTGATTGATAAGGCTCCCTCCAAACAGTTTCAATAAGTTCTGCTTTAGATAATCCTCGATGAGCACCCTCTTGCTGCTTCTGATGTGCAACAAACAGAGCCTCTAAGATGGTCAACAACACATGCTGTTTTCTGATAGAGATCTGAGCGTTTCCACGTGTTTGAACCAAACCTTTTCTTGTGTCAATCTTAAGATCTACTGCATCTTGCTCTAGTTTTTTTCGTTCATTTAAAATTTCTCTCCTGAGCAATCCTAACTCAGCCGATACTGTCGCATTCTCTACAAGATCGATGTACCAGGAAGCTTGTGCAAAATTTTGGCGATACCTTGCTAATCTCGCATACCCGTAAAGCACATAAAGGTGATAATACCAGTTATGTTCCTTAAGAAATTGCACGTGGGCTTTCTTATACCAACTCAAAGCTGCTTTAAAATCTTTTTTGCGTTCATGCAGTGTTCCAATGAGGAGGTAAAGAATTCCATTAATGCCACGGAGCGATTTTTCTTCATAGCGACGCAGAATTTCATGAGCAAGCCAAAAGGATTTTTTAATTCGATTCCGCTGTTGTAGCACCGTGGCCAACATCAGCCAACCCCGAGCTATGGACTCATCACTTACCGAGTTCCCCCTTACTGCGCGGAGATACCTATGGAAAAATCGCTGCGCATCTCGATGTTGATTTTTGTGTCGAGCCACGGCACCTTTGCAGTACCAGACCATGGGAGGAATCTGTTTTGGATTCAACCGCATAAACTCGTCTAATTCAGCATCCCACTTTCCTATTCCATTTTCATCCAGTGACTCCCCAGCAAGCCTTAATAATCCAGCCACCGCTTCCATCGTTGCCTTAGGGTCGTCAATCCTTTTTGCTTCCTCAAGGACTTTCAAATAGACGTTTCGAGCTTCAGTGATTTCGCACTTTTCTGCTCTCAACTGAGCTAGCTGAAGGTATTCCGGCAGATCGATTCGCGGATTTTTCCTCACCTTCTTTAATTTCTTTTTATATTTCATATCCCGGCACTCAACTTGTCAGACCTATGCTAATCGGGTTAGAAAAAGAGTCAATATGGAACTTTTTTTTCAGCGCTGGAATTTGCCAGGCCCCCTGGATCGAGAAAAATTGGTTTTACTTCATGGGATGGGAGGAACTGGAGCACTGTGGAGACCCATCGGAGCCTCGCTTGAGGACACCCTAGATATTTTAGCCCCGGACCAACGGGGTCATGGCAAAAGTCGAATCCCTCAGCAAACCTCACCCCAATACACACCTTTAGATTATGGACAAGATGTTTTGGACACCCTAAACGCTTTAAAATTTTACCCTACGTGGATCGTGGGGCACTCGATGGGAGTGAGAACTGCTATGGCAGCAGCCCACCTGAAACCAGAATGGGTGAAAGGCCTCATTCTTGTAGACCTGGGATTTACCGGACTCGCCGGAGGGGGATTCGGAGAAGGGCTGGCTCAGTTTCTCAACCAACTCCCAGATCGCTTTAGCTCCCGTGAAGAAGCTAAGAACTTTATGAAAACCTACTGTCCTGATGCATCCATCGCTCAATATCTCATGGCAGTGTCTATCAGCACACCCGAAGGCCACCAGACATTTCCTTTTGATCATACAGCGTTAATTCAAACCATTCACGCAGCGCGCGATTTTTCAATCCGCCCCTGGGTGAGAGAACTAGGAAACCTTAAAAAACCCATCCTCGTCCTCCGTGGAGAACGCAGTGGGGCCTGGAGCCATGAAGAGTATCTTCAGGAAAAAGAAGCTTTTTTAGATTTAGTCTCCGTCCAATTTCGCGAAATTTCCAACGCTGGACATGGCCTTCCGTTTGAACAAAGACCTACCTTTGTATCTTTGATTCGAGAATTTATGAGCCTCACTCGGTAGTTGAGCTAACCACGGCAGCATTTTTTTCAATCTTTGCCTTGTCAGTGAGCTTCTTCATCCATTCTTGAAACAGTTCTCTTGTTTTGCGAGATACCACCTGCTTGAGAATCGTGCTTCGCTGCTCTGGTAGTTGAGACAAATCCGCATTTTGAGAATCCACTACAACAGCCACCAAAATGCGATCGGCTAACTGATATTTTTTAGCCCGGCCCTGAGCTTTGAGATCAATAGGAGACGGGGAAGAAAATGCATCCTGAAGAAGTTCCTTTACCTCCCCAATTCCAGCAATCGAACTTTTCTCTCGAGTGATCCAGCCAGTAAGCTGTACCTGAGAACTATAAGGCTTGAGAAGGGAATTGATTTTCGCGTCCGCAGATTTATCTCCCAACATCAAAGAAAGAACCTGAGCAGCAAGCCTTTGATTGATTTTCTGAATCTCCTCCAATTTTTCACCGGCTAAAATTCCACGGACTACTTCCTCTTTGGCTTGATCAAAGGTTTTTCCTTTGTAAGCAGCATTTTTGCCTTCTTCGTATTTCAATTTCGCCAGATTTTGTCGACTTGCATCTACCAGGAATTTCTGGACCTCGGAAGCATCCACAGAGATATTCTTCTTAGCCCCCTCGGGAGTAAGAAGAATATATTTGATATTTCGCTTAGTATGACTCAGTAAGAATTCTTTTCGAACCTCATCCTCAGAAAATCGCACCCGATCGCGAAAATAATGATCCCAGCGCTGAACTGACAGGTCATCCCGCACCAGCCTCTCAAAACTTCCAGGAGTATGGTTATTAGCTTCAAGTACTTGCTTGTAGGAACCTAAGTCAAACTTCCCCTCTTTTTGAAAAGCAGGAATTTCCTGAACTTTTTCTTTCACTTCTTCGTCAGAAGCAAGAACCCCAGCCCTTTTTGCTTCCTGCAACATCATCTTGCGATTGGCCAAATCCTGAAAAACACTTTCTCGAATGCCAAATTGCCTCAACTGCTCCTCAGTCATCGTGCCACCAGCAATATTTTTGAAAAATTCGACCCGCTGATTCAAAGCTCGATGAAATTCGCTCAGAGAAATTGCCTCTCCATTGACTGTACCAGCCACTGCGCCTTCATGCAGCCCCCGAGTGGCCTTAGGACTAAAAACCCCATAGAAAACAAAAACAAAGGCAATAAAAGCGATAATACCACCAATAACAACTGTTCCAAATTTTTCACGAATCCAACTGAGCATGAGCTCCCCTTCTTAAAATGATCATCAAACCGTTTGATTTACTCAACCGAGATCGCTACGATGTTACCATCGAAGGGCCGAGATCCAAACATGATTAAGTACCTGAAACAATATCGATTTTATATCATTCTTTTCCTCTTTATCTTGATTCCAGTGATCGCAATCGACACGTCGACGCGTTCACCGCGAGAGTATCGATTCTACGATCGAATCATCGTAGGGCTGACCTCCCCGATTCAAGCCACCATCAGCTGGTCGCTGGAGAAACTAGCCTCTAGTTTTGAAAACTACATCTATCTTTGGAATACTCATAAAGACAACCTTGCACTGCTGGAAGAAAACCGAAAACTCCTCAACTCCATCGCCAATCTCCGAGAAACCCAGCAAGAGAATATTCGTCTCAGGAAAATCCTTCATTTTGAGGAGAAATTCAACATTGAATCCGTAGTTGCTCGAGTCATTGCTAAGGATGTCTCCACGGAATATCGATCCATTCGCATTAATAGAGGAGAAAGCTCAGGAATCAAGAAAAATATGGCAGTCGTCACCGATGAAGGAATTGTAGGTCGAATTTTACGAACTACCCAAAACACCAGCGATATCGTTACCTTACTGGATCCACTTTCTGCAGTGGATGCCATTGTGGAACGTTCTCGAGCCCGAGGGATTGTAGAAGGGCTTACGGACGATGCCTGCCAGCTCAAATATGCGCTTCGAACGGATGACATTCAACCGGGCGATATCTTGATTTCCAGCGGACTCGGCGGAATTTTTCCCAAAGGAGTTGCCGCAGGAACCGTTTCCAGAGTGAACCGGAAACCTTATGGAATTACTCAGGAAGTCGAAGTGAGACCTAGCGTTGACTTTTCTAAACTGGAAGAAGTCTTAGTCGTCCTCAATGGAGTCATTGAATGACCCGCACTCTTCTTAGGGCACTCAATACCCCTCTTCTCATTTTGTTCGTGATTATTGGTTTAGCTATCCAAAGTTCCTTGTTTGCACCCTGGCCTCTCAATTATTTTCAACCCGACTTTGTCCTACTCACGGTAGTCTGGTGTGCGTTAAGAAGAAACTTCGGTGAAGGTGGAGTGATTACCCTTTTCATTGCCAATGCCAGTGAAATTCATAGTTCCGCTCCGCAGGGAACTCACCTGGTCAGCTATATGGCGGTATATTTTTTCATGCGGTCGGCATCGCAGTTTTTTGTGATCCCTAACTTGTTTTCCTACGCCATGTTTACCCTGATAAGCTCCATTATCTGGAAGCTCGTTGGACTTTTAATCCTCCACCTTCTGGGTGCCAGTGGAAACCAATGGAGACATACTTTGACGTATTTATTTTTGGATGCTTCGGTGGGAGCTGCATACTCCCTTTGGGTATTTCGGTGGCTAGAAAAATTTGATTGGATTACTTTTAAGAACGCTCGGGCGGAACATGTAGTTGATGAAGAACTCCAACTGGAAAATGAAGGATTTTAATGGCTTTTCTTGGACAAGAAGAACAAATTAGAGAATTTCAGGACCGGTTTAAATACCTCTATGCAGTCGTATTTTTAGGACTAGGCCTCTTGGTCTCTCGTTTAGTTTTCCTCCAAATTCTCAAAGGCGATCAGATGAGGGCCTTCTCTGAGGAAAATCGCATTAAGCATGTAAAAGTGGCTGCCCCCCGAGGCATGATCTTTGATCGAAACCACCGTCTTCTCATTGATAATCGGCCAGATTTCGACTTAGAAATTATTCCCCAATATCTCCGTGAATCCAAGCAAGAATCTATTGTCATCGCTATGCTTTCTAGGATTATTAAAATGCCTGAAGCTGACATTCAAGGAATTCTTGAAAAAGCAAAGGGGCAACCCTCCTTCATGCCAGTAAAAATAAAAACAGACCTCACCCGCGATGAAGTGGCACAAATTGAGGTGCGAAAAATCGATATGCCAGGCGTTGAGGTCAAAGAAGAGATCAAAAGAACCAACGTATATGGGGAGATCGCAGCACACCTTTTGGGCTATATCAGCGAGGTAAACTCCACAGAACTTCCTATTCTTAATAAAAAAGGAGTCCACAAGTATCGCCTCGGGGACAGTATTGGACGCTTTGGTCTTGAACAAAGACTGGAAGAATACCTTCGAGGAATCGATGGAGAAGAAATACGGGAAGTAGACGCCTTAGGTCGTATCAAGCTGGAGCGAAAAAAAGTAAGACTTCAAGGACCTCAAGGAAGGGCTGCTATTCCTGGAAAAAATCTGACTCTCACGATTGATCAGGACCTGCAGCAAGCTGCCGTTGACGCATTTGGCGAGAAAATTGGATCCTTTGTGGCTATTGATCCACGCAATGGTGAGGTTCTCGCTATGCTGTCTCGACCTTCCTTTGATCCTACCTCCTTTTCAAGAGGAATCCCCGCCAGCATCTGGAATAAACTTCTTAATAATGAAAATCACCCTCTGCGAGATAAAACGATCCAGGACCATTATCCGCCAGGGTCCACCTTTAAAATTGTCACTGCCATTGCCGGCCTTGAAGAAGGCGTCATCGATGAAAACACGAGCTTCCATTGTCCTGGAAAAATTAAGATCGGAAATCGCCTCTACCACTGTCACCACAAGCATGGGGATGTCAATCTCGTTCGCGCCATTGCTCAATCGTGTGACGTCTTTTTCTACCGTGTTGCCCTAAAACTCAAAAGTGTGGACGATATTGCTAAGTGGGCAACCACCCTAGGACTGGGTAAAAAAACAGGAATTAATCTCAACGGAGAAGTTCCTGGACTGATTCCCACGGAAGAATGGAAACGAAAACGTTTTAATCAGCCCTGGAACGCTGGAGAAACTGCAACAGTAGCGATTGGACAGAGTTTTGTTTTGACCACTGCACTTCAACTAGCCAATCTCTATGCTGCGATAGGCAATGGAGGCATTCTTTATCGCCCCTACATCGTCAAACAAATTGAAACAGCCGATGGAAAAATGGTAAAAGAATTTCCACCTGAAGTTCTTAGTCAAGTGCACCTCAAACCCAAAACAATTGAGTTAGTTAAACAGGGACTTTGGGGAGTCGTTAATAGCCCCATCGGAACTGCTTACTCCCAACGACTGCCAGATATGGATTTTGTTGGAAAAACAGGCACTTCTCAAGTGATTCGATTTGCTGCAGAAAAAATTTATCAAAATTGTGAAAGCCTAAAATTCCGAGATAGACACAATGCAATGTTCGTGGGTTTCGCACCCGTCAACAATCCAAAGATTGCTGTTGCTGTCATTGGGGAACATGCCTGTCACGGAGCCTCTGGAGCCGCTCCGGTTGGCCACGCCGTTATTAAAACCTATCTCCAAAAAGAGATGAAAAACGCCCATGATGAAAAAACACTTGCGACCCAATTTAAGCCGATAAGGCCAAACCTCAATAGTACCAAGGGCGCTCCAAAGCCTGTCGCTGTCGAGGATGAAAGTTTCTCAGATAGTGAAAACCTATTAACTCCAGAAGAAAGAACTCCTGAAGCCCCCCCTGTTCCACCCCCACTGACGGTAACACCCATCGAGCAATCAACGGGAAGCAATAATTCTTCAGACGATACTGAAAACGATTTAGAGGAGTAAGAAAAATGACCCACTCTTCCATAGAAAGCCCTATCCAAACCAACGATAGCGAAATGCGTATTGGAATGTATGAGGAAGAGCTCAAAAAATTTAATTGGAGCCTGATCGCTCTTGAAATTATCCTCATTGGGATTGGTATTTGGAACCTAATCAGTGCCACTGGAGTCCAAGACAAATCTTTGGGACTTTATAAGAATCAAGCGCTTTGGTTCGGCATTGGAATGTCCCTCACCGCCCTCATCCTTGTAGTTCACTACTCCCTGTTATCTCGACTTGCTTACTTTATTTACTTCGCCAATCTCATTCTGTTAGGCGCTGTTCTCGTCATGGGGAAATCCTCATTAGGAGCGAAGCGATGGATTGGAATTAGTTCTTTTCGAGTTCAACCTTCCGAATTCATGAAGCTTGCAATGGTTATTTGCCTTGCTAAGTATTTTGAATCTGATCAAACGGTAGGAGGCTATGGCATCAGAGACCTTGTCTTGCCTACCATCTTAGTTGCTTTGCCATGTCTTTTGATCATGCTGCAACCGGACTTAGGAACAGCACTCATCATCCTGCTCACCTTTTGCAGTATGATGCTTTTTATACGGATTCAACCCAGAACCCTCATCGCAATTGTAATTTGTGCACTGATCGCACTCCCCACAGTTTATAAATTCGGTCTTAAACCCTATCAAAGGCAAAGGCTTATTTCCTTCTTAGATCCTGCCTCCGACCCTAAAGGTTCTGGATACAACTCGATCCAGTCCATGATCGCAGTCGGGAGTGGCCAGCTCTTTGGAAAAGGCTATCGCAAAGGAACCCAAAGCCAGCTCAACTTTCTTCCAGAACATCATACCGACTTTATCTTTTCTGTATTTAGTGAAGAGCATGGGTTTGCAGGCTGCGTTATTTTAATAGGACTCTACCTTATCTTTATGTTAAATGGCCTGTCCGTAGCCTACCAATCTCATGATAAGTTTGGGGTTTTACTTGCTTTAGGAATTATGACCATCTTCTTCTGGCATATTTTTATCAATATGGGAATGGTCATGGGACTTCTGCCTATCGTGGGGGTTCCTCTACCATTTCTTAGTTACGGAGGTTCTTCACTTGTGACATCTATTTTGTGTGTGGCAATATTAACAAATATCGCAAACAAGAAATTTATGTTTTAAGGAGTAAAAATTTATGAAAAACTCGATTAAATTAGTCACATTTTCTATTGGAATTTTAAGTATGGGATTGAGTCTGTCCAGCTGCACTAAGCAAAAAGAGATGCAACAGCAAATCGAACTTTTGCAAACTCAACATGCTGATTTTGGAAAAAAGATCCAAGCACTCACCAACCAAGTCAATTCTGTCACAAACGATATGAACCAAGTGAAACAAATCTTCCCTCAAATGACTGGAGTCATTGAGGCCCAAAAAGGTGCTTTGGATCGACTAGACTCTCGAGTCACTGAGATGGAAAGTAGATCTTCAAAAGGAAAAGCCGCTGCAGGCAAAATGTCAAACCATTCCATGCAAAAAAAGGGCAAGCACTAGAATTCTATTTTGAGAATGGATAGGAGTGGGTGATTCTCAGGGCTTTAAAATAAATCCAACTTATGGGATAAGAGGGGTCATTCCATGCTCACTCAAGCTTCCCAGAAGGATTTGTATTACCCTTATAGCCGCTATCTCGAGGAAACTTTTGGAGGGAAGACCTACAAAATTGTTGTTTCTAGCGGGCTAACCTGTCCTACCCGAGATGGATCGATTGCCAAGAAAGGCTGCGCCTTCTGCGATATCCGAGGATCCAGCTCCTACTTTGGGAAAAAAGGACGCGGGGCCCAAATCCAGACTCAAATTCAAAGTCGGCTGCCCGCAATTCGGGATCGATTCCATGCAAGTCGCTTCTTGGCCTACTTTCAAAGCTATACAAACACTTACTCAGAGGTCAATTCTCTCAGGCAGATCTACGAGGCAGCATTGGCCGAACCTGAAATTCGCGGCCTTTGTATTGGAACTCGCCCCGATTGCCTCTCCCCTGCCATTGTGGACTTACTCGAAGAACTCGCAATTAAAAGTTATGTTTCACTAGAATTAGGCATTCAATCTTTTGAAAATCCAACCCTACAATGGCTCACTCGAGGTCACGATAGCGAAAGTTCTTTGAAAGCTTTGGATCTTTTGAGAATGGGTGCTCCTCATGTTCATGTTTGCGCGCATTTCATCTTTGGATCACCTACAGACTCCCCTGAAGCTGCAAGAAATGCGGCTCTCATCTTAAATGAAAAAGGAGCGCGCGGAGCAAAACTCCACCAATTGATGGTGCTTCAAAATACCGAGCTGGCGAGACGATGGAAGGAAAACCCATTTGCAACCCTTTCCCTAGAAGAGTATAGCGAAAGGGTGATTGATTTTATTGAACACCTGTCACCTTCGATTTATTTAGAGCGTCTGTGTGGTACCGCAAGCCACAGCGATGAATGCCTTGCTCCCCAGTGGAGTCGCGATCGATGGGGTCCTCATAATCGCATCCGAGAGATCCTACATAAAAGAAACTGCATTCAAGGATCGAAGTTGTGAAATACCCCACGTTTTTGAACTACTGGTATTGGATTTTAGCAGCTTGCTTGAGTACCTGTTATGGCTGTGCCACAAGCCACTATTATTTTAGACCAATCCAAATCCACTCACAGTTCGGAACACATGCTCCAGGAGATATCATTCAGGTGAATGAATCGTCCAAAACAAGTACTATTCAAATCAAATGTTTAGGGATTGAAGCTCTTTCAAGTTTAGAAAAAAAAGCAATATTTTTTAGGATTTTTTTTGATAACCATGGCAAGCAGCCCTGGACTTTGAACCTCCGCCAGCAGCAAGTTTTGATTGCTTCCACCCCTTTAGAAGCTGTCCTTTTGAGTCCCGAAATGCCGAAATTGTTTCCTCCAGGACCGACTCAGTTTTTAGATATGGGATTTAAGCTACCTCAGGGCCAAGATACCTACTCGCAAATTCCTGAATTAGTTTTTAATATTAAATTACTAATTGGATCGATCCCTTTCGAATATTCCTCTTCCTTTGTCCGGGACCGCACGTCAGGAGAAGGTTACGGAATGAATGCGGCACATACACAGGATCATCATCGGAACAGATTGCAAGAGTTAAATAACCTCTGGAATACACCACCAGGAACAAGATAACTTCGCCCTGAAGAACGAGATGGGACACCTGCTCGATAATTTTTCACATGGTATTACCATTTTTTTAACAGAATGCTTTTTGGCAAAATTTCCTTATAAAAGGTGTCTTGGATCGCTTGTTCAAAGGAAAAAACAGAAAAATCAATTTTTCGATCACCCATTCTTTTCTTAAATTCACTCAAAAGAGCATTTTTTAGCTTGGAAAGGAAAATATCACTGACTCGAGCAAATCGAGCAACAAAACTCTCCCAACTTTCGAGGTCATTAGTATTCAATTTTTCCACATCACAGTCCAACTTCAGAACTTTTTGGTAGCTATGCACGAGATGCTCAATACCTTTGAAGATTTGTTTACGAAAATTTTCCAAAATTGGTTCATTACTTGACATAGTCTTTACCTCTACTGTCCCACCCCTGAAAACTCTTTCCAGTCACGATGCCGCTCGGTCCCCCGAGCAGTACCAAAAATACTTCTCAGCTGACCACAAGCTGCTAAAATATCTCTTCCCCTGGACATCCTCACTGTTGCAGTAATATTTTTATTTAATAAATACTTTTGAAAGGATTGAACCACTGCATCTGAAGGACGTTTAAATTCTGACCCCGAATGCTCATTGAATGGGATCAAATTAATCTTTGAGGGGATATCGAACGTTAATTGAACTAACCGTTCTGCATCTTCTAACGTGTCATTCAGTCCCTGGAGCATGACATACTCAAAGGTAATTCTGCGATGATTGCCCAGAGGATAGTTTTTACAAGCTTTAAGTAAAGACTGGATATTCCACTTTTTATTAACAGGCATCACTTGACTCCGCTGCTCATCCGTAGTGCCATTGAGCGAAATCGCCAAGGAGACGTCTACACGCTTCCCTAATTCTTCGATTGCAGGAACAAGACCACTAGTGCTGATCGTAACTTTTCGTTTAGAAAAATTTAAACCGTCTTGATCTAAGAGAATTTCACACGCCTTTACCACGTGTTCGAAATTATGAAGGGGCTCGCCCATGCCCATAAAAACGATATTGGTAATAGGGGCAATCTTTCTTAGCTCAAAAATCTGAGTGACAATCTCATGGACGCCCAAATGTCGGTCCAAACCCTGAACCCCGGTCAAGCAGAACTTGCAAGCCATTGCACATCCCACCTGACTTGAAATGCAGGCTGTCAGCCTCCCCCACTCAGAAGTACCACCCTGGATAGAAAGCTCACTGTCCTGACTTTGCTTTTCTCTTAAAGCAGCGGGTATGATCACGCTCTCAATAGTCTTGCCATCGTGAAGCTCCCAAAGAAACTTATGGGTCCCATCCATGGCTTGTCTGCTCTGCCGCTCCTTGAGTTGATAAACCTGAACATGTTCCTTAAGCCAAGTCCTCAGATCTTTAGAAAGATCCGACATCTGATCCCAATCGGTTTGGAAGCGCTGGTAAACCCAATGAAAAATCTGCTGAGCTCGATAACGGGCTTGTTTGGCAGCCTTGAGTTCCCGTTCAGCGTCAGAGATGGCAGAGCTAGCCTTGATTCGACTCAAAGGCAAAATCAAATCCGCAAGCTCGCATCGGGTAAGAGACTGAAAATAGATCATTCGAGTCGGTTTTTATCCTTTTGTCCCAATTTTTTCAAGGGGGTTTTTTCGCTGAGGTCGCAACCCAACAGATACGCACGTTTGGCGCGTGTCGACCAGACGCTTACTATTCTTATATTATTCAATAATAATTGGCATTTATTTTGCTTTATACTCCATAGGAACTGTTTTCTATGGGTTTAAAGTTCATAAAACTGTATAAACTTTTACCAC
>Ga0302320_10024663_pt1 | contig 11722 bp, 10 predicted proteins | sample Bog_T0_3_FD_202130 | JGI IMG/M metagenome (GOLD analysis project Ga0302320, IMG submission 202130) | Peat permafrost microbial communities from Stordalen Mire near Abisko, Sweden - Bog_T0_3 | ecosystem: Environmental > Terrestrial > Soil > Wetlands > Peat | place: Sweden: Abisko, Stordalen Mire... | reverse complement strand
CCGCAGATCGCGCTTTATTCCAGCAACCAGCTTTCGGGTTGGCACACGCTGCAATGGCGATTTCGGTTTACGAGGTGCTGCCATGACTCTCCCTGAAGTTAATGAGATGTATTCCACTGACGCCCGTTGCCGCGAACTCTTGGAGCGCTTGCGCTGGCCTGAAGGCGTCCTTTGTCCCCGCTGCCAAGATACGCGCGTGTCCCGTCTGAAAGACTACGCCCGCTATGAGTGCGTTGGCTGCGAATACCAGTTCACTGTAACTAGCGGCACGATCTTCCACGACTCGCACCTGCCGCTGCCGATATGGTTCCTTTCCACACTTCTGCTCTGTGAAGCCAAGAAGGGCATGAGCGCCATGCAACTCAAGCGGACGATCTGGGGGCAGCACAAAGGCTCTTACAAGACCGCATGGTATCTCTGCCATCGCATACGTCGCGCTATGGTCGAAGTAGACCGACCCATGCTCGACGGTACTGTAGAGGTTGACGAAACTTTCATCGGTGGAAAGCAACGCGGTCATCAACACAAAGTCGGACACCCTGAGTGCAAAAAGGAAGTCGTAATCGGCATTAGGCAGCGCGAGGGAACGCTTCGTTTCTTCCATGCTGACGATGTGAAGTCGGGCACGCTGGCAAAGTACATTAAGGAAAACATCTCGCAGGATGTTGATGTAATCATGACTGACGAGTTCGGTGCGTATCCCGCCGCACTCGCAAAGGCGGGCGTCACCGCCGAACACAAGACCATCAAACACAAGTCGAAGGTCTACGTTGACGGCGATACCCACACGAACACCGTCGAATCTGCGTTCTCTTTGCTCAAGCGCGGAATCATTGGCAGCTGGCACAAGATCAGCGCCAAGCACCTGCAATCCTACTTGGACGAAATGACGTTCCGTTTCGACCGTCGCAAGCGTTCCGACTTGTTCCTTGATACCCTGCATCATATGGTTACTGCTGACCCGTTGACTTTTGAAAAACTTACGGCCGCTTAATCCCCTATTTTGGCATCTCGGTTCCGTGAGGCCCAAATGGCGAGCAAGGAAAGCCCTATTCATTAGCCGCACGTCGTTTCCGCCCCTCCAATTCCCTTACCGTTTGCCTCCTCTTACGTTCCTCCGAAGAATTCCAGGCCGTGTACCACTTTCTAATGCCTTCGGCTATGTCGCTAGCCCAGTCCGCTGTAGTTGAATCCATCACCTTGGCCGCATCAGCGTGCAAGGCATCAGAATAAAAATAGTGGAGAAATTCCCCGATGGAAGAAACGGCTTCTTCAATACGTACAATATCTATCGGCCACAAATCATCATACGTACCATCTGTGTTGAAGACGGCTACTCGCTTAAGCTGACCGACGCCTAGAATATTGTCCTGCACCTCCTTTGCTACGTACACAGCAGACGCGCACATAAAATCTACTGTCTCGCTAGGAGGAAATGGGAGGTCTCCAGCCGTCATACACTTCAATATGTAATCCGCTAAATAACTGCCTGCTCCAATCGTCTTGGTTTCTTCTATACACACATTAGCCGCTGTTTCGGCTATGTGAATGACTGCCGGATAGCCGCCCGATAGTGGCTGCACAACCAGCAAGTATTCCACTTCAGGCGTTTGTCCTGCACGAGGCCAAACATGTTTTGTGTAAAAATTAGTCAGAACTTCCGTGATTCCTAGTTTGATTTTTCCTAAATCGAATTCCCGTATCTCACAGAGTGCATCGGATAGTTCAGCCTGAAGCATGTCCGCATAGTTCCCATCGCTACACGCCCCTGCAATTCCAAAACGGAATTCCTCTCCCTCAAATACGGCTAATTTGTCGATCGTTCTCTTTGCATATCCAGCAACCGTCTCTTCGGTATCAGCAAAAAGAATCGTTCCATCACGGCCCGACAGGGCGGCTACTAGGGTCATTCGCCTCCATCTGCGAGGCCGATGGGATTTATCCTTAACCTTCGGAGAGAAGGGAACGATGAACGGCTTCGCAAAGGGCTTAATCATAGCACGAACCCTTCGTGAAGTGAATAATCCTGACTTTAGTCGTGCCGAAAGATGCGCTTCAAAGGTCAGGGCTTTAGCCCCTGCAAAATGTCCTCAGGGCTAAAGCCCGATTTGGTTGCTGCTTTTACGGCCCGGCTGAAGCCGGGCCCTGATACAAGTCGCAACCTGACGCAATTTATGAGACACCTTCTAGTTGCTCAGTTTCTTCAACACCCACGCCATGTTTTTTCCCAGGACCTTCATCGTCCGAACTGCCTCTTCGTCTTTTTCCACATCGCCCGGCTCGAGTCCTATACCGATGTTCCAATATGACGATCCCGGCACGATCATTTCGTTGATCAGAAAGAAGTGGTTCAAGGCATCGAACGCGTGAATCGCTCCCGCCCGGCGCACCGCGACGACAGCTGCTCCAACCTTCCGCCGAAACATGCCGTCGTTCGCCTTCGAAACCAGACAGGCCCGGTCAATCAAGGCCTTGATCTCCGGAGAAATGTCGGCGACGTAGGTGGGCGAACCCAGCAGGATGCCGTCTGCCTGCTCCATCTTCTCGATGTAGACGTTGCCCATATCGTCGGTTTGCGCGCACCGGCCATCCTTTTTCTTCGAGCATTGCCGGCAGGCCAGGCAGCCGTGGATTTTGGCCCCGCTCAGCTCTACCAGTTCGGTCTTGATGCCTTCCTTTTCCAGTTCCCCCAGAACATACCGCAGTAAGATGGCGGTGTTTCCGCCTTTGCGGGCGCTGCCGTTGAGCGCCACGACTTTCAACTCATTCCCATGCATGAATCAACGTCTCCTTGCCAAACCTTCTATTTTCTCTCTTCGTCAGATGGATGGAACAAGAATCCGCCCGCAATCCAGATGGTTGGTTCAATTCAGGACTTTATTGGGAATAAGTAGAGCTACGCTGCTGGCTGTTTATTGTTTAGTGAATGTTGGACAGCGTAGGAACGTGCTCGTGGAATGGTCAGTTCCGGGAATGAAATTCGCTATCCAGTCAGGACAATAAGCGGGCCACGGCTGCTTCTACGTGGATCTTCGTGGTGTCGAGAAGCGGAATTCCAGCCGCGTTGTCCTGGCTCAGAACGAGCGGTAACTCCGTCCCGGCCAGGACAACGCACTCAATTTGCTCTTGCTCTCGCATTCTGTGGATGACTTCCAGTAGTCGCGCTCGAGTCGAGGGCAAGAAGATGTCTTGCAATAACTCGTTCACGTACTTGTCGTGAATGTAAAATTGCTCGTCTGCAACCGGCATAACCAAGGCAATTCCCTCCCGCGAGAAGACGGCAGGATAGAAATCGGCCTGCATGGTGAAGCGCGTCCCCAACAATGCAGCTTTCTCAATTCCGCGGGCCTTTGCCTCTGCGCAAGTAGCTTCCACGATGCTAAGCAGTGGAATCGGCGATCGCTGTTGCAACTCATCGAACACGATGTGCGGGGTGTTGGCAGCTATCAAACCAAAATCAGCACCGGCTGCGGCAAGCCTCTTGACCTCGGGAACCAAATAGTCGATCACCCCGGGCAAGTCGTGATTCTCCATCAGAGCCAGGAGTTTTTCCACATCAACGCTGTTGAGAAGAATAGAAGGCGAGCCGCCATCCGGCCGTTGCCGGCGGTAGCCGGCAATCAACAATCGATAATATGCAATCGTCGACTCAGGCCCTATGCCGCCGATGATTCCGATTGTTTTCATCTGCTGCGTTCCGTTGCGAGTTTCCATTCTACGGGCAATGCCAGGTCGCGAAACGATATGCGGGATGTTGGCAGCAACGATGACTAAATCACGCCCGCGGCGGCAAGCCCTTCAATGGCCGCCGGGCAGCGGCCGGCCCAGCTATTCACACAACGAAATTATGATACGATAGCGCGCATTCGCGGCGCGAGGAGGCAACTGTGGCAACCCCATCATCGCTCCCCTTCGGGTATGAGGTGGAACTGTCAGGTGACATCACGCTGGTGAAGTGTCATGGCAGGCTGGTCAGCGAGACTGCGGGCGATTTAAAGCAGCTGATCAAACCGATGATACCCAAATGCCGTCGCATCGTGCTGGACCTCACCGATGTCAACTTTGTGGACAGTTCCGGTCTGGGTACGCTGGTTGGGCTGAAAGTGTCCGCCGGCGCGGCGGCATATTGTAGCCTGCAGTTCATCAACTTCTCGCCACTCGTCAAGGAACTGCTGCACACTACCAAGTTGAGCCAGTTACTGGGGTCTTAGTTGGGACCCTGCGCCGCGCGTCTCGCAGCGCTGTTCCTTTCCGGACTCAGATCGTTTGCCGCCGACGGCTTCCGAGTACGCTGATGCGCGTGTTCGGTGCCAGCCCGATTCAAAATTGCTGTGTCCGCGAAGTTCGGGTAGAGCGGCGCTTCAGGTCCGCGTCACCGCGGTTCTCTTAGGTACGGCTGAATTTGGGGCAGCCTAGACGCGGACCTTCAGGTCCGCTCTACTGGATACAGCTACTCGGAAATCGCGCTAGTCGCAAAGCTTATCGCGTCGCTTTTTCCAACAAATACATATACGAGCGATAGATCTGCCCGGTAGCTCGGCTCATGCCGATCTCGCAGGTGCGGCTGCTGGAATAGCATTCCTCGGGATGCTTCGCCTTCACCTCTGCCGCTTCGTGCTTGGTGGCCGCCTGGGTCAGCTCCGGAACCAGGAATCCGCGATCGCCCGCGAACCCACAGCAACCGGCGTCGGCGGGAATCGTGACCTCGTCGCTGCAGGCGCGGGCAATCCCTTCCAGCTTCGCCGTGATGCCCATCTTGGTCACCGAGCATACCGGATGCAGCGCTACGGAACGCGACTTGGTCTTGATTTGCAGCTTCGGCAGCAGGGTGTCGTGAACGAACTCGATGGCGTCGACAAACCGCAGCCGGTCGAAGCGCACCTGGTTCTCGTCCGTCAGGTAAGACCGGGCGGTCCTAAACCCGTAAGTGCAGGGGCTGGTATCGATCACTATGGGCAGTTTTCCTTGCTCCGACCAGCGCCAGAAGCGCTCCATCGCCGCGTTGATGGCGATGGCATGGGCGCGGGTCAAGCCCTTCGAAGAAAATGGTGTGCCGCAACAGGTTCCGGCCACGTCGTGCGGTATGTAAACCGGGATGCCGGCGCGGCTCGCCAGATCAACGGTTACCTCCATCAGCGAGCGATCTTCCGGCTCACCGGGCAGCCGTCCCATGACGCGAGAGATGCAGGCTGGGAAGTAAACCGCCTCGGCGCGCACCTTTTGGGTTTTCGGCACCGGCCCCGCCGCATAGGGCGTATCGGGCATCCATTCACTCAGGTTATCGCCGGCAAAACGCTTCATGGCGCGGGTCAGCGACTGCATGCGTTCCATCCCGATCACGTTCTGCGTGGCGTGCCCCAACCGCAGCGCGGTGCGCAACAGGCGTTCGGTAAGACTGAAGTTCCTAGCGATGCGCACCGCCCATTCATGGGCGCGGCTGGAAGCGCGAATATTGCGGAAGCGCTTCACCAGCTGTCCGGTGTCAATGCTGACCGGGCAAGCGATGGCGCAAAGGCCATCGGTGGCGCAGGTGTCGAGCGCCATGTACGGGAACTCGCGATCGAGATCGTCATATAGTGCGGAATGGTTGCCGGCTTCGTGCAGCCGCGCCATCTCGCGCCGCACCACGATGCGCTGGCGCGGGGTCAGCGTCAGCTCGCGGCTGGGACACTTAGGCTCGCAATAGCCGCACTCGATGCACTTGTCGATTTCCGGTTCCACTGACGGCAACTGCTTCAGGTTGGCCAGATGCGCGTTTCGATCCGGGTTGATGATGACGCCCGGGTTCAGTAGATTGTCGGGATCGGCCAGCTCCTTCAGCCGCCGCATGATCTGGTATCCTTCAGGCCCCCACTCGGTTTGGACGAACGGCGCCATGTTGCGACCGGTGCCGTGTTCGGCCTTCAACGCGCCGTCATAGCGCCCCACCACCAACTCGACGACATCGTCGATAAAATGCTTGTACTGATCGATTACCGTCTGATTGTTAAAGCTCTGGGTAATGACAAAGTGGAGGTTTCCGTCCTTGGCGTGACCGAAGATGATGGCGTTCTCGTAGGAGTGACGGCGGAAAAGATCGGTCAGCCCGTGGGCAGCATCGGCCAAGGATTCGATGGGGAAGGCAACGTCTTCGATGATCACGGTGGTTCCGGTCTTGCGCACCGAACCTACCGACGGAAACATGCCGGCCCGAATGTTCCATAGCAAGGCTTGTTCCGACGCGACGTGGGTAAACCGTGCCGGCTCGCACAACTTGAGACCGCCGACAGATTCAGCAGCCAGCTTCTCCAGCTCTGAACGCTCGCCCTCATCAGCCGACTGAAACTCCACTAGCAACCCGGCCGCGGCATCTGGCAGCGAGCGAATCGAGGAGGGAACGCCCGTCTTGCCTTCTACCGACCGAAGCGACGCGCGGTCCATGATCTCCAGCGCCTTCGCCCCGGCCTGCCGCAACGGCACAATCGAATCCGCCGCCGCATACAGATCGGGAAACAGCAGCAGCCCGGTGTACTTCACCGGCAGATCGGGAACTGTGTTCAGCACCGCCTCGGCAATGAAGGCCAGCGTCCCTTCGGAGCCGATCATTACATGCTGAAAAATATCTACCGCGCGATCGAAGTCAAGAAACGCGTTCAGCGAGTAGCCGGTGGTGTTTTTCATCCGGTACTTGTTGCGAACGCGCTCTCGCAAGGCCGGGTCCCCTTCTAACTTGGCCTTCAACTCCAGAACGCCGCGCGCCAACGCGGGTTCGCGGGCGTGAAATTCGTCATCGGCATCCGGTTGAGAGGTATCGATCACCGTCCCTGACGGCAACATGAACTTCATGGAATGCAGAGTGTGATAGGCGTTCTGCTGGACGCCGCAACACATTCCGCTGGAGTTGTTGGACAGGATTCCGCCCAACGTACAGGTGGCGATGGACGCCGGATCGGGTCCAATCTTGGCGCGATAAGGGACTAGCGCCCGGTTGGCGCTTGCGCCGATCACCCCTGGCTGCACCCGGATCCGCTTTCCGCTCTCTTCCACCGTTACGTCGCGCCAATGGCGCGCCACCTCCACTAGCAGGCCGTCGGAAATCGATTGTCCGGACAGGCTGGTGCCGGCGGCGCGGAAGGTCATGGGAATTCGTGTCTGCTGGCTGAAGCTGAACAGCGCACGGATCTCCTCCAGATTCTGCGTCTGCACCACCGCCTTGGGGATCAGCCGGTAGAAGCTGGCGTCGGAAGCGCAGGCGATCAACTCAATGGGGCGAACCAGAATGCGTTCTTGGGGGATGAAACCGTTCAGGGCCAACTGAATTTCTTGGGACGAAATTTCCGCCGGAGCGACGAGGGTTGCAGCCATTGTTGTTCCTTCGCCTGTCGGCCGGTGCCGGCAAGCTACGCACACGGCGGATGATGGAAGACCTTTGCCCGCGGTGCTGCGCCTAGTCTGAATCTAAGGCAGCAGGTCATGGCGAGGCGCGGAAGCTGGTCACAATGGGTTGTGATGGAAGGCACAGGACGGGTTGCAGGCTATTGCAGGGATACGGGATCGGCAGCGGATTCGACCCCCAGCAGCCATCCGCCGCCGCTCGACGCGTAGGGAAATTGTTGTCCAAATCTTGCTGGCGACTTTGGTCGAGAGTATTATGCACTGTTCCATTAATCCGCACTTTCTCTGTAGCATTTCCTAGTTCTGCGTGAGGCGAAATCATGTTCAAATACGGTTCCTTCGCAATTGGCTTATGCTTTCTCTTGACTTCGGCGTTTTCCCAGTCTCCGGCGGCTAACCCTCAGAGCGGGGACCAAAAAGCTCTGCTGCAGGAAAAGCTCAATTCACAATTTAAGTTAACCAAAACCACGGATGACAAGACGGACGTCGTCACCGCAGGCTCCGTTCTGGTGCTGCACAAAGACGGACTCCTGATGTTCAGCATTGATACTAAGATTCCGCCAACTAGCACTTACAAAGACGGGAAGCTGGGAATGGGCTTCGGAGCTACGCTCGCCACGGATATGGCCTTAGGTCAAGCTCAACCAGGTGCCACTGTTAGCAGTGTTCCGCAGCGTAAATTTGTGGCGGGAGAAAAATTCTGGATGGTCGCGTCTGCGGTTAAGGATGACGGCGTCATCTTTGTTTTCTACAGCGATCCCTACCAGGACGTTCGCTACTATGGGCAATTAAAGATTCCGTTCCAGAAACACACGGTGCCTCCGGCCGATGACGTGATGAAGACCATCGCTGAGGTGATAACGGCACAGCCCGACGATAACGCAGCTCAAAATTCGCCGCCGCCCCCCGATACTCAAGCGATGAAGCCGATCCCGCCACCTCCGCCGCCGCCGGACGCGCCGCCACCCCAACCCAAGACGATTTCCGTCGGCCAGACGAGGGACCAGGTCGTGGCGATCTTCGGACAGCCGCAGAAGGTGGTCAACCTCAAAACCAAGGAAATCGACTACTATCCCGATATGAAGGTGACGTTCATTGGCGGCAAGGTCACCGATGTGCAGTAGCCATTGGAGTGCTCTTACCCGCTAGACAAAGAATCCCCTCCGAACGTCGACGGGAGGGGGTCACGTACGCGCTCAAGTTAGCCGGAGACCAAGATTCTAGCTACCGCACGGCTGCATCTTCCGAAGGCTTCTCCGCCTCGGCCCGCAGCAACAAACCGCTGCCGGCGTGCACCACGACATTCTTCTTCGATCCCAGGACGATATTCCCCACCGGGTCTTTTAATCCGTCGTACACAATCACTAGGCCTTTTCCAAAGCCGTAAGCGCCGCACGCGTAAGGCGAAATATCCAGAGTGCGCCTGTGGTGCCCGGCTGGTCGACCCGGCCGCCGCAGCCTGGATTCGGGGCACCGCTGAAGTGCACTGCCCGTCCCCAAGACTTTTCCGGGTTATCAGGACGGAAGGCCGCATCGCCGCCCAGCGGGGCCAGCATCACCGCGCTGGGCGGCGTGGCGTCCGGCTCGAACAACGGCACTTGTGCGTCCTGCACCGCCATCATGCTCGCCAGCGCCCGCAGATTGGCCGTGAACGGCATTTCCCGTTCGTGAAATACAATGTGGTCAAACTGGAGGGCAATCCACGCCGGGGAAACACCATCGCCAGGGTGAACTTGATCGACGTGGCCAAACACCTTGGCAGCTTCGGAAATTCCCCCTTCGGCCAGCAGATCACTGACCAGCGGGTTTGCAAGTGCCGGCCATACCTGTCACGCTCTTTACCTTAAAAACCGGCTGCTCCTTCGCGGTCGACTCAGCGCCTTGGGTGGTGGTGTCGACTGTCCTCACGCCCGGCATACCGGTTACCTTGACTTGTTGGCCGACATAGTGGGTTAGCTTGTTGGCTTCATTTGAGAGTTGGTACGAGGTGCCATTGCTGTCGGTGAGTCTGTAATGGCTGTCAGAGAACTGCAGGCAGCCTTCAATGGTAGTAAGACTGGACGTCTTGCCCGCAGTCTGGCCTGCAGCTTGCACTTGCAGCCAAACTGCCGTGATTAGGAGCGCTACAGTAACCATCGTTGTCTTGCGCACAAACATCCTCCCTTTCGGCTTGCGCCGTTGCCGGGTTTCGATTTATTCCCAGCCCGTGAGCGATTATGTATCTCTTACCACTGGAAGACAACCTATTTCTTCTCTCCAGTGAGGTCCTGGACGGCACGGCGCTGGTCTGCCCCTGTTCTCCAGTCCGCACCAGGGCTGGCCGCATCGCCTGTGTAACCCGGTCCGCGGAGCCAGGGCCGTGTCAGTACGCGCCATCCGGGTCCGAAGATCGTCGGCCGCTTACCGGGCACCCTATTGGCACGCGTCCGCTATGCGCTTCACGGTTCTTACTTCGAACACCGGCTGCTCGACCGCACTTGATCCAGCACCTGCCAGCGTACTGTCTACAGTCTTGATCCCGGGTTTGCCGGTAACTTCGATTTGACGGCCAACCTGGTGCCCAAGCTTATTAGCAGCCCCCGAAAGTTGATGGGTGGGCCCATTGGTCTCGGTGAGTAGATAATGATTGCTGTCGATGCGCAGACACCCTGCAAGCGTGGTCAAGTCGGACGCTTTGCCGGAAGGCGGTTCAGCACCGGACGACGGACCAGCTGATTGCCCTTGTAAGCAAATGGTCAAAATCGGCAGCACGAAAGTCAGTATCATTGCCTTGCGCATAAAGAGCCTCCTGGCGGCGTCTCCGCTGCGCTCATCTTAAAGACGCGCTATCCGGCGGTCAACGCACTTACCGATATTCCGAATCGGGCGAGTTTACTGAGCTTGAATCTGGCAAAGAAAACGGGCGACTCACTCGCGCGGCCGCCCGTTCCAGTCCAGAGGTTGTGGGTTGCTAGAAGGTGAACACCGGTCCGAACTCCGAACGCCAATCGACCGAAGTGCAAGTTGGCACACCGGCGACCTTCGTGGTGCAAAGACCGCTATTGGCCGGAACCGCGTAGCTGGAGTAATTGCTCTCTTCAAAGCCAAACTGGACCCAAGGGTTCATCTTATAGAAGATGGTTGCGGCCTTGATTGAGCCCTTGATAGGCCCGGCGCCGTCCACGCCAACGTCTTTATCAAGCCTGAAGTCATTGGCATTGGCCGCATCCAAGCCGTACTCGAAGAAGGCCTGCCAGCCGGCATTTCTGCCTTTTGGCTCGGCGTTGAACCAGCGCGAGATGGGGAATCCGACCTGAACGAATCCGCCGTAGCCTCGCACCGGCAGTTGGGGTGCATAGACTGACTGCCCAGCCGCGTTAGTGCCAAAAACCACGGCGGAATTGTCCACCGCCGCGCCATCGGCTGTATTGGTCAGCCCCGCCGTGTGGTTGTAGTAAGACAAGGTCTGGCCGCCAAAAAAGAATCTCAGGTCGGCTCCCATGTAGCCGCTAGCCACCACCGTCGCCCAGCGGGTGGGGAGTGAGATTGCTATCTGATTGCCGTAACCGTTGCTGTGGGTGTCAACCCCGGTCGGGAAGGCAGCTTTGTAATCCGCCGGCACGGCTGAAGCTAGCACTGTATCCTGGCGGGAGGCGTAGAACCCGCTCCACAGGATCTGGGCTGGAACAACGCCGGGAGCTTTGTCCAGTTGGAATTGCAAGACAGCTCTGGACTCCACCTCTGGACGAGACGAGTCTGCGCCCTCACGCTCGCCATATCCGATCTGGCTTGCCAGCCCGTTGACCAGGGTGCAGGTTGTGGCTGTATCCAGTGCTTTGACGGTGCAAGTAACGCTACTTACTGGGAGATCGCCCTCGGACGGCATCATGATCGCAAATTCGGGGGAGAACTTCCAGTCACGCGAGCCGCCTAATTTCTGCACCACCCCTAGGCGCATCTGCGGAGAGCGCTCGTAAAGATTGCCCCAGTAAGCACCATAGAACGTCGTCTCGAATAGGTTCATCAGCGCGCTGGAGCCGAAGATGGTCCAGTCTTGTCCGGCTTCAAAGAAGATGTCCGTGTTAGGCGCCGTGGTCCAGTCGATTCGCCCGAAGGCCAGACGCAGCTGAAACGCATTGCTCCTGATGCTGGAGACGTTGCGGTTGTCAACGGCGCTAAAGTTGCCCTCAAAGTCGCCCTCGATTTGTCCGGTGATGGTGACGTTCTTAGAGATGTCAGGCCATTCGAACTTGGACCCGATGCGGGTGGAACGCGCTTTCATATGCCATTCGGGATTCTTAGTCGGGCCGGTATCGGCAGCCGTGAAGCCCGGCCGGGGAAAATCATCCCCGGTAGGATCAAGTGAGTC
>Ga0302320_10024661_pt1 | contig 11723 bp, 12 predicted proteins | sample Bog_T0_3_FD_202130 | JGI IMG/M metagenome (GOLD analysis project Ga0302320, IMG submission 202130) | Peat permafrost microbial communities from Stordalen Mire near Abisko, Sweden - Bog_T0_3 | ecosystem: Environmental > Terrestrial > Soil > Wetlands > Peat | place: Sweden: Abisko, Stordalen Mire... | reverse complement strand
ATGATCAAATGCGGCCTGCACATCGAGTGTCATCATCACGAAGTGGCGACTGGCGGGCAGTGCGAGATCGACCAGCGTTTCGACACGCTGGTGAAGTCGGCCGACAATATGATGTTGTACAAATACATCGTGCGGAACGTGGCCAACCAGTACGGCAAGACGGTGACCTTCATGCCGAAACCTCTGTTCGGCGACAACGGCAGCGGGATGCACACGCACCAGAGCATCTGGAAAGAAGGCAAGCCGTTGTTTGCGGGCGATTTGTATGCCGGCTTAAGCCAGATGGCGCTATGGTACATCGGCGGATTGCTGAAGCATGCGCGCGCGCTTTCGGCGATCATCGCGCCGACCACCAACAGTTATAAGCGGCTAGTACCGGGGTATGAAGCGCCGGTGAACCTGGCGTACTCGCGCCGGAACCGCTCGGCGGCGTGCCGCATTCCGATGTACTCGGCGAGCCCGAAGGCCAAGCGGGTGGAATTCCGTCCACCGGATCCAGCGGCCAATCCGTATCTGGCATTCGCCGCGATGCTGATGGCGGGGCTGGACGGCGTCGCCAATAAGATCGATCCGGGCGAGCCGCTGGATAAAGACATTTACGATCTTTCGCCGGAGGAGATGCGCAAGGTGCCATCGATGCCGGCTTCGCTCGAAGAAGCCCTGGGCTGCCTGGAAGACGACCACGGCTTCATGATGAAGGGTGACGTGTTCACCGAGGAATTGATCGAAACTTTCATCGACTACAAGCGCAAGAACGAAGCGGACGCCATACGGCTGCGGCCGCATCCCTACGAGTTCGCGCTGTATTACGACGTTTAATTTCGCGGCTCCGCGGCGATGGCGGGAGGCGGCGCCCGTGGGGTCGCTGGACGCGCCGGCGACCAGAAGTGTTCCCAAGGAACCGTACGGCGGCGTGATCCTCGATTCTTCCGGCAATCTCTACGGCGCTACATACACGGCACTACATACATGGGTGGCAAGCAGGCTTCCGGCACAGTGTTCAAGCTGGTTCCGGAGTAGGCACGAGGCTCAGGAGTGCGTCCTGCAAGCGGTCTGCATTACCACGGATATTTGTACAGCGCGGGCACGTTCAGCAACATAGACATCCCGGGTGTCGAGAGAACCCTGCCGCACGCCATAAACAATTTGGGTGGTGTGGCACTCGAATGGTTCGGGGAGGACAGCGTTAGCGCTCCTCCACAATGGCAATTTCACCAAGTTTAATGCTCTTGGCGCGAGCGATGGCGGCGTCAGCGGCATCAACGACTATCGAACGATGGTGGGGACGTATTTCACGGCGACGTCAATGGCCTCAGACGTGTACCGATATCTGTTAGCTAGAATCGGACGGCAAACCGGCCGGCCGCGCGCGTCGTTTTGCCTTGCGATATGAGGTGTTAATAGGCCATCCGCAAAGCGCATGCATTTTCACTCGCCATAGAGTTCGATACCTCGTCGACCGGACCATCGGCGAGGCTGCTTTTCGTAACAGATTCTCGCGGATCGAAATCGGGTGCCAGACCGGCGCACAACTAAGAGTACCGTCATGGGCCGGCGCACGGCCGCGAAATTGTGCCGCGCCGCCGCCTCCCTTTCCGAGGGTGCAGGTTTCGGAAGCTGTGTATTACACTTACCAGTAGGAGTATTACCGTGCAAATTACCAGCAAGGGCCAGGTCACCATCCCGCAGGAGATCCGTAACCGGCTAGGCCTTTTGCCGCAAACCGAGGTTGCGTTCGAGTTGGCCGGCGATCACGCCCGGATTCGCAAGATCGGGCGCGAGGCCGGCACAAGCGCCAGAGGACGCCTGGTGCTGGAGGCTCTGCGCAGCACCGCGGATGTCCGCATGACCACTGATGAGATCATGGCGCTGACGCGCGGCGAGGCCCGCCCTCGAAAGCGACGCCATTGAAGCCAGCCATCGACCGCCTGCGTGCGCGCCTCAGCGCGTGCCGCGGCGTGCTGGTGGACAGCAACGTTCTGCTGGATATCGCCACAAACGATCGGAACTGGAGCGATTGGTCTGGCAGGGCGCTGGCTGAATGCGCCGAGCACACGACCTGGATGAGGCCCTGCCGACCCGTCTGTATCAGCGCGAATCTCTGCCCTGGGAAGCCGGTTTTTTGGCGGGGAAGTGCTTCCTTAAATACCGCCGTCGCGGAGGTCCGCGGAGTTCGACGCTGCCGGACTTCTACATTGGCGCGCACGCCGCCGTGGGACATCTTGCCCTGCTCACGCGTGATGTGGCGCGCTATCGTAGCTATTTTCCGACAATTGAGATCCTGGCTCCCACGGAACCACAGATCAGATTCGATGGCCGGTGTTGGGCACCCGGCCACACCGAATCTCCATTCTGGCCATTGTAGTGGGCATGAGCGACGCATCCAACGACGTGGCCCTGCTGGCTCCGGTGCCTGTCACGGTGAATAACTGATTATGCCGAAAGTTTGGGATCGGTTTCGTAGCTGACCGGCGGGACAAGCCGCGCGGCATATTGCCCGGGAGGCGACAGCGACAGGAGCGCAGTTGCCGTAGGGGCGCTAAACGCATACAATAATCTCCGGCGGTATCTGCGCCGCTGCGAGGGGGGAGCTGTGTCGGATCGGGCTATTTTATTTTTATTTAGCGTAGTCGTGGTGATTGCGTCTTTGGCTGCCGCGGGCTGGCTGCTGGCGAGCGGCCAAGCCACATCGGTAGACGGTCTTTTCCTGCTGTTGACGTGTCTGTTGATCGCGCTGTCGTTTGGGCTGTACCTGGTCTTCATGATCCGGCGAGCGATGGAGGTCCCAGCGCCGGCTAAGAAGACCGCGCCCGCGGTTCAGGCATAGGGTTTTGAAAGAAAGCCGGCAGACTACTTTTTCGGGGCGGCCTTCTTCACAGCGGCGCCCGCCGTTACGGGCGCAGGTCCTACCCGCGTGATGACGATGGCGAGAATCTTGACCGGCGTCAGCGGTTTGTTTTCCGAGGGAGTCGCGGGCACGTTGATAATTTTATGGACGACGTCCTGCCCGTCGACGACTTGGCCGAATATCGTATGTTTCATATTCAGGTGCGTGGTGGGGACATCGGTGATGAAGAACTGGCTGGCGCCGGTGTGGGGCTGACCGATGTTGGCCATGGCGAGGCGTCCGGGGACGTCGAACTTGAGGGTGGGCACGAACTCATCGGGAATGGTAAAACCCACATCGCCGGTTCCATCGCCGGCCGGATCTCCGCCCTGGATCATGAAGTTGGGGATGACGCGGTGGAAGGTGGTGCCGGTATAGAGGGGGCGCGTGACCTTCGCATGGGTCTTGGGGTCGGTCCATGCCTTGGTGCCGCGCGAGAGCGCCACGAAATTCCTGACGGTGATGGGCGCTTCCTTTTCGTAGAGCTTCACGGTGATGTTGCCGAGGGAGGTCTTAATGGTTGCGTACTGGCCCGGCTCGCGGGCGGGCTTGGGGGCGGACGTGGCGGCGGGAGGCGTCTGGGCGAAGGCCGCAGCCAGCAGAGCGAATAAACCAATAGTTGTTTTCATAGCGATGGTTGCCTGTCTCCGGGGCAGATGAACCCTTATTCTATCCTTTTTCGCGGGGGCGAGGCAGATGGCGGGGCTGGGGACACCTTATTCAGCAAATCCCGCCAGCCTCTTGGTAAAATAGAACTTACCACCCATCCAAGGAGCTCCATTGCCCGAACAGGAAAATCCACCGCAAGGTCCGCCCGCGCCTCCGTCCGGTCCGCAAATGCCGTTGAGCGGCGGCGACAAAAATCTCATCCCGATCAATATCGAAGACGAGATGAAGCGGTCGTACCTGGATTACGCCATGAGCGTGATCGTGGGCCGCGCGCTGCCCGACGTGCGGGACGGCTTGAAGCCGGTGCATCGCCGCATTCTGTTCGGCATGCACGAAATGGGGCTCACGCCGAACCGTCCGACGCGCAAGTGCGCCAAGATCATCGGCGAGGTGATGGGCAAGTATCACCCTCACGGGGACGCTCCGATTTACGACGCGTTGGTGCGCATGGCGCAGCCGTTCACGATGCGTTATCCGCTGGTGGAAGGCCAGGGCAATTTCGGTTCAGTGGATGGCGATCCGCCGGCGGCGATGCGGTACACGGAGGCCCGGCTGGCGCGGATCACGACGAGCCTGATCGAGGATATCGACAAGGAAACGGTGGATTTCCGGCCAAACTACGACGAATCCGAGCAGGAGCCGGAGGTGCTGCCGACGCGCGTCCCGAACCTGCTGGTGAACGGGTCGGCAGGCATTGCGGTGGGAATGGCCACCAACATCCCGCCCCACAATCTGACCGAAATCGTGAACGCCACGATCGAGCTGATCCGCAATCCGCAAGCGCCGCTATCGAAAATCATGGAGATGGTGGTGGGTCCGGACTTTCCGACGGGCGGGTTCATCCTGGGACGCCAAGGCATACTGGACGCTTTCACCAGGGGGCGCGGGCAACTGAAGATACGCGCCAAAGCGGCCATAGAAAGCCGCGGCAAGGATCGCGAGCACATCATCGTTACCGAGATTCCATACCAGGTGAACAAGTCGCGGCTGATCGAGAATGCGGCTGCACTGGTGAATGAAAAGAAGATCGAAGGCATCTCGGAAATCCGCGACGAGAGCGACCGCGACGGCACGCGCATCGTGTTCGAGCTGAAGCGCGGGGAGCAGGCCGAAGTGGTGCTGAACAATCTGTACAAGCACACGCAGTTGCAGATCGGCTTCGGCATCATCATGCTCTCGATCGTGAACGGGCAGCCGCGCGAGCTGGGGCTGATCGACTGCATCAAGTTTTTCATTGAACATCGCGTAGAAGTGATCCGGCGGCGCACGGACTTTGAACTGCGGAAGGCGCGCGAGCGGGAGCATCTGCTGCTTGGATTCCAGAAGGCGCTGGACAATCTGGACGAAGTGATCCGGCTGATCCGCGCGGCGCGAGCGCCCCGGGAAGCGCGCGAGTCGTTGATTGGGGCATTCGCCTTCACGGAGCGACAGGCGCAAGCGATCATCGAGCTGCAGTTGCAGCGGCTGACGGGCATGGAGCAGCAGAAGATCGCGGACGAGCTGGGGGAAATTCAGCGGCGGATCGCGGGGTACCTGGAACTGCTGGGCTCGGAGAAGCTGGTGCGCGAGCAAGTGATTGAGGAGTTAAAGGAAGTCCGGAGATTGTATGGCGACGAGCGCCGCACGCAGATCATCGAAGACACCGGGGAGATCCGGCTGGAGGATCTGGTGGCGGTGGAAGACGTGGCGGTCACGGTGACGCATGGCGGCTATCTGAAGCGGACGTCGGTGGATACCTACCGGCGGCAATCGCGCGGGGGGAAGGGCCGCATCGGCATGGGGACGCGCACGGAGGATTTCCTGGAGCACCTGATCGTGGCTTCGACGCATAGTTACCTGCTGATTTTTACCGACAAGGGCCGCGTATACTGGCTGAAGATTTACGAAATACCGGACGCGGCCACGGTGGGCAAGGGCAAGCATGTTTCGAATCTGATCAACCTGCAGCCGGACGACACAGTGAAGGCGTTCCTGGCGGTGCGCGAGTTTGTGCCGGATCAGTTCATCGTCATGTCGACGAAGCATGGCGTGATCAAGAAGTGCGAACTGACCGAGTTTGACAACCCGATGGCGCGGGGGATCATTGCGGTGTCGCTCGATGACGGCGACGAGTTGATCTCAGTGCATTTGACGAACGGCAAGAATTTCATATTCCTGGGGTCTCACAGGGGGCAAGCCATACGCTTCGCGGAGAGCCAGGTGCGTTCGATGGGCCGGCCGGCGCGGGGCGTGCGCGGCATGGACCTGGATGTGGACGACTACCTGGTGGGCATGGAAATAGTGGAAGAGGAAGGACTGATTCTATCCATCTCGGAGAACGGGTTTGGTAAGCGGACCCGGCTCACGGATTACCGTTTGCAATCGCGCGGGGGCAAGGGTGTGATCAACATGAAAACATCCACGCGCAACGGCAAGGTGGTGGGAATTCTATCGGTGAGAGAAGATACGGATCTGATGATCGTGACTAAGAACGGCAAGATCATCCGGCTGGAATCGGCCGAGATCCGGCAGGCGGGGCGGTCGACGCAGGGGGTGCGGTTAGTGCGCATGGAGGACGACGACCAGGTAGCCGCGGCGTCGGTAATTCCGGAGGCGGCGGAGACGGTCGAAAAGGAAGGCGACGACCAGCCGGAACTGCCGCTGCAGTAGGCCGCGGCAAGAAAAAATCAAATAACCTGAAACGATCGTGCGGTGAGACTCACTACTAAGTGTGGACGCTTGTTGCGAGTTGCGCTCCCTTAAGCATGCAATGGTTCCTCCCCACTCCGTAGCTGCCTCGGAAACACGCAGCTCGCAGCGCGTTCACACCAGTTACACGCCGTCCCGCCGCGTAGCCTGATACCATTAAGTCGAATTGACCGAAACTGTTCCAGACGTACTAGCCCGTATTGTGGCCCATAAGCGGGCGTCTGCACGACCGGATGCTACGGTGTTGAAGCAATGGGAACGTCAAGCGGAGCAGGCGTGCGCAGGCCGTCGTAATTTTCAACAGGCCCTGTGTGCGCGGTCGCCGGGCATCATTGCCGAAATCAAGAAAGCCTCGCCTAGCAAAGGACTGCTGACGGCGGACTTCAATCCGGCGCTGCTGGCCCGGCAGTATGAAGCGGGGGGCGCGGCGGCGCTTTCGGTGCTCACGGAGGCGGCCTTCTTTCAGGGCAGCCTGGCGGACCTTGGGGCGGCTCGGGCGGCGTGCGGATTGCCGGTGCTACGCAAGGATTTCACGCTGAGTGAAAGCGATGTTCTGGAAGCGGCCGGCGGGGGGGCGGACGCCATACTGCTGATCGCGGCGATCCTGGACACGCAGGAGCTGCGCATGCTGGCTGAAATGGCGGGCGGCTACGGAATGGCGGCGCTGGTGGAGGTGCATGACGAAGCCGATCTGGCGAAGGCCATTGAAGCGGGCGCGGCGATCATAGGGGTGAACAACCGGAATCTGAGCACCTTCGAAGTGAAGCTCGAAACTTCGTTGCGGCTGGCGCCGGGCATTCCCGCGGGCGTAATGAGGGTGAGTGAAAGTGGAATACGCTGCGCGGGGGATATCGAACGGCTGCGGCGGGCGGGCTATGAAGCTTTTCTGGTAGGCGAGCACTTGATGAAATCGGCAGATCCGGCGGGAGCGGTGCGCGAGTTGGTGACGGCATGATGGTGAAAATCTGCGGCATCACCAATCGCGCGGATGCGCTGGCGGCGATCGAGGGAGGCGCGGCGGCGTTGGGATTCAACTTCTACGCAGCCAGCCCGCGGTACATCGCAGCCGAGGAAGCTGCCGCGATTGCGGCGGATCTGCCCGGACACATATGGAAGGTGGGCGTTTTTGTGGACGAGTCTCCGGAAGCGGTGCTGCGAACGGCGGAGATAGCGGGGTTGGATGTCGCGCAATTGCACGGGAGCGAATCGCAGGAGCAGTATCCGCCGGGTATGCGCGTGTGGAAAGCGATTCGGGTGGGGCAGGCGGGGTTCAGCGCGCCAACGTCTCTAGCAGGGGTGGAAGCGATGTTGTTGGATGGCCCGGCATCGGGACAGGCATTCGACTGGGGGCTGGTTCCAAAGGGCATTGAAAAGCTAATCCTGGCGGGTGGCCTGGATGCGCGCAACGTGGGCGAAGCCATCGAACAGACGCATCCTTGGGGCGTGGACGCCTGCTCTCAAATCGAAAGCTCGCCAGGCCGCAAAGATCACTTCAAGATGGCGGCATTCCTGAGGGCGGCACTGGCGGCCTCGCGATGACCAATACCGAGCCGGACGCGAGCGGACATTTCGGGCCATACGGGGGCCGGTTCGTGCCGGAAGTGCTGATGGCGCCGCTGGAAGAAGTGGAGCAGGCTTATCTGGAAGCGCGGGGGGATGCGTCGTTCCAGGCGGAATTGAACGATCTGCTGCGGAATTATGCGGGCCGTCCGACGCCGCTCTATTTCGCGCGGCGGCTGACGGAACAATTGGGCGGCGCGCGGATCTATATCAAGCGCGAAGACCTGCTGCACACGGGGGCGCACAAGATCAACAATACGCTGGGGCAGGGGCTGCTGGCGCGGCGGATGGGAAAGCGGCGGATCATCGCCGAAACGGGCGCGGGGCAGCACGGGGTAGCGACGGCGACGGTATGCGCGCGGCTGGGGCTCGACTGCGTGGTGTACATGGGCGAGGAGGACATGCGGCGGCAGCGCCTCAACGTCTTTCGCATGCGCCTGCTGGGCGCGGAAGTGATCCCGGTGACCACGGGCAGCCGGACCTTGAAGGACGCCATCAACGAGGCTTTGCGCGATTGGGTGACCAACGTGGGCACGACCTATTACCTGCTGGGGTCGGCGCTGGGGCCGCATCCGTATCCGGTGATGGTGCGCGATTTTCAGAAGGTGATTGGGGAAGAGGCGCGACGCCAGATTTTAGAAACGGAGAAACGGCTGCCGGATGCCATATTCGCGTGCGTGGGCGGAGGCAGCAACGCGATCGGCATTTTCCACGCTTTTGTGGCGGATGAAGGGGTGCGGCTGATCGGGGTGGAAGCGGGAGGCAGCGGATCGAACCTGGGCGAGCACGCGGCGCGATTTCGGGGCGGCACGCCGGGAGTGCTGCACGGCGCGCGCAGCTATCTGCTGCAGGACGAAGACGGGCAGGTTTCGCTGACGCACTCGGTGTCGGCGGGCCTCGATTACGCGCTGATCGGGCCGGAGCACGCATGGCTGCACGACCGCAAGCGCGCGGAGTATGTGGCCGCTAGCGATAGTGAAGCGCTGGAGGCGGCGCGTCTGCTGTGCCATATCGAAGGTCTGATTCCGGCGCTGGAATCGGCGCACGCGGTGGCGGAGGCGGTGCGGCGGGCTCCGGCGGCGCGGCACCAGGTGTTCATCATCAATATGTCGGGGCGGGGCGATAAAGACATCGATATCTACCGCGAAAACCTGAAGGAACTGGATGCCGGCTGAGATGAGCACGCGCATAGGTCCCCTATTTCAAAAGCTGAAGCGGAACGGGCGGAAGGGTCTGATTGCATACCTAACGGTGGGGGATCCGTCGCCGGAGCGCACGCCGGCACTGGTGGAAGCACTGGAATACGGCGGGGCGGACGCGATCGAGCTGGGCGTGCCATTTTCAGACCCGATCGCGGACGGTCCGGTAATCCAACGGGCGGGCCAGCGGGCATTGGCGGCGGGCACGACACTGCGCAAGGTGCTGGAGATCGCGGCTCAAATCCGGAGGCGGTCGGAGATCCCACTGGTGCTTTTCACCTATTTGAACCCGGTGCTGCGCTACGGGCTGGAGGCGCTGGCGCGGGATGCGGCGAGCTGCGGTGTGGATGGCTGCCTGCTGACGGACGCCAGCGTGGAGGAAGCCGGCGAATATGTGGAAGCCATGCGGCGGCACAATCTGGACACGGTATTCCTGGCAGCGCCGACCAGCACGGAGCGGCGGCTGCGGCTGGTGGCGCAATACTCGACGGGCTTCGTCTACCTGGTGTCGCGCACGGGAGTAACGGGGGCGCGCGAATCGATTTCGGATACGGTGACGCCGTTGGTGGCGGCCATGCGGGCGGTGACGGATCTGCCGCTGGCGGTGGGGTTCGGCATCTCGCGGCCGGAGCAGGCGGCGGAATTGGGACGCCAGGTGGAAGCGGTGGCGGTGGGGAGCGCGCTCGTCAACCTGATCGAAGCCAACCGGGGAAGCAGCCAGCTTGAGAACCAATTGGAATGCCTGGTGCGCGAGTTGAAACACGGCTTGGACGCGCGGGCCGCGGAGGCGCCGTGACGCGCGAGGAGGCCGTTGAATCGCTGGAACAGTACCGGGTAGCGATCGACGCGCTGGATCTGCGGCTGCTGGAACTGCTGAACGAACGCACGCGCATTGTGGAGCAGATCGGCCGGGTGAAGCGGGGCGCGAAACTGCCGATTTACGAACCCCGGCGCGAGGAGCAGGTTTTTGAAAACATCACGAGCCATAACGGGGGGCCGCTGACTCCGGCGGGGGTGAAGCGCATCTTTGAGCGCATCATCGACGAGATGCGCACGATACAAAGAATTCACATGGAAGCGAGTGTTGAAACGGGGCTGGACGGAGAATCATAAATGTTAGTGGTGATGCAGGAGGGAGCGACGGACCACCAGATACAGTCGGTGATCGACCGGATGGTGAGCGAGGGTTACGACGTGCATCGGTCGACCGGGGTGATGCACACGGTGCTGGGGGGGGTAGGCGGCAAGGTAGATGTAGACCTGGAAATCTTCGAAGCGATGGAGGGGGTGAAGGAGGCGCATCGGATCGCGTCGCCTTACAAACTGGCGAGCCGCAATTTCAATCCGGGCGGGACGGTGGTGAAGATCGGCGGGGTGTCGATCGGCGGCGAGCAAGTGGTAGTGATGGCGGGCCCGTGCAGCGTGGAGAGCCGGGAGCAGATCGAACTGGCAGCGGAGCAGGTGGCGCGGGCGGGAGCCCGGGTGATACGCGGCGGCGCATTCAAACCGCGTTCGTCGCCCTACAGTTTCCAAGGCATGGGCGTGGAAGGGCTGCAATTGCTGCGCGCCGCGGCCGACCGCAACGGACTGCTGGTGGTGAGCGAGGTGATGGATCAGAGCCAGATAGGGGTAGTGGCCGAATATTCGGATATGCTGCAAGTGGGAGCGCGCAACATGCAAAACTTCAACCTGTTGCGGGAGTTGGGCAAGCAGCGCAAGCCGATCCTGCTGAAGCGCGGTATCGCGGCGACGATTGAAGAGTTGCTGCTGTCGGCGGAATACATTATGGCGGGCGGCAACTACGACGTGATTCTGTGTGAGCGGGGCATTCGGACATTTGAGACTTACACGCGCAACACCATGGACATTTCGGCGATTCCGGTGGTGAAGAAGCTATCGCATCTGCCGATGGTGGCGGACCCCTCGCACGGGACGGGGCGGCGCGACAAAGTAGCGCCGATGGCGCGGGCTGCGGTGGCGGCGGGCGCCGACGGACTGTTGATCGAAGTGCATCCCGACCCGGACCGGGCCCTCAGCGACGGCGCGCAATCGCTGCGCCCGGAGCAATTCGAAGAGCTGATGCAGCAGTTGCGAATGATCGCGGCGGCAGTGGGCCGAAGCATTTGATGGATACTGTCGCGATCGTGGGGGTAGGGCTGATCGGCGGCTCGTTCGGGCTGGCGCTGAAGAAGGCGGGCTTCGGCGGCACGATCCTGGGGGTGAGCTCGGAAGCGGCGCTGCGCGCGGGGCTGGAGCGGGGAGCCATCGATCGGGGCGCGACGCTGGAGCAGGCGGCGCGGTCCGCGGACTTGATCTATCTGGCGCAGCCGGTCGGACGGATCCTCGATACGCTGCACCATGTGGACGCGCTGGTGCGGGCGGAAGCGCTGATCACAGACGCGGGCAGCACGAAGCATACGATTGTGACGGCGGCGCACAAACTGGTGCGGCGATGCCAGTTTCTGGGCGGGCATCCGCTGGCCGGGAAGGAAAAGCGGGGCGCGAGCGAAGCGGAGGCGGATCTGTTTCGCGGGCGCACGTATGTGCTAACGCCGGGGGCGCCGGAGGAGTTGCAGACGCCGGCCGCGCAGGAGTTGGTGGAATGGCTGGGCCGGATGGGCGCGAAGACGGTGGTGCTAGGCGCGGCGGAGCACGACCGCCTGGTCTCATTCACGTCGCACCTGCCGCAACTGGCTTCGACGGCGCTGGCCGCCACGGTG
>Ga0302320_10024655_pt1 | contig 11726 bp, 9 predicted proteins | sample Bog_T0_3_FD_202130 | JGI IMG/M metagenome (GOLD analysis project Ga0302320, IMG submission 202130) | Peat permafrost microbial communities from Stordalen Mire near Abisko, Sweden - Bog_T0_3 | ecosystem: Environmental > Terrestrial > Soil > Wetlands > Peat | place: Sweden: Abisko, Stordalen Mire... | reverse complement strand
AAGTACGGCGAGTAACAAATACGACGGCAACAAGTCCAGATATTGTGGACCGGAGTGTTCTTATGAAGGAAGGCCATCAATCTCAGCCTTCCCGCCTGGAAAGTAAATATGCCTTCTGATTCTGCGGTCCCGGTCCGCACCCACGCTCTTAGAATTTGCGCCATCGCCGGTCTGGCAGTTTACGCAGCCGGAATTTATTTCGCCGGACATCATCCGCTAGGCGCCAGCCTGCGGGTAGTGGGACTCGCACTGCTGGCCTTCGTGGCAATCAAGCGGAGTGCGATCACGACATGGACCTTCTTCGCGATCTTGGCCGGTACGGAGCTTGGCGTGGATGCTCCAGGCGCCGCGGTCCACCTGCATGTTCTGGCCGAGATATTTCTACGACTCGTGCGGGTCATTGTCGCCCCTCTTATCTTCGGAACGCTTACCACTGGTATCGCAGGGCACGGACGGTTGAAAAGCCTCGGCCGCATTGCATGGAAGACATTCTTGTATTTCGAGGTTGTTACGACATTGGCGCTCGTGATTGGTGGAGTGGCCATCCATCTTTCGCGCGCTGGCGAAGGCATCGCCCTGCCTGTATCCGCAGCCACGACTGACACCGCTGCAACTCTGGTTACTCACCCCGGATTCGAGGCGTTTCTTCTCAACATGTTTCCCGAGAACATCGCGCTGGCCGTCGCCCAAAACCAGATTCTGCAGGTTGCCATATTCGCAATTCTCTTCGGCATAGCGCTGGCTCTGCTGTCGGATGACAAGAAGGCCCCGTTGCTCTCACTGCTCACTTCGCTGACTGACGCGATGTTTCAGTTCACGAAGCTCATTATGTACTTCGCTCCCATCGCCGCGGGAGCAGCGATGAGTTACACAGTCGGCAGCATGGGCCTAGCTACGCTTCTGCCGCTGGCAAAGCTGGTGGGCACCTTTTATGGAGCAGTGCTTGCGTTCGTCCTGCTCGTGCTGCTTCCAGTCATTTTGCTCGCCAGAATTCCGCTCCGTGCGTTTCTCAAGGCGATCAACGAACCAACTGCGATCGCGTTCGCAACCAGCACATCGGAAGCAGCCTTGCCGCTCGCAATGGAGCGCATGGAAGAGTTCGGGGTGCCTCGATGGATCGTCTCGTTCGTGATTCCGTCGGGCTACAGCTTCAATATGGACGGTTCCAGCCTTTATTTGTCGATCGCCGCCATCTTCGCTGCACAGGCATCTGGCATCCACCTCTCGCTGGGCGGCGCGGGGGTGATGCTGGCAACACTGATGGTTACGAGCAAAGGCATCGCCGGCGTACCACGAGCCGTTCTCGCAATCCTATTGGCCACGGCCGCTTCGTTCCATTTGTCGACCGCTGCGGTCATGATGATCCTCGGTGTGGATGCCCTTATCGATATGGGGAGAACCGGCGTGAACGTTGCTGGCAATTGCCTGGCATCCGCGGTCGTAAGTCAGTGGGAGACCCCACGACCGCCGAACTAATCCTGTCTAACCGTCCCGACAGGAAATCACGGCGCGTTGGCGAGATCAGCGCGACCGATTCGACGGAGGCCGGCCGTGGAAACGTGATGTGGCCGGTTCTCGTAAAACTGACACGACGCCCACCGGCGTTGGGCACAGGCACGCGCAAGACTATTCCGAAAGGTCGACTGGTGGGGCTCCTGCAAACTTCTGAAAGCAGAAGGCAAAAAAGTATACTCACGGCATTGTTCTAGAAGGTGGGTTGTGAAACGTGCCTATTCGTCACGCTAATCGGCTCATCTGCCAGCCCCTGTCAAACTGAGCTTTCCTCGCATCTCTTTCCGCGCCGCTGCCAGGTCTCGTTGAAACTTCGGAGTAGCCAGCATGTACCCGAAGATCGCATACGCAGCACGGCGACTCGCCTCAATGTCGGAAGGATAATGCACTCCACAAACTACGCGATTGTGAGCATAGTTGTCCGCTCGCGCCAATATCTCAGTCCGTTTGTCAGGCGCGATCTCCGCGAGGGTGAACGCCTCCAGATAGCCGGTGAGTCCGTGGCCACTGGGGTACGAATCATGCTTCGTTTCAACCTGGCAGACCGGATGCAACGTGCTGTCTGTCTGGTATGGCCTCGGTCTTTGAAAGCGCGACTTCAGTTGAAGCCCCAACACACTTTGTTCGTTCTTCACGTGCACCCCAAGTGCTGCCGTTATGGGTAGTGCTTCCGCCGTGAAATTGGGACCGAACACGGACTTGAAGATAAACATATCCTCTTCGTCTTCGTCGGCCTTCGCCCCCGCCGCCTGCTCCGGCGTCCTTGCCTGTTCGATGCGGTGCACCTCCGCCAAATCTGCGTTATTTGCGGCCGAATCGAGTGCCGGCGGATCCGGTAAGAAATCGACGATCGTCAATATCTCGGGGTCGACATAGTACGCCATTCTTGCGGGCTTCGGAGCGGCTGCCAGTGGCATCTGAGGATTCGCTTGCTGGGCGATACACACCGCAGAGAACGGAAGCAGCAAGCATACGAGAAGAGATCGGCAAGATTTCATAGGAGGGAATCCTTTCTTGTTGCTCTTTATTAGCGCCAGTTACTTAGGCGAAGGTGAGGACGATTGGAACGACGATGCCCGCCAGGAACACCATCCCCAGGAGCAGCTTGCTACGGCTGTATTTGTAGGCCATGTAAAAGCCGGAAAACGTCGAACTGAATAGGCCGACGCTTACCAGGAGGAAGAACACCTTAAGAGGGAGCGGACTCCGACGTGGTGAGTCCGCGGCTACGAGGTTGGCAGGTTTTTCCGTCTTGTGGTGTGTATCGACTTGAGACGAGACAGGGGGCTGGAGTTTTGGCGACGCCAGTTGGGCACTCTGCTTCTTATGAATCTGGGCGAGGATTGCAATCCAGCGGGCCGGCTTATAGTTGCCCTCCTTTGCGTTCTCGTGGAGGGAAAAGGTTTGCAGCGCTCCTGTGAAGGCAAAGAAGAGGATGGCCGGAGCTATAAAAACTCCGAGGTAAAGATGGGTCTGGCGAAGCAACTTCAGAGCACTCAACTGCATGGCACGACTCCGCCTTTCCTCGTAGCATGAGTCGAAACGACTCGAAACGACTGGTCAATCGAAGTTGGGCTACCGTTTGGGCTGGAGGCCGAAGGTTACAGAGAGCATAATGCTGCGACCCGGTGTGAGCGTAAGCAGATCGCTGCCCCCCAGCGTTGTATTTGCAAGATAGGTTGAGTTGACACCTCCCGCCACGACGGGGACAGCAGCGGTACCCGGAGAGACACCAATAACGTCCTGTTCATTCAGCAGATTGTTGAAGCTCAGAGCGACCTTGGTCTGATCGAACCAGGTGTTGTTGCGCACTGTGTAATTCATAAATACGTTGACAGAATTGAACGGCTGGATGGGAACCTGATCGTGGAAGGTCTTGTTGTCGCTCCACATGGGGCCAACACATTTCTGGAAGATGCCCAGGTCCAGATTGCGCTGCTGGTATGTAAGTCCGCTGCCTTGGGTGTACGCAGGGGTGTTCGCCGCCCAGAGGCCAGAAGGGACGCCCGTGCCCGTGTATTGCGCTTGCCCAACGGTTCCATTCGCGTAAGCGCTCAAGCCTCGCGTGATGGAGACGTTGGTTTCCATCTCGGTGCCGATGGTGACAGAGTCGGGGTTGAGGTAGTAGATGGTTTGCCCATTCGACGTGTAGCTCGAGTAGGCGTTCTGAAACTTGATCCGGAAAAAATCAGCGTCAAACATGACACGCGAGAGCTTAACAACTGTGCCCGCCTGATACGCTGTAGTCCGCGCGGGCTTTGGCAGTGTTTCGACGGATTGCGTCTTCACGTCAAAGACGCTGCTCGGCGGAATCACGCTGCCTTGCGCAAACTGGACGTAAGCGGACCAGTTGGGCTGGATGCGGTAGTTGATCGATGCATCCGGCAGAGGGGAATCGTAGTGGGCGTCGGTGTAGACGGCTGGCGCGCCGTTCAAAGGCGTGCCGATTGTCTTGCCGTTATCCGGATATTGCGTGAAGTTCTGATTGTAATAGGCATACTTGAAGCCGCCTGTGATCGTGAGCTTGGGGATGGCTTGGTAGGAGTACTCGGCGAATGGCTGATAAGAATTGGTAGTGAAGTACTCCCGATAACTCGGAAGACCGCCGAAGGACCGCGTGTATGGATTGGTGGGATAGAGATAGCGATTGGTGCTGGCAAACTCATACCAAAGCCCGGCGCGGAAGACGCCATAGCGGGAGGTCTGACTGATTGAGCTGACCTCGCCATACTTGTGATAGCCGTTGAGTTGGTCCGAAGCGCACGGCAGAATGCCGCTGACCGGTGTGGCGCAGTACGTGGAGTTGAACGTCGTGAGCGGCGGGTTGGTGTACCACTGATGGTTCTTGTAGCTGTAGGTATATGGCTTCGTATCGATTTTCCAGCCATGACCCAGGTCTGAGACCAGGCCTAAATACTCAAAGTTGGTCGGAAGGTGATATCCGTTATAGCCGAAGAAATAAGGGCTTGTAGGGTCGTTGGACAAAAGGAAGTTATATCCCAGCGTCGAAACCTGTGTGCGCGTGGGCGTGGTGGTGTTCGGCGTATTGTTGTCGAGCATCACCCAGCCACTGTAGGCAGTGAGCACGAGCTTGTCGGAAAACTTGTACTGCGCCTTGATGTCGCCAGCAATTCGTTGCTGATAATTGAAGGTCTGAAATCCGTCCGAGGTGAGTCGTTGCACATCGAGCGAAAGGCCGGCCTTTTCGTTGCCGAAGAGATGGCCGGAGTCGTATTGACCATCCACCAGGAGGGTATTGAAGGAACCGTAGGCGACCGAGCTGCGGACCGACTGCTGCGCTGGCACCTCTCGCGACAGCAGATTGATGGAACCCCCGAAAGGCGTGGGGCCCACAGTCGATGCAGAGCCAGGGCTACGGTCAAAATCAATGCCACCAAGCCACTGCGAGGGAAAGAATGCCCACGAGTGGTGAGTCGGACCGTTAGTGTCGTTGAACGGGATACCGTCCCAGGTGATGTCGTAATTGCCGTCAGCAAATCCGCGGAAGTAGGTCTTGTCCTGGCCCAGACCGATTCCGTTCGGGCTGATGCTAAAGGCACCCGGCGCCATCTGCAGCACCGTGCCGTAATCGGATACCGGGGACGTGAACTGCTGAATGAACTCGGGGCCGAACTCCGATCGCGCTGACTGCGCGTTCAGGGGCGTCTGAATCGGTGACAGTTGCGCTGCAACTGAGTCGGAATCCGCCGCCGTTACAGTCACTTGCTGCGAAACGTCTCCGACTGCCAACTGAATGAGAACATTAAGCGGCTGTCCCGCAGCAACTACAAGCCCCGTGCGCGTTGCAGTGGCGAATCCTAGGGACGTTGCTTCAACTGAGTAGGTACCCGGCGGCAGCCCACCTAAAGTGAACTGTCCCTGGCCATCGGAGGTCGTCTGTCTATTGACCGAGCCCGACTCACGATGGACCACGATAGTCGCCTTGGGGAGAACGCTGCCGCTGGCATCCTGCACGGTGCCAGTGATCGACCCGGTCTGCTGGGCCACAAGCGACGCCGGGATAATTGCGCTAAGGCAAAGACCAAGAACTACTCCGATGCCCCGGAACCAGTTTCCAAGAGATGTGCTTTTCACAAGTCGCCTCCGAATGCTTGCCTTTGGTGTAAGCGGTTCCTGTAAGGTAGCCAGCGAGGTTGAACGTTGTGTTACTTTTCACATCCAAGGGCACGGACTCATGACCAAGAGACAAGCTTTCCAGCCGGGCAAGGTTGCGGGCGATGCACGAAATGCGTTCATTGCAGGGCGGATCTCGCTCATCGGCCTACCGACCGTTCACATGGATTGCGTCTTGCATGATGCGTCAGAGACCGCGTCGCCCGGCCGACGTTTCGCGCGAAAATCGTAAGGTTTAATTAAGGTTGTGGGCGCTGTGCGCCATATCCAAGGATCAGGTACTTCTATGACAGTGAACCGGAATAGTCCTTTCGCGCTATGACCACAGGGTGGGTAGACGCAGGTTTTGGAAAGCGGATGCGAAAGCTTGAGCCCTTGGTAGGCAAGCTCTCGACCGCAAGCTCCGCGCGATGTGCCTCAGCGATCCACCGGGCGATCGATAGGCCCAAGCCGCTGCCAGCCTGGCTCTTCCGCTCCCGCAGGTCCGCTTGGTAAAACCGATCAAACATGTGCTGGCAAACATCCGCCGACATCCCGATGCCCGTGTCGCGGACGGTCAAGAGCACGCTGGATTCTGTATCGCAGGCCTCGACGAGAATCTCGCCGGACTGGGGCGTGTACTTGATCGCGTTGTCGAGCAGGATGCCCAATAACCTCTGTAGCAATACCTCATCGCCCTCGATAAACAGGTCATCGGTAGGCAGTCGCCAGTCCAGGATGATCCCGCTGGACTCAGCAAGGTCTTCGACTCGACGGCACCCGCGGACTACCAGCTCACCAACGTTGACTCTTTGGGAGGCAACCTCGTGAACGAAGTTGTCGCTCCTTGCCAACGAAAGCAGTGCATCCAGGAGGGTCGACGCTGTCCGGCACTCACCGACGATCCGATCCAAATCAGCTCGGTACTCTTCCCCCGAACGCCTGCGGTGCAACGATAGCTGCGCAGTAGCCAGAATCACGGTGATCGACGTCCTCAGGTCGTGCGACGCGTCGGCTGAGAATTAGCTCAACCGCGAGACGGCGCCCTCCAAACGATCCAGCAATTGATTCCAGGCGATTGCCAGAGCCCAAAGCTCGTCGCGCGCTGAAGGGACAGGCAGCCGTGACGAAAGGTTGCCGATGCCTATGTCCAAAGCCGCCTTGGTCATGCGGTCCACAGGTCGCATTGCATGCTTGCTTAGCAGGTATCCGCCGCCGGCTGCCAATCCCAGGAGGCAGGGCAGCAACAGGAGCAGCGTATTGCGGTACCTGCCGAGAATGTACACATTGTCTTCGAGGGATCCGCCAATGTACAAACGGACCGGACGCCCGTCCAGCATGGTGGTATCACACAGAACCATCACCGGATCCCGGTCCACGGTGACGTCCCAAAAGGCCGGCGCCAAGCAGTCCGTGGTCACGCGGGGCAACCAACCCGCGCTCACCGGATTCGGTGGAAAGACGAGGTTCCCGCTTTGGTCTCTGATCTGGAAGAGATTGCCTTCGTGCGTGATGAGAGCGTAGTTCTGCAATTGCTCGGAAAGCGACGCCTGCGTCTTCTTCTCACGATTCTGTTCAAGAAACAGCTTTAGCCGTTCCTCGCGCCGAGTCAGGCTCGACCTCTTCAATTGCAATAGCGTATAGCGCAATCCGCCGAATGAGAGGAGGCCAAAGAGTAGCAGTGCGATCGACGTGACAACCAGATACCAAAGAGTGAGCTTGACTCGAACGGAAAGAGATCGCACCATATCGACCTAGTGGGCCACCAACATGTAGCCAGTGCCGTGAACGGTGCGAATCAGATTCTGGTGGCCATTCAGATGGGACTCGAGCTTCGCCCTGAGGCCGTGAACATACACATCGAGAGTGTTGTCCTTCACGCTTGCAAGATGCCCCCAGCCCGCTTCAATCAGGTCCTCTCGCGAAGTCACCAGGCCACGACGGCGCATGAGCAAATCGAGCAGGTTGAATTGCTTTCTCGTTAGGTGAATAGATCTCCCGTTTTGCATCACAGTGCGCCGACCCCGATCCAGAGTCAGATCGCCCGCCTGGAGAATCAGACTTTCGGTGGACTCTCGCCGCCTGGAAATCGCTCCTAGTCGGGCGATCAGAATCTCCAACATGAACGGCTTTACGAGGTAATCGTCGGCCCCTAGATCGAATGCCTCAAGAATCTTGGGAACCGTGTCCACCGCGGTCAGCATCACAATTGGCGTCTTACAGCGTTTGGCCCGCACCTCCTCCAATACCGCGAGACCGTCCATTCCGGGCAGAAGAATGTCCAGCAGGGCGGCGTCGTATTCTCCACCCAATATCATCTCTGCTCCTTCTCGTCCATTCCCGGACACCGACACACGGTGCCCATTCTCGCTGAGGCCGCGCTCAAGGAGTCCCGCGATTCTCCGATCATCTTCGATGACAAGAACATTCATGCGTAGTTCCAAGCTACGTTGCTCCCGCCTCTGGTTGGTTAAGATTCAGTTACACCAACCCATTTTGTCGATGCCGATCACGCAACCCAACGGCTGGTCTCGACCTAGCAAGCCGATTAGTACTAGCCGTTCCTGCGGGGGCAGGCCATTGAGGACAGGGTCTTTGCGGGCTTTGAGTGGTCCCACGGCTTGTTCCACAACCTGTGGGTTGGGAAACGGGGGCCACTGAGGATTATGTGAACAATGGACCTTCAGACACATTCATGACTGAGGCGGTTTTCAATCTGCGAGAGCACCTGGTTGCATGAAGCCAGGTCTTCCGCAACAAAGTCAGCGCCTGCCTCCAGCAAGGTGTTCTCGGCACACCTTAGTTGAGCGTCCTTCGCTCCCGTTGGCAGTTGCTCCCACTGTTCCTGATCTAATCCGATCAGGTTCCCCGTTCTAGTGAGGCCGATCGTCCACATGCCGGCGTTCCTGCCTTCTTCAATATCGCTAATCGTGTCGCCGATCTTGACACAGGCAGTTGGAGGATAAACATCCAGAAGCTGGGCATTCTTCAGTAACATCCAAGGGGCGGGCCGGCCGGATCCGACCTCGTCAGGGCAGACGGAAGCATCCGGCTGGAAGCCACCCTCGGCAGCCTGCATCAACACTGGAGTCAGCATGGCCCGGGTGTACCCGGTGCTGGTCCCGATGCGAAGACCTTGATTCTGCCAGGACTTGACGACCTCCGCAACACCGTCAATCAGTTGTGAGTGTTGCGTAATGATATTCATTTGGAGCGGGCCAAATTCGGCGAAGAGAGCAGTAACTTCGGCTTCGCCGGGGATTCGACCGGTGATGGCGCTCCACTCGGACCGGACGTTCGGCAGGGCCAGAATCGCTGCGATATGGTCTCGCTTGAGCAGTCCCATGGACCGGCGGGCATCCTCCGTGGAAAGGGTGATTCCGTGCTTTTTGAAGAGGGTTCGAAGGGCAAGGACGGGAGCCATGGATCCGTGATCGACAGTGGTTCCGGCCCAGTCCAGCATTACCGCGCGAAGCCGGGAGTTTCCTCTGTTGCCGTTCATGCTGTGCGTACTTAATGTGTAGCGATCGTGGGAGCTCATTCCGGGAGCTTACACCGGAACTTCGGGTGTCCCAAGCATTGAACGGTTAGGCCGAGACGTATGAGACGTTTGGCGGCGCGCACCAAACGCGCAGATGACGCCTGCGACGAGGGAAAAACAGACGAAAAGGTCGAAGAGCTTGGTCCATCCAAGTCGCGATACAAAGACGGTTACGAGGAACGGGGAGAGCATCTGACCCACCGATCCGATTCCATTCACGAATCCGGCGGCACGTCCGTGTAGCTCGTCTGGAACAGCTTCCAGGACAGCCATTGCAGACAAGAGCACATCCGCTCCATAGATGAGGATGCCGATCAGCGAGATGGAGAGAGCCATGCCGAACCACCCGCTGGTTGCCAGCACTGGATGCAAGAGGCAGACGAAGGCCAGCGCGAAAAGCATGCCGGACCCTAGAGCGAGGCGCCGCTCGCCGAACCAGCGTTGTACGGCGTATCCGGCCGCCAAAGGCCCCAGAAAGCCGAACAGCTCCAGATAGGAGGCAATGTGATCCGCGGAATGTTGACTCTCGCCCATGCTTGACGTGAGGTAAAGCGGCAGCCAAAAGAGCAAGGTGTATCGCGTCATCTTGAGAAAAAAGTAGGTGATCGAGATAACACGGATCTCGCGACTTGCCAGGATTTCACTCCAGGCTCCCGCTTGTATTTGTCGCGCACTCGAGTCGGGACACACAGCGGCCGCGGGCAAGTCCTGCGGAGGGTTGGCTGTCTGCCTATAGAAGAATATGGCTGCACATAACAGCACGCCAGAGGAAACGATATGGGCGGGAAAAAAGTCGGTTCGCGCAGCCACGCCCGCGTGGACGACCAGCCATGCCGTGAGTGACGTGGCCAGCAGTCCTCCGAGTATGTAGCTGGTACTCCACCAGCCAAGGACGCGGTCCCGTTCCCCGCGCCGAAACCAGCCGCCGATAAGTTTCAGCATCGCAGGCCAGCCGAAGCCTTGACCGAAGCCGTTTCCCAGTTGCAGCATCAACGCCAGCGCGGGCCTCTGTGATAGCCAGGCAAGGAGGCAGGTGCATACGATCGAGATGACTGCGCCGGTGAGCGCCGTACGCCTGGCCCCGACGCGGTCCGCCAGGATCCCACCGGTTACCTGGCCAATTGCATATGTGGCGCCGAAACACGCGAGACTGACTGCGAGGTGCGAGGTGCTCGCTTCCGATCCAGGGGCGATATCTTTCCTGCAAATGTAGTACCCAGCGTAAAGAAACCAGGCGGCCGTGAAAATCTGACCGCGCCAGTTTGCGAGTTTGCCGGTATCCACCTTCACTCGCCTCGAATCACTGCAACTTGGCCAGGCAGCGGTTCACGGAAGACAAGAGCCTCCGCGTGAGGTGCGATGGGAAAGACAATTTGCGTGACCGTGCCTTCCTGGAAACTGTTCGCGAGGTCCGCTGGAAATGAATCCCGATTGCACAACATCTCGATGAGATTGCCAATCGCGGCTTGATCCGTACCATCGATGCGAATCGTGCGTTGGCTGCCATTTGCAATGGTGATCAACCCGGCCCGTCCGGATAGCGGGCTGTCACGGCTGGCGGCATCGCGATCGACGACTTCTCGTCCGGTCGGAGTGTCCTCGATGGTAATCCGGTTGTCATCCATCCAGGCGCTACCGGACGCGAGGGATGTGGTCTTCAAGTTAGCCGGGTTAGCCGGGATCCCACCGACCGAGATGATGATGTCGTCCGGCGAAGCGGGTACGGCCGAGGTTCGGATCATGGGGAGTCGCGTGTGGAACTGGCCCGCGAGGTTGAACAAGGGAGCCGAGGCTTCGAGACTATCCATCGAAACGAGGCTCTCCCGTCCGTCCACGCGAGAAGGCGGCATGTAGAAGGTCGCGTGATGATCCTGAAACACCGTCTGCCAGAACGCGGTAAAAGGGTGCTCCTGTGCAATTTGCCAGCGCATGCAAATAGTGCATAAGAACAGGGCAATCAGCGTGGGCATGGCCAGTTGCCGCAGGGAAAGAGAGGCCAATTGCTCCTGCGGTATTGAAGAACTGATCTGCTGCTCCGCAAGCGAAGGAACCTCAGTGGAGACAGGTATGCTGCGAAAGAAACGCGGGACGTAAGAGCCAATTGGAAGATCGAACGTGTAGTTGCTCTCACCCTCACAGGCTGCGTGATAGGCGAGCAGCCGTTTGCGGACATCGTTCGCGCGCACACGAACTCCCGCGTCTGAGCCAGTATCGTACGTTGTTTCGCGCCCCAACAAGTCGATCCCAATGAGGCGTTCTTTTAGTTCGTCGACCTGGTCATTGAGTGTGTGATGAAAGATGTGTCGCAGGAACTCGCAACTCTTTGGGCTTGTCCGAAAGGACGGGCTCCCGCAAACATTCTCGAGCGCCTCTTGCAGTTCGGGGATGTGGCGACTAATCTCTGCGATCTGGATTTCTTGCTTCTGCATTGGCCGACTGGGACGTACTGTAACTGACTGAAGGCTAGAAGCTGGCTGTTACACAGCCGTGAAGATGTCGATTAATCGGGATTATTCAGGTTCACAGCGTGGTTTGAAGTGATTGATTTCAGGAGCATCGG
>Ga0302320_10024653_pt1 | contig 11726 bp, 7 predicted proteins | sample Bog_T0_3_FD_202130 | JGI IMG/M metagenome (GOLD analysis project Ga0302320, IMG submission 202130) | Peat permafrost microbial communities from Stordalen Mire near Abisko, Sweden - Bog_T0_3 | ecosystem: Environmental > Terrestrial > Soil > Wetlands > Peat | place: Sweden: Abisko, Stordalen Mire... | reverse complement strand
CTCAACTGCATTTCTTCGAAAGGACTCGCAATGCTTCTTGTTGTCTCGCTTTTCACAGTCAAGAATCGGGAAGCCAAAGAGTTTCTCATTCGCTCCCTCCGGCCGGGCGGCGCTTGGCAGAGCACCGCTCGTCGCATCGCCCCGCAAATAATAGACATTGAGATCTTGGAGCGTGTTGACGACGGCGCTGGCGCGGTTTGTCTTTGCCTGGATCTTTGGAAGAGCATAGAGGCGTACTATTGCGCCTGTCACACTCCCAAGGTTCAAGACCTCTTCCTCGCCCGTCGGCAGTTGGCAGACTCTTCGTTCGAACTGGGGACATTTACGCTTGCGCCACCTCCAGGAGAGACCATTGAAATAGCCTCGACTAGTCTCAATTAGTAGCTTCGACCTTTCAGAGCGAAAAGGAATCCCGCACGTCAGTTGCCGGTCGATTCGAACTTGTCCATTCCGCCTTTCCGTAAACTCCGCACCAATGCGCTTCATTGCACGTAACGCTGCAATGGAAACGGTGTCGTCGCAAGCTGCCTGCCATGTTTTGTTGTTCCGGGATTGCCAAAATTCTGTCGTCGATTTGTATTTGGTGGACGTTCCGTATTATTCGGCGAAATGAAACCATAGCGTCAGATTTCAGATCAGCAGAGATGCAGGCAACCAGTTGATAAGGAGATCGCCGTGGCGATAACAACGCTGAACATCGCAACACCACCCGCCCAGAACGCCAACCAACCTGCGAGCATATCTTCGGTGAAGCTTGCCAAGATGACTGTGGTTGAGCAGATACGCCAAGCCTTTCGACCGGACGGTCGCCTTGCGGCTTTCATCGGTTTATGGCTAGGGAGCTCTATTCCCGCCATGACGTTTGGGCTTGTACATTTTGTCCTACCCCACTACCCGGAACGCTGGATACTCAACTGGGGCATCGCCGTCTGTGGCCTGGCCTATAGTGCACCGAAAGTTTACCGATGGGGAGTGTCGGCTTGGGGCAGTAAGATTGAGGCGGCCGGCATGGTGCTTATGCTTGAGGGGATAATGACGTTCGTCCCTGGCCTCATACTGCCTTCATGCGCTTTGATCGAAATCGTTTTCATAAACGCTGTGTACTCGGCGTGCAGGTTTCAGGTTCGTTAATGAACTTGGCCTACAACGAATTCATGGCAGATCGAAAAGCGAGCACACAAAAGAACCGGCAACTTGCACTACCCATGAGGGGTAGGTGATCCCGCCGGTGCGAAGGCTCTAACACCACAGACTCCAATCGATATGCTCACCGCGGGAGCTGATAGCGACCAACTAGACTATGATTGGGGGCGAACGACTTGCATTTCACGTTATCTCACGCGCCTCTTGCAGAAGCGTAATTGCGGTGCCGAGTCGATCCGGCGTTGTTCTAGGTGCGCTATTGTTAGCACCCGGGACGATTCGTAGTCCCGCTTCGTCTGGCACGATCTTCAGGCGGAGAATCCTATCTGGACCTCGCCGTGCATCACCAATACCACGGCCCACTGACCAGTAGACGTGCTGTCCAATAGCCCAAGCTGACAATATGTACTCCACAAACTCAGCGGGCGATCGATCGGCAAACGACTTTGCTTCAGTCTGTGCTCGTGCCAGTGGGAGTCGATCTTGGCGCTCGTTGCTATCTATTGTCTTGCACGCCAGTACTGTGCGAAGCCCCTGATAGATCGCGCCGGGCAGACCCTCAGCATTCACTCTTCCTCGTAGCAACTTCTCAAGCTCAAGAATCGGGCCAATGATATCCACTGCATCGGGATCGGCAGGAAGAGCCAACCAAGCCTTAACTGTAGGTTCGCTCGGAGTGCCTTCGAGAAATCTTGAGGCCATTCGTTCGACCGAGGATGGGCGGTCGCTCACCTCGACGGTGGCCCAATATAGAAGGGCTTCGAGCGTTAGCCGAAATAGTTGCCGTGCCTGGATTCCGCGCCAAACGGTGGCGGACTCAAGAAGTTGCGAATCTTCGTGCGCCGCGCTGCAATCGCACATGGCGGTGCGAACAGCGGAGTCACTTCGTTCTTTGATCCGCTCGATCGCCGTCTTCAAGAGTCGAATGCCAAGTTGCCGCTTCAGAGGCGCTTCCTTGCCGCCGAGCGAATTTGCAATGTGCTCACACTCCGCATCAGTTATCTTTTCGATGTCCCAAAGCCTACCCCAAAGCTCTAGATCGTCGTGAGTGACTGTTACCTCTCCCAATTGCGTAAACGCGGACCGGTGGTGTTGTTCTCCAAGAAGGGTGTCGATAGAGTCGAGGGCTGCACCTGCCGAGGGATGAATACGAACCTCATCGCGCAGCCCTCCACGTCGGACAAAGCACAGATTGAAGAGTGAAGGTCCATAGTTGGCAGGGGCGCTAAGTGCAGTGGAGTACTTGCGTTCTTTCTGCATCTGGGCCCAGTGGTCCCCCGAAAATGTATAGCTGCTTGCCGGTAATCGCGCTTTGAGATACGCGCTTCCTGGAAGGTCTACAGAATCATGACACAGTAATTGCGACCAGACAAAAATGACCTCAATTCGATCTACCATTTCACGCAGTGTGGGGAAAGGCACTTCTTCAAGCCCGCTTCTTTCCGCCGAATTCCAGGCACATCGCCATGCCCATGCCATGACGGTCAGCGGTCGAATATGACGCGCAACATTATTCAGCTGCGGAAAAAGTTGATCCATCAGATTGAAATTGATCTGCCGAAGTCCGAGAGGATCAACGCCCCCCGGCCTAATCCTCACAAGTTCGGAAACGCGCGGGCCTTTGGCGAGTGCGGACTCTTCGAGGATCTCCTGAACGCTCTTCACACTACGCCTCCGTGCAGATGATGATGTGCCCACATGAATGCTTAATTGCCGCGTGCTGCCTCAGTTGATCCCAGTCACGACGTGGCAAGCGTTGATAACAATTGAGGCATATCTCTGGAAGCACATCGCAGACACGAATGCGGGAACGTTTGCCACCTGCCAAATCGTTCCAAGCAGGCGAGAGTGAGAGGGCCGGGTAGTCATCTAAATTTGGCACGCCTTGTGCGTCGAGAAAGCGTCTTGCTTCCTCCTGGGGAGTCGAGACCGAGCACACCTCGTGCCAGAACCGACCAGCGGAATGCGATGACGCAAATGCCTCCCATAGGCTGCCGAGCGCCGACAATTCGGGCATGGATGACTCATTCATTTCGCACCCACAGCGCAGCAGGTTGCGACGTGTTCTCAATGCGGCTTTCTCCTCTCTGCCAAGCCGCAGTTGCAAGCCCCAAAGAAGATAAGCTGTATGAATGAGGCTCTGGTCTGCGGACCATGTCTTACGTCGGAAGGCAACCGCCATGACCTGATTGAAATACTTCTTGAGCTGGGAGGTTTCTATCGAGGAGACGACCGCCGCGTGTTGCAGTAGTGCAAGCGCTAGCGCAATGTTCACTCGTTCAGCATTGGATGCGCTTTCAACTCTTTGGAAGAGTTCCGGTAGGCTCAAGCCCACGCTCTCTCGTGCGCGCTCACGATCCGCCATTTCCTTAGCTCGTTTTTGGCCTGATGGGTCATCCTCGTCGGATTCATTATCTTCAGCCTCATCCTCAGAAGCGGGTGCAGCAGGATTGGTCAACGCTGCCACCAAATCTTGTACTAGCCTTCCCCAAGCCTTTTCGTTCCCGTGGGTTGCACCAGACGAGAGCGGGTCGAGATTTCTGTGTTCCTGCACGGGAAGGTTATGGTCATGCCGCTCACCATTCGACGAAGTCTTGCTCCCATGAGTTGACTCTTGGGGCTGGAGCATGGCTTCTGGGTGCTGCTGAAAGTAGTGCAAAATTGCTCTCATGTCCTCAGGAACGTTCGTGCCTTGAAGAAATGCCATGAAGCTTCGTGCAGAGTTCCCGAGCCGACGAACGACAAATCCGAAATCCGGCTGTGCCAAGAATCCACGAGCCTGTGAACCGTCTGTCGCAATTAGCCGCAATACGATTTGGCCCTCACCCCAACCAACTTCTGAAGGCAAAAGAAATGAGAACCGACCTGCCGAATCGATGGAAACTGCACCGCAGTCTTCCCATCGAGCACCTACGCGATATGCGACCTGAGCTGACCCGGTTGGGAAACGTTCAATCACTCTCCCGTGTACCGACATGCCTTCGACTTTTCCAGTCAGCACAAGTAGGCGTTCCCGGTCATCCGGGTCGTCGGCCTCCGAAGACAATTGACACGGAATCGGCGGCTCGGCAAGTTGAAACGACCAGCCGACAGAGGGCTCGTGCTCGATGCGCAGAGTACAAACCTCAATGTTCCCGTTCGCAAGCAACGCTGCTTTTGTCGCGTTTGCGCTTCCTGAAAGAAGCATTCTTCCGCGCTCGCAAACGACTTCCATCAACTTTGCATGTAGTGGCCGGTCATGATATGCGTTAAGCCACTCCAGTTGAACAGGCTGGGCTATCAGTGATTGTTGAGCGGGCCAATTAGATGCTTGCCCTTCCACCGTGCCGCCAGGATGCGCGTGCAGTTGAACCTGGGCAATTCCGAGTAGCTTGCAAATCTCTGGAACTGCAAGATGGTCAAAGTACGGAGAGACTAAAGTCGCGCGCAGGGCGCCGCCAAGCGTGGAAGCAACTTCGGCGATCTGGGTCATGAGCGGCTTTTCTACATTGTGGAGAATGCGAATCGCTCCGTTGCTCGTTTCGGCACCTGCGCTTCGCTTAAGTATCTCCGCTGCCTGTAGGCACGCTTGCTGTGCCGAGTGCCGGAGGCGGGTCGATGCGGCAATTTGCTGGAAAAAATCGCCCGCATCTCGAAATGCATCCGGGGCAAAACTCGCATGAAGATGCTCGAAACATTCCAGGTTGCGACCCCATCCACTGAAAGTGAGATTCCCAGAGCCGATAACCAAATGTGCATCCTCTTTGTTCGCGAGTAGAAGGATCTTTGGATGAAAGCAACCGCCGTAGACGGAGACCGGCTCAACGTCATACATCCGGCCCGCGTGCTGCGGCCCGAACTCATCCAACGCGGTGCGAACGCCCTCGGCGTCGATAAGAAGCGAGCACAAGGGATTGATGCGTGAGGTCAGATCGTTCAAGATGACTGCCTCGAAAAAGGAGAGGCTTAGTGCATAGCTCGTACAGAACACGTGGGTCCAAGTGCCAGCGCGAATTAACCCCAAGGTGGATGACGAGGTATCGATTGCCACTATGTTCTCCCACAAGTCGAAGACTGCCGGACTTCCACTACCTTCCTCAGACCGAAATGCATGGCGACAATTACCTCAGCTACCATGGGCGTTACGCATGGTGATCTTACTCGGCTGCAGTAAGGACAAGATGAGTTTGCTATCGCTCATGACGAAGTTGGTCAATGACACTTTGAATGCCTCTCTTTACGCTGGGACCGGACGCGAGGGCGAGGGCTCTACGCGCGGTGTCAGGACCTTCTTCAACGCTGGCTGAACCGTAAGGCGGTGCGGGACTATTTGTGGCATCCGCGACTTGCCCCGAATACCTCCAAAGGTACCGGCAGACTATGTCCTTGGAAACATTGGAAAGACGATTTAAGGAAATGGTAACTCGTTCACATCTCGTGACCGAGAGAACCGAGTAAATCGCACGTCTGCTGGAAAGTGGCTCGGGTTTTGCTTCAGCGTGGCAAACGAAGGCCCTCTCGAAAAGGCCCGCCAGAGATATGCTGCTCGATTCTTGGAGATTCTTTACCATTCTGATAGACTTAAGCCTATTTTACCCGACTCAAGGTATGCAAAAACTGGGGGATTACCCATGATGCCTGAACCGTGGATAACTGCCGAGAAGGTAGCGCAGCATCTCGGCGTTGCGAAAGACACGGTCTACCGTTGGCGCGAGCGCAAGGGGTTGCCCGCGCACAAAATCGGCCGGTTATGGAAATTCCAGCTCTCAGAAGTGGACGCATGGGTGAGAGCGGGCGGCGCTCACGAAAACCAGCGCGGAAAAAGGCGGACATGAAACTCCCATGAAGCGAGGTGCTCTCTATTCACAGAGTGTGAAGGATCCCACGCCAAGGATGAGGGTGACACAGGCATGACACCAGAGGCAAAGGCTAGACAGTTGATCGACCAGAAACTAGAGAAGGCCGGTTGGATCATCCAAGATCTCAAAGCCCTCAATCTGTCGGCTGGCCGTGGCGTTGTCGTGCGGGAGTATCCAACAGATACTGGCCCTGCAGATTATGTGCTATTCGTGGACCGGGTCGCCTGTGGAGTCATCGAGGCCAAGAAGGACGTGTCTGGCGAAAACCTCACTGTAGCTGAAAGTCAGACACAGCGGTATGCGATGGCCAATCTTAAATGGCGTAAGGACGATGTACCGTTGCGCTTCCTTTTCGAGGCTACGGGCCAGATCATCCGCTTCACAGATAACGGTGATCCTGCACCGCGCTCCCGCGAAATCTTTCATTTTTTCCAGCCGCCACAACTGGCCGAATGGCTTGCACGACCCAACACGCTCCGCCGTAGGCTGCGAGACGCAATGCCGCGCCTGCTAGAGGAGAATCTGCGGAACTGTCAGATCACAGCGGTTAAGGGGTTAGAGCAGTCGCTAGTACTAAACAAACCGCGTGCATTGGTTCACATGGCTACGGGAGCAGGTAAGACATTTACTGCTATCACGGCGGTTTACCGATTGCTCAAATTCGGGGGCGCTCAGCGGATCCTTTTTCTCGTTGATACACGGAACTTGGGTAAACAGGCTCATCAGGAGTTCATGGCATATACGCCACCAGATGATGCGCGCAAATTTACAGAGCTGTACAACGTTCAACGACTCTCCTCCAGCAGCATTGATCCTCACGCGCAAGTGTGTATCAGCACCATCCAGAGGATGTATTCGATCCTCTCCGGGGAACCGATCGACGAGACGAGCGAAGACACCTCACTTAACGAAGTGCAGCAATTAGCGAGTCAGGAAAAGCAAGTGCGCTTCAATCCCGCCGTACCAATTGAGAGCTTTGACTTCATCGTCATCGACGAATGCCACCGGAGTATCTACAACCTGTGGAAGCAGGTGCTGGACTATTTCGACGCCTTCCTGATTGGTCTCACCGCTACGCCCGATAAGCGTACTTTTGGTTTCTTCAACGAGAACATCGTCGCGGAGTACAGCTACGAAGACTCGGTGGCCGATGGTGTCAATGTCGGCTACGACGTCTTTGAGATCACAACGGAGATCACTCAGAAAGGGGCTGAACTCAAAGCCAGAGAGTGGGTAGATCACCGTGACCGTCAGACACGCAAGAAGCGCTGGGCCGAAACAGAGGAAGACAATATATATACCGGGAAGGAACTCGACCGTTCGGTCGTCAACACGAGCCAAATTCGCCAGGTCATTCAGGCCGTGAAGATGGCGGTGGAAACGCAAATCTTTCCAACACGCAGGGAAACGCCCAAGACATTGATCTTTGCCAAGACCGATAGCCATGCCGACGACATCATCCAGATTATTCGTGAGGTCTATGGGCAGGGCAACGCGTTCTGTAAAAAGATCACATACCGGGCCGAAGAAGACGCTGACAGCCTCCTCGCGAGCTTCCGCAACGACTACAACCCGCGCATCGCGGTGACCGTGGATATGATCGCCACTGGAACCGACGTCAAACCTCTGGAAGTATTGCTCTTCATGCGTGATGTGCGCAGCAAGGGCTATTACGAACAGATGAAGGGTCGTGGCGTCCGCAGCCTAGATGCTGATAGCCTGAAGCGCGTCAGCGACAGTGCCGAAGGGGCCAAGACACGCTTCGTACTGATCGATGCCGTTGGCGTCGAGAAATCCTGCAAAACCGAAAGCCGCCCGCTGGAAAAGAAGCCCGGCATCGCGCTGATGAGTTTACTGCAAGGCGTTGCCGTGGGCAGCCGTGACAACGACACAGTGCTTTCGTTGGCGAACCGCCTCGTCCGTTTGAACAAGCAGCTCGACGACAAGGCGAAGGCGCGCATCGAGAAACACAGCGGCGGCATCTCTGTTGGCGAGCTCGGCAAGGCCCTCATCACCGCACTGGACCCGGATGCCATCGTGCAAACTGCCCTCGCCACCGCCGAGGCTAACGGCAACGCTCGCAGCGAAGACACGCTGTTGCCGGAAGAGATTGAAGCAGCCCGCGCCAGCCGTGTAGCCGCTGCCTGCGCGCCGTTCGATAAGCCGGAACTGCGCGAAGAGATTGAGAGTGCCCGCAGGGAACGCGAGCAGGTCATCGACCACATCAATCTCGATCAGGTAACCTTCGCAGGCTTTTCGGAACAGGCCGAAATCCAGGCCAGGGCCGTGATCCTGCGCTTTACCGACTACATTCGACAACACAAGGATGAGATCGCAGCACTCGACTTCTTCTACCAGCAGCCTTATCAGCGCCGCGCGCTCACCTTTGACATGATCGAAGAGCTGCACGAGCGCCTGAGCCGTCCGCCACTGCTGCTCACCACCGAGCGCCTGTGGAGCGCCTATGCACGCATATGCGGGAGCAAAGTGAAAGGCGCCACGAGTCGCCGCCAGCTGACCGACCTTGTCAGCCTGCTGCGTTTCGCTCTGGGGCTTGATGGTGAAGGAGCTGAACTCAAACCCTTTGCCGACGAGGTGGATCGCCGCTTCCAGACATGGATCTTCCGCCACAATGCGCAACGCGGAACGTCCTTTACACCCGAACAGACCGAATGGCTGCGACTGATGAAGGACCACATCGCGAGCTCGTGTTCGATCACGCGTGAGGATTTCGACTACACGGAACTTGCTGACAAGGGCGGTTTGCAAAGAGCCTGGAGTTTATTTGGCAAGGAACTGGACACACTCATGAATGAGATGAATGAGGAGCTAGTGGCGTGAGCAAAAGTTCGGACTTGCCTGAGGGATGGCTTGAAGTTGAGTTTGGCGAGCTTTTCACCCGGCCAGGGGACGATGTTGTTGATGGACCGTTTGGCTCGAATTTAAGGGCGAACGAGTACGTCCCGACCGGCATTCCCATTGCTCGCCTTCAGAACATTGATAGGAATCGCTTCGTTCTCAAGAACATTCAGTTCGTAACTGTTGAGAAGGCTGAGGAGTTAGCGCGGCATACGTTTGTGCCTGGCGACATACTCATCACAAAGCTTGGCGACCCTCTCGGAAAGGCGTGCTTGGCGCCATCGAGTATTCAACTAGGCGTGTTGGTGGCGGATGTAGTACGAGCTCGGATAACCCATTCATGGGTTGATGCGAACTTTCTTTGCTATCAAATTAATTCGGAAAACATTGTTGATCAGTTTAAGGAGCAAACTAAAGGGACAACTCGCCCCCGTGTCAATCTCACCAAGATTCGATCTTTGAAAACGCGTCTCTGCCCCAGGGCTGAACAAAACAGCATCGTCGCCAGACTCGACGAATTGCTCTCTGGTCTCGATGCCGGCGTGGCAGAGCTAAATGCTGCGCAGAAGAAGTTGCAGCAATACCGTCGGTCCCTTCTCAAGGCCGCCGTTGAAGGCGCACTCACCGTCCCCTGGCGCGAAGCGCAGAGCAAGCTCGGCGCCCCCGCTGAGACCGGTGCCCAACTGCTGAAACGCATCCTCACCGAGCGTCGCGCCCGCTGGAAGGCCAACCAACTCGCCAAGTTCATGGAACAAGGCAAAACCCCACCTAAGGGCTGGCAAAAGAAGTACCCCGAGCCGGTGCAGCCCGAAACCACGGATTTGCCAGCGCTGCCGAAGCGATGGGTCTGGGCGAGTGTGGAGCAGTTGGGCAACGTTCAGTTGGGTAGGCAGCGCTCGCCGGACAAAATGAAGGGGATTTCCCCTGCTCGATACATTCGTGCAGCCAACATCACCGAGGATGGCATCGACCTTGCCGACGTATTGGAGATGGATTTTTCGGAGCAGGAGAGGCGCGTCTTCGCATTGCACGCAGGCGATGTGCTTCTGACGGAGGCGTCTGGCAGTGCCGAGCACGTCGGCCGTCCCGCAATATGGCCGAGCGTCGATGGGCTATATTGCTTTCAGAACACCGTGCTTCGCTTCCAGCCCGATGGAGTTAGTTCCGAATTTGCCTTCTACTCTTACTTGGCAATGCAAAAGCTCGGCGTATTTAGCAAACTGTCAGGCGGAGTCGGAATCAACCATCTGAGTGCAGGAAAATTCTCGAAATTGCCCGTTGCACTTCCCTCACGAGACGAGCAAGCGGAAATCGTGAAAACGCTGATGGCGAAGTTAGAGGCAGTCGACGATCAGCGCTTGGCAATCGAACTCTCCCTGAAGAGGTCTGCCGCTCAACGCCAAAACATCCTGCGTGCCGCCTTTGCAGGAGAGCTCGTTTCGCAAGACCCGAATAACGAACCAGCCACCGTGCTCTTGGAACGCATTCGCGCCGAACAGGTTGAACGCGACAAGCAGCCCAAGGTTCGGAAAAACAAACTACCAAAGGAGATCGCAGCCGTGGTGAGCAAACTGATTGACGTACTTGCCGAAGCGGGAGACTGGGTTCCGGCACAAGAAGCCTTTCGCCGTTGCGGTATAGCCGATGGCGCTTCGACTGAGCGGATCGAAGGGCTGTATAGCGAATTACGCCAGCTCGATAAGGTGGGCCGTTTGTCATCCGAACCGGTGTTTGAGTTGGACAAGAAAACAGGCAAGAAAGTAAAGACGGGTGACCGGCTGAAGCTGGTGATTGGCTAACTATGCGCCTGGATAAGCTCACAATTGGCACCGACATGGATCACAAAAAGCACCAGTTCAAAAACCTGAAGAACGTCACCATCGACTTCGATCAGGAACACTGGGTGACCGTGGTCATCGGCTGGAACGGCACCGGTAAGTCTAATGTGCTGGAAGCGCTAGCCATCATCTTTCGCGACCTGATTACCAAGAAGCGCGAGCCTCTCTTTGCCTTTAAGCTGGACTATCACATGGGCGCAGGTGAGAACATGCGCTACATCCATATCGACGCCGATCCGGTTCGTGAGAAGGATGCACTTAGAATCCGCGTCGCTGATGCGAAGCAAATCGAGCAGCACAAGATAGCTCGCAGTGTTTCGCATTCTGGCGACGATGTAGATCAGACGCCACTAGGTGAGCCGATCAGGCTTACGACCTTTCTGAATGCAGACGGTGAGTACCTGCCACGCTATGTTTTCAGCTATTACTCGGGTGAGAGCTCGCGCATGCGCGAGGTATTCCGGCCCTACCTGGAAAGTTACGATAGCAAGCTGCGCAACGGCGAAGACCCCGGGCTCAAGCGGCTGTTTTATGCCCTTCCAGTACACAGCCAGTTTGTCTTGCTGGCTTTTATGATCAAGCAATCTTCCGACGTCCGAGATCTACTTGAGAACAATATGGGGATTGATCCGGATGAAGGAATTGAATCGGTTCTCTTTGTCTTGAAACAGCCCGGCTGGAGCAAGCGGCGTGGGAAGAACGTCGATTCCTCGGGCGATGACAGGTTTTGGGGATCCAAAGGGGTTGTTCAGACATTTTTGGACCGTCTGCAAGATATCGCGCTTGCCCCCATTCGGATCAAGCGAGACAAACAAATTACGCTTTGGAACAAGGAAACAACTGAATTTCAGTATCTCTTCGTTAAGGACATCGCTGCCCTCCGGCGCCTCGTCGGAGAGCAGCAGCCAGCTCAATTTTTCCGTGATCTCGAAAGCACTTACGTCTCAGAGCTGATCGAAGAGGTACGCATTCGGGTGCGCCTAAAGAAGAATGATGGTGGCGTCACCTTCCGCGAGCTCAGTGAAGGCGAGCAGCAGCTGCTCACCGT
>Ga0302320_10024652_pt1 | contig 11726 bp, 10 predicted proteins | sample Bog_T0_3_FD_202130 | JGI IMG/M metagenome (GOLD analysis project Ga0302320, IMG submission 202130) | Peat permafrost microbial communities from Stordalen Mire near Abisko, Sweden - Bog_T0_3 | ecosystem: Environmental > Terrestrial > Soil > Wetlands > Peat | place: Sweden: Abisko, Stordalen Mire... | reverse complement strand
CGGGGGGGAATCCCCCTAAGCAATCACTAGTTCGCCGCCCTGCTCTTTCTCAAGGGCCATGGCGTGGTTGAGGGCGGTGATGGCGCATTGGGCCATCTCATCGGACGGAGGCTGAGTGGTGATGCGTTGCAGCCAAAGTCCGGGAGCGGTCATGAGGGCGAACAGCGAGCCGCGATGCTTGGCGGCGAAACGAATGATTTCGTAGGAGACGCCGGCGATCACCGGCAGCAGCGCGAGACGCGACGCGAAGCGAGCCCAGAAGGTGGTGAACGGGATCAGCATGTAAAAGCCGATGGAGATCAGCATCACCGTCATTAGAAAACTGGTGCCGCAGCGGGGGTGAAATGTCGAATACTTTTGCACCTCGACAGTTTCGAGGGGGTCGCCGCTTTCGAAGGCGAATACCGTTTTGTGCTCGGCGCCGTGATATTGATAGACGCGCCGAATGTCTGGGAACAAGGAAACGCCCCAGATGAAAAGCAGGAAGAGCATCAAGCGGACTGCGCCGTCGATCAGATTGAAGACGATCTGACCGCCGAAGGCGGGATTATATTTCTTAAGCTCCGTCGCAGCCAGCAGCGGCAGATACTTGTACATGAAGATGAAAAACGCCAGCGAGATGATTACGTTGCCGGCGGCGAGCCATCCACTGATGGCAGCGGCCTTCTCGCGACTCTGAGTTTTGGAATTGGATGTCAGACCGGATCCCGGCGCGCTTTGCTTCGCGATCGTCGCTGCGCTCGCTTCGCCCTTCTGTTTGACTTCTTCCTGCATTGCGTCTTCGATGGCTACGTTGGCGGAGAAGCGCAACGCGCGATATCCGAGAGACATGGCGTAGCCGAGAGTCATCACGCCACGAAGGATCGGCCAAGCCATCCATTTATGCTTTTCCGAGGGGCGATCAAGGGTTTGACTCAGAGTGACGACTTCGCCGGAAGGCTTGCGACATGCAATCGCCCATGCGTGGGGCGAGCGCATCATCACGCCCTCAAGCACGGCTTGGCCGCCAACTAGAGTCTCTTCACCGCTTTCGAGGGCAGGAAGAAGCTGAACGGCGACCAGAAAACGCACGAAATTTCGCAGAGAACGCACGGTAGTTAGATGCTCCAGAGGGCAGAACGCACCAAAGAGTAGATTAACACAGTCGCGCGCCGAACTGGCCGCCCATTGGGCGCGTAAGTAACAGACAGACACGGCTTTATGGCTTAGAATCAGCGCTTCTAAATCGAAGTCCCAAGGCCCTCCAAAAGCATCTGAGACGACATGCGGAAGCTGGCAGAAGTCTGCGAAGCGATTGCGTCGACTACAAAAAAGCTGCAGAAGACGGCTATCGTCGCCGACTACCTGAAGTCGCGCCCCGCGGAGGAAGCGGCGGTTTCTGCGGTCTTTCTTTCCGGGAGGCCGTTTCCGGCATGGGAGGAAATCACTTTGGGGGTGGGCGGTTCGATGTTGTGGCAAGTGGTCGCGGAGCTCTCCGGAAAAAACGAATCCGCACTCACTGCCGCGTACCGGAAATATGGCGATTTGGGCGCTGTAGCCGGAGAGGTTCTGGCGGAAAATCCCAAGCAGGGATTGGAAATTCTTGAGGTTGCCGGAAGCTTTCGGCAAATCTCCGCAGCGCGCGGACCGGCACAGAAGAGACCGCTGGTGCATGATTTGCTGGCGCGGGCGACTCCGCTCGAAGGCAAGTACATCGTGAAGATCATGACCGGAGACTTACGAATCGGGCTGAAAGAAAGCCTGGTCGAAGATGCGATTGCCAAGGCCTATGGAGCCATGCTGGCGGAGGTGCAGCGCGCGAACATGCTGCTTGGGGATATTGGTGAGACCTTGCGCCTGGCGAGCGATGGCAGGCTGGCACAAGCGCGCATGCGCATGTTCCATCCCCTGGGATTTATGTTGGCCAGCCCCATCGCTTCCGCGGAAGAAGGGCTGAGTTATTTCCCGGCTGCATCTGTGGAAGACAAGTATGACGGGATTCGCGCGCAAGCGCATGTCTCGGGCGGCGAGGTGAAATTTTTTTCGAGAACGCGGGACGAGATCACGGAGTCGTTCCCCGAATTGCCCGAGGCTCTTGCAGGCTTGTCGCAGGATGCGATCTTCGATGGCGAGATTGTGGCCTGGGAATATCCGGTGGAAGTGGAAAGCACGCAGCAAGGGTTGGCTGAGAATCTTTCTGAAGCGGCCGAGGAAAAGGCCGCGACGCTCGGGCGGGCGCGGCCGTTCTCCATCCTGCAGCAACGGTTGGGGCGCAAAAAAGTGAGCGACAAAATGCTGCGCGAAATTCCAGTTGCTTATCTTGTGTTCGACATTCTCTATGCGGATGGCGAACTGCTGATCGATAAGCCGTTGCACGAACGGGCGGAGATCCTCGATGAGCTGATCGGCAAGAAAGCTCTCGATGAAAAACTTTGTGCTCCGAGTTCCGCCGGAGCGGGCTTGGGTGCGCACAGAAAAATCAGCGGACAGACGAAATTGAACTTTGGCGACGAGAGAGTTTCGGCTGCAAGGATGATTCGCGCGCCGACGTTCCGGGCGGCTTCGGCTGACGAACTCGAATTGCTTTTCACGGCTGCGCAAGCCAGAGACAACGAAGGTTTGATGATCAAGGATCTAGCGTCAACCTACACGCCGGGACGGCGCGGGAAGTCGTGGCTGAAGATGAAGCGTGAGTTGGCCTCGCTGGATGTAGTCGTAACTGCAGTCGAATATGGGCACGGCAAGCGCGTGGGCGTGCTCAGCGACTACACCTTCGGGGTGTGGGATGGAGAGCGCCTGGTGAATATTGGCAAGGCCTACTCGGGACTTACAGATATCGAAATCGCGGAAATGACGCAGTGGTTCCTGGAGCATACGATTGAGGATCAGGGCTTCCGGCGCACCGTCGAGCCGAAGATGGTGCTGGAGGTTGCGTTTAACAACATGATGCAATCGGCCCGGCATGACAGCGGATACGCGCTGCGATTTCCGAGGATCGTGCGCCTGCGAAAAGATAAGTCGGCGGACGAGGCGGACACGATTGAGCGGGTGCGGGAAATATTCGAGCAGCAGAACCAAAATAATAGACGAAATGGTTGACACTGCCTCCTATGGTGCTAGCCTAGTAGGCATGGATGTACCTCTCAACCCGGATTTGCAGACCAAGCTCGAACGCTTGGCAGAGCAGCAAGGGCGCGCCAGCACGGCCCTCATTGTTGAGGCCGTGGAGCGTATGGTGAACTACGACGAGTGGTTTCTGCTGGAGGTGGATAAGGGCCTCGCTTCCGCCGATCGCGGCGAGCTCGTGGATCATTCCGATGTTGGGAAGATGATCGACGAGCGGTATCCCGGCTGATGATGGTTCGCTGGACGGATGCCGCCGTTCGCGATTTCACCCACATCTGCGATTACATCGAGCAGCACCGAAGCGCGGCGGCGGCCCGGCGCGTTGCTCTGTCCATCCATGACAGCATCGATTTGCTTTCAGAGTTTCCCGAGCACGGGAGAACAGGGCGAAAGCCGGACACGCGCGAGCTGGTCTTTAGCGGCTTGCCCTATCTTGCCGTGTATCGCATTCGCGAAGACGCAGTAGAGATCCTCCGCATTTTTCACGGAGCCCAGAACTGGACTGAGTAGATCCCGGTGGGAAACCACCCTTCAGTGGCTGTGATGGTGATGAGCTTCGCTCTCGGCCACGGGCATCACGCATCCGTGCGCCACTTCACAGTCCACGTGTTCGAATTGGATGGTGGTGTGGTCGATGCGGAAGTGATGATGCAGGCGATCTTTCACGTCGCGAAGGATGCGATCGCTCGCCGAGGGAGGAATGTCCGCGATGGAGATGTGGCAGGAGAGCGCGTGAGTTTCCGAGCCAATGCTCCATACGTGGAGATCGTGCACGTCGTTGACACCTTCGATGGAGCGAATGGCGGTTTCCACCATTTCGAGCTTCATGCCGCGCGGCGTGCCTTCGAGCAAAATGTTCAGCGTCTCGCGCACGATACCGAAGCCCGACGAGAGAATCAGCGCGCCGATGCCGAATGACAGTGCCGAATCGATCCAGTAGTCGCCGGTGGCCAGGATGATCCAGCCTCCGCCGATCACGGCCGCCGTGGAAAGTGTGTCGCCAACCTCGTGGAGCAGCGCGCTGCGGATATTCACATCGCCGCCCGAGCGGTAAAGCAGCAGCGCGATCACACCGTTCATCACCACGCCTGCAGCCGCGACCCACATCATCAAAGAGGCCTGCACGTGCTCGGGATGCTGCAGCCGGCGGAAGGCCTCATAGAAGATGAAGAACGAGACCGCCACCAGGGATACGGCGTTCACCAACGCGGCCAGGACACCGGCGCGATGGTATCCATACGTCTTGGTGGAACTGGCAGGGCGGGATTGCAAATAAACTGCCACCAGGGACAACAGCAATGCGAGGAAGTCTGAGAGGTTGTGTCCAGCTTCGGAGAGCAGCGCTAACGAGTGGGCGCGAATTCCTGACACGACCAGCAGCGCGATGTAAGCGAGGGTCACGCCCAGCGAAATCTTGAGAACTCGCTTGGGACCGCTCCCACCGTGTGCGTGGACGTGCATTAGTAAAGTGTACGGGCGGCGGAGTCTGGCTTCAAGGGTTGGATCGAGCGAATCGCTTGCATTGCTTAGCGGACTTTGCGGCTTTTCTCGGCGCACTTTGCGGTCAAGATCTTCTGACCTTTGCGGTAAGGAAAGAAAAAGCCTTGACCGCAAGGCACGCCAAGAAGAGCCGCAAAGTTCGCTAAGAGCTTCCAATTGAGGATCTGCACTACCGGAAAGTCGAAGCAGCTTAGCGGACGGACAAATTCTTGGCGTAACGGTTGTTGTACATGGTGTTGGTACTTTGCACGAACGCCAGGATGCCGAACATTTTTTCTCGCGAATTGCGGTTCATCTCCTTGAATTGCACGGCCACTCCGGATCCGGGGTGAATTCTGGCGATGGTGCCTTCGGCGCACAAGTTTTCGTCGTCCATGGAGAACACCACTTTGAGGTTTGAGCCGGGGACAAGAATTGCGTTCGTCTCGATGTAGCAGCCTCCCAGGCTGATATCGATCAAATTACCCAGAACCGGATCCGCGTCCGACAAGGGATGCAAGCCGACCGTTAGCCGGCACTTCAGGCGAGGGTGCAAGCGCTGGTCTTTCTTGACGGGTTTTTTCTGCTTCTCCACGTACATGCGGCGGTCGGCTTCGGTCAGCAATTGTTCGGCGTCGTTGCCATCATCCGGGGACACGACCACACCGATACTGAGCGAGAGAATATCTTCTCCACAAACATCGAAGCCGGCCTGGCGCGCGAGCGGGCGAATCTGCTCGAGTTTCTTGGCGGCACCGCTGGCGCCAAGTCCGGGCGCGATGATCACAAATTCGTCCCCACCCATGCGGGCTACATAATCGTACTCACGGCAACTGTCTTTTAAAGCTTGCGAAAAGAGACGCAGGACGCGATTCCCTTCCAGATGGCCGAACCGATCGTTGATTTTCTTGAAACCGTTCATGTCGCAGACCATGAGCGTGAGCGAAATATTGTCGCGTTTGCAGCGGGCGAGTTCCCGGTCGAGTTGCAGAAACAGTGATCGCGCGTTGGGCAGGCCCGTAAGATAGTCCGTGGTGGCCGAACTTTCGGCCTGCTCGTACTTGAGCGCGTTTTCCGTGGCCAGAGCCATCTTGCCGCCCACGGCCAGCAGGATGCGCAGGTCGTCGGAAGTAAAAGCATCGCGTTCGGCACGATACAGAGCTAGAACGCCGATCACTTCATTGACGCCCTCCAGCGGCAAGGCTAGAGCCGAACGCAAGGTGCTGAACTTCGCAGGATCGTTCAGGTAGCCGGGTTCCACCGAGGGATTTCCATTCACGATGGGCTTCTTATTTTGCGCCACCCAGCCGGACAGCCCGTCCCCGATGGGAATTCGCAGGGATGCGAAGAGACGATAGTTATCGCCGTTGACGTATTCCGGGATGAGTTCGTCGCCCCGGCGAATATAAATGGCGATCGCGTCGTAGGGCACCATCGGTTTCAGTTTCACCGAAAAGACCGAAAGAGTTTCGCCCAGACTCAAGGAAGCTCCGAGGGTCTGGCTGAGCTCGAACAGGCTCTGTGCCTCCTGGCGCGCGGCTGCGATGGACGACAGAAAGCTGGTTTCGCGGCCGGGCGCATCGGAGACCGCCTGGCTTTCAAACCCCGCATCGGGCGCGGGTCCAGGCGAGACCTTCACTTCGGTCGAGGAAGGCGGGTCTGCACCTTCCTTCGATTTAGCCTTCGCCAGATTTTCCAAAGATTTGTAACGCCGCTTGAGGACCTCCACCACCTTCGGATCGAACGACTTGCCGGACTCTTCGGAAAGCTGACGCATCACTTCATCCAGCGGCAGAGCCCGCCGATACTGGCGGTCGGAGGCTAAGGCATCGAGATAGTCGACGGCGGAAAGAATTCGCGCTCCGATCGGAATCTCCGTTCCCTTCAATCCGAAGGGGTAGCCGGATCCGTCCCACTTTTCGTGATGGGCCCGCACGATGGGCACAACTGGATAGGGAAAGCGAACCCGCTCCAGGATCTCCGCGCCGACCACGGTGTGAATCTTCATCTTCTCGAACTCTTCCGGCGTCAGGCGTCCGGGTTTCGAGATGATGTGTTCGGGAACCGCCAACTTGCCGATGTCATGCAACAGCGCGGCGGCATGCAAAGCCTCAAGCTCAACCCCGCTGATTCCGAGCTCTTTCGCTACCTCGATGGCATAGACGCGCACCCGCTGCAGGTGGTCATGCGTGGTCTGATCCTTGGCTTCGATGGCCAGTGCCAGGGCTTCGATAGTGCGCAGGTGCAAGTTCGCCATCTCTTCCACGTGGCGCTTTTCATCCTCCAGCTTGCCCAGATAAAGCCGGTAGGAATGAAAGATCACGTACATCGCGGGAACAAACAGCAGAGAGGTCTCCCAGTTGAAACTGCGATTCACCCAGGAAATGACTCCGGCGATTCCGGCTCCCACCAGATAGTAGGGGAACGACCAGAAATAGCAATCGACCAGAATGCTGTGCAGCGGACGGCTTTCGCTGAGTGAAATTACAGCCGCGATGCAACCCGCATTAACAATGAAATAGATGGAAGAGGTCAAACAGAGCAGGAGTGGACGACTCTCCAGCAGGCCGTTCAACCAGGGATTGTGGTAGACCCAGAAACCGACCGCAGTGGAGAGGGAGCCCGCACAAACATTGAAGGTCAGTTGGATGGCAGTCGGCGGTAGAGCACCATGCCGGCTGGGATACAAGCTTTGCGCCAGCATGGCGACTGCGCCCAGGGTGAGGGCCTCAGAATATCCCAGCTCCGCGATCCCGACCAGGATGAAGAGGAAGTTTACCGAGAGCGTACCGGTGATGCCGGGCAGGGTGACGCGCAGCCGCGACGCCAAAACCGCGACGCCCATATAACAGATGAATTCGGCGATGTTCTTGCTGGTCTGGTGAGTCGCCGCCTGAAGCAGACAGCCGGAACCGGCTGCGATCACCAGCGCGACAAAAATCTGCGCTCCAGCCGGCAGTTGTCTCCACGAATTTGTGCTGGCGGACATTCTCTTGCGTAGCCACACCGCCGCCCCGCAGCGGGTACTCCACCCCCAAGGATAAAGACGAAATGGCTTGACTGACAGGGCTTTCGGTGGCTTCCAGCAAACTTCAGTAACGCGCGGAAAATCGCTGAATGCTGCCTCAGGGCAACGTTTGTGAAGTCGATGTGCGGGCTCGGCGTTTTTGAGTTTGGCGGAGGAGCCCACTTGCAAACTAAGTCTCATTAGTTCTCGGTTCTCAGTTCTCAGTTAGAAAACCTTCCGGTCTTTCGCTGAGAACCGAGAACCGAGAACTGGGAACTGGAAAACTAGCTTGTGGCTTAATCGAGCGGAGGGGCCGCCGGAGCGGTAGAATAGATGTTTTGCGGAATCAGGGTTTTAGCCGGTATTCTCAGGATCGCTGAGGGATCAATGTTCGAAGTCACGGTTGACGATACTTTCGCCGCAGGCCATTATCTGCGCAATTACAAAGGGAAGTGTGAGAATCCGCACGGCCATAATTACAAAATTCGTGTAACCCTGGCCGGCTCGGAACTGGACAAAGCCGGGCTGCTGCTCGACTTCAAGGATCTGCGTGAAGTGATGAAACATGTGATCGAACGGCTCGATCACCAGATGATCAACGAAATTGAGCCGTTTACCGTGATCAATCCGTCGGCGGAAAATTTGGCCAAATATTTCTATGACGAGTCGAATACTCGCTTGAAGGGCGTGACCAACGGCCGCGTATGTGTGAAGAACGTAACTGTGTTTGAAACGGATACCACGACGGCTACTTATTCGGAATAGCTTCTCCGTCCCAGCGACCGCGCTGAGTGTCAGTGTTTCTTGCCGATGCACATCAAGGATCAATGCAGATCACGGAAATTTACAAATCGTTGCAAGGCGAATCTACCTACGCGGGACTGCTCTGTGTGTTCGTGCGGCTCACCGGATGCAACCTCCGCTGCTCCTGGTGCGATAGCGAGTATACCTTCCAGGGCGGAAGCAAAATGACTGCGGAACAGATCCTGAATGAAGTGAATCGCCTCAACCCGAAAGGCGGGTTGGTGGAGATCACCGGCGGCGAGCCTATGCTGCAGGAGCGCGAACTGGTGCCGCTCATGAAACGTTTGCTGGAGCACGGACATCGCGTGTTGCTCGAAACCAGCGGGGAGAGGCCGCTGGCTGCGGTTCCAGCCGCCGTTATCAAGATTGTGGACGTGAAGTGCCCGCACTCCGGCGAACCGGATTCGTTTCGTTCCGACAACCTGGCTGCGCTCAATTCACAAGACGAGGTGAAGTTTGTCCTGAGCAGTCGCGCCGATTACGAATTTGCTCGCGACTTCGCGCGGCAGCACAACCTTGCCGGGCGCGTGAACGCCGTACTCTTTTCGCCTGCCTTTCGAAAAGACGCGACCGGAACGCGGGACAGTTCGCATTGTTTGCTCGATCCGCAGGAATTAGCTGAGTGGATGTTGGCCGATGAAGCTCCCGCCCGCCTGAGCCTCCAGTTGCACAAGTTTGTCTGGGACCCGGCGCTCAAGGGTGTTTAGTGCGTTGGCGCATTTCAATTCGATTCTGAAATGACTTCTTTGTCAAAACGCGCGATTGTGCTGTTGAGCGGCGGCATGGATTCCTGCGTCTGCGCGGCGCTCGCAGTTCGCGATCGTGACGTCGCGGCCTTGCACATCAGCTATGGTCAACGCACGGAGCAAAGGGAGCGGCAATCTTTTCTCGCAATTTGCGATCGCCTGGGAATCGGGAAACGGCTGGTCGTCCGCAACGAGGCGCTGCGTGCGATCGGAGGTTCCGCGCTCACGGATAACAACATTTCAGTCCCTACAACGCCCCCCGGCGCGCATGAGATTCCGATCACTTATGTTCCCTTCCGCAACGCGCATTTCTTGTCGGTCGCGGTCAGTTGGGCGGAGGTTCTGGGAGCCGCGGCAATCTATATCGGCGCGGTCGAACCAGATAGTTCCGGATATCCCGATTGCCGGCCCGCTTACTACGAAGCATTCAATCAAGTCATCAAGACGGGTACGAAGGAAGGTAATATTGAGATCGTTACCCCTCTGATCGCCATGCGCAAAGCGGAAATCGTTCGCCTTGGCCTTGAACTGCATGCGCCATTCGATTTAACTTGGTCATGCTATAGCCACGAGGATCGGGCCTGCGGCCTCTGTGATAGTTGTACTTTGCGTTTGCGGGCGTTTGCCGCGGCGGGAGTACAAGATCCGATTCCCTACGCCGCAGTGGAAAGAGTCTGACGATCGCCGGGAATCGGCGTAGACTACGTTGCGGGTTCATCGCAGGTCGTCGATTTTTATTTCGGTTGTTTAGGCTTTAGGAATCGTCATCATTCGAATCAGTGAAAATCCACATGGATGTTTTTCTGCCGGGAGGCAAGAAATGAAAAAGCACTTCGCAGGGTTCGCGCTGATGTTCCTGATGCTGGGACTGTTCGTTCTCCCGGTCGTCGCGCAGACTGCCTCAGGAACTGTCAAAGGGGTTTGCAAAGACACCGACGGAAATCCCATCGTCGATGGAATCGTGGTTTTCGCCAACCAGGATAATGGCCAAAAATACACGCTTAAGACCAACAAAAAAGGCGAATACTTTTCTCTGGGAGTAGGCGCCGGAATCTACAATGTAGCCCTCTACAAGAATGCGGACGACCTCAAAGCCAACAAAGAACTTTTCCACCAGAATAAGTTTCAGGTCACGCTCTCGGATGAAAATACGCTCGACTTCGACCTGAAGAAATTGGCGACAGAACAGGCCAAGGGCCAGGGTTTAACTCCCGAACAGATTAAAGCCCAGCAGGAAGCGGCGGAAAAGAACAAGAAAGAAGTCAACACTGTTAAGGCTCTGAACGAAAAATTGGCAGCAGCCAAAGTGGCCACCGACGCCGGCGATTACGATACGGCCATCGCCCAACTCACCGCGGCGAATGAGATCGACGCCACCCGCGATCTGGTTTGGTTCAAGTTGGGCGACGCTTACCGCGTGTCTGCTACTAAGCAGACGGATCCGGCGGAAAAGCAGAAGCGCCTCAACTCCGCGGTGGATTCCTATCAGAAGGCACTGCAACTCAAGCAGGCCGCAACCAACGACAAGGATCCCAACGCAACCAAGACTCTCGCCGCTTACTACAACAATCTCGCGGAAGCCTACAGCAAGGCTGGCAAGATCGACGACGCGGTAAAAACTTATCAGCAGTCCGCACAGGCGGACCCATCGGTGGCGGCGCAAGCGTACTTCAATATGGGGGCGGTGCTCACCAACGCCGGCCAAGCCGATAAGGCCATCGATGCTTTCGATAAATGCATTGCGGCCGATCCGACCAAGGCGGAGGCTTACTATCAGAAGGGCGTGAACCTCCTTGCCAAAGCCACTCTTCAGGGCGACAAGATGGTCGCTGCACCGGGAACCGCGGAAGCGTTCCAGAAATATCTGGAATTAGTTCCCACCGGTGGCCACTCCGAGGAAGCGAAAGCCATGCTCACCAGCATTGGCGCGCCCATCGAAACCAGCTTCGGCACCAAGAAGAAAACTCCGCCCAAGAAAACCAATTAGAAATTGTTGATCATCGAATCCAGAAGGCTCTCGCGCAAGCAAGAGCCTTTTTTGCGTTACAGATTTATCGTTCATTGCGGTGGCCGCGTGATCGCCCCTTGCGAAGCTGAGGAGACCAAGGCCGCGTATTTGGCGAACACGCCGGTGGGATAACGCGGCTTCGGCGCTCTCCACTCTTTCATTCGCCGGCGAATTTCTTCATCGCTGATTTCCACTTGCAAAATTCTTTGTTTTACATCGAAGCGGATCATGTCACCATCCCGCACCGCGGCAATCGGCCCGCCCAGCGCGGCTTCCGGAGACACGTGCCCGGCCATCAAGCCGTGGGTCGCGCCACTGAACCGGCCATCGGTCAGCAGTGCAACCGACGAACCTAAGCCCTCTCCCACGATGGCCCCCGTAACGCTTAACATTTCTCGCATGCCCGGACCACCCTTCGGCCCTTCGTAGCGAATTACGACGACATCCCCAGCCTGAATTTTCTTGCTGGTGACCGCTGTCATCGCGTCTTCCTCCGATTCGAAAACGCGCGCGGGTCCGCGCTGCTCCAGCCGCTCATGGCCGCTGATCTTGGCCACGCAACCCTCCGGAGCGAGAT
>Ga0302320_10024651_pt1 | contig 11727 bp, 13 predicted proteins | sample Bog_T0_3_FD_202130 | JGI IMG/M metagenome (GOLD analysis project Ga0302320, IMG submission 202130) | Peat permafrost microbial communities from Stordalen Mire near Abisko, Sweden - Bog_T0_3 | ecosystem: Environmental > Terrestrial > Soil > Wetlands > Peat | place: Sweden: Abisko, Stordalen Mire... | reverse complement strand
TGACGACGCCGAGCTTGTCCTGATGCTGATGGCCCATGCCGATGGGGCCGAGACGGAAGCCGAGATAGTTGGCGTCGCGGCTCCAGCCGGAGCGCATGGCGGCTTCACCAGCGCGGTTGAGATAGATGGACGTGAACGCGGGCGGCGCGCCTTCCGCTCCGTCGGTTGCGACCCACTTGAAGTCGGCGCGGTTAGGAAAGTTGTCGACGGCGCGCTTGAAGATGGCGGGCAACACCTGCAGCAAACCGTTGTTCCACTTGGGCGCGGTGCGGTCTGGCGCCATGAGGTCGACTTGATATTCGTACCCCTTTTCGAGGGGCGCGGAGTAGCCTGCGGGCAGCTCGCTCAGGCGGCCGGTCCAGCGGGCGATTTCTGGGATTTTGAGAATGTTGTTGAGGGCGACGTTCTGATATTCGGTGGAGAGCTCGTCCTGTGCACCGTCGGGCAGGAACTGGGTGCGGGCTTGCTCGGCAAGCTGGCTGGCGGCGAAGGTGCGCCAATCCGCTGCATCTTTGAACTCGGGAAACTCCGCGCCGACCGAGTAGAGACCGCTCATTTCCATGGTGAGAAAATTAAGCCGCGTGTTGTTGTGACGGAGGTAGTTGCCGTGGTCGAGGAATGCGCCGATGAAGGCGATGAGGTCGGCATCGCTGAGGGAGGGTGAGTTGCGGAAGGCGTAGAAGGCCGCGGGCCACGCGCCGCCCATGCGAATGCCGGCTTCGATGGTGCGCCAGGCAGAGCCTTTGACGTTGTCGACGTGATCGGCGACGGGGCATTGCGCGATCCAGGAGAGAATCTGGCGATCGAAGACCTTTGCGTAGCTCTCGTCGTGCGTGATTTGATAGGCGCGGCCGAGGGGACCCCAGTCGGGCATGCGGTTGAGCTGCCACTGCCACTCGTTGTCGGGCGCCACGCCGGGCATGTGCTCGGTGGCGTTGTAGTGCCAGTCGATGTCGCCGTTGGGGAAGGTGTAGAAGAACGGCGTCTGCCCGCCTTGAAGATTACCGACCAGCGCGCGCCCCGCGATGAGCTTGTCGTGATCGGAGAGCGGGCCGGAGTTGTCTTCAGCCGATCCCCAGTGCACGTTGCTGCGCGAGCGGAAGTAAGCGGCGAGGGCTTTCTCGGTGGCGGCAAAGTCTTTGGTCTTCCATGCGGCGGCTACCTGGGCAAGCTCCGGGCGGGTGAGGTCGAGGGCATCGAAGACAGCGATCTCGTGTTGGCGGGCATCGGCTTCGGGGAGATGTTGAGGAGGCGGAGTGCTCTGAGCGTAAATTGCGATGCTGGACGCGAGAAGCGCTGTGACAAAGACCGATGCACGCAGAATGGATTTCATGGTGTGCCCCCGAATTTTTCTGATGCCAATTGCCGGGAGCGATGATAGCAGAGAGCGGATTGGGCGGGGGTCGGTTGCCTCCGTCAGTGGCCGATGTCGAGGACCTGGAAGCTGCCTGTGACTGGAGCCGAATGAAGCGTGCCGATGTCATCGGGTTGCGTCAGGTCGACTCCGTGATAATCGGTGACGAGGTAGACTTCCCCGGTGGATGGATTTGCCGCGAGGGGGACGCAGAGCAACACGCAGAGGGGAAGGAGCTGCTTCATTGCACACGGCTCCTTGGTGATTGGACGCGGGGAGAACCCCGGCCGCTTGCTATTTTGTGTGGATTGGCGGTGTTCTTGTTCAAGTTCGCTCTATGCGATTTTGAATTGACCCCGTGATTCCCGAATGTGCAATATGGAACTGCGCGGCACTTATCTACCCATCAACATATTGCAAGCCGCGTGAGACACCCAACATGAGACCCCATGTGGGCGGGAGGTGCTCAAATGACAACTGAATCGGACGAGACAGACTTCAACAGAGACCGGCCTCCCTGGGTTGGTTTTGTTCAGTTCCTTCTAATCGCTGGCCTGATCGTCGCATTTTTTCTGCTTGGGCAAAGCATGGTGCATCATCGCTTTTTTCGGGGCGGACGAATTGACCGGCATGGGATCCTCCGGCCGTGAAACGCAATCACTCATCTTGCATTGAAGATTTGGCTTGCGCCTTCAAGTAGATTTCGACGCGATTTGTGGTCCAGACGGCAACCCCTGTACCAAAGAAATCTGCATCTTCGGTCCAAACCGGGCACGATAAAACCAACGCCGTTGCAAGTACCGGCCAATCATCCTCGTCACGCCCGCGCAAACGCTGCCGGGCCTCGCCCTCAAGCAGGCCATAAGAATCCAGATCGACTGGTTCCACGAAGCCTTGCAAATACCGGAGTGCCGCCGCAACTCCGGTGTCAGGCTCATCCTTCTTTCTCAGCAAAGAGGGCAGATATTCTTCCGCTTCGGCATAGGCCGAATCGGGGGCACAAAAACGAACGCCATGCCCGGCGTATTCCTCCAGGAGCTGGCCCACGCGCCTGCCCAGAACAGCTCGGATGAGGATGTTTGCGTCGAGAACGATCATCTCAGCGAACGGCTTTTTTCTTGCGGCGCCATTCTTTGAAATCGGCGGTGATTTCTTCCTCGTCGACGGCGGCCAACGCCAGAGCGAGGCGGTCGGCGGCGGCCTTTAGCTCGGCTTGATCGGCCTGCTTGATTTGCACGCGGGGTGTCGGAACGTAGACGCCGAGGGTTTCGCCGCGGCGCGTGACAGCAACCGGCGTATCGGATTCGAGAAAGCGCGCAATCTGCTCGCGGAACTCACGCACTCCAACTTTGATTGCAGGCATTGTCATTCTCCATGCGTACACCTAAGTGTACACAAAATCGAATGCGCTCGCAAGTTCAGATCGCTTGGGAAGCGGGAATGTCGATTGTGCCGCGCCCGCGTTAATCGTTGGCCACAACTTCATGCAGCCAGCCGGGGGATTTGAGCAGCTCTCTTGGGCGGGAGCCGTCGGCCTGTCCAACGAGGCCGTCGCGCTCCATGAGGTCGATCAGATGAGCAGCGCGGCCGTAGCCGATTCTCAGGCGGCGTTGCAGCAGCGACGTAGAGGCTTTGCCGAACTCGAAGACGAGACGGACGGCATCGTCGAACATGGGGTCGTTTTCTTCGGGATCGGGGTTGGAGCCATCGACGCTGGCGCGCTCGTCCCTGGGCGACTCGAGGAAGCCTTCAACATATTCGGCTTCGCCCTGATCTTTCCAGAATTTGACGACGGCGGCGGTTTCTTTTTCGCTGACATAAGGCGCGTGGAGACGCATGAGGCGGCTCGTGCCGGGCGGGAGAAAGAGCATGTCGCCACGGCCTAAGAGAGCTTCGGCTCCGTTGGTGTCGAGGATGGTGCGCGAATCGACCTTGGTGGCCAGGCGGAAGCTGATGCGCGTGGGCACGTTGGCCTTGATGAGGCCGGTGATGACGTCGACCGAGGGGCGCTGCGTGGCGAGGATGAGGTGAATGCCGACCGCGCGGGCCATCTGCGCGAGGCGGGTGATGGATTCCTCGACGTTAGCGCGGTCGAGCATCATAAGGTCGGCGAGTTCGTCGATGATGATGACGATGAAGGGCAGCGGTTCTTCGTCTTCGCCGTCGTCGAAGAGCGAAGGCATGGCGCCGTCGAAGAGCTTGTTGTACTGCTCGATGTTGCGGACGCTTCGGCTGGCGAGCAGCTTGAGCCGGCGCTCCATTTCGCGGACGGCATTGCGCAGGGCGTTTGCCGCGAGCTTGGGCTCGGTGATGATGGGCGTGAAGAGATGCGGCACGCCTTCGTACATGCCGAGTTCGACGCGCTTGGGATCGACCAGGATCAGGCGAACCTGCGCGGGCGTGGTGCGGAAGAGCAGGCTCATGATCATGGCGTTGATGGCCACGGATTTGCCGCTGCCCGTGGAGCCGGCGATCAAGACATGCGGCATCGACGCGAGGTCGGCGGTGACGATGCGGCCGTTGATGTCCTTGCCCATGGCCAGGGTGAGACGGGATTTTGCTTTCGCAAAGGGCTCGGACTCGATGACGTCGCGCAGGTGGATGGTTTCGCGCTCGTGGTTGGGTACCTGGATGCCCACTGTGCTCTTGCCGGCCATGCGCTCGATGAGGATTGACTCGGCGCGCATGGCGAGGCAGAGATCGTCGGCGAGGCCGGTGACGCGCGAGTATTTGACGCCGGCTTCGGGCTTGAACTCGTAGGTGGTGACCATGGGACCGGGATTGATTTGGACGACTTGGCCGCGCACATCGAACTCGCCGCATTTTTCGACGAGGACCTTGGCCTCTTCGCGCAGTTCGTCTTCGCGGACGGTCTGCGGGCCATCGCCAGCGTTGAGCAGCGTGCTGGGCGGGAGCTTGAAACCGCTCACATGTTTGGGCGGTACTGTGGCCGTGCGGACTTCGGCATCGGCGCGGCCATGGATGGCGATTTCTCCTTGCGGGCGGCGGACGGGCTCCGGGGGCGAGACGAAACGCGGGGCTACGGGAGGCGGGGCAACGCTGCGCACTTCGGGATTGCGCACTTCGGGAGTCCACGATTCGGTGGGCCTGGTTTCGACGGGGCTGGTCTCGACGGGACGGGGGCTGATGGGCTGAGGCTGGACGGGGCCCGGCATGGTGCGAACGTTATCGGGGACCGGAGATGGACCGGACGAAAAGTATTCCGCCTCGGGCTCGGCACGCTCCCAGATGTTTGCGCGGCGCGGGACAGGCTCGATGGGAATCTCGTCTTCGGCACGCTGCTTTCCGGCGCGCTGGAATGCCGGAATCTCGTCGAGAGGATCGGGTTCGGGCTCGTGCTGACGTCGGCCGAAGAGTGCTGCCAGACGGCTGGGAGTACGGACTGACTCGGGACGATCGGCGTCGGCCGCATACTGCCTTTCACGGGCCGGCATGCGGATGGCGGCGCGCTGCGCCTCGCGTTCTTCACGGTAGGCTTCTTTTTCATCGGCGCGCTCTTCGCGCCAGTTTCTCCAGCGATCATGCAAGTTCATGGCATGGAGCCAGCGGTCTTCGATGCTTTCTTTCAGAGCCCAGAGGCTGACCGCCGTTGAGAAATAGAGCCCTGTAGCCGCGAGAACACCGGTGACCACCCAGGCACCTTGGATGTTGAGGTAGACGACCAGAACTCCAGCAACGAGGCGGCCGACGACACCCTCGGCAGGGATCATGTGGAGCCACTGCCAGTGCCAGGGCAGCAGAGCAATGACGGTGGGCACGAAGATGAGGGCGAGCAGGGTGCCGATCCAGCGCAGGAAAGGCGAGCCGCCGGGGCGCGAGTGCATCCATGTCCAACCGATGCCAAGCAACCACAGGGGCAGGAAAAAGGCGGTCACGCCAAGAGATTGCAGCAGCAGGTCGCTGAGCCATGCGCCGAAGAGGCCGGTCCAGTTGTGCACGGCATGGGGCAGCCCAAGATCGGTGGCCGTGTTCAGGGAGGGATCCGTGCCGTGATACGTCGCCAGGGCGAGGACAAGGAGGAGCGAGACCAGCACCAGCACAACCCCAAGAAACACGTTCATGGGGCGGCTTCGCGTGGGCGCAAGAACAATGCGAATGGGTTTCATGGCGGGCTCGCTGTCGCTCCGCTCGCCGCCGCGAATCCGCGGGTGGGCTGCGGGAGCGGCCGAAGAGTCCCAGAGCAGCTTTTATTATCCCCGGACGGGAGAGGGATTCCGAGGTAAAACGAGGCGGGGGAACCTTGATGGCAACCCCCCGGCCGGGAGGGTGCGATTTACTTCATGACCCCTTCGGTTTTCAGAACTGCAATGCAGCGCTGTAGGCCTTGATCGTTGGTCAAGATACCAAAAGAATTCCGGACTGCGACCGCGCAAACGAGAATATCCACGGGCCCGCATTGGACGCCATGATCCTGGCAAAGATTGAAGAACCTGGCGGCGTCGACATAATCGCCAGTTGTGATTTCTTCGTCGCGAAACGGGTCGAGCAACCCTTCGGTTTTGGCAAACTGAGCCTTGTCACGGATCCCAGACAGTATCTCCTGCCGAATTGGGCCGATGATCCCTGCTCGACGGTACTGAATGGCTTCCTTAAGCTCAGAGAGTATCTGCAGCTCACCGGCGCTAACCCGAGCCGCGTTTTGGCGCCGAAGCAAGAGCGACCATACGCAGGTATCGACTAACAACTTCATTGTTCATCAACCACAACTCGATCAAGCAGCCGCATCTTCTTGTAGTCGTAATCCGGATCGAAGTCGATCGTTCCTGCATGATCCAGAATCTCTAACTGCTTACGCCATCTGACGTATTCATCGAGCGCGGCGGTGACGGCTTCTTTCTTTGTTTTGTGTTTCCCGACTCGCTTCGCCTCGTCGATCAAGCGGTCATCGATTGCCAGATTTGTCGCCATGGGTTCACCTCCGCGCATGTGTAGTATCTCACACATTCGAATGTGTAAGTCAGCAAAGCAAACATTTATTGGGGAAGAAGATGCTTGGGAAAAAAATGAGATTCGAGGAAATAATGCGGAAAATGTTGACGTCGTCCATGAAATATCTTCGGGATTCCCCCGCAGGTATCACCGCTCAAATCCAGGTGTTCTTGTAGCCGCCGAACACGAGAAACTTGCCGTGCGCTCGCAACCTGAGGCCAAAGAACCGCTTCTTGAGATGGCTGCCGAAGAGAAGGCCGGAAGGATAATCGGCCCGGAAGTACTGCATTCTGGCCATCAGCCGCTTTCTACCTCTCAACTCAATGAGGCCGACAAAAGCCAAAACCAGGTCAGTAGGAGGACTGGGACAGGCCTCAATTCGTTCCCTGATGATGGTGATATTTCCCACCGAATCGCTGGTCAGTATTTCCCAGCCAGTCGACTTCCCATCGACTGTCAGGCGCATCGACGAGCGGCCAACTTTGGGCTTTCCGAACTCAAGAAGATCTTTCAGGCTTTCTCTTGCATCTTCCGTCAGGTCACCGATTTTCTTCTCATCAACACTCATTCCGATGGCCCATCTCGGCGCTTGCTCAGTTTGCGAAGATCTTTGCGCCGAACATCAGCAAGGCGCATCCCAGAAGGATTCGGTAAATGGCGAACATGGTAAAGCCGTGCTTGCGCACCCAGAACAGGAACCACTCGACCACGCCGAGTGCGACGACGAAGGAGACGACGAGGCCGATGATGAGGACAATCCAGCGATCCGAGTCCATGACTACGGAAGCTGTGGCAACTCCGTCGATGCCCACCGCTTTGTTGAATACGACTTCCTTCAGGAAGTCCCAACCGGTGGCGGCAATCATGGTGGGAATGGAAAGGAGGAAGCTGAATTCAAGCGCCGCGGGGCGATCGAGGCCCACCAACTGGCCGGAGGCGATGGTGGACATGGAGCGGGAAGTACCGGGAAAGACCGCGGAGAGCGTCTGGCAAGCTCCGATCCAGATGGCCTGACCCCAGGACATGTCTTCCACGCTGGTCGTGTTGGGCTCGTGGCGGCCTGCCCAGGCGTCAATGACCCACATGATGACGCCGCCGATAAGCAGTGCCCAGGCCATGACCGCAATGCTTCCGAGGTGCTTGTCGCTCCACTTGTGGAGCAGCAGCGAAGGAAGCGACGTGACAGCGAAAGCAATAAACGTCAGCGTGATGGGATGATTGAGCCAACTGCGATCGCCATTTTCGCCCTTGGGAAAGGTGCGCACGAAGTTCACAATCCTGCCTAGAAACAGGAGGCAGAGCGCCAGGATAGCGCCTAACTGGATCACGATTGTGTACATCTTCCAGTACGCGTCATCCAGTGGAATCTTCATGAGAGCTTCGGTAATGCGCAGATGCGCCGTCGAGCTGACCGGTAGAAACTCGGTCAGGCCTTCCACAATGCCCAAAAGAACGGACTGAATATAAGGATTCAAAAAGCCTCCAGGAGGGTAGTGAGCGAATGACAGCAGAAGATACCGGCAATGGTCAAGGGTTCATTAGCGGTCGATTCCGTAGACAGGAACGCCTTCATCCAATTTGTACACCAGAGCCCCAGCCCGCCACGCATAATCCGTCGCGGCAAAATGATCTTTCAGCTTCGCGGCCAGTTCGTGAGCATGGTCTTTGGCGGCGTCACTCTTCTTGTCGCTGCCGTCGGCTTCGAACATGTCCTTGAGCACGGCCTGGCGGTAGACGGCCTGGTAGAGCGCCTGCGCTGTCCGCGGGCCGTCGGGATATTCGGCTGCGTATTTCTCGTAGTATTCCGACTCTTTCTCGGGACATTTTTCAGACCCCTGCCAGTCTCCGCAGAGCTGGTTGTCGATCATGTCGAATGCGGCCAGAGCGGACTGGCGGGTGCGTGGATAATACTTGATGACCTTCCTCAATTCATCCTCATCCATCTGATCGCGCAGGTAGGCGTCCTTTTCGCGCGCCGAGGGCCGCGTGGACGCGTCAGCCTTTTGGATCTGCCAAAGGATGTCGGCTGCCCGCCAGGCAGCTTCGGGCACCAGCGGCGAGTTGGGATACATCTCCGTGAGCCGCTTGTAGAGCAGTCGCGCGCTTTGCGCGGCGTTGGCCGGGCCGCGAGGGTCTGAGGCGAGCGACTCCTGGTTGGCTGCCTCGCCCATCAGAATCTGATCGCCGTTGGGGTTGGTCTCGACGAGTACTCCTTTTGCCTCCAACCAGCCGGTGATGGGCGGCGGGGTCTCGCTGGTGTCGAAGACGGGGGCGTCTTTGCCGCGGACTTCCTCGATGTCGGTGTTGGCGTAGACCTTCAGCCACGGACCGTTTTTCTCGCCCACCACCATCTCCCGGCCAATCTGCACGCGGTCCATTTTCTGTGAAGAGGTGTCGGGCGCAACGTAGAGCATGGTGACGCGCAGCGCCGTGGCGCGCGGGCCGGCCATGGGCTTTTCAGGCTGCTGCGGTTTCTTTTTTTGGCCGAGGGCCGGCAACGCCGCACAGGCCATCGCCACGGTGAAGATGAGCAGGCGGGTCACGGATGTTTTGACGCGGGTTTCAGATTTCATCGCAAAGAAAATCATAGACCAACGACGCTAGGGCGTGGATTCGGTAAGCACCTCTGCCAGCAGAGCGGGGGCGACGTTGCCGCCGCTGACGATGGCCACGGCTGTTTTGTACGCGGGAAGCTCGGCGGCGTGGAAGAGCAGGGCCGCTGCGGCAACGGCTCCGCTGGGCTCGGGAACCAGGCGCGTGGCGGCGACGATGGCCCGCATCGCGGCGCGAATCTCGGCTTCGGTAACGAGAACGATACCGTCGACAAATGCCTGGATGTGCGCAAAGTTGCGCTCGCCCACACTCTGCGTGCGCAGGCCGTCGGCGATGGTGCGGCTGGTAAGCTCGGCACCCCAGGTGACGATTTTGCCGGTGCGAAAACTTTCGGCGGTGTCGCCGGCGAGTTCCGGCTCGACGCCGAAGACTTTTGTCGCGGGCCGGAGCTGTTTGACGGCTGCGGCCACTCCGCTGAGCAGCCCGCCGCCGGAGACGGGAGACAGGACGAGGTCGACATCGGGGAGCTCTTCGACGATCTCAAGGCCGCAGGTGGCCTGGCCGGTAATCACGTCGATGTCGTCGTAGGGCGGGACCATGATGTAGCCGTGCTCGCGAATCAACTCTTCGGCCTTGGCAAGGCGATCGCTGGAAGCATTGCCAACGTCGACGACTTCAGCGCCAAGCGCCACGGTGGCCGCGCGCTTGATGGGCGGGGCGTTGGAAGGCATCACGATGACAGCTTTTGCGCCGACTTCGCGGGCTGCATAGGCCACGCCCTGCGCATGGTTGCCGCTGGAATACGTGATGACGCCGCGGCGGATCTCTTCCGGCGTGAGCTGCAAAATCTTGTTCGCCGCTCCGCGCAGCTTGAACGCGCCAATGGGCTGCAGGCTCTCCGCCTTGAGGTAGATTTCTCTGGGTGAGCCGAATCCGGAAACGCCGGGAAACTGCGCGCGGATGAGCGGGGTCTTGATAGCGATGGAGGCGATGCGCACGGCGGCGGCGCGGATGTCGGCGATGGTGACGAGGGGTTCTGGCATGTTCTATGAATACTTGATGCGGTCGTCTTCGTAAAAGCTCTCCCGCTCGAATGCCTCCGGCGGCAGGGTGGGCAGATTCTCCGATCCTCGCTGCAATTCCTCCGTCAACGCTCGCAGGCCTTCGCTTGTCAGTTTCTTTGGACCGGCGATGCTGCCGTAGAACGGCAAATTGTTCCGAAGAAACTCCGCGGCGTACTGCTCCGGGGCAATGCCGCGGCGGACTGCCTGGGCTTTCAATCGGGCTTCCGTGTCCGCGTCGAGTTCGATCTGAATCGTCATCAAAACAACTCCCGTGCCCCAATTATCCGCTCGATCCCCTGCGAAATGGAAGCCTTGCGGTGAATTTGAGCAATCACCTGTCCAGCTCACTGTGCGCCCGTTGTCATGGAAGATACTTTTCCGATACGGGGTCGGCTGGGGTCTCAGCTTGCCAAAGGATCTCGATCACCTTCCACCTGGTGCCATCGAAAACCGCCTGGATGCTGTTGATGCCGCGATCCAACACCTTGCCATCGGGGGGCTTGCCGTTAGGGCTAGTGCGGGTTTCGTACGTGCTCCAGAGATGGGCGAGATGCGCCCAGGTTTCGGTGCGGACCTTGATCTGGCGCTCGTAGAAAACCTGGTGGTCACGCGCGCGAACGGCGTCAATCCAGCCGTCGACGGTGAGGACGCGTGGAGTGGCTTTGCCGTCGGGAGCAATGCGAATGGGGATCAGCCGGGCGTCGGGTGCGAAGAGCTGGCGGAAGCAGATGCGGTCTTTATCTGCCGGACCGCTGATTGCGGCGTCGATGGCCGCGATGAGCTGATCGAGCGTGGCAGTGGACGGGCAGGCAGGAACCGCTGTGGCATTGCTCTCTTGCGCGCTGAGCGCGGGAGCGAACAGGACAGCGGTGAGGGCGAGGACGAACAGTGTGCGGCGCATAGGGGAATTCTACAGAACGGTGGGTCGGGGCCGGTGTGCTTGGAGTTGTAGTAAAGAACTGTAGATAGGTGGAGCTATCCCACCTTAACTACGATGAAACTGTGGTGAAGCTGGGGCGCCCGGCTTGGTGGGAAGCAAGGCGGCTGTCCGCCCTCAAAGCTCCAGAATCACCGGCATGATCATCGGCCGCCGCCCAGTAGTCTTCTGGATCAGCCGCTTCAGCTCCGCGCGCACTTTTTCCTTCACCATGCCGTAGTCGCTCTTCTGCTCGATGCTCAGGCCATCTAGGGTCTTGAGTACCAGCGCCTTGGCTTCTTCGGTAATGTCCGCGCCGCCGAAGCCGCGCATGATCACTTCAGGCTGCTGCTCCACTTTGCCGGTCCGCTTGTTGATGGCCAGCACAGCCAGCACGATGCCGTCTTCCGACAGAATGCGCCGGTCCTTGATGACCAGGTCTTCAACCACATCGATCGAAGAGCCGGAATCAATAAGAATGCGGCCGGCTGTTACCTTGTCCTTCTTGCGCGCATTGTCCTTGTCGAGTTCCAGCACATCGCCGTCTTCAATCACAATGGCTTGTCCAACGGCTCCGGTTTCCATGGCCACATGCGCGTGCTTGCGCAGGTTGCGATAGTCGCCATGCACGGGAATGAAGAACTTGGGCCGGACAAGATTGATGAGCAGGCGCATCTCTTCCTGGCAGCCGTGGCCGCTGACGTGAATCAGGCCATTGGCTCCGTCGTCGCAAATCACGATAGCGTCGCGGCGATAGAGGTGGTCAATCACACGGAAGATGCCCTTCTCGTTGCCGGGGATGATGCGCGAGCTCAGCACCACGGTGTCGCCGGCGTCGATGTGGGCGTGCTTGTGGTTGTCGACCGCGGCGCGGCTTAGAGCGCTCATGG
>Ga0302320_10024649_pt1 | contig 11727 bp, 9 predicted proteins | sample Bog_T0_3_FD_202130 | JGI IMG/M metagenome (GOLD analysis project Ga0302320, IMG submission 202130) | Peat permafrost microbial communities from Stordalen Mire near Abisko, Sweden - Bog_T0_3 | ecosystem: Environmental > Terrestrial > Soil > Wetlands > Peat | place: Sweden: Abisko, Stordalen Mire... | reverse complement strand
GGTTCTTGTCGGCGTGGCCGGCGCCGACCACGGTCTTCTTGACCTGGTTCGGGGCGTATTCGGCGACCGAGATCCCGAACATCGCCGGCGCCAGCATGGCGACGCCGCGGGCCTGGCCGAGCTTCAAGGTGGCAACGCCATCCTTGTTGACAAAGGTCTGTTCGACGGCGGCCTCGACGGGACGGAAATCACCCAGCACCGTGGCGAGCCCCTCATGGATCGCCAATAGCCGGCTCGCCAGCGGCAGGCCGTCGGGCGGCTCGACCGAACCGCAGCCGACAAAGATCAGCCGGTTGCCGTCGATCTCGATCACGCCCCAGCCGGTACGGCGCAAGCCGGGATCGATGCCGAGGATGCGGACGGGGTGGCGAATCGGGGGCGATGTCATGGGGGTGTTTATAACCCATGCCGGAGTCTCAGGCCTAGCGCGGGTGATTCGCTATCAACTGTCACGAAGGCGCGAAGGCCAGTTGATCGTGTCCCAGACGCCGCCTAGGATGACGTGGCCGCGCCAAGGCCCATCGACCGGTCCGGACCATCGAACGATGGGTCCAGACTCTGCGAAGCACGCAAGCACACATCTTGTCCGAGACATTCCCATCCAATCGCTTTGGCGACCGCCCCGCATAAGTCGTACGTTCGCTCTCCCGCTTGCGGTGGAGGGTTAGGGTGGAGCTTCCTCATCCGCTGCCCCGTCTGACATTTGCATTTGCTGAAGACCCCCAACCCGCCTTCCCCGGCACGCGGGACAGTGAGAAGAGTCAGCGCCGCACCTCAAAAACAAAAGTGGCCCCATCGTTCAACCGGATGGAACCGCCCTCGTCCTTGGACGCTCTCTTGTTTAGTGGTCCTCAGGCTCCGGCGCGTTTCGGTTCTTCGACGATCGAGAAGCGCACGCCGGCCTTGTGCCGGTTTTCTTCCGACACTTCGCGCCAGGCATCTTCGGCTTCTTTGCGGGTCTTGAACGGGCCCTGAACCTGGGCCGAGCCTTCCACCAGCTTGTGGAAGTTCATCGATCCGAACTCGCCGCCAATTACCCAGAAATTGCTGCCTATGGTCCCGGCAGTTCTTCTGCTTACCGTTGCGACGTCCTTCTTCCTAACTGAAAGATCCGCATTATCGCTCGGCGTCGATTTGGTGCCAGAAAGACGTATTCCAGTTGCTTGCCTAATCTTGTCTGCGACCTGAGATTCAGAGCAGCCATCGATTTGTGAGACTGTTCGTAGAGCGTCCGCAACCCGTTGCCGTTCGTCACTGTTTTCGGCTTTAACGGGGACAATTAACTCCACCCGATCATGCGTATTCGATACCTCTTTGGAAACGACCATAACCCCATCTACCTTTGAAGGGCGGGATACCCATCCTTCCCCATCAAGGTAGGCGAGAAGGTCTCTTCCGCTAATTCCTTTTGCCGCTTCTAAGCTTGGAGAAGCATCGATCATGGAGCAAATCTTTGTTTTGCCAATTCTAGAATTCTTTCTAGTGATTGGACATTGAGCGTTTGAGCGCTTGGAATCCTAATCCGAACGGACGCGACGTTACGGGAGCGCAGACCTGTATGCGTCCACCAATAAGCTGATGCGTTCAATATAAGCTCTTCTGGCGTTTGCACAATCCAGCGGTTCGCGTCTGCGAGGAAGCAGACAAGTAAGAGGTAATATGGAGCTGCCGACAACTCTCGTTCCGCAATTAAATTATAGTTGCGTACCTTCAAATCGAAGGTAACGTCATTTGCGTTTCGTGCGGCAACCGTTGTTCCCTTCAATTGAAAGTCGACTGGAAAACCAGATTCTATGAATCGATTTCCTGCCGCCCTCACAATGAGCTTAAAGGTACCGTCGACTCCGTAGTCGTGCCTACTCACCGCAATCGTAGCACCAGCAACGGCAGCTACGGCTTGAACGTAGGCAGTCGCCAACTCGTCAAGAAGGTGCTCTGGCGGTAGAGGCATTACCTTTCCTCACCCGCCCATCTTCGCCACCAGCGCGTCGGAGACTTCGAAATTGGCGAACACGTTCTGGACGTCGTCGTGCTCGTTCAACAGATCGATCAGCTTCAACAGCTTTTCGCCGGTCTCGTCGTCGACCGGCACGGTGTTGCGTGGTTTCCAGGTCAGGGCTGCTTTTCTCGGCTCGCCGAATTTCGCCTCCAGCGCCTTGGCGACCTCGCGAAAGGTATCCGGCGAGGCATAGACCTCGTGGCCGTTCTCGCTCGAGGCCACGTCATCGGCGCCGGCCTCGATCGCGGCATCCAGCATCGCATCGTCGGAGCCGACCTTGGCGTCATATTCGATGATGCCGGTGCGCTCGAACATGAAGGCGACCGAATTGGTTTCGCCGAGATTGCCGCCCGACTTGGTGAAGTAGGAACGGATATCGGACGCCGCGCGATTGCGGTTGTCGGTCAGCGCCTCGACGATCACGGCGACGCCGCCCGGACCGTAGCCCTCATAGCGAATCTCGTCGTAATTCTCGCTGTCGCTGCCGCTCGCTTTCTTGACGGCGCGCTCGATCGAATCCTTCGACATGTTCTCCTGGCGGGCGGCGATGATGGCGGCGCGCAGCCGCGCATTCATGGCAGGGTCGGGCAGGCCCATCTTGGCCGCGACGGTGATTTCGCGGGCCAGCTTGCCGAACAGTTTCGACTTCTGCGCATCCTGCCGGCCCTTGCGGTGCATGATGTTCTTGAACTGGGAATGTCCGGCCATGCGGTGTCTTTCGGGATTCGCCCTGGAGAGTGGAAAGCGCGGCGTTATAGGCCGGCGATCGGCCAAAATCAAAGATTCGGCGGGATTTTCGGTATGCTGGTACGGCGCGCTGCCCGCTTGTGAGGCAATTGTTAACCATGACTTCATGCCCGAATGCGAGGATGCCGGTCGCATTTATTTTCTGATTTCATGTCACCCCGAGAGGTCCATGGCGTTCGCCTGGTTTCGAAAACCCACCCCGGAACCGGTCAGGCCGGCTGCCGAGCCGGTGGTCCTGGAGGCATCGATGGCTTCCGACGCTCCTGCGACGGCGGAGACGGATTCCGCCCGGGAAATCCTCGAACTGCTGGAACTCGAACTCGGCGCGATGATCCGCCAGCTCGAGCGCGCCGCCCATTCGGTCGCCGGCGGCGCCGAGGCGACGGCGGCGACCCTCTCCACCATTCGCCAGCGCACCGATGCGCTGACCGGGCGCACCAGCGCCGCACAGTCGACCGCGACCAGCTTTTCGCTGGCCGCCGACAAGTTCACCCGTTCGGCCGACGGCATCGGCTCCCAGGTTCGCGACGCCGGCAAGCTTGCCGACCTCGCCGGCGCCGCCGCGCGCGAGGCCAGTCTCAACGTCGACCGCCTGCGGGAATCCTCGGCCGCGATCGGTAATGTCGTCAACCTGATTGCGCAGATCGCCAAGCAGACCACGCTGCTCGCGCTCAACTCCACCATCGAGGCGGCGCGCGCCGGCAGCGCCGGGCGCGGTTTCGCGGTGGTGGCCTCCGAGGTCAAGGCGCTGGCGGTGCAGACCCAGAACGCCACGGAAGAAATCACCAAAAAGATCAGTGCGCTGCAGAAGGACGCCGCCGGCTCGGTCGATGCGGTGCACCGCATCTCGCAGGCGATCGAGGCGATCCGCCCGGTGTTCGGAAACGTCAACGGCGCGGTGGCCGAACAGAACCAAACAACCGGCGAGATGTCGGCCAACGCCACCAGCGCATCGCATTTCATCGTCTCGGTCGGCGACAGCGCCGCCGAAATCGACAACGCGACCCGGGAGGCCGAGGCTCATGGCGAACGCGTCGCCAATGCCGGCAAGGCGGTCACCATGTTCGCGCAGAAGCTCAAATCCCGCTGCGCGGTATTGCTGCGCCATGGCGGCCGCGAGGACCGGCGCAAGGGCGAACGGCTGCCCTGCAATCTCAAGATCGAGCTGCAGACCGCGCGCGGGCCGATCACGGCTGCGGTCTACGAGATCTCCATGGAGGGCATCCTGATCTGCGGACCGCAGGCCGAGCGGCTGCCGCAAAACGAGACCCTGAATGCCGCGCTGGAAAGCGTCGGCGCCTGCAGGGTCCGGATCCACGACACTTCGAAGGCGGGCGCGCAGGCGCGGTTCGAGGCGCCGGATGCCGCGCTGAGCGAAAAAATCGAAGACAAGCTGTGGTCGATCCACGACGAGAACACCGAATTCGTCACCCGCGCCATGGAAGCCGGCACCGCGCTGACCAAAATTTTCGAGGACGCGGTGTTAAGCGGCGCAATCGCGATCGACGACATGTTCGACGCCGATTACGTCGAGATCGCGGGCACCAACCCAAAGCAGCACCGCACCCGGATTCTGGCCTGGGCCGATCGCGCGCTGCCGCCGTTCCAGGAGGCGTTCCTCGCCAGGGATCCGCGCATGGTGTTCTGCGCCATGATCGACCGCAACGGCTATCTGCCGGTGCACAACAAGATCTATTCGCATCCGCAGCGCCCGGGCGACGTGGTCTGGAACACCGCCAACAGCCGCAACCGCCGCATCTTCAACGATCCCGCGGGCCTTGCAGCCGGCCGCAATTTGCGCTCCTATCTGATTCAGAGCTATGCCCGCGACATGGGCAACGGCACCACCATCATGATGCGCGAGATCGATGTGCCGATCCGCGTCAATGGCCGGCACTGGGGCGGATTCCGCACCGCGTACAAGCTTTAAGCAAAACCAGCGTCCAACGAGTCGCCTGGCGTTCTGAGCGTTGACAAAAAACATTCGGAGGAATGCAGCGATGTCGGTTGCGCAGCCCATCGAACTGGAACGTGCTGCCGCGACCCCCTCGGACAGCGAGCGATTGGTCGATCAACTGGCCAACCGGATCGGCGGCCTCGGGGTTGAGCTTGCGGACGTCGCCGGAAATCTCAAGGAGGTCGCCGGCCGGGTCTTCAGCCAGTCCGAGCGGTTCGGCCATCTGCAAGAGACCGCGGAGACCATGGTTGCCGCCAATCACGGCATCGCCGACGCCTCGCGGGCGGTGCAAACCGCGACCTCCGCCGCGGTCGGCGAGATCACCCAGTCCCGCGCCGCCGTGGAGACCGCGGTCCAGCATATCGCCGAATTGATCGAGGCGGTCGGCCGCATCGAGGGCCGCCTCGGCGCGGTCGGGGCCGCGCTGGCGCAGGTGGCGAAAGTTTCCGGATCGATCGAGGCGATCGCCAAGCAGACCAATTTGCTGGCGCTCAACGCCACCATCGAGGCCGCCCGCGCCGGCACCGCCGGCAAGGGCTTTGCGGTGGTCGCGAACGAGGTCAAGAGCCTTGCGGAAGCAACCCGCAAGGCCACCCATCTGATCGGCGATACCGTCAGGGATCTCGACGGCCAGGTCGGCCAACTGATCGGCGCCAGCGGCGATGCCTCGCTGCGCGCCAAGAGCGCCGGCGAAGGCGCCCGGCAGATCCAGGGCATCATCGTCCGCGTCCAGGACGGCTTTACCGCGGTCGGGCATGAGATCGACGGCGTCGCCAGGGCGGCGACCTCCAATCTCGCCCATTGCGACATGGTGATCGACGAACTCGGCAACCTCGCCGAGGGCGTCGACCTGTCGTCGACCGACCTGAAGCAGGCTGACGAGAGGGTCGCGCGATTGCTCGACCTCTCGGAGACGCTGATCGCGCTGATCGCCGACAGCGGCGTGGAGACCTCGGACGCGCCCTTGATCCGCGTCGTGATCGATACCGCCAGGCAGATTTCCGCGGCGTTCGACGCCGCGGTCGAGCGCGGCGACATCCGCCTCGAGCAGCTGATGGACGAGAACTACCGCGAAATCCCCGGCACCGACCCCAGGCAATACCTCACCGACTACGTCACCTTCACCGACCGCATCCTGCCGCCGATCCAGGACCCGATCCAGAAGTCCGACCCGCGCATCGTGTTCTGCGTCGCCTGGGCCAAGGGCGGCTACCTTCCGACCCACAATCCGAACTACCGGCTGCCGCAGGGGCCCGACCCCGTCTGGAACAACGCCAACTGCCGCAACCGGCGGCTGTTCAGCGACCGCGCGGTGAAGAAAGTCGCGGCCAACACCAAGCCGTTCCTGCTGCAGACCTACCGCCGCGACATGGGCGGCGGCAATTTCGTGCTGATGAAGGACCTGTCCTCGCCGATTCTCGTCCGCGGCCGCCACTGGGGCGCGTTCCGGATGGGGTTTCGGCAGGGGTGAGGCAGGGGGAACCAACTCTCACCGCGTCGTCCCGGCCTTCGAGCGCGACATCCGCTGTCGTCGTTTGTTCATTTGCGCCCTCTATAAACCGGGTCTGCCAATCGCACGCCTTGATGGGGGACCGAAATGGACACCGAGCAACAACCCGACCTCGACCAGTTGCAGGCCGCCTACAAGGCCGCCGTGGAAGCCTGGATCGTCGCCATCCGCAAGGAAGAGGCGCTGGCCTCCGTCAACCATGAAATCGCCGAGGTCGACGCCTGGGAGCAGGCGCATTTCGATGAGGACGAAGCGCGCAACACGGTCAAGGCCGCAAAGGAAGAATACGAGGACGCGCTGCGCGCGAAGTTTTTCGGGTTTTAGCGCTGGCAAGCGCTGCGGGCTTTCGCGTGTCCCGGACGCGGTGCAGCGCGCTGGCGCTGCTCCGCAGAGCCGGGACCCAGGAGCGCAATTTACGCGATGGACCCCGGATCTGCAGCGCACCGCGAAGATGCGCTGCGCTGCGTCCGGGGAACCCGTTCACCCTGCCGATTCAAATTTCAGACAGCGCATTATTGCAAACACAGCTTCGCGATCTCGCCGCGTGAATTTTTTTCGCGCGAGGTCTATCTTTGTCGTTACCCTCCAAAGAGAGGGCGTGGGAACGCCGGGCGCACGATGCACCCGCGGCCGGCGGGCAGAAAAAAAGCCACGCCAGGATAGTCACCACAGATACACCGAAATCGACCCGGCGCTCCGCACGCAATGGGTTTACAGTTGCTTCGTGCTCTTCCCGGTGATCGGGCTTTCTTGCCACCGTCGCCTTGCGGATTGACGGCAAAATCCGCGCCCGGTCGGGCCGACGTCGCCTCCGCAAGACTTGACACCAGCGTCGAGGTGCCAGAACCACACGACTTCACTGTACGCCGCAACGCCGTTCGTCAGCCTGCCGCCAACGACTCACGGGCTGCTTCACCCGCCCTGTCATCACGTGTCAGGCCTGACGCCGCCTGCGTCCATCACATCCCCGTCCCGCGTTCGTGACGTTCGGCCGAGCGCCCCTCTGGGTGGGACGGGATGGCGGGATATATAGAGGTGATTTGCGATTCTGAAAATAAGAATATTTTTTCGGGAAGGGCTTGACGGGGGTGTCGGTGATTTGCCCGTCGGGTTGATTAGGGGGAGGCGCTACATCGACACGAATCCTGACCACAATAGCTCGCATGATTGCGAACACGCCTCGTCGATCACCTCTTGCTGCAATCTTAGATTGACTTCACAACGCAGGTTGATAAATTCGTGTGGCGTTAGTTGCCTTTCCCGGCATGGGCGAAAATTTTTTTTGGGAGGCCGATATGGGAAGCTGGCTTCGTCTAATTTTATCTGTGATGATAATTGGAATCGTGGCGCAGAGCACCTCATCGAGCGCGCAATCAAGTCAGCCGCAGCCGAAAGCATGAAGGCAAGCGATTGCAGGGGTCCGTTGCCAAAAATCTGCATGGTTTGCAGTGACGGTATCAGCCGTTGTGCGCATTGGACTTGCGCAAGTGCAATGTGCGCCATCGAGACGTGCCCCGGCGGAAAGTGACAGGCGCCTTGATGTGGTCACACGCGCCGCGCTGAAACCCTATGTCCGCCCGTTGGCGGAGACCGATGCGGTCTATGCCTTCTAGGTCGTCAAATCCGCAGCCTTGGCTAAACGATATCCGGCATAATATTCATCTCGCCCGTGGCTTCGCCGAGGGCCTCACCTACGATGCCTTTCGCGATGACGATCTGCGCTTCCAGGAGGTGACGCGCTGCCTTGAAATCATGCGTCCGCACGGAGCGACTACAACATCGGCAGTGTCCCCTACCCCACCCAAAACCCCGGCAACGTCGGCTCCAGCCGTCCCCCAATCCGCACCGGCGCGATCTTGCGCGCCAGCCCGGTCGCATCGTCGGTTTCGACCGCAACACCGCTCAGCGTCGCAGCGCCCAGCGCCGGCTCGAACCGTCCCGAGGGAATGCCGGTGACGAACCGCCGCAGCGGTTCTTCCTTTTGCATGCCGATGATCGAATCGTAATCGCCGGTCATGCCGGCGTCGGTCATGTAGGCGGTGCCGGCGGGGAGGATCTGGTGATCGGCGGTCGGCACATGGGTGTGGGTGCCGACCACGAGCGAGGCGCGGCCGTCGCAGAAGAAGCCGATGCCCTGTTTCTCGCTTGAAGCCTCGCAGTGGAAATCGACCACGATGGCATCGGCCGCCTCGCGCAGCGGGCAGGCTTCGAGTTCGCGGCCAAGCACGGCGAAGGGGTCGTCGAACGCGGTCATGAAGACGCGGCCGATGGCGTTGATGACCAGCGCGCGCTGGCCGTTCTTGCTGTCGATCAATGCGCTGCCGCGGCCGGGCGTGCCGCGCGGAAAATTCGCCGGACGAATGAGGCGCGGCGCGCGCTCGATGAACACCAGCGCCTCGCGCTGGTCCCAGGCATGGTTGCCGAGCGTGATGGCGTCGGCGCCGGCGTCGATCAGTTCGTGGTAGATCGCTTCCGTGATCCCAAAGCCGCCGGCGGCGTTCTCGCCGTTGACGATCACGAGATCGAGCGACCAGTCGCGGACCAGGCCGGGCAGATGCGCCGCGATGGCGTTGCGCCCGGCCCGGCCGACCACGTCTCCGACGAACAGAATGCGCAAATCAACGGCTCCGGAAATCGAATGCTTGGGTTTCCGTTAGCACATAATCCAGCGCCACGTCGTGGGCGAGCGCGGGCACCGCCTCGATTTGCTGGGCGGCGAAGCCAAGCCCGATCGCAATTATGGGCTTGATCTTGCGCAGATGCGCCAGCGTGAAGTCGTAATGGCCGGCGCCATAGCCGATGCGATGGCCGAGACGGTCGAACGCCGCCAGCGGCACCAGCAGGATGTCGGGCACGAGCTCGCTGGCGGCCGGCGACGGCTCGCCAATGCCGAGCGGCCCCAGCATCAGCCGGTCGGCGGGCGACCAGGCGCGAAACGCCAGCGACTTGCCGCGGGCCATCACCGCCGGCAGTGCCAGCCGCGCGCCTTGTGACGCCAGCGCGCGCATCAGGGGAGTGGGATCGATCTCGCTGCGGATCGGGGAGTAGCCGGAGACGACGGTACCGCCGATGATTTCAACCGGCAACCCGCGCGCGGCCAGCGCCAGCGCCGCCTCGCTGCGCTGCGCGCCGCTCAACGCATCGCGCGCCGCGAGCGCCGTGGCGCGGAGGTCGGCTTTCGAGGGAGGCGCGGACGAATGGGGCATGCGGCGTCATGCTCTCGCTGTCACCGCCCGCCTCGCTGTCACCACCTCGCTCCGCTGTCATCGCCCGGCTCGACCGGTTGAACTCGCCCAGTATTCCAGAGACGCAGGTGATAGAACCGCGAAGCCGCGGCGTACTGGGTCACCCGCTTTCGCGGGTGATGACAATTGTGGTCGGAGGGACGCAACAAACTCAGCGGCAAACCAAAGACGAGCAAACCAACGAAGAAAAAGTGCGAAGCCGCGATGGCCGTTGGAGCGCTCGATCCCGGAGTTCCCTACGAAAGTAGGTGGGCACCATGTGACCAAGTCCACGGACCTGGCCAGGGACAGTTCCCTGAAGGATCGATAAGGCCCCGGGGATATATGGCTCCTGACGCGCGACACAGCTTCGCACCGCCAATGTAACCACGTTGGCCACAAACCGCCAGCTTTAACGGCGGTTAAGATGCGGTTGAGGACGGACGTCAAATTAATCGCTCCCCTCCCCCCGTCCGGCGTAGCGAAGCCGGATGGCGGGGAGGGGTCGGGGGTGAGGGGTAGTGCGGCGTTCACCGAAACAGCGGTTCCTGCGGATAGACCCCCCACCCCCGACCCCACCCCACCACGCTTCGCTGCGCTGCGCGCGGGGGGAGGGGAGAACCAGGTCCGACTCAATAATTTTTTGGGTCTGTCCTAACGGTCAGCCGATCGCCACACCGCCGCCGATCGAGCGATTCAGCAGCTGGGTGGTCTTTTCGATCCGATCGGCAGCGGAGTTCAGCGCATTGGCCACCGCGGTCTGCGTCGCCCGGGCCCGATCCGCCGCCACCGAGCGGACGTCGCTCAGCGCATTGAGTTCCTGTTCAAGGTGACGGATGCGCAGGCCGGCGTCCTGCAATTCGTCGCACACCGTCAGCGCCGCCATCACGGTCAGGCGAGCGTCGCCGATCTCGCCGAACTTGCCGCGAAGGCTCTGGATACGCGCCTCCAGGCTTTCGGCGAGATTGAGTAGCCGCGCCTCCTGCCCATCTTCGCAGGCCATCCGGTATTGCCGGCCGTTGATGGTAACATTGACGTGGTTCATCGGGTTTCTCCGGTATCCAGTACCGAGCGGATGGTTGCGATCGCCTTGTCCAGCCGGTCGGCAATCTCGCGATTGGCGCGCTCCAGGCGACGCGATTTCACCAGCGAGCCGTCGAGTTCGTCGGCCAGCCGCGATCGGTCCGCGCCGAGCGCCTGGATCCGGCTCGCCAGCTCGTTCTCGCCGCGGTCGGCTTCGCGCCGCCGCTCGACCGCGCTTTCCAGCGCGTCCAGCGCCGCGATCAGCCGCCGCGTCGCGGTATCGAGATCGACCGCGGCGGGTTCGGTGTTGCCGGTACTGTTGGCGGGAGGATCGCTCATCGGGGAACTGCGCGTGCCTTACCTGAACCTGCCACCCGCAAAATTCCCGGTTCGGCAAGCCTTTAGAGGAGGAAATTTACGTGGCAAGCGAGCCCAGCGCAACGCCGCTGCAAAGCTATGCACTGCAAAGCAACTTTTCGGGGCCGCCGCGCGTTTCATTGCCTTGGACTCCGGGAATACAGATGCTATCCAGCCCTGACTTCCGGTTGCCCAAAGCCTTTGCGAAAAGGCTTGTTCGAGAGGCCATTCGTCGGTGGGCGAATCGCCGTCCGGTATCTCTTTTCAGGCGGAATCATCATGACACGCGTCGATCACTCCCGTATGGCCAATGCGATCCGCGCGCTGGCAATGGATGCCGTTGAGAAGGCCAACTCCGGACATCCGGGCCTACCAATGGGCGCCGCCGACATCGCTACAGTGCTGTTCACACAATTTTTGAAGTTCGACGCCGCCGACCCGCGCTGGCCCGACCGCGACCGCTTCATCCTGTCGGCCGGGCATGGCTCGATGCTGCTGTACGCAGTATTGTATTTGACCGGCAACGAAGACGTCACGCTCGACCAGATCAAGCATTTCCGCCAGCTCGGCTCGAAGACACCCGGGCATCCCGAAAATTTCATCACCTCCGGCATCGAAACCACGACCGGTCCGCTCGGCCAGGGCGTCGCCTCTTCGGTCGGAACCGCGCTGGCGGAGCGGCTCCTGGCCGCCGAATTCGGCGAGGATATCGTCGATCACTATACCTATGTGCTGTGTTCCGATGGCGACCTGATGGAAGGCGTCAGCCATGAGGCGCTGGCGCTGGCCGGACATCTGAGGCTGTCGAAGCTGATTTTCCTCTACGACGACAACGGCATCACCATCGACGGCCCGATCACGCTGACCGACAATGTCGATCAGGTGGCGCGCTTCAAGGCCCATGGCTGGA
>Ga0302320_10024646_pt1 | contig 11728 bp, 9 predicted proteins | sample Bog_T0_3_FD_202130 | JGI IMG/M metagenome (GOLD analysis project Ga0302320, IMG submission 202130) | Peat permafrost microbial communities from Stordalen Mire near Abisko, Sweden - Bog_T0_3 | ecosystem: Environmental > Terrestrial > Soil > Wetlands > Peat | place: Sweden: Abisko, Stordalen Mire... | reverse complement strand
CGCGAGGAGCTCGACAAGCAGTTCAAGCGGATATGATCGCAAGAGATGTATGGTTCGTTTCTTGACATAGAATTACCTTGTACGCGTCCGTGGAACTTTCCGCCTTGAGCGGCTAACTTGCTTTCCATAGTTATGCACAATTCGCAACCGGCACCAGAGTCCTCCCAAAGCCAGCCTGGTGTTTCCGCGGCTGGAATCGCCAAGACCGGCGAAGTGACGCGGATGGAGCGTCGGCCGGCGAATTGGGTGATTTTTGTGGCGGTGGCGGTCGTTCTTTTGGTTTGGGTCCCCAAATACTTGGGGCAGGCCAGCACGTATATTCGCGCCCAGTCACCGGCCGATAAAGTGCCGGCGGAAGACCCGTTCCGGTATGCGCTGATGCACCATGACTGGAACCAAGTGGCAAAACTGGTTGCCGGGCTGCCGTGGCGCAAGCTCTTGGATCCGGTGTTTGTCATGCAGGCTTGCCCCGTCGGGCTCTTGAGCGTCCTGGCGGTCCTCGTGACATTTTTCTTGTTCTTGCGCCTGCAGCGGAACGCCTGGTTGGAAGAGATCATTCTAGGCGGTGTAGGTGGCGACGTGCCGCTCGGGGACAACTTGGCACCGGCCTTGGCGGCTTCCCGCGCGCCGCGCTCGCGCTATTGGATTTTGGCCGGCTTGGCCTTTGTCGTCTTGTGCTTCTGTGTTCTCGAACGGCATGAATCGTACTACTTCGTGCAAGACGACGTATTCGCGGGCGAGTTGCCGGCAATCCGTCAGCAGTGCGGCTACCTGGCTCAAGGCGAGTTCCCGGATTGGAATCCGTGCCAGTTCATGGGCGAGGCCGCGGCCCCGACCGGCATGGGATCGCTGTTGTATCCGCCCACGTTGGCGTCCTATGCGGTGGCGCGTTGGGGACTGGGTGACGAGTACGCCATGATGGAGGTCTTCGCGCTGGGGCATTTGCTGGCCGGCTTTGTGGTTTCATTCCTTATGGCCAGGGCCCTGGGAATGCGCCCGGCGATTGCCTTCACCCTGGCGATTTCCTTCGTGCTTTGCGGCTACTTCTTGATCGTCGGCCGCGCGTGGCACGCGACGCTCCCGATCATGGTGTGGATGCCTTTGTTGGTGTGGGCCGCGCATCGCTGGATGCAAGGCCCCGTTTCCTGGGGATGGCTTTGCGCAACCAGCGTTTCCATCGCGGCATTCTACTACGTGGGCTTTCCGCAGTACTGGTTCTACGGACTGTTCTTGATCGGCGCGGCCGCGCTCTGCGCGCTGGTTTGCGGCCGGGTGGCGTGGAGGGCTTGTGTCTGGCCGATTGCCGCCTTCCTGCTGGCGTTGGCGATCATGCTTCCCCAACTTGTGGCTCAAATGACTGTTACCGCCGGCATGGCGCCAGATACGGCCAGCTATGGCGAGGGTTTCATGAACGGACTGGCCGCCGTCGTGTTGCCGTATCCGGGGAGCCATGCGGAAGGGTTTATGCCGGTTCCGGCAAACCGCGAGTTGATGCTCGAGACCCAGTGGTACTATGCCGGCACCGTGCTTGCGGCCGGCGGTTATGTGGCCCTGGGCGCCCTGCTGGTCTACCGCTGGAAGCGGAGCTGGCTCAAGCGCAACCCCTGGCTGGCTAGCGCGCTTTTGGCTTTGTGGCTCGGACTGGGGCCGGCCTTCGGCCTCTGGTCGTTGTTCGGCTGCTTGCCCGTCGTAAAGTCCGTGAATCATTATCCCCATCGCCTGCTGCCGTTCTTCATCCTGTTTTGTGTGATTGCGGGAGGGTTGTTGCTGGAACGCGTGCTGCAGGGCACGGCCTCGAAAAAGTGGGAACGCTGGATCGCGCTGTCGGTCGCGGTCCTCATGCTCTATCATACGGCCCTGGCTCGGAACAGTCTTTGGTGCTATGCGGACCGGCCTTATCCGCCGCTGTCAGCAGAAGTTGCCCAGCGGCTGCTGGCCCGCGAGGACGCGCCGGCAAGCCGATTCTTGTATTACGGCCCTGTGCGATCGGGGCTGCCGCGGTTTTCCCAGGCAATGCCGTTGAATCTGGCTACGGCTTATGGAAGCTATGCCTTTGGCGGATACGATCCGATCATGGAGCGGCGACCGGAAACCGTGGCCGCGGAAGAACGGATGAAGGAACAGCCCATCGAAGCCTGCAGGGCGTACGCCGTGCGCTGGATTATCGTGGCCAATGCGGAACACTACCGGCAAGAGGCGCCCTATTGGCGGTCGTTCTTGGACGGTGATTGGTGTTGGAATTATATGAAAGACGACAGGCTTCCCTCGTATGTCCAGGCCCTCCGCGAAGCCTCGACGCCGGTTTTCCAATGCGATGAAATGACCCTCTATGAACTGGACAACGCCAGCCCCTTGGCCTTTGCGGAGAACCAACCACGAACAGCACTGCCGATCCGCTATCACGGTTGGGGGGCCGAAGTCGAAGTGTGGGACGGCCTTCCCAGGCCGTCGATTGGTGAGCGGTCGATCGTGGTGAACATTCTCCAACGGCCCTGGCTGCAGGCGGTGGCGGACGGCCGGACGCTCCCCTCATCGGCCGACGATTGGGGGCGGATGCGGATCACGGTCCCCGATGGAGTGGCGCGGGTCGAAGTGCGATACGACGTGGGGTGGCAGCGCGGCATCCTCTACGGTCTGGTCTTGGCAGCCCTGACCCTGGCAGGATGCGTCCTAATCGCAAGAAGGACGGCTCGCGGGCCGTGAACCGTGGGGCGTGGACCGTAAGGCATTTGACGGGTCACGCCTCACGCCTCACGCCGCTTGCCCGGCCTACTCCCAGGCGTCAACTCTCACATGAGCCTCGGGGACGCCATGCTCGCGCATGAGAAGCTCGCGAAAAGCGGCGATCATTTCTTGCGGACCACACAGATAATAGGTGGCCAATGGGCCGTTGGGCACGCACGCCACCGCGCGGGCCAGATCGATGCGGCCAGGGCAAGGAGCAGGGAGCACGGAGCTCGGAGCAGGGAGCATGCAATTCTGACTTCCTGCTCCCTGCTCCCTGCTCCCTGCTCCATACTCCGCGTAGCATTCCAGGTGAAAGGCGGGAAAGCGTTCCGCGCAGCGGCAGGCGAAATCGCGAAAGACCAGCAAGTCTTCGGTACGGGCGCCGTAGTGCAGCCAGACGTCGCCCTCCAGGCCCTTGACGAGGGCATCCTCCATGAAGGCCACGAAGGGCGTGATGCCCGTGCCGCCGGCGATCAGCACCACGTGATGCCCGGTCGCGGTGCGGACGATGAAATCGCCGTAGGGGGCCTTCATCCACACGGTGCGGCCGGGCCGCAACTCGGCCAGCACGCGGCGCGTGAAGCGGCCCTTGGCGGCGATCGTCAACCGCACGCGGTCCCTCTCCACCGAGCCGCTGGCCATGGTGAAACACCGCGATTCGGGCCAGTGTCCAGAAGGATCGTAGGGGTCCAGGGCCAGGTGCAGGAACTGGCCCGGCTTCCATCGCGGCCGTGGCGTCAGGCAGTGGAACTCGTAAGTTGCCACATCGCCGCCGTGGTGCGTGACGCGGGTGACTTCCGCAATGAATTTCACCGGCATGGGCATATTTGGAGTGCGGTGATTTATCACCGCTTTTTTAGGGGAGCGGAGGAGTTGTGTCTACTGGAAAGGCCGCAAAGCGGCCGGAAAGCGGTAATGAATTACCGCACTCCAAGTTTCATAAATCGCCGGAATGTCTCACTAATGTAATCCAGGTGCTCGTCGGTCATGCCCGGATAGACGCCGATGAAGAACGTGTCGTTCATGATCGTGTCGGTGTTGCGTAGCTCGCCGGCGACGCGGTAGCGGACCTCGTCGTAGGCCGGGTGCCGCACGAGGTTGCCGCAGAAGAGGTTGCGGGTCTCGATCTTGGCCGCTTCCAGAAAACTCACCAGGTCGCTCCGCGCGAAGCCGGCATTTGGCCGGACCGTAATCACGAAGCCGAAGTAGCAGGGCTCGCTGTCGGGCGGGGTTTCCGGTAACAGGAGCCGGTCTTCATAAGGCGCGAGCATGCGCCGCAACGTGGCCCAGTTCTTCCGCCGCGCCGCGATGAAACCGTCGAGCTTCTTCAACTGCGCGCAGCCGATGGCCGCTTGGATATCGGTCACCTTGAGGTTGTAGCCGACGTGCGAGTAGACGTACTTGTGGTCGTAGCCGCAGGGCAACGTGCCGAACTGCTGGCTGAATCGCTTGCCGCAGGTGTTGTTCTCGCCGCCGCTGCAATAGCAGTCGCGGCCCCAGTCGCGGAAGCTGCGAGCAAGCCGGGCCAACAGTTCGTCTTCGACGACCACCGCCCCGCCCTCGCCCATCGTGATCTGGTGGGCCGGGTAGAAGGAGACGGTCGCCAGGTCGCCGAAGGTGCCCAGCGGCCGGCCGTGCAAGGCGCCGCCCAGGGCATCGCAGCAGTCTTCGATGAGCCAGATGCCACGCTCGCGGCAGATCTCGGCCACGGCCTTTGCGTCGAAGGGAATACCCATCGTGTGCGCGATCATCACCGCCCGCGTCTTGGGCGTGATTGCGGCGGCGACCGCCTCGACCGTGGGCACGTAAGTCCCCAGTTCCACGTCGACGAAGACCGGCACGGCGCCGTTTTGAATGATCGGATTGACCGTCGTGGGAAAGCCGGCGGCGACGGTGATGACCTCGTCACCCGGCCGCACGCGGCGGTCCTTCAGTTGCGGCGAGGTGAGCGCGCTGAAGGCCACGAGGTTGGCCGACGACCCGGAATTGACCAGCAGGGCCGTATCGCGGTCCATGCGCTCGGCCAGCGTACTTTCGAACTGCTCGGTGAACCGGCCCGCGGTGAGCCAGAAATCGAGGCTGGCCTCGACGGCCAGTTGCAGTTCTTCGGCGTCGAAAACCCGGCCCGCATAGCGCACGGGGCTCTCGCCGGGCGCGAATGGCCGCGGGGCGAAAGCCGCCCGGTGGTACTCGGCGACCAACTCAGCGATCTGGCGGCGTAGATCATTGGCATCGGACATGTTCTGCAGCACCTTATCTCAACAGCACAACGAATTCATTGACGGTCAGTCCCGCAACCCGGATCAGCGACCGTAGCGTGCCGGGCGCCAATTCGCGATGTTGAGGGATGGATAATGTCGCAACCTGGCCTGGCTTTAGCAAGATGGCGTGACTGCCCTGTTGACGATCACAACGCCAACCATCCCGCTCGAAGGCGCGAACGGCTTCCGCCCCGGAAATCACGGGCAGCCTGGCCACTAAAGTGCAACCTCCACTTCCCGAACCGCCACCGTCAGCGGCATTCCGTGGGCAGCACGGGATTTTAGGCATCCGATTATTGCTTCTTGGATATTGCGCACTGCCTCATCCTCAGTGTGGCCCTGCGAGATGCAACCGGGAATAGCCGGGCACTCGGCAACGATCATGCCCGTTTCGTCCCGCTGCAAAGTTACGATCAATCGCATCGTGCGTTCCTTTCAATGTCACCCATGCAATAATGTATCTCCGAGGCGATTGAGGTGTCAACCGTGCGGTTCTTCCATTGTATCCTGTGCGAACGTGTATTGCTTCTGACCGAAGTATGGTTGCCATGAATTACGCCATCGTCAATCGTCGAAATTAATGCGCTCGCGTTCGATCACCAGTGGCCGCTTGAGCACCTGGGTATGGATCGCGCCAATGTATTCTCCCAGGATGCCGGTGAAAAACAACTGCACCGCGCCGAGAAAGAAGATGCCGATCACCAGCGGCGCGATACCGACCTTAAAATCGTTCCAGAACAGCAGCTTGTAGACAGCGTAGATGACGGCCACCAGCAGGCTCACGGCCGCCACGCAAAATCCGGAAAATGTGGCCAATCGTAGCGGCACTTTCGAGTGGCTCGTGATGCCGAGCATGGCCATGTCGTACAGGATGTAGAAATTGTTCTTGGTGATGCCCCGCTCGCGGCGGGGCTGCGTATATTCGATCTTGATGGGCGAGAATCCGATGTCCGCAATCAGCCCGCGAAAGTACGGGTAGGGGTCGTCCATCTTCCGCAGGACGTCCATGACCTGGCGATCATAAAGGCCGAAGCCGTAGAAGTTGTTGGTCAACTCGATCTCGGAGAGACGTTTCACCAGGTGGTAATACGAGCGGCGGATTGCAAACATGATGGCCGATTCGCGGCTGCGGGTTTTGACGCCCATCACGATCTTGTGGCCTGCCTCCCAGAGCTTGAGGAACTCGGCAATCAGGGCAGGCGGCTCTTGCAGGTCCGCCACAAAGGGAATAATCGCGTCGCCCTGCGCCTGCAACATGCCGTAGTACGGCGAGCGGATGTGGCCGAAGTTCCGGCTGTTGACGATCACCTTGACATTCTTGTCGTCGCTCGCCAGCCGCCGCAGGATCTCGACGGTCCGGTCCGTCGAGGCGTTGTCGATGAAGATGTGTTCGTAACGGTAGGCGCCGAGCGACGCGAAGACCTCTTTCACCTGCCGGTAACATTCCTCAACGTTTTCTTCCTCGTTGTAGCAGGGGGTGACGATGCTGATGAGTTTCATAAAACGCCCTTTGACGCGATTTCAACAGCCGGGCATGCCGGCCGAACGGTTACGCTGCCCCGCGGTTTTTCAAACGGACCCTAAACTGCACGGTACCATTGCAGGGCCAGGCGAATGGCGGCATCCAGGTCCGTCTTGATTTCCAATCCCAGCGATTCCTTCGCCAGGGTGATGTCGGGCACGAGCCGGGTCGCGGCAGGAGCATTCAATCCCATGGTGCGCGTGACAATCTTGACCGGTTGCGGCAAGAGCGAAACGATCTTCTCTGCCAGGTCCGTAAGCGCGATTCCGTGGGGACTCCCCAAGTTATACGCCGCGCCGCTCGGTCCCCGTGCCAGGATTGTCAGCAGCCACCAGGCCATGTCGGCCGGATACATATAGCTGCGGACAGTCTGGCCGTCGCCTTGGATCCGAATAGGCCCGCCCCGCAGTCCATCGCGAATGAAGTTGTTCGCAGCCCAGGGACGATCGAGCAATTGGTAGGGGCCGAGGAAGGCAAATGGCCGCACGGTCACGATCGGCAGCCGCATCTGGCTGCGGTACGCAGCGCAGATGGTCTCGGCCGCTCGCTTGCCTTCCACGTAAGTCTGGCCGGGAGCGGCGCAATCGACTCCACCCACAAAACCTTCGCAAATGTTGCGCGTTTTCTCGCCGGGCGCGCCGTAGATCAACCCGGAACTGACGTGGAGGATTTTGCGCAGATTGCTTAATCGCGACGCTGCTTGCAAGAGCGCGTCGGTACCGCGAACTATGGTCCGCAAGGTCCCCACCGCATCGGTCGCGTGGCTCCGGCCGTCGGGGTCGCTGGCCGCATGAATGATCCAATTCACCTCGTCGGATAATTCGACGATGTTCAGAACGTTCTGTTCAATCAATTGGATGTCTTTGCGGGTCGCGAGGTGCGGCGCGCGCTCGGCAAACTGCGATGCCCGTTTCGACAACAACTGGAGGCGAATGTCGAAGCGGTAATGATCGTTCAAGAACGCGACGGTTTCGGCCACCCAGGCGCCCATGAAGCCGGTCCCGCCGGTCATCAGCAAGACGCCATCCTGTAGCACTTCGAAACTGCGCGAGGCCTCGCCCAGAACGCGCAGACAGTCCTCGCGGACCATCTTTCGCAAGTCGTTTGTCATGTCGCTAACTTCCTTTGCGCGAGTTGTTGCGCGGCTTCCAGAATGATGTCTTCCTGGCCGGCAACGATCTTGCGGCGTCCCAGCTCGAAGAACACGTCGCGCGGATCGACATTGTACTGCTTGGAGATCCGGTCGACGTGCTTCGTGAACGCGGAGAAGACCCCGGCCATGCCGCTGACGATGCTGATCGACTTGATCGAAGGCACCGCCGGAATGATTTCTCGTTCGGCAAGGTCGCCGAGGTCGAGAATTCCATACAGATTGATTCCCGTGGAGATTTCCATCTTTTCCAGGACCGCGGCGAGGACCTCCAATTGCGTATTGCCCGCGCCAGGACCGAATCCGCGCGCGGTGCCGTCCAGGATCGTCGCTCCGGCCTGGGCCGCCGCGATCGAGTTGGCCACCGCCATGCCGAGGTTGTTGTGAGCGTGGAAACCTACGGGGATCCCGAGATTGCGGACCAGGGTGCCCACGCGCAGCGTGACATCGGCGGGCAGGTAGGCCCCCGCCGAATCCATGAGGATCACGGCTTCGGCGCCATAGGCTTCCATCTTGGCGGCTTGCTCCAGCAAGACGTCGACCGACGCCATGTGGCTCATCATCAGGACGCCCATGGCTTCCTTGCCACGATCGCGCACGAAACCGATGTGCCGTTGCGTGATGTCCGCCTCGGTGCAATGGCTGGCCACGCGGACCACGTCCACTCCCAGGTCCAAGGCCGGCCGCAAGTCCTTGTTGATCGTGGCAAATCCCGGGATGCAGTGAATCCCCAGCGCCGAACGGGAAAGCTTCTCGCGTGCTGCGCGCAACATCGTGGCATCGTCCTCGCAACTCAGGCCGACCTGAAGCGAAGAGGCCCCGATCCCGTTGCCATGTCCGACCTCGACGATCGGCACGCCCGCCGCTTCGGCCGCCTCGGCGTAGCGGGAGATTTGCAGCTTGGTTAATTGGTGCGCTACCGCGTGGTTGCCGTCGCGCAAGGTAGGATCACTTAGTCGAATCTGAGGCATCGGCAGACCCTTTCCAAAAACTGGAGGTCGAGAGATGATGTCGAGCGAAGGCTTCCGCCGCCGCCAGTGCCGCGCAATTGATGATGTCCAGGTTGCCCGCGTAGCGCGGCAGATAATCGCCCAGTCCCTGGACCTTCACCATCATGACTATCCGGTTTGTTTCCACGCGCGGGGCCACGATCATATGATAGCCGGGAACATATTGCTGGACCCGTGCGATGATCGCCTCTACCGCGGAATTCAGCTTCGTCAAGTCCGGATTGCCGACCTTCGCAGAGATCGTCGTCTGCATGTCGACGCAGGGCTGGGCCGGGTTGAGATTCAAGATGACTTTGGTGCGGACGCAACCGGAGAACATCGTCAATCCGCTCTCGGTGGTCTCGATGTATTCGTCGAGATTGATCCGCGTCGCGGGGCCGGCGCTGCGGGAAGCAATACTCGAGACGACCTCGATATACTCAACCTCCTGCTGCGTCTGCGCGATCGCGTGCGCCAGCGGAATCGACGTCTGTCCTCCGCAACTGATCATGTTGACGTTGTCGCAATCCACGCACTGCTCCAGGTTGACCGCCGGCACGCACTTCATTCCCAGGTTCGACGGCGTCAGATCGATCACCCGCTTGCCGAGCGCCTTGAGGATCGGCCAGTGCCGCTTGTGGTCGATGGCCGATGTCGCATCGAAGACCAGCTCGCAGCAGTCCGGGTTCTGGATGATGGCGTCGATGCTCCGGTCGCTGATCGGCACTCCCAGGCTGTTCGCCTTGGCCATGCCCGGCGAGGCAAGGTTCCGGCCGATGAACATGGCGCATTCGAGGTGCGGCGAACGCAAAACTTTGACCAGAAGATCGGTGCCGATATTCCCGCTGCCCAGAATGGCAATCTTCATCTTGTCGGCGGTATAACTCATGGTTTGGTGCTCCTATTGTCCGATTATTGCACGGCTCAAATCAGCGTGTTGCGAACACAATTCCGCGCGTACTCGTCCCGCGGCAGGAAGGGAAACATATCGTCGTACGGCGCCGATTCCATGCTACCGTCCTCCTTCTTCCGCGAAGCCACTCGCGGAATCAGAAGCTGGTTCTGCGGGGTCATGACCTCGCAGATCACCGCGCCGGGGTAGGCCAACAGTTCATCTAGTCCCGACTGGATCTCGTCAAGTCGCGAAATTCGCAAATATTTGACTCCGTAGGCCCAGGCAATCTTCTCCAGGTCAGGGCAGCTTACGCCACTCTCTTTGCTGGACCCGATCAGCCTTCCCTCCTGGAAGTTCTGCTGGGTAAGCCGGATCAGCAAGTAACCGCAGTTGTTCAGCACTATGGTCTTGATGGGCAGCCGGTTATGGACCATCGTTTGCAGTTCCTGCAAGTTGAACTGGAACGAACCGTCTCCCGTCACGCAATAAACCTCTTTCCCCTGGTTGGCGGCGGCGACCCCCACCGAGCCCGGCCAGTAGCCCATCGTCGACAAGCCGCCCGTAATAATGTGCCGCTGGCCGCGTTTCACCTGAAACGCCTGCGCATAAACGTGAAAGCAGGAGCCGGTGTCAAGCACGCCCACGGCGTCGGCCGGCAGTCGCTTGGACAACTCTGAGATGAAGCAGTAGGAGTTGATCCCATCCGTTTCTTGCAGGTACTCCGGAAGATTTACCGGGTAAGTCCGCTTCCATGCCTGCGTTTGCAGAACCCAGCCGTCATTGTCCAGCCGGAAACCACAGAGTTCATCGCAAAGCTTCTTCAGAAAGTCGTCGGCGTCAGCCAAAACAGGAATGTCGGGAACCACGGACGGCTTGACCAGTTCGCGCTCGTCCACATCCACCATGATCTTCCGGGCGTGCCGGGCGAAGTCCTGGAAGTCGTAGCCCACAAGCCCGATTCCCAGCCGGCAACCGATCACGAGAAGCAAATCGCAATTCTGGATCGCGAAATTCGCCGCGCGATCGCCGTAGGTCCCCGGCCGCCCGACAAACAGCGGATGTTCGTGTTCAATCAGGTCCATGCCCAGCCGCGACGTCATCAAGGGCACGTTTAACTTTTCGGAAGTCCGCCGGAGGGTGTCGATCGCACCGGAAAGGCGCACTCCCGCACCGGCCAGGATACAGGGCCGGCGACTCTCGCGCAGGGCTTGCGCTACTTGCCGCACCTTTTCGAGCGGGCAGTCGCGCACGGCAGTATCTTCGGCCGGAGGGGTGAAACCTTCGTATTGATCGGAATCGAACGACATGGCCTGGACATCAATGGGGACTTCGATCCAAACCGGTCCCACCCGCGGCGCCTTGGCCATGTAAATCGCCTTTTCGACTTCATAGCGGACGCGGGTGATATCATCCAGCATGACGGCATACTTGGTCACTTGGCGAAACAGCGGCAGGGTATTGAAGCCCTGCAGCGCGAACTGCCGCGGGCCGGTCTGCTTGGCCTGGGAGACCTTCGACTGGCCGGCGACGACGATGCAAGGCGACGTATCGACCAGCGCGCCGACGACGCCGGTAAGCGTGTTCAGTGCGGCCGGTCCGGCCGTGACATAGGCCACGCCCAACTCGCCGGTGAATCGGCCATAAGCCTCGGCCGCCATGACGGCCGCTTGTTCGTGATGACAACAGGTGTACGTTTGGCGGCCGTGCTGCAACAACGCGTCCGTGAGGTGCATGATCATGCCCCCGGTGATCAGGAACACGTTCTTCCCGCCGGCGCGATACAACTGGTCGGTAAGGTAATCTGCCACCCGCTGCCGCATACGCAACTCTCTCTAATCTCTGCAATTGCTTGATGAATCGGTCCGCCTAGGCCGAAGTTGCTGGCGAAACTCCGGTGAAAGGCTGTTTTCGCAAGAATTCCACGCTTCTCCGCACCGCTTCCGGCAACGCGATCCAAACTGCCAGGCCCAATTCTTCCCGCGCCCGGCTTACCTTCGGAACATAGCGACTGGGAATCCGATTGGAAGCCGGTTTTTCCAGCACGTTCACGGCCACCTCGCCGCCCGCGCTTTGCGCGATGCAACGCGCCAATTGGTCGATCGTCACGCCCTCGTCGGAACCTATATTATACGGCCTGCATGACTCCCCGCGAAAGAACACGGTCCACAGCCAGATGGCCAAATC
>Ga0302320_10024645_pt1 | contig 11728 bp, 9 predicted proteins | sample Bog_T0_3_FD_202130 | JGI IMG/M metagenome (GOLD analysis project Ga0302320, IMG submission 202130) | Peat permafrost microbial communities from Stordalen Mire near Abisko, Sweden - Bog_T0_3 | ecosystem: Environmental > Terrestrial > Soil > Wetlands > Peat | place: Sweden: Abisko, Stordalen Mire... | reverse complement strand
CTACACCGCCAAGAATCTTCGGCGCCTGGTGGAGGACATCGCCAAGGTCAGCGGCAAGCCGGTGACGGACCAGGACCTGTGGGACGAGTACAAGGTCCACAATGAGAAGCGCCAGCTGGTGCGCGAATACTTGAAGCTTTGGTGGGCCGCCAAGACCCCGCCCACCAACAGCCAGGACCACATCGCCATCATGGGCCTGGGCAACGAGAGCTGGGCCGACCCGGTGGCCGCCAAGCAGATCCTGGCCGAGTCGCTGGCCGAGGTGAAGCAGCGCATCGCGGACGGCAGGCGCGGGCACGGGCTGGTGGCCGACCCGTCGCGCCTGTTCATTCTGGGAAGCTGCGTGAACCCCAACCTGCACCACACCGACCAGGCCGGCGGCGTGGTGGTGGGCAAGGACGACGGTTACAGCGAGACCTTCTACGACGTGCCCGAGTCAGGGGCCGACCCCTACCTGGCCCTGTCCCAGACGGTGCTGAGCTACCCCTACGAGCAGCCCACCGAGAAGCGGGCCCAATGGACCGCCGAGCAGGTGCAAGCCGCGCGGGCCGACGGGGTCATCTTCATGCACCAGTGGGGCTGCAACTACCAGAGCGGCGTGGCGCGCCTGATCGTGGATTACGTGGGGGCCGCGACCGGCAAGCCCACCACCATCATCGAGCGCACCTTCGCCGAGAGCCCGGAGGGCCACGAGCAGCTGAACACGCGCGTGGAGACCTTCCTGGAGATCGCGCGGGACAGCCGATGAGGAGAGCCGTCCTTGCCGCGCTGCTCCTGGCACTGGCCGGGCGCCTGACAGCCGCCGCCACGCCCCTGGGCGTGGTGCGGCTGTCCCAGACCATCTCGACCGATGCCATCGTGGCCGATGCCAAGGGCTACTTCGCCGAAGAGGGCCTGCAGATCCAATGGACGGGCAAACAAGCCCACGGCCCGGCCGTGCTGGTGACCGTGGCCGCCGGCGAGAATGACTTCGCCGGGACGGTGGCCTCGGCGGTCTTCCTGGCCCGCGCCCGCGGCTCCAAGCTGCGGATCTTCGCCCGCTCCAGCGTGTCGTCGGCCAAGGAGCCCCAGTACCACTACCTGGTGAAGGACGGAAGCCCCCTCAAGGAGCCCAAGGACCTGGTCGGCAAGAAGGTGGTGGCCCAGCCCGCCACCATCACCTGGTACCCCATCGCCCTGTGGCTGAAGCGCGGCGGCGTGGACCTGAACGCGGTGGAGTTCGTCACGCTGACCTCCCCGCTGGCGCAGCTGCAGGCCTTCCAGGAGGGCAAGGTCGACGTGCTGGGGGTGAACGAATCGACCTCCACCGGCAACCTGCTGCTGGCCCAGGGCGGCGTGCATTACCTGGCCGGCGTGAGCGACGCCGAGGTCCTGGGGGTCTCGCAGATCGGCGGCTGGGCGGCCCGCGAGGAATACCTGGCGCAGCACCCCGAGCGCGTGCGGGCCTTCCTGCGGGGCATGACCAAGGGCATCCGCTGGGCCAACGCGCATCCCGACGAGGCCTTGGCCATCCTGAACAAGGTCAACGAGGTCCCCGCCAAGCTGGCGCCCTACGTGAAATGGAGGCACAGCGACCCCGACCTGAGCGTGGACCCCAAGAGCATCGCCCGTTGGACCAGCCTGTTGGAGGAGTTCGGCCAGATCCCCAAGGGCTCTATCCGGCCCGAGGACGTGTTCACCAACGAATTCATCCCCCCGACCGCCCATTGAGGCCGCCCACTTCACAGGGACCCATGAGGAACCGCACGCTCGCTTCCGCCCTCGCCGCCTGCCTTGCCCTGGCTGCCGCCGCTCCCGGCGCCGACCTGGTGCGCCTGTCCCAGACCATCTCCACGGACGCCCAGATCGCCGACGAGAAGGGCTTTTTCACGGACCAGGGCATCAAGATCCAATGGACCGGCAAGCAGGCCCACGGGCCCGCTGTGCTGGTCACCGTGGCCGCCGGCGAGAACGACTTCGCCGGCACCGTCACGTCGTCGGTGGTGCTGGCCCGGGTCCGGGGGGCCAAGCTGCGCATCATCGCCGCCACCAGCGCCTCGTCGCTGAAGCGGCCCTTCTTCCGCTACCTGGTGAAGGACTCAAGCCCCATCAAGTCGGCCAAGGACTTCGTCGGCAAGAAGGTGGTGGCCCAGCCGACCACCATCACCTGGTACCCCCTGGTGGTGTGGCTCAAGCACCAGGGTGTCGACTACAACCAGGTGGAATTCGTGTCCCTGCCGTCGCCGCTGGCCACCTTGCAGGCCTTCCACGAGGGCAAGGTGGACGCCATCGCCGCCATCGACTCGGCCCCGCCCGCCACCATGCTGCTGGCCGAGGGCGGCGTGCACTACGTGCCCGGCATCAGCGACGCCGAGGTGCTGGGCGTCACCCAAGTCAGCGGCTGGGCCACCACCGACGACTTCATCGCCCGGCACCCCGGCGTGGTGAAGCGCTTCGTGAAGGCGCTGAGCCTGGCGGTGGCCTGGGGCAACGCCCATCCCGCCGAGGCCGAGGCCATCCTGAACCGGCTCAACGATGTCCCGGCGGCGGCGGCCAAGTACGCTGCCTGGCGTCCCGGCACCCCCGCCGTGAAAGTCGACCCCGACAGCATCCGCCGCTGGGTGTCCATCCTGGAGGACTTCGGCCAGGTCAAACCAGGCGAGGTGAAGCCCGAGGACCTTTACACCAACCAATTCAACCCTTGAGCTTGCACGAGGCCCCATGAAGACCCTCCGACTCGCGGCGCTGCTGGCCGGCTTGGCCGCGAACGCCCACGCCCAGCCCAGCATCTACCCCACCGGGGTCACCATCCACGACCCGTCCAAGGCCTGGGCCACCTACGTGGCGTTCGGCGCGACCGACGGCAAGAGCTACCTGATCGACCCTGCCGGCAACGAAGTGCACCACTGGGACAAGCTGGGCTTCCCCGCCGAAGTGCTGGACCCGACCCTGACCGGCGGGAAGAAGGTCCACATCCTGGTCCAGCTGGAGGCCCGCGACAGCACGCCCCAGGCCTTCAACGGCATCTTCAACAACAAGAGCATCGGCGAGCTGGATTGGGACGGAAAAGAGGTGTGGAAGTGGGGCGAAAAGGCCCCCGGCGGGGCCGCCTGGCAGAACCATGACTGGGAGCGCCTGGCCAACGGCGACACCCTGGTGCTGAGCACCCTGCACCACGTGATCCCCGCCTTCAGCGACCAGCCCATCGCTGACCAGGCCATTTATGAGGTCAGCCCCAAGGGCAAGGTGCTGTGGACCTGGGTGGCCTCGGAGCACTTGAAGGAGTTCGGCCTCAGCCCCGAGGGCCTGGAGATCCTGGGCCGCGTGCTGGCCCACGGCTTCGAGGGCCACGGCTTCCTGACCCTGAACGACATGCAGACGGTGGGCCCCAACAAATGGGCCAAGGCCGGCGACCACCGCTTCGACCCCGACAACATCGTCATCGACTCGCGCGAGGCCAGCTTCATCGCCATCATCGACCGCAAGAGCGGCGCCATCGTGTGGCGCCTGGGCCCCGACTACGACGCCGCCAGCCAGGGCAGCGCCCCCGGCTTCGGAGCCCATGTCAGCCCCCTGCGGCCCGTCTTTAACGAAACGGTCCCTCGTCCTGTGGACCAGACCAGCGGCCAGCATGACGCCCACATCATCCCTGAGGGCCTGCCCGGCGCCGGCGACCTGCTGGTCTTTGACAACGAGAGCCCCAGCGGCTTCCCCCCTACCCGCCTGGGCCTGAACAACGGGTCGCGGATCCTGGAGATCGACCCTACGACCAAGCAGGTGGTGTGGCAGTACACCGGCTCGGATTCAGACCAGCCCAATTGGCTGTTCTACAGCGCCTTCATCAGCAGCGCCCGGCGCCTGCCCAACGGCAATACCCTGATCGACGAGGGCTTCGACGGCCGCCTCTTCCAGGTGACGGCCAAGGGCGAGATCGTGTGGGAGTACATCAACCCCCATTTCGCGCCCCTGCTGCTGCGCAACGGGCGCACCGTGAGCAGCAACTACGTCTACCGGGCCCAACCGGTGCCCTACGACTGGGCGCCCGATGGCACCCCCCACAGCGAGAAGGCGGTCCGGGCCCTGCAGCCGGCGGCCTTCCACGTCCCTTCCGCAGACTAGGAGCCCCGCCGAATGCGCAAGCCCCCCCTTCTGAGCCTGGCCGCCGCCGCCCTGCTGGCCGCTGGCGCCGCGGCCCAGCCCAGCGTCTACCCCACGGGCACCACGCTTTACGACCCGGCGCGGGCCTACAACAGCTTCGTCAGCTTCAGCGCCGGCGATGGCAAGACCCACCTGATCGACCTGGATGGCAACGAGGTGCACAGCTGGCCGCACCCGGGCGCGCCGGGCGAGGTCATCGACCCCGCCCTGGTGGGCGGCCAGAAGGGGCATGTGCTGCTGCAATTGGCCGATGGCGACGACAAGCGCAACGGCATCTTCAACAACAAGGCTGTCGGCGAGCTGGACTGGGGCGGCAAGGCCGTGTGGCAGTGGGGCGCGCAAGCCCCCGGCGGCTACGCCCGCCAGAACCACGACTGGGCCCGCCTGCCCAATGGCAACACCCTGCTGCTGGTGACGGTGCCCAGGGTCGTGCCTGGCCTAGGCCCCAAGGAGCTGGGCGACCAGGCGCTTTACGAGGTGAGCCCGCAGGGGGCCTTGGTCTGGTCCTGGGTGGCGGGCGATCACCTCAACGAATTCGGGCTCAGTGAAGAGGGCTTGAAGTACCTGCGCAAGCGGGTGAACCGCAACCCGGTGGAGCCTTGGGGCTACCTGGAGATCAACGACGCCAAGCCCCTGGGTGCCAACCGCTGGTTCGATGCCGGCGACAAGCGCTTCGCCCCTGACAACATCATCCTGGACGCGCGCAAGGGCAATTTCGTGGTCATCGTGGACCGCAAGAGCGGCAAGGTGGTCTGGCGCCTGGGGCCCAGCTTCCCGGGCAGCGAGTTCAACCAGGACCGCCGCCTTTACAACAAGCAGCTGCCGCGGCCCGTGGACCAGATCTCGGGCCAGCATGACGCCCAGCTGATCCCCAAGGGCCTGCCCGGGGCCGGGCACCTGCTGCTCTTCGACGACCAGGGCGGGGCCGGCTTCCCCCCCGCCGCGCTGGGCATCTACGCCGGCTCGCGGATATTGGAGATCGACCCGACGACCAAGGAGATCGTGTGGCAGTACACGGCCGAGGACTCGGGCCAGCCGGTGTGGGCCTTCTTCAGCTCCTTCGTCAGCAGCGCCCAGCGCCTGCCCAACGGCAACACCCTGATCGACGAGGGCATGAGCGGGCGGATCTTCCAGGTGACCCCGGACGGCGACATCGTGTGGGAGTACGTGAACCCCTATCCCTTCCCCCGGCCCGCCAAAGGCAGCGGCCGGCCCGCCCTGGGCGCCCTGCTCTACCGGGCCCAGGCCGTGCCCTACGCCTGGGCGCCCGACGGCACGCCCCACGCCGAGAAGCCCGTGAAGGAGGCCGACGCGGCCGCCCTGCGGGCAGCCCGATGAGCCTAGTCATCCTTCCCACAACCCTCCGAGGAACCATGCACACGATCAAACGCACCCTTCTCGCCGCCGGCTTGGCCCTGGGCTTGCTGAACAGCCCCGCCCACGCCGACAACGCCGCCGCCCCGGCCAAGCACAAGGTGGTCTTCGACCTTTCCGTCAACGAGCCGGAGTCGTTCCAGGCGCTGCTGCGCAACATCAAGAACCTGCGCAAGGCCTTCGGGCCCGACAACGTGGAGATCCGGGTGGTGGCCTACTCCAAGGGCCTGGACCTGCTGCTGCTGAAGGAGGGCGAATTGGCCCAGGCCGTCGATGGGCTCATCACCGAGGGCGTGACCTTCAACGCCTGCCAGAACACGGTGAACGCCAAGAACGCCAAGGCCGAGGACCTGCGGCCCAAGACCGTGATCGTGGATTCCGGGGTGGCCGAGCTGGTGCGCCTGCAGGAGCAGGGCTACAACTACATCAAAGTGGCCAGCTACCGCCCGTGACGACCGTCTTTCCTTCAACCCTGAGGTGCCCATGAAGAACGAACACCCATCCCGCTGGGGCGGCTTGTTGCGCACCGGCGGCCGCTCGATAGCCTTGCTGGCAACCCTGTCCAGCGGCCTGGCGGCCTTCCCCTCCGTGTATCCCACGGGCACCACCCGCCTGGACCCCTCCAAAGCCTGGCTGGGCTACGTGGTCTTCAGCGGCGCCGACAACAAGACGCACCTGATCGACCTTGCCGGCAATGAAGTGCATCAGTGGCCCTACTATGGCTTCCCGGCCTACTACGTGGATCCGGCCCTGGCGGGCGGCGCGCGCGGCCACGTGGTGCTGCAGACGGCCACCCTGGAGAAGGACCCCGAGACCGGCACCAGCCTCACGCCGGGGCAGCGCCTGCTGCACGGGAACGCCGCCATCTCCGAGCTGGACTGGGCCGGTAACACGGTTTGGGCCTGGAGCGATAAGGCTCCCGGTAGCGCGGCCCGCCAGCACCATGACGTGCGGCGCCTGCCCGGCGGCGACACCCTGGTCTTGGCCAACCTGATCCACTCGGTGAAGGGCTTCAAGGCCGACCCGGTCTACGACGACGTGGCCTACATCGTGGCCCCGGATGGCAGCGTCAAATGGTCCTGGAAGGCCTCCGAGCACCTGGACGAGCTGGGCCTGGGCGAGGAGGGGCTGCGCCTGCTCAAGGCCTCCGGCCACCCCGACTTCCTCCACATCAACGACCTGACGACGGTGGGCCCCAACCACTGGGCCGAGGCCGGCGACACCCGCTTCGCGCCGGACAACCTGATCTTCGACTCGCGCGAAGCCAACTTTGTGGCCATCATCGACCGCAAGAGCGGCAAGATCGTCTGGCACCTGGGGCCAAACCTGCCTGCCTGGCAGGGCAGCGAGGAGCTGGGCCGCCCCGTGGACCAGTTCAGCGGCCAGCATGACGCCCACATCATCCCTCAGGGCTTGCCGGGCGCGGGCGACCTGCTGCTCTTCGACAACCAGGGCGAGGGCGGTTATCCCCAGCGCCCGCTGGCGGTGCAGCCGGCCTCCCGGGTGCTGGAGGTGGACCCCGTGAAGGGCACGGTGGTCTGGCAGTACAGCGCGGTGGACTCCGGGGTGGTGGGCTGGGACTTCTACAGCAGCTTCATCAGCAGCGCCCGGCGGCTGCCCAACGGCAACACCCTCATCGACGAAGGCGTGAACGGCCGCTTCTTCCAGGTGACCCCCCAGGGCGAGATCGTGTGGGAGTACGTCAGCCCCTATTTCGGCGACGCCCCCTTCGGGCCCAAGGGCTCGCCCGTGCGCAGCAACTACGTGTACCGCGCCCTGCCCGTGCCCTACGAGTGGGCCCCCGAGGGCACGCCGCACGCGGAGAAGGCGGTCGTGGCCCCGGCCCCCGAGGCCTACCACCTGCCAACCGCAGACTGACAGGCAGCCTCCCGGCCTAGCGCCGCCCGAGGACCCTGAACGCGAAGAAGCCAGGCACCGAAAGGCGCCTGGCTTCTTCATTTTGGGGGATGACCCGATTCAAGCTGGTTGAGAGCCCGGCCTAGGCGCCAGCCACAAGAGGCCCAGGCCCGCCAACGCCAGGGCCGCCCCGCTGCCGAAGGCCCAGGCGGGGCCCTGGGCGTCCCAAAGCCAGCCGAAGAGCAGGCCCGCCGGCAGGGCCACCAACCCGGTGGTCAGGCCCAGCCAGCCGAAGCCGGCCGACTTGTGCTCGGGCGGGGTCAGGCTGCCCACCAAGGCCTTCAAGGGGCCCTCGCTGAGGCCATGGAAGAGCCCGTAGGCCAGGAAGAGGGCCGTCATCCCGCCCAGGTTGGAGGCCAAGGCGAAGGCGGCGTAGATGGCGGCATAAAAAGCCCAGCCGAAGGTGATGGTCAGGCGCGGGCCGACGCGGTCCACCAGCCAGCCGCCCAAGAGCGCGCTGAGGATCTTGAAGAACGAATAGCCCGCCCAGAGCAGGGCCTGGCCCCAGAGGGGCGCCCCGGCGCGATACACCTTCAAGAGCAGGAACAGGTCGCTGGCATTGCCCAGGCTGAAGACGGCGATGGGCAGCAACACCGGCAGCAGGGCTTTGGGCGGGGCCCAGCCCAGGCTGGGCTTGGGGGCCGTCGGCGCCACCGGAGCCTCGCGCAGCAGCAGCACGATAACCAGCACCGCCAACGCGCCCGGCACGATGGCCCACAGCAGGACCTTGTGGATGTCCTGGGCCAGGCAGGCCAGCAGGCCGATGGTGGCCAAAGGCCCCAGCATCTGGCCGGCGTTGTCCATGGCGTCATAGAAGCCGAAGACCCGGCCGCGGGTCGCCGGGGTCGAAGCCTGGTCCAGCAGGGCGCTGGTGGACGGCTTGCGCAGGCCCTTGCCCACCCGATCGGCCGAGCGGACCGCCACCACCTGCCAAGGCGCCGCCGCCAGCCCGAAGAGCGGCCGCAGCAGGCCTGACAGGCTATAACCCCCCAGCACGAACGGCTTGCGGCGCCCGCTGCGGTCCGACGCGCGCCCGGCCCAGACCTGCAGCAGCGCCGCCACCGCGTCCGCCAGCCCGTCGATCAGGCCCACCGCCAGCGCCCCGCCGCCCAGGCTGGCGATCAGGGCCGGCAGCAGGGGCATGCCCATCTCGGTGCCGAAGTCGGTGAACAGCGCCACCAACCCCAGCGCCAGCACCTGGCGGGTCAACCAGGCAGGGCTGACCCAGGCGGACCAGGGGCGGCTAGCTCCTTGCTCGGGCATGCGGCGACCTCTTTCCAGGCCGCCGGGTCAATCCAGCGGCTCCAACGGGGGATAGTGAAAACTGCCATCCAGCAGGCCGCCTTGGGGCAGGTAGGCCCGGAAGAAGAGGGCCGGGTGCTCCTTGGGCAGGGGCAGCCAGTTCGCCGCGCCTTCCCCGTCCGGCTTGGCAGCCTGGATCAGCAGGTCCAGGCTGCCGTCAGCGTTGCGCTTGAGGCCGCGGGTGCGGTCGCCGATGGCGTAGCGCTGGATGGGATTCTCGGTGAAGTAGAGCCCGCCGTCATCGAAGACCTGGTAGGCGGTCAGCGACCAGAAGGCGCCCACCGGGGGCGCCCCCGCCGGCAGGTGCAGGCGGTAGCGCCGGGCGCCGTCCAGCGGCCGGCCCTTGGCATCCTCGCGCGCCTCGGTGTAGATGGCCTCCTCCTGCGGCAGGGCCAGCAGGCCCCGCAAGGCCACCGCCGCCCGCAGCAGATAGCTGGTGCCATAGCTGCCGATGTGGGGCGGGTAGCTCCAGCCTTGGATCAGGCCCGGGAAGAGCGCCTTGGGCTTGTTCAGCAGCGAGACCAAGCTCGTCTTCTCGGCCGGGTAGAGGTGCTCCCAGGCGTCAAGCAGCTCTGGCGTCAGGGTCACCGCGCGGGGGCCGATGCCCGCCTTGCCGATCAAGGCCAGCACAGGCGCATCCGCCGCCGGCGGCGGGTTCAGCGCCAGGGCATGGTTGACCACCGCCACGAAGGCCTGGCCATCATCCTTGGCCGGGTCCACCAAGTCATCCGGGATGGCGCCGTGGCCCAAAGCCTGGACCTTGATCCCATCCTGCAAGCGGTGGACGGCCGCCAGGTCCTCGGGCCCGTCGATGAGGGTGCGCAGCAGCAGCCAGACCTGCGGCGTGGGCGAATGCACCACCCGCAGGCCGGCGGGCAGGGGCCCATCCCAGGCCGGCCCGACCAGTACGAAGCTTTGCGCGTCGCCGCCCGCGGTCCGGGTGCCCACGATGTCAAAGGCGTTGGTGTACTCATCGTAGAAGGTGAACGAATAGTAGCGCTTGCCGAAGGCCGGCAGGTCGAAGCGCAGGGGCCCGCCCCGCAGGTCCAGCAGGCCTGACGAATAGAGGGTGTCATTGTTGGGGGTGGTGATCAGGCGCTGGGTCGGGTCGGCCAAGGCGCGGCGATGCACCAAGCCGTTGACCGCCTGGCGTCCGGCCGCGTCCGGAGCCTTCAGCGCTTTGAAGCGGGCCTTCTCGACCTCGTAGACCGGATAGGCGTAGAGGTAGGCCAGCTTGATCTCGGCCGCCAAGCGCTGGGACCAGAGGAACCAGGCCCCGCCGGCGGCGACGAGGGCGGCCGCGGCCACCCAGGCCTTCCAGCGGGCGAAGCGGCGCGGCGCCGGTCCTACGGGGGGGCTGTGCTTCTCAGTCATGGCGGCTCCATTCATCGTTGAAAGGGTGCCCAAGCGTGGGGCTTCAATACTCCCGCTCAGGGTCGACGGCGTTCAGCAGGGCTTCCCCGCGCAGGGCCCGCCCCAAGTTCTCCTTCACCAGCGCCAGGGTCCGGTCGGCGTTCTTGGACGAAGCGCCCGACGTGTGGTTGGTGATGATGACCCGCGGGTCGGACCACAGAGGCGAGGCGGGCGGCAGCGGCTCGGGGTCGGTGACATCCAGCCCCGCGCCCGCCAGGCGCCCCTGCTGCAGGGCCCGTTGCAAGGCGCCCTGGTCCACGATGCGGCCCCGGCCGATGTTGTAAAGGAAGGCCCCCGGCTTCAACTGCTGGAAACGGTCCTCATTGAAAAGGCCCTTGGTCTCCGGGGTCAGCGGCAGGCAGATGGCCGCGTGGTCGGCCTGCGCCAGCGCCTCCGCCAGCCGCGCCAGGGGCAGCACCGCCTCGAAGCCGGGCGGGGGGGCGCCCAGGGGGTCGCGCCGGACCCCTAGCACCCGTAGGCCCAGGCCCGCCGCCTTGCGGCCCAGGGCCTGCCCGATGGGCCCCAGGCCCAGCACCACCAGGGTCTGCCCTTCCAGCTCAAAGGCCGCGCTCGGCTCCGGCCGCAGCCACTCCTGACGCGATTGGGCCCGGCCCAAGGCCGGCAGCTGGCGGGCGAAGGCGAAAGCCAACGCCAGCACGTGCTCCGCAATGGGCACCGCGTGCACCCCGGCGCTCTTGGTCAGCAGGGCCCCGCTGGCCCGGAAGCGCGGCGTGAAGAGCCGGTCGACGCCGGCGCTCTCGGTGTGCACCCAGCGCAGGCCGGGCGCCTGCTCGAGCACCTCATCCAAATTGAAGCCGTAGCCCAGCACCGCCGCATCCGCCTCGGCCAAGCGGCCTTTCCAGTCAGGCTTTGCGGCCGGGATGAAGCGCAAGCCCCGGAATTCAGCGGCCAGGACCGCCGCGTCTTGGAAGGCGCGGCGCTGCAGCAAGGCCACCACTTGGGGTCGATAAGGGCCTAGTTCCGGCATGGCCTGCCTCCAGTCAGATCGTTCGGGGCCTCGTGACGGCATCCCCATCCTTCAAGATCACGGCCAGCGGGCCCTTGAAGGCGTCCATCACCAGCGCCGCCGCCTGGCCGTGCTCCAACAGCTTGGCCATGGCGTTCATGGTCGGGGTGATGTGGCGGAAATACTTCAGGTAGCTGGGGCAGAGGTAGTTCAGGCCGGGCTCCCCGTCCGCCGTGGCCGTGAAGCGGTTCTTGGGGCACTCGCCGTGGCAGGCGAAAAGGTAGGGGCAATCCCGGCAAGCCTTGGGCAGCGCCAGCTCCTTGGCCGCCCCGAACGCCTGCTGCTGGGGCGAGGCGATGAGCGCCTCCAGAGGCTCCCGTGTCAGGTCCCCCAGGCGGTGGGCCGGGTACATGTAGTGGTCGCAGGAGTACACCGCCCCGTCATGCTCCACGATGGCCGCCCCGCCGCAGCGCGCCTCGAAGAGGCAGACGCCCGTCGGCACCTGGCACCAGGAAGCCAGGGCCCACTCGAAATTCATCACATGGACCTTGCCCACGTCCTGGCGGACCCACTCGTCGTAGACCCCCACCAGGAAGCCGCCATAGCCCTCGGGCTCCA